>Ga0207691_10007502_pt1 | contig 10497 bp, 7 predicted proteins | sample KBSM13metaG_FD_184327 | JGI IMG/M metagenome (GOLD analysis project Ga0207691, IMG submission 184327) | Miscanthus rhizosphere microbial communities from Kellogg Biological Station, Michigan, USA - KBS M1-3 metaG (SPAdes) (version 2) | ecosystem: Host-associated > Plants > Roots > Rhizosphere >... | reverse complement strand
TCGCGCCCCAAGTAGTCCGTGCCCAGCAGATGCGTGGCCGTGGGGTGCGCCAAGACGGCATCAGAACCAGCCAGCGGAGAGTACGGCGCAAGCAGCGGCCCGATGATCGCAAGCAACAAGATTGCCGAGAGCAGACCGAGACCGAGCCGAGCGCTGCGGAGTTGCAGGATACGACGAAACATGAGAGCCGACTAAGCGCCCCTTCCCGCGCTCGGAAAGACTCGATTGAGGATCGAATTTACCAGCACGTTGAACGAGACCACCAGCACGACCGAAACGACGAGCACGCCTTGTACGGACGGCACATCGCCACGCAGCGCCGAGTCACTGGCAAACTTTCCGTACCCGGAAAGTCCGAAAATCGCTTCGGTCACGACCGCGCCGCCCAACAGGTTCGGGAACTTCATCCCCAGCACCGTCAAGGCGGGCGCGATGCCATTCGGCAGGACATGCACGAAGAAGATGCGCCGGTCGCTGAAGCCCCGGAGTGAGGCTCCAATTACGTAGTTCTCTCGATAGGCAGAGATCAGACCTACGCGCAGCTGTCGGGCAATGCTGGCGGTGGTGTCGAAGCTCAAGGCTACCGCCGGCAAAAGCAGGTGGCTGAGCCAAGGCCAGACGCCGTCTTCCAACGGGACGTAGCCCGCAGAGGGCAATAGCTCGAGCGTCACCGCGAAGACCGTGACCAGCGCGATACCGACGACGAACGACGGCATGACCGAAATGAAACTGGTCAGGGCGGTGATGGTTCGGTCAATCCATGTACTTTGCAGTACGGCCGCTAGCGTGCCGAGTATGACACCCGTGACGGTACCCATCACCAGTGCCAGCCCGGCGACGGAAAGGCTAATCATGGCTCGAGCCGAGAGCAGGTCGGCGACCTGTCGACCGTTGTACCAGCTGACGCCCAGATCACCTTTCAACAGGGCACCAAACCAGGACACGTACTGGACAATGAAGGGGCGATCGAAACCCCATTCATGTTCGAGCCGCGCGACGGCACTCGGGGTGGCGGCTTCGCCCAGCTGAAGGTGAGCAGGGCTGAGGCCGCTCAGGTAGCCCAAGAAGTAGGTGACGAAGGTCCCCAGCAAGAAGACCGGAATGAAGACTGCGAGGGCCCCGAGGACTGAGCGCGCCGCGCGCTCGAGGCGTAGCCGGGTCACGCTGCCAAGGTCGACGTCCGCCACTACTTTCGTTCCAGCTTGACGGAGGTCCAATGGATCTGGCCCGGAATCGCAGGAAGCTTCGAGACTCGGGGGCTCTTCACGAACAAGTTGGGTAGGCTGTGCGTAAAGATCAAGGGCGTGCTCTTGAGCGCCGCCCGCGTCGCGGCCCTCAAGTTCTTGGCATAGTCGGGCGACCCGAGCGGCGTCGCCCGCGCCACCTTGACCGCTGCCAGGAACTCATCGGAGACGAACGGTGAACTGAGGTTCAAGGGACCGTCCGGACCGAAGTGGGCAGTGAGCGTCTGAACCGGCGATTCGCGACCGGTCGTGCCATAGATCGAAAGCGTCAGGTCTTTCGCGAAGAACGACTGCGACCAATTCCTGCTAATCGTGATCTTGGCATTGATCCCGACCCGCGCGAGCTGCGCTTGGATAGTTTCGGCGGCAGGTGAAGCGGCGGGAAGTACGAAATCCACGCTCAGGGACCCCGGCGCGTAGCCCGCGTCTTTCAACAGCTGCTTGGCCTTCTCTGGGTCGTACGGCCAAAGGTTCTCGGATTCTTCGTCGTAGGCGACGTAGCCCTTGGGGAAGGGCTGGTTCGTCGCGCTGCCATAGCCAAGGGTGACCTTGTCTACGAACTCTTGCCGATTGATGGCGTAGCGCGCGGCCTCGAGCACGCGCGCATCGTCGAACGGCTTTTTGTTGCGATTGACGGCTATATTGGCGGCGTTGAAGCCAGGCTGAATGACGACGTCGAGTCCTGCGCTCTCTGCCGCTTTGACCTGGCTCGCATCGAGACCTGCAAAGTCGTAGACCCCCGTTTGGATGGACGACACCACCATCGCGGGGTCGGTCCCTGCGTAGACTCTCACCTCATCGATGAAGATCTGGTCGGCATTCCAATAATCCGGGTTCTTTTTGAGAAAGACGTGCGACTCAGGCACCAGCTCGACGACTTTGAAGGGGCCAGCCCCGACCGGAAACCCGTTCAAAGCCTTCAGATCCTGAGCGGCCTTGGGGCTCGTAATTTGGGCCACGCGTTGCCCGAGGAGTAGGGGGATCTGGTGATCGACTTGGGTCAGGTGCAGCACGACATCCAGCTCGCTTTCGACGCGAACGGAGTCAATCGACGTCAGGTCACCCGCCAGCGCGGAATTGCGCTGGGCTTTGGCGCGCTCGAGATAGAGCTTGACGGCCTGTGCGTTGACCGGCGTTCCATCGGAGAACTTCAGCTTTGGACGCAGATGGAAAGTGACTTCGTCGCCGACCTCGTTGTAGTCCCAGCCCTTCGCCAACCCCGGCTGAGCCGTTCCTTGCTCATCGATCTCCGTCAGGGAAGCGTACGCGAGAGCGAGGATGCGAAAGCCACCGCCGCTGCCCTGCACCACTGGGTCCCAATTGGCGGGAAAGGCCGCTGCCCACTTCAAGACGCGAGGTTCTCCCGAGCCCCGCGGGCTCCCGCCTGCGAGCTTGCAGCTCGAAAGCAGCAGCGTGAGGGCCACAGCCACGATCGAGCGGAGGACCGCGATGCGCACGAAAATGCTCACTGTCATTGGGGTCGGTTTGGGGTAGCGAGCTGTCTGCTATACGAGACCTGGCAACGCGACGCAACACGCGCGCGAACGAGCCAGGCGACGAGCTGCCTCGCGCCACAAAAGCCAGCGTTATCCGGCTCTTCGCCGCATGGCGCTCAACGCCCCGCGAGTCAGCCGAGCGGGATCAGGTCGGGCGGCTCGTACACCGAGACCGGGGGCACGACGCCCGCAAAGCGTTCGACCTCGACCAAGCAGGTTTGCGCGCTGCAACCTTGAGAAAACGAAGACGCGCCCCGATCGAGCGTGAGCGAATTGGGATTGGCGTTGTTGTCGAACGCGTCGTCGTGGGTTCGTTCGGCGTGGGACCGATCGTACCAGCTGCCCGTCGCCAAACGCACGACCCCGGGCATCATATCGTCGGTCACGATTGCGCCGGCCAGGCTGCGACCGCGCTCATTGCGGACCAGCACCAGATCTCCGCTCGCTATGCTGCGCGCTTTGGCGTCGAGCGTGTTGATGTAGATGGGCTCGCGTCCAGCCACTTTGCCCGCGCGGCTGTAGGGGCTGTGGTCGAGCTGGCTGTGCAGACGCCGCTCGGGTTGGTCCGACAAGAGATGGAGTGGGTACTGTGCCGCGCTCGGGTGACCCAACCATTCGAACGGTTCGAGCCAAACGGGGTGACCGGGGCAATCCGACAGCGCAAAAGCGGCGATTTTCTCGGAATAGATCTCGATCTTTCCGGACGGCGTGCGCAAGCGGTGCGTTTCCGGATCGCGACGAAAATCCTCATGCATGATGTGGGGTTGGTCGTGTGTGGACAAATCCACCAGCCCCTGCTCCCAAAATTGATCGAATGCTGGCAGCTCGATACCGAGCGCACGCACGCGTGCGGCATTCTCGTCGTACAGACGAACCAGCCATTGGCTCACCGTCAGCTCTTCCGTGAACGCCGCCTTTAGCCCCAGGTGCTCCGCGATCTCCGCCAAAATGGCGTGATCATCGCGGGCCTCAGCGTGGGGCGGCAGGGCTCGCTTCATGGCGATGTAGAAGCCTTCGCGGGTAGCGAACCCGATGTCGTCACGTTCGAGAGAAGTCGTTGCCGGCAGCACGATGTCGGCGCGCTTGGCGGCCGGAGTCCAATACTGCTCGTGCACCACGATGGTTTCCGGCTTGCGCCACGCGCGATCGAGCCGAGCCAAGTCCTGATGATGATGAAACGGATTGCCGCCCGCCCAATACACCAGGCGGATGTCCGGGTAGTGCCGCGTGACGCCTTGATAGCTGAAGGGTGCGCCGGGGGAGAGCAGAAGGTCCGCGATGCGCGCGACGGGAATGAAGTCCTTGACTTGGTTGGCACCCTGCGGAAACACCGGTCCCGGAATGCGACGGTGCGCACTGCCCATGACATTCATCGCGCCATAGCCGAGCCCGTAGCCGCCACCGGGCAGGCCAATTTGCCCGACCATGGCAGCCAGCGTGACCAACATCCAAAAGGGCTGCTCCCCGTGCGCCGCGCGCTGCAAGGCCCAGGCGATGTTGAGCATGGTTCGACTCGCCAACACGTCGCCAGCAAGTTTTTCGACGCGGGCAGCCGGAACACCGCTGATCTCGGCGGCCCAGGCGGGCGACTTCGGAATTCCGTCCGACTGACCGAAAAGATAGGCTTCGAAGCGCTCGTAGCCGACGGTGTAGCGATCGACGAAGCTCCGATCGAAACGCGCATCGTGTGCGATGGCGTATGCGAGACCGAGCATGACCGCGGTGTCGGTGTTGGGCCGGATTGGGATCCACTCCACCGGGCCCCCCGTCTCGAGGTTGTCACGCACCGGACTGATGTTCACGAAGCGCACGCCACGTTGGGCCATCTCCCGAAGGGCGCCGCGCACCCGGTGGTCGCCCGCGCCACTGGAAGAGACCTGCGTGTTCTTCAGCGGCACGCCGCCAAAGGTGACGAACAGCTCGGTGTGCTCGGCCAATACCGAAAACGAGGTATGCGACGCATTGCTGTCGTCCATGTCCGTGACGATGTGCGGCATCAGCGCTCGCCCGGCGCCCAAGCTGTAGCTATCGACGCTGCGCACGTAGCCGCCCAGGAGGTTCAGGAAGCGGTGCAGCTGGCCGACGGCGTGATGAAAACGCCCGGCGCTGGACCAGCCGTACGAGCCGCCGAAAATCGCGCTGTTGCCGTGCTGGCCGACCACGCGCGCGAGCTCCTGGGCCACGAGCTGAGTGGCCGTCGCCCAATCCACCTCGACGAAGGGTTCGTTCCCTCGGTCTTCGTTGTTCGTACCAGGACCGCGCTCGAGCCAGCTCCGGCGCACGGCGGGGCGCCGGATGCGCAGGCGCGTCACGCTCGAGTCCAGCTGGTCGAGACCAATCGCCGACGGATCCGGATCGCGCGAGAACGGGCGCAAGCGCGGACCTGGAGCTTCACCGACGCGCCCTTGCGCGTCGGGGGTATCCACCTCGTACACGCCCCAATGGGCCGCGGTATAGGTGACTCGCGTCAAGCCGCCACGCTCGGCGTCGGGCGATGCTTGACCGCTTCACGAACGAGCGGAATCAGATCGCGCCCGTATTGAATGGCGTCGTCCAGAGGATCGAAGCCGCGAATCAGGAAGGTCGTGACCCCGAGGTCGTAGTAGTCGAGCAAGGCGTCGGCGACCTGTTCTCCCGTGCCGACCAGAGAGGTCGAATTGCCGCCGGCGCCGGTGACCTTTGCCACGCCGGTCCACAAGCGCTTGTCCAAGCGCTCGCCCTGTGCGGCGGCCCGCAGAAGGCGCGCAGAACCTTCGCTGCGTGGCGTGCCGGAGAAGTCCTGCAAGCCCTTCTCGGTGCGAGCCTTATCCACAAAAAAAAAAATGTCGTCCGCGCGCTGCCAGGCTGCCGCCTCCGTGTCCGCCAGGATCGGGCGTAGCGACAAGCTGAAGCCGATGGTCCGACCGTATTTGGCCGCGGCAGCGCGCACCCGAGTCACTTGCTCCTTCACCTGAGCCAAAGTCTCGCCAAACAGCGCGTAAATGTCAGCATGGCGCCCTGCCGCATCGATGGCAGCCTCCGAGGAGCCCCCGAAGAAAATCGGGATGTGCGGCTGTTGTACGGGCTTGACGGACACGAGCCCGCCCTTGAACTTGTAGTACTTGCCCTCGTGGTCGAAGGCGTTTTCCTCCGTCCAGAGCCGGCGGAGCAGCCCCACGTATTCATCGCTCCGCTCGTAGCGCTCGGCCTTGTTGAGGAAATCGCCATCCCTCTGCTGCTCTTCGTCGCTGGCGCCGGAAATGATGTGCACGGAGGCTCGTCCGCCACTCAGACGATCGATGGTGGCGAGCGTGCGTGCGGCAAGCGTCGGCGCAACGAAGCCAGGGCGGTGCGCGAGCATCACGCCCAACCGTTTGGTGACCGCCGTGACGAAGGTCCCGAGATGCAACCCGTCGGGAGAAGTCGAGCCGTAGCCAATCAACACGCGATCGAAACCACCGGCCTCGTGAGCCTGCGAGATAGTCCGGAGATAGTCGACGTCGAACAAGCCCTCGACGCGACCGTCGGCCTCGGATGGATTTCGGTGCGCGACGAGTCCAGTGAACGAAACAGACATTTTCAATGCTCCTTCAGTGAGCGGCGCCCGTCGGCTCGCAGCTATCCGTGCCGAATTTTGCTGGGCCGCAGGCCTGGACCGTAGTAGACCTGCGTCTTCTATACAAGATGGTAGCGCCGATGCCTGCATTCGCAGCCAACAAAGCCTTTGAATTCGGTCACCGGATCGAACGAGCCGCTCGCACTTCGAGCGACTAGCGGTCGCAGCCAGCGCCACCATCCTGCAAGTGAGGTAACCGTGCCCGTACCAGCTAGCGCTCTTCAGTCCCAAGCCAATGGCCCGATCGCCCAGGCAGTGCTCGACGACCTGACGCGCAAGTTTGCCGCCACTGCCGAAGAATACGACCGCCTCGCGGTGTTCCCGCAAGCCAACTTCGAAGAGCTCCAGCGCGCGGGGCTGATCGGCTTGACCGTCGCCCAAGAGTACGGCGGGCGCGGCGCCAACTTGAGCGAAGGCCTACGCGTGCTCGGAGCGGTCGCCAAAGGCGAGCCGTCGACGGCGCTGATCTTGTTCATGACCTACGCTTATCACGCGGGGCCCAAGCGCACGCAGACGTGGCCCAAGCACGTGTACGAGCGAATTGCGCGCGAGGCTGCCACCGAGGTGTCGTTGATCGGTGGGCTACGCGTCGAGCCCGAGCTCGGTACCCCGGTCCGCGGCGGTATGCCGAAAACCGAGGCCAAGCGCAGCGCGCAGGGCTGGCTGCTCAGCGGTAGCAAGATCTATTCGACGGGCTCGACTGGGCTGCGCTGGTACGCGGTCTGGGCCAAGACCGACGAGCCGGAGCCGCGAGTGGGCAATTTTCTGGTGCGAGCCGACAGTCCTGGGATTCGCATCGAGCCGGTCTGGGATCACCTCGGCATGCGGGCGACGGTCAGCCACGAGGTCGTCTTCGACAACACGCCGGTGCCCGAAGAACACGCCGTCGATGTGCGCGCCCCCGCTGCCTGGGCACCCAAGCCGGGCGATACCTCGCCTTCGCTGTGGAATGCCCTGTCGATCTCGACCATCTACGATGGCGTCGCGCGCGCGGCGCGCGACTGGCTCGCGCAGTACCTCAAGGAGCGCGTGCCCACGAACCTCGGTGCGGCGCTCGCCACGTTGCCACGCTTCCAAGAGAAATTCGGCGAAGTCGAAGCGCTCTTGTACACGAACCGCGTGCTGATCGAAAATGCCGCAGCGCGTGCCGACCGGGGTGAGCCCGTGTCGGCGACGGAAGCCAACCTGGTGAAATACGTGGCTACCGGCAACGCGATCCGCGCCGTCGAGATCGGTCTCGAGCTCACGGGCAACCCCGGCCTCAGTCGCAAGAATCCACTCGAGAGACACTACCGCGACGTGCTGTGCAGCCGCATTCATTCCCCGCAGAACGACACCATCCTGAGTGGGGCGGGCCGTGTGGGTTTTGGCCTTTGACCGTGTCTAGTATAGAAGACTCGTGGCGCACGCTGAGCGCCGCACTCATATCCGCGGAGAATCGACCATGTCTCTCGAGCTCGTAGGCGCCATCGGCACGCACAACACCTCCGAGTACCGCCCGGGCAAAGGCGGTCCGATCGTGGACAAGACCTTCGTCAGCGCATTTGCGCGCGCGCACGAGTATGCCGGGTTCGACCGCGTTCTGATCGGCTACTTCAGCTCGTCCCCCGACGGCTTCCAGGTCGCCGCGTACGCGGGTCAGCAAACCGAACGTCTGAAATTCCTGCTGGCGCATCGTCCGGGCTTCGTTGCGCCAACCCTCGCAGCTCGCCAGCTCGCCACCCTCGATCAGTTCATCGACGGGCGACTAGCCGTACACATCATCACCGGCGGCGCCGAGCACGAGCAGGCGCGCGATGGTGATTTTCTCGACAAGGCTACCCGTTACGCCCGCACCGACGACTATCTCGATGTGCTCAAGAAGACCTGGACGAGTCAGGCTCCCTTCGATCATACGGGGCCGTTCTATCAGGTCAAAGACAGCTTTTCCGCGGTGAAGCCCGTTCAAACACCGCACCTCCCGGTATATTTCGGCGGCTCCTCCGACGAGGCGATCGCGGTGGCTGGGCGCCACGCGGACGTGTATGCCTTCTGGGGCGAGACGTTGGAACAAGCTCGCGAAACCATCGCCAAGGTTCGCGCCTCCGCCGCTCGTTTCGGGCGCGAGCATCAGATCCGTTTCAGCCTGTCGGTGCGCCCGATCCTGGGCCGCAGCGAGGCCGACGCTTGGGCGCGCGCGGGCCGCATTTTGGAGGCGCTCAAGGCGAGCGGCGTCGAGCGGCGCTCGTCCATTTTCCGCGTCGCTGGCCAGCCACCGCAAAACGTCGGTTCTCAGCGACTGCTGGAGGCCGCTGCCGGTGGCAAAGTTCGCGACAAGCGCTTGTGGACCGAGATTGCCGCACTGACCGGAGCGAGTGGCAACTCGACGGCACTCGTCGGCACGGCGGAGCAAGTCGCTGATTCGCTGCTCGACTACTGGGACCTCGGCGTGACGACGTTCTTGATCCGCGGCTTCGATCCGTTGGAAGACGCCATCGAATACGGGCGTGAGTTGATCCCGCGGGTGCGTGAGGCCACCCGTTCGCGGACCATCGCTCACAGCGCTTGAGCTCTTCGACCCGCAAGTCAGGTGAGAAAATCTTCCAGCTCCTAACGCAGCTACGTGGAAACTATCCAGTGTAGATCGAGAGTCGCTTCGTCATCGCTTCTCCAGCGCGTTTCCCCCGCGCAACTTCGCTGTTCGGCGCACTGAACGGGTTCGACTGCTCGCGCAATCCGAGGCAGGCTCTCCGGCGTGACATGCGGCCCACGTCTGGCCAGCACGGAGGTTTCGATGCGCAATCACCTGATCTCGGCGGGTGTTTCGGTTCTGTTCTTCTGTTCATGCGGTTCGGACTCGACCGGTAATTCGGGCGGGCACGCGGGCAGCGGCAGCTCGAGCGCCGGCGCGGGTTCCGCGACGGCTGGCGCAAGCAATTTGGGCCCTGCTGGGAGCGCGAATGTCGCTGGCTCGCCGGGCAGTGCCGGCTCGAGCGCCATTGGAGGCGCGGGCGCGTCCTCGACGAGCGCTGGAGCTCCTTCAGCCAGCGCTGGCTCGCCGGGCAGTGGCGGCAATGCGACGGGCGCAGCGGGAGGTCCGGCGAGCAGTGCTGGCGCGGGTGGGGGGTCCACGAGCGGCAGCTGTACTCGTGCCAGCCTGCTCGCGGCAGCCGACGCCTACCAGGCCGCGCAAACCGCGGGCGACAAGTCGAAGATGCCGCTCTCGCCCTCCGCGAAGCTCACCGAGAATTTCAAGACCGTGACCAAGGGGGTCTGGGACACGCCCTTGGTGGTTGCTTACCGGCACGACTTACTGGACACGTTCGCCTGTCAAACCTTCAGTGAGGTGTATGTCACCGAAGGTAGTCCACAGTACGTGATTGGCCTTCGCTTGAAGCTCGAGGGCAGCCAGATCAGTGAGCTCGAATCGATCGTCACCATGGGCACCGTGAGCGGCAGCACGATCACCAGCAAGGATTGGAACTTCGATGCCAAGGCCTATCTGACGTGCGCGAAGAGTGAGGATTGGGGCGTCGTGCCGGAGGCGAATCGCAACACTCGCGAACAGCTAATCGCCGCTGGAGAAGCGTACTTCATGGTCTTCTCGGATAAGACCACGATGGTGCCCTGGGGCACGCCTTGCTACCGCTTGGAAGGTGGTAAGGGCTGCACGCCGGCGGCGGACAAGGCCAGCCAGAGCTGCAACGTGGGCGTCCCGGACGGCATCAATTTCAAGAGCACGCATTGGGTCGTCGATCTCGAACAGAACACAGCGGTGGGCCTCACGCTCTTCGGCGGAGCGAGCCCCGACAGCCACATGTTCCGCTTGCTCGACGGAAAGATCGTCAAAGTTCACACCTTGACGCAGGGGACCGGTAACTGAACCTTTGGTGAGACGATGATTGGCTATCGGGGCAGAGCGCTCGCTGCGCTGCTGGTGCTCGCCTCGAGCGGCTGCGGTCTGATCGGCGGCGAGGATCACGAGCGGCCGGGCTCGGCCTTCGCGGGCAGCTCAGGCCTTGCGGAGCCGGCGATCGGCGGCAGCAGCGGGGGCGCTCAACCGGCGAGCGGTGGGACGCGCGCGGGCGAAGGCGGGACGAATTCGCTCGGGACGTCAGGCCGCGGCGGTGCTGACTCGTTGGCAGGCGCATCGTCGGCGGGCGCATCGTCGGCGGGCAGTGCC
>Ga0207691_10007501_pt1 | contig 10497 bp, 10 predicted proteins | sample KBSM13metaG_FD_184327 | JGI IMG/M metagenome (GOLD analysis project Ga0207691, IMG submission 184327) | Miscanthus rhizosphere microbial communities from Kellogg Biological Station, Michigan, USA - KBS M1-3 metaG (SPAdes) (version 2) | ecosystem: Host-associated > Plants > Roots > Rhizosphere >... | reverse complement strand
CTGCGGCAGGAAGCCTTCCTTGAGCTCCGAGCCCGGCACGCGCAGCGCCGCAACGTCGAAATGATTGATGACGTTGATGCCGTTCTGGATGAAGGTGCTCTCGCCCCAGCTCACGGCCTGGCGTCCGAGGCGCAACTCCGAGTTCATCGAGCCGATGTTGAACTTGGTATAGAAGAACGCGTCGAGCAGGCGTACGTAGCTCTGCACCAGATCTTTCGATGCGTCTGACAGCGGCGTGCGCGCGGTGTCGGCGGCCGCGTCGTCGTACAGCGCCGAGGCGCGCACGAACACGCCGCTGTTCTTGTAGTTGAGGGACAGCTCGGTCAGCACCTTTGCCGCGCGGCTGAACAGGTCGGTGCTCCAGTTGAGGTCGCCGTCGTCGATGTTCGGGGAGCGGCCACAGCCACCATCGGCAATCGCGATGAGTCGGCAATCGCGCGACTCGATGCGCCAAGCCTGGCCGAAAGTCAGGGTGGTGTCCCAGCTTCCGGTGAACGATCCATCGTCGTTCTGGAAATCCACAGCGTAGGTGGCAGGAGACACCATCGCCAGCGTTGCGACGATCGGGAGTGAACGCAAAACGTATCTCCGGATCAGATCGTTACTCATTAACTTCCCCTGAGACTGCGGAATCGCTACGAGTGACGAGGCATGAGCAGACTTACCGCTTGTCCGAATCGTCTTTGTATTGCCGCACTCGATGCCTCCCCTCGTGGACGCCCGGGCACGGACATGTTGCGGGCGAGTATAGCAGCGGCCTCCGAGGGGAACGCTAGACGGGGGTCATCCGCGAGTTGGCGGATTCCCGGCCCGCTACACGCGGGCGACCTGCAGGATGCTGTGTCGTATCTGCTCGGACAGGACGAGCTGCGCGTCCGCCGCGACGCGCACCAGCACCTCGTCGAATTCGAGATTGCCGCCGGAGCCGACCCGGACCACGCGACGTTCGCGCAGCAGGTCGATGAAATTCTCGAACAGGCTGCGATCGAAGAACTCGGGGGAATTGAATCCGTAGAGCATGTTGATGCGCTGTGCAGCCAGCTGGCAATCCTGCTCCAGCGCCTTCTGGGTGATGACGCCGCTGCCGGCCCGGATGAGCAGTGAGATGGCGAGGTAGTAACGCTCGATGGTCTGGATGCTGCCCTGGGCCAGCATCGAGAGCTGCAGGGCCGCCGGTGAATCCGGCGGCGGGCGCATCCAGGCACTGCGTTCCTCGTTAGGCTGCAGCACACCGTTGTCGGCGAGCGCAGCAAGGATGCCGTCCACCACGCGCGACAGTTCCTCCTCGCGCCAGCGCAGGAAAAGCTCCGAAGCCACGTATGGATAGACGCGCCACGCGAGGCGCTGGATGTCCTCGGTCCGCAGCATGGAGTTAGCGATGAAAGCACACGCCACCAGCGATGGCAGCGCGAACAGGTGCAGGACATTGTTGCGGTAGTAGGCGATGAGCTGGGCGCTCTCATCGCTCATGCGCACCACGTCGCCCAGCTTGTGGGGCACGCGTGAAATGATCTTCAGGGATTCGCCGTACAACACGATTTCGGCCGGCGTGGCGTCGGTTACCGTCACGCGCGAACTGTAGGGCGAGGCGCGCAGCAGCTTCAGGTACAGCTCGATCTGCCGCAACAGCGCACTTTCGGGCATGGCACCGCGCGGCGTGGCGAGCAGCACGGTTGCCAGCAGGTTGATGGGTGTGACGGCCGCTGCCGAGTTGATCCCCCGCATGATGGCCACGGCCAGCTCGTTGACCAGCGCATTCACGCCCGGCGAGCGCGTGTCGTCCTCGAACCGCTGGTCGCGCCAGCTGGGCAGGTGGGAATCGAGCAGGTCGTTGAGGCGGATGGGCTCACCCACGTTCACGTGCACGGTGCCGAAGCGCTCGCGCAGCACCCGCAGGCTCAGCAGCAGGTCCAGCCAGCTCTCCTTCTTCTTCGGCGCCCCCGACAGCTCCGAGATATAGGTGTTGGCCTCGACGATGCGTTCGTAGCCGAAGTACACCGGCAGGAAAACCACCGGCCGCACCGGGTCGCGCAGGAAGCTGCGCACCGTCATCGACAGCATGCCGGTCTTGGGCTGCAGCAACCGGCCGGTGCGCGAACGGCCGCCCTCGATGAAGTATTCGATCGAATGGCCGCGCGCCATGATGGCGGCCAGGTACTTCATGAACACCACCGTGTAGAGCGCGTTGCCCGCGAAGGTGCGGCGGATGAAGAACGCGCCCCCCTTGCGCAGCAGCCGCCCGACCACCGGGATGTTGAGATTGATGCCGGCCGCGATGTGTGGCACGGCATAACCCTGGTGATAGATCACGTACGACAGCAGCAGGTAGTCCATGTGGCTGCGGTGGCAGGGCACGTAGACCACTTCGTTGCCCTCGGACACCGCCTTGAGCGTCGCCGTGTGATTGAACTTGACGCCGTCATAGACGCGATTCCACACGCGCCCCAGCAGCTTCTCGCCGATCTGCACGAACGCGTGTGAATAGTTAGCCGCGATCTCGAAGGCGTACTTGCGTGCCTGCAGCAGTCCCGGCCGGTAGCTGGTGTGCTTCTCGCGCGCCTCGGCCGCGACCACGGCGCGCACGGCGCGGGCGCGCAGTACACGCGCCACGATCGTCCGACGATGTGACAGGTCCGGCCCGATACGCGTGGCACGCTGGCGCCGCAGCACGCCGCGCAGGATGCGTGTCATGCGCCGCGCCTGGTCCTGCGCCGGTGCGGCATCGAGCATGGAACGCAGCGAAATGGGCTCGCCGAACTCCACGAACACGTTGCGGCCGTTGATCAGCACCGCAAAGAACTTGCGTGCGCGCGTGGTGAGCGCCCAGTCCTCCGCGAACAGCAGCCGCAGCCACGATCCTTCCTTCTGCGGCGCGCGTCCCCAGTAGACCGCGGTGGGCACCAGCAGCAGGTCGCGAACCGCATCGGCGCGCAACTCCTCGACCACCCCCAGCAGGTACGGCGGCGGACGGCGCGAATGGGAGGCGTCCCAGAAGTGGCGGCGCCGCCCGACATCGAAATACGAGCGCCGCTGCTCGACTGGCAGACTGCCGGAGCGTTTCTCGGGATAGGGAAGCCGCTGACGCGCGGTGACGTTGCACAACACGGCCAGGTCGGCCACCGAGTCGCGCTCCAGTACGTAACACACCGGCGTGGCGGGATCGATCAGCGACGGCGGATTTTCGGCCGGCTGCACCGCCGCCCGCACCCAGAGTTTGAAGAATCGACGCAGTACCCATCCCATCATCAGGAGCCTTGCTCCCTCGACCGACTATGATGTTAGACGGGCGAGCGTAGCAGACTCGCCCGGAGGCTCACGCATGAAGGGAAGCAGAATCATTCTTACCGGCGCTTCCGAGGGAATCGGGCGCGCGCTGGCGCTGGCGCTCGCGGCGCGCGGCGCTCGCGTGGCGCTGGCGGCACGCGACCGCGAACGGCTCGAATCGCTGGCGCAGCAGTGCCGCGCCGCCGGCGGCGAGGCATTCGCCGTTCCCACCGACGTGACCAGCCAGCAGGATCTCGAGTGGCTGGTGGGCGAGACCGTCAAGACCTTTGGCGGCGTCGACGTGGTGATCCACAACGCTGGCATCACCATGTGGAGCCGCTTCGACGCGCTCCAGGACCATTCAATCTTCGAACGACTCATGGAAGTGAACTACCTCGCACCGGTACGGCTCACGGCGCTTGCGCTGCCGCACCTCAAGGCCAGCCGCGGCCTGATCGTTGCGGTGGCCAGCCTGGCAGGTCTCACCGGTGTGCCGGAACGCTCGGCATACGCCGGCAGCAAGCACGCCATGGTGGGATTCTTCGACTCGCTGCGCATCGAACTCGTCGGCAGCGGCGTCGACGTGAGCGTTGTCGCTCCGGACTTCGTGGTGAGTGAGATCCACAAACGAGCCATTGGCCCCGACGGTGAACCTCTGGGCAACTCGCCGATGATGCAGACCAGGATCATGACGGCCGACCAATGCGCGGCGCACATTGTGCGCGGGATTGAAAAGCGTCAGCGCCTGGTGCTGATGACGGCGCGCGGCAGGTGGGGACGCTGGCTCAAGCTCCTGGCGCCATCACTCATCGACCGCATCGCCGCGCGCGCGATCCGCCAGCGCCACTAGTCGGGGGAGGCGGAGTCAGGGAAGCCTGAGTGATGCCTGCCCGAAAGCGTATTTCCAGCCTGCCGCCGTCCGAACGTAGGTATCGGTGAACCACAGTTTGTAATCGAAGCTGGTGTCATCGCCCTTGACCTGGCCCTTGCGCTTGCCCTTGAGCCACAGCAGCGCCGTGACCGTGGCGGTGTCGTCGCCAAACAGGCGAACAGTCTGGGTGCCCGGCATTTCCACTTGTTTCTCGTAGATCGTGTCTTGATTGCGAGCCGAGGCGATGAGCTCGGCGCGGGAAAATGACTTGCCGCTGCCCACCACCAGTGTGAAATCGGGATGAAGGATCCGATCCATGGTCTCCCAGTCGTTGCGTTCGACTGCGGCCTGGTACTCGCTGTCGAGCGCAGCAACGACACGCTTCGCGTCGTCGCCGGCGCGGACTGCGACCGGTGACAACAGCGCGGCGAGCATGACCAGTCGTGCCAGCGTTGCGGAATGCGCAATGGGAGTTCTCATGCGCGCAAGCCCCTGACTATGAAGCGTCCTGGGGCAGATCGAGCGAGACGAGGAAATACTCGAACAGGTACTTGAGCAGGCGCACTTCGTCCTGCAGCCGATGATCGCCGTTGAGAATGTGCAGCGCGCAGCCGTGGCGGCGCGCGAACTCGATGCTCTGCTCCACCGGCACGACGTCGTCCTTCCAGCCGTGCACGATGGTGGTCGGGCAGTCGAGCAGTTTCTCGCGCAGCGGCGGCAGGCCAGGCATGGTGAGCGCCGGCGCCATGAGGAAAACCCCGCGGGCGTGCAGCAACGATGCGGCCGCCACCGACACGTATCCGCCGAGACTCGAGCCGCACAGTACGAGATCGCCCTTGAGCTCCTTGCAGAACTCCACCAGCTTGTTGATGCGTTCGCGCGGATCGTCGATGCCGCGATAGTCGACCGATTCGACCTCGTAGCCCTCGCTGCGCGCATTGCCGGCCAGTGCGGTGATCTTGACGCCCCAGGGTCCGGCGTCCTTGCCATGCGAAAACACCACGTAACGATCGGTCACCATGCCCTCACAGTTTCCAAAGCAACGCGTCCAGGCTGCGCGAACCGGCCGCTGCACGCACGACAACCGCGCGGTTGCCGCGCGTCTTCACGCCTTCGCGCGCCAGCCGCGCCAGCTGTTCGCGCGCATTGGCCGAGCCCGCCGGAAATGCGATGCGCCCGCCCGCTCCCGTGACCCGGTGCCACGGCAGGCGTGGCTGGTCGCCGGAATCGCGCAATACCTGCCCCACCAGGCGCGCACGTCCCGGAAATCCCGCACGCCGTGCAACCTCGCCGTAACTGGCGAAGCTGCCGCGCTTGATGGCGCGCACCACCCTGCGAATCGCGGCCGCGCGCTCCTGCGCCGTCAACGATGTCGGACTCAACCTGGCTCCCGGTCTTTCGAACTCGTTGCCAAAAGAAATTGCGACGGACGTTCGGCAACGATTAGAGTTTCGTCCCTCATGGCCCGAGTAGCAACCGATGTGCACGCCACCCGTCCGCAGATGGACTGGCTTTCCATGACTGACACCACGTCGGCGGGCCCCACCCTGCGCGCCTGGATTCGCGCGCGGCGCTCATCGTTCGGCCGCTGGCTGTTCGCGCGCACAGTATCGAAGCGCGCGCCTTATTTCGGCACCATCAAGCCGCGCTTTGTCGAGCTGCAGCCCAAGCTGTGCCGCGTCTCGATGCGCAAGCGGCGCGCGGTCGAAAATCACATCGGCACGGTGCATGCGCTCGCCATGGGAAATCTGTGCGAACTCGCCGCGGGCATGTGCACCGAGGTGACCATCCCGCTCGGCATGCGCTGGATTCCGCGCGGCATGACCATCGAATACCTCGCCCGCGCGGACACCGACGTCATCGCAACCGCGCGTCTCGACAGGAATGACTGGACAGGCGCGGACAACGTCGCCGTGCCGGTCACCGTCAGCGATTCGAACGGCAAGGAAGTGGTGCGCGCGGTGATCTCGATGTACGTGTCGCCGCGCAAGGAAAGCTGAGACCAGTACCCGACGGCGTCGCCAGACATCAGGCGATGACGGCAAGACGGGCTGGCCAGATCACGGAATGGGCACCAGCCCGCGCAGAATCGACGACTCGATTTCCTCGTCCACGCTCGGCGAAAAATTTGCGAAGCGATTCAGGCGGATGGAATTGGTGCGCGAGCCGGTCATGCTGTGGGTGACGATGAAGGCGTGGTACTCGCCGGGCTTGGTGGCGGCGAAGCCATAAGCCAGCTTGATCTTGCCCGCGCGCAGGGTCTCGATGTTGTTGATGCGCTCGTCGCAGACCGCGAAGTAGCTTTCCTCGCCGGTGCGTCCGACGAACGCGCCCTCCGCGTAGAGCGACTCGAGGAAGGCTTCGACCTGGCCGCGCGCCAGTTTCCAGGTCGCTTCGACATTGCGCTCGTACTGCATCCAGCGGGTACCGCGCTCGATGCTGCTCATGACGAACAGCGCGAGGCGTCGCGCGGAGAGATAGCGCCAGTCGCTGACCGCGGCGGAACCGCTGGCCAGCGTGCGCGGGCTGGCCGCGAACTTCGGCGCGATGCGCACCGACTGCAGCAGGTTGATGCCGGCATTGATGAGCCTCGCCCGATCGGAAATCGATACCGTCCACGCCGGTCTCAGGCCCGGCCGCAGAGTGGCGTCGTCACCCTCGACGGCCGACCACACCGGCCAGGATTCGTCGCAGCGGGCGATCATTCCGGCCGCCACACCACAGGGCGCGAACATCTCGAAGCGGCCGCGCAGCCGGTCGAAGGCCACCACGCGCGGGTAGAACATGGCCGCGTCCTCGCTGCGGAACGGCCAATGGCGCATGCCATCGAGCGCAGCGGCGCTGGACGCCCATCCCGAGGGTGGATCGACGATGAGCATGGCGCGCCGGTCACGGCAGAATCGACCAGCCACCAGCAACGTGGAGAGCCCGACGTCCTGGTCGCGCGTCAGCGGCGGAACACACAAAAGGTTGATTTCGGGCGCGGCTTCGAGCGCGAAGATGCCGGTGCGCGACTGCGCCGAACCGATGATGTCGTAGTCGGTGATCGGGCCGCCATCGTCGCCGTCGGGATTGGAGGGCGTATAGCCAATCACGGCCCCGGTCGCGGCTGGCGGCGTACGCGTCGGCCTTTCCATGGGCACACTGCCCTGCACCCGCACCAGCCGGGATTCGAGCAGGGCATCAGCGACGAACCGGTCCGAACCTGGCGTGATCGACAGCCGTCGGAAGATTTCCTGATCCGTGATCTGCTCGGAACCGGCGGTGCGCACTCGTTGCACGACCAGGTTGAAGCGGTCGGTTTCCTTCGCCTCGAGGGCGTCGTAGTCGACCGAGGCACGCAGGAATTCACGCGATCCGGCACCCACGCCACGCAGGATGAGCTTCCCGCTGGCGGTCGGCAGCGTCAGTGTCGGCGGGCGGGCGCCATTGATGACGCGCACGATGACGGCACAGCGGCCGCCGTTCTCGAAGAACTGCTCGACCGCGTAGCTCAGGGTGGACGGCTGCCACAGGCCGCCGAACACGCGGGTGTAGTCGGCGAAGCTGCGGACCGGCACGGGTTCGTTGACGGGGCCCTTGAGAGCCCGACCGATGAAGGCCGCGATGCTGGTCGCGGCGCGCGCGATGACGCGTATAGAGCCGGGTTGTTCGGCGCTTAAGACTAGAGAATCAATCGTCTCGGCCAAAAAGCTCCCCTGGTCGCGTCACCTCAAGCGACACCAAGGCGCGCAACGGTGCGCGGAATTTAACAGCGTCTCAGTGTTGCCGCCACAGCGGTACGCCGCGGCGTTTGAAAATTGTGACGAGCAGAAGTCCCGCCACGAATCCCCCGATGTGCGCACCGAATGCGATTCGGCCCTGGGTATCGCCAGGAATTTCCGGCCCGCTCGCGAGGGCCATCACGAGCTGCAGCCCGAACCACGAAGCCAGCACCCAGACCGCCGGGAATCGTCCGATCTGCACGATCAGGAAGCCGATCGGCAGCCCTAACAAGACGCGTGCGCGCGGGTACAGCAGCATGTACGCACCGAGAACGCCGGAAATCGCGCCGCTCGCACCGACCATGGGCACGATGGATACGGGATTTGGCAGTACCTGGGCGAATACCGCCGCCATGCCGCACGCCAGGTAGAAGACGATGAAGCGCACGTGCCCCATGGCGTCTTCGATGTTGTTACCGAAGATCCACAGGAACCACATGTTGCCGGCGAGGTGCCAGAAGCCGCCGTGCAGGAACATCGACGTGAACACCGTGGCCGGCGGCGGCAGCAGCGCGATCTCGGGCGGCAGCACTTCGCGCCCGGTCAGCACCGCCGGGATCACGCCGAGCGCGTAGGCCACCTGCTGGGCGCCGGCCGGCGAGAGCAACAGGTGCTGGCCGACGTACATCAGCGCGCACGCGATGATGATGCCGACAGTGACGTACGGCCGGGTCGAGGTCGGGTTGTCGTCGTGCAGTGGCAGGACCATGGGTCAGCGCCGCGGCCCGCGCCCTGTGCCTGCGGGCGAGGTCACCGCGATGGGATGGTAGTTAGGCAGGCCGGACTATTTGTTGGCGCCCGGCTTGGTCGACGGCGCCGCGGCGGCGGCCGCGGATTCGACCGAGGGCTCGCGATCGGACACCAGTTCCTGGAACGTGGCCTCGTCGACGGGCAGGTCCGAGAGTCCATCCCAGGTTGCGCCCGGCGCCACCTTGTTCTGAACGATGGTTGCCGACGCCACGATCTGATCGAGCTGGTCGGGGCCGCCGGTCACGGAAACCGGGATGCCACGCGGATCATGCGAGAGCTTCGCCACGGCGTCCCAGTCGATCTTCTCCTTGCGCGCCGCGAGCTCCTTCTGGATGCGCTCGTCCATCGCCTTGTTGAGGAGTTTCGCCTGCGCCTTCTTCCAGTCGCGCGGATCGTCTTCCAGCACATCGAAGGCCTGGATGTGCAGCGCGCCTTCGTGCCAGCCGAACAGGAAGGGCTGATTTACCACGCGCACTGGCGTACCGAGGGGGGCCATCTCGAACAGCACGGCAATGTCTTCGGGGTAGAGTCGAATGCAGCCATGGCTGGAACGCAGACCCACGCCGGCGGGCTTGTTGGTTCCGTGGATCATGTACGTGGGCCAGCCGAGATAGAACGCGAAACGCCCCAGCGGATTGTCAGGGCCGGGGCCGACCACCTGTTCGAGCACCTCGCCCCGTTCCTCGCGATGTTCCTTGATGATGGCCGCCGTCGGCCGCCAGGTCGGATCCTTCTGTCTGCGCACTATCGTGGTGGTGCCCTCGGGGGTCTTCCAGCCCACCTTGCCGATGCCGATGGGATAGGTGTGCACCACCTGCGGCTCACCCTTTTTCACTTTCGGGTAATAGAAGAGACGCATCGAGGCAGCGTTGATGACGATCCCCTCGCGCGGCGCATTCGGCAGGATGAACTGCGAGGGAATCACGATTTCGCGGTTCTCGCCGGGCAGCCACGGGTCCACGCCCGGATTGGCGCGCACTATTTCTTCGTAGCCGACGTTGAAGCGCCGCGCGATATCGGTGAGCGTGTCTTCCTTGGTCGCGCGTGTCTTCTGCACCACGCCGACGATGTCGACGGTCGGGTCGATCTCGAAGCGATGAGTCGGTGCCGGCTCGGGCAATGCCGGTGCCGCCGCGGCCTTCTCCGCGTCGCGCTTGCTTCCCCAGCCAGGACCGTCGCCGAACAGGGAGCATCCCGAAAGGATTACGGCGGCGCACATGACCGCCAGGAAAGTGCGCGGCAGGAAACGATTTTTCATATTAGAAGTATGACACTGCATGCTCGATTCAGCCTGTCGGCATTGTGCTACAGCAGCGCCGGCTGGTTCGGAAGTTCGTCACGATTGTCGCCGGCCTGCGCAGGGAAGTGCCGTTCTAACAAGCGTCCGACGGCCTCGACACCCGCCAGCGCCCCTTCGGTGAAGCGCGCCTCGCGAAAGTGTCCCTCCATGAGCCGGCAAACCCCTTCCCAGTCGTCCTGGACAATTCGCTGCGCCGCTCCACGATCCGCGACGATTTCGACGTCCCGGTCCGCCATCAGTACATAGATGAGTACGCCGTTGCGAAATTCGGTGTTCCACAGGTGCAGGTCCGAGAAGGTCTGCGCCGCGCGTTCACGGGGCGTGATCCTGGCCCACAGGTCGGAAAGGTCCAGCGCCGACTCGATCACGAAACGGATCTCGCCGCTGGTGCGCGTCTCGGCCGACGCGATTGCCGCCTGGATTGAATCCAGCACCTTCGCCGGAAAGCGCCGCCGCGTAGCGGCGCGCGAGCTCACGAGGTGACGGCAGGTTCGCGCGAACGACACGGCTAACTACCAGCGGCCAGAGGCACCGCCGCCTCCGAAGCT
>Ga0207691_10007499_pt1 | contig 10499 bp, 5 predicted proteins | sample KBSM13metaG_FD_184327 | JGI IMG/M metagenome (GOLD analysis project Ga0207691, IMG submission 184327) | Miscanthus rhizosphere microbial communities from Kellogg Biological Station, Michigan, USA - KBS M1-3 metaG (SPAdes) (version 2) | ecosystem: Host-associated > Plants > Roots > Rhizosphere >... | reverse complement strand
GGATCGCGGACCCGCGCGCCAGCAGGCCTGAAGCGGCTGGGTTGCAGAATTTGCACACCCTCGTCGCGCCTGGGATCGCACGCCGGGGTCAGACCCCACTCTGACCCCACTCTGACCCCGGGGTGGATTCGAGCGATCGATCAGGAGCACAATCGGGAGTGGAGAGCGTTCATGAGGACCACTGCCCTTTTCACCATCGCGATCGGTCTGCTGGCTGCGCCGCTTGTGGCGCAGGAACCCAAGCCGGTGCCGAAGGATTCCGCGCGAGTCTCGATTACCGGATGCTCGAAAGGCTACGTCTTCACCGTCGGCCCCCGCAGCGTCGAGCACCCCGGCAGCGTTGACGTTCCCGAAGGGATGCACCTCCGGATGAACGGGCCAAAGTCGGTGATCGCCGACATCAAGGCGCACGAAGGCTCGGCGATCGAGATCACCGGCATCATGAAAAAGGGCCAGTACGGACCGGACGGCGTCGCCGTTGGCGGCGGCGTACGGGTCGGGCCCGGACCAGCGCCCAACGGCGGCCTCGGTATCAGCGTGACGCCGCGACAGAGTTTCATCGACGTGGAAGCCTGGCGCCCGGTCGCTGGTGAATGCCGGTCGCGTTAGCTGGATTGTCAGGAGGGCATATGCGTGCAGTGGCGATTGCGTTGACGACCAGTCTGGTTCTCGCTTCGGGATCGTTTGGACCGGCGAATGCCGATTCGGAAAAGGCGCCGCTGGTGCCAGGTTACGAGGCGGCGCGAGACCTGCCCGGCGCGCGCGAGCTGCCGGACCCGAAGACCGACTACAAGGTGGTGTTTGCGGACGGCCAGGACGCCAAAAACCCCGGCGACGTCAACCCGATGCTGCCGACCATCGCCACTTATCTCAATACGCTCGGGAAATACGGCGTGCCCGCCGAGCATCGCCACCTCGTGATCATGTTCCACCAGCGCACGCCCGACCTCGACATCGTGATGAGCAACGATGCGTACAAGGAGCGCTACAACCGCGACAACCCCAACATCGCGATCATCCATGCGCTCCGCCAGGCCGGCGTCGACATCCGCGTCTGCGGGCAGGGATTGCTTGCCCGGAAAATCGACGCGAAACAGGTGAATCCGGACGTCCAGATCGATCTCTGGGCGATGACGACGCTGGTCAATCTGCAGTTGAAGGGATACGTTCGCGTCGGCTGAGGCGGAGGGCGACGAAGCTACACGCAACTGAAAACGACTCTAAGCGCGCAGCGTCTCGCCGCTGGTGCGCGGCGTCGACGCGTGGGCCGCGGCGGCGGCCACCGGCCGCACCGGGATGTGCGCCGGCCATTCGAACGGCGTCGACGAGTGCACCGGGACCGCATCGCCGGCGCTGGCAACCACATTGGGTTCGGTCCGCTTCGGCCCGAGCGGCTGGTTGGCGACGAGCAACGCTTCGATCGCGCGCGTCGACAGCGGCTTCGAGAACAGATAGCCCTGCGCGTGCGTGCAGCCGAGCCGCTCGAGCTCGCGCCACTGCACTTCGCTCTCGATGCCTTCGGCAACCACGCTCGTGTTCATCGTCCGCGCCAGCGCCAGAATACTCTCGACGATCGCCGGACGATCCGGCATCAGCAGGCTCTTGACGAACGATCGATCGATCTTGAGCGCATCGACCGGCAGCTTGTGCAGGTGGCTGAGCGACGAGTAGCCGGTACCGAAGTCATCCAGGTAGATCTTGACGCCGAAGTCCCGCAATTCCTGGAGCAGTGCCGCGGCGGTGGCGGGATTGTCCATCAGGGCGGTCTCCGTGATTTCGAGACGGAGATCGCACGGTTTCAGCCCGGCGGTGTGCAGCGCCTGCTCGACGATGCCGAGGAAGTTCTGCTGCGCCAGCTGGCGACTCGACACGTTGACGGTGATGTAGTCGAGGCTGCCGTCCGGGAAACGCCGCTGCCATTCGGCAAACGTCGAGCACGCCTGCTGGAGGACAAAGGTGCCGACCGATTCGATCAGCCCGAGCTCTTCGGCGATCGGGATGAATGTCGCCGGCGAGATCGACTGACCGTTGCGTGTCCAGCGGACGAGCGATTCGAAGCCGACGCACCGTCCGGAATCGAGCAACACGATCGGCTGGTAGTGCACCTCGAAGTCGTTCTGGTTCACGGCGTGCCGCAGGTCGCTTTCGAGCCCGAGCCGGTCGAGCGCGCGCGCGTGCATGTCGGCGTCGAACACCTCGTGCCGCGCCTTGCCGCCTGATTTGGCGTGATACATCGCGACGTCCGCGTCGCGCATGATCTCCTCGGGGTTGGTGTACTGGGCGCGGCCGAACGCAATGCCGATGCTCGCCGAGGTGAACACTTCGCGCCCACCGATCGAGAACGGCGCGCTCAGCGACTTCTGGATTCGGAACGCCACCGCGTTCGCCTGCGCTTCGTCGCCGAGCGCGTTCAGGAGGATCACGAACTCGTCGCCGCCGAGCCTGGCGAGCACGTCTCCTTGACGCAGACACGACTCGAGGCGACGCGCCACCGCCGTCAGCAGCTCGTCGCCCACCAGGTGTCCGAGACTGTCGTTGACCACCTTGAATCGATCGAGGTCGAGATAGAGCACGGCGAATCGACTGCCGCCGAGCTGTTCCTTGAACTCGGTGAGTCGCCGTCCCAGACCCTCGACGAAGACCGCGCGGTTGCAGAGGCCCGTGAGCGGATCGAGGAACCCGGCATTGCGCAGCCGTTCCTGCGCGATCGCCTGCTCCGTCGTGTCGGTCAACGAACCGGCGATACGGATCGAGCGGCGGCCGGCGCCGCGCACCGCCACACCGCGGCACAGGAACCGCCGGTAAGTGCCGTCCTCGTGACGGATGCGATGTTCGTGCTGGAAGTGATCGGCGGTGCCGGCGAACGGCGCCTCGAGCGCCGCCTTGAGCGCCGCCGCGTCTTCAGGATGCACGCGTTCAGTCCACTCGTTCGGACGGCCGACGCCGGCCGTCGGCGGCAGACCGAGCATTTCTCGCCAGCGGCCCGAGAAATAAAACTCCTGCGTCCGAAGGTCCCATTCCCACAGTCCGTCGTTCGCGCCTTCGGCCGCCAGCGACAGCCGCTCTTCGCTGCGCTTGAGCGCCTGCTCCGACCGTGCCCGTTCGGTCACGTCAAGCCACAGCAGCGTGACTCCGTCAGGCACCGGCAGGATTCTGACCTGCAGCATCCGCACACCCGATGCGCAGGGCATGCCGACCTGCGAGAGCGTTCGGGCGTTCCGCGAAGCCAGGGCCTCCGCGATCGCCTTCGGAAGCTCCGTCTTCCCGAGCGCGGGCACCGCGGCCGCTACCGTCTGGTTCAGCGCTCGATGGCGGGGACACTCGAGGATGCGTTCGAGCGTGTCGTTCCAGAGCGTGACGACGCCGTTGCCATCGAGGACCGACATGCCCTGATCCAGTGCGTCGATGACTTCCCGGCGCCGCTGCTGTTCATCGAGATGATGCAGCTGCCCGCAGTAGGCGCGATAGGCGAAGAAGAGCGGGACGATGGCGACCGGCAACACCTCCCACACTTGATGGTCGATCACTTCCACGAGGCCAACCGCGAGGCTCGCGCCGATGAAGTAGCTCGGACCGCTTTGCACGAGACTGTGCGCCCACGATCGGTTCACCGGCTGCCGTGCACTGAGCGGGACCACCACTTCCGCCAGGGCGCTCTTCACCAGGCAATATGCGACGAGAGCCGCGCCGATTGGCACCCCCTGCCACGGCCAGACGAACTGGCCCATCGTGCCGCCGAGCGCCTGATGCGCAAGGCCCGCGGCCTGGGTCGACGCCATTACGATGGCGGCGGTCATCAGCATCCGGAAGTACCGCTGCGGCCGCGGCGCCTCGGAAAGTCCCCGCGTGCCGGTGCCAGCGGCCGCGACCAGCAGCGTCGCGTTCGGGCCAAGCAGCAGCAACGATGTGAAATCGACGACGAACGACAGCGGCATCGTGCCCCAGCCGCTCGCCGACTTTGGCATCGGCAGAGACGACGCCAGAATCGCGGCGAGAATCAGGCCGCCGAATTCGGATGTCCGGTGAGGTTGCGGCCAGCCGGCGAGTCCGAGCAGCAGCCCCGAGCCGATCGCAATCGCCCCGAACACGAGCACGCGCGAACGCGGAAGAAGGTTCCGCATTCAGGCGACCCTGGCGTGATGTGACACACGTCGATGCACTCCGGCAGACCGAGCAATGCCAGGACCACTTTCGCCAGCGACCCACAACTTTCTGCTGAAGAACATCTTAGCGACGATCGCGGCGAGCGACGCCAAACGCGGGTTTGTCCCGTTTCGTCACACGCACTGACCGTCAGGAGGGTGACGCCGCGCAGAGTCTGGCGAATTCTCTCGGGAAAACGGTGTGTGCTGCACAGATAGACACCCGCTCGGGCAGCGATGAGGATAGTGGGGCACGACTGATCTATTGAGAGACACAAAGAACGCTCCTGCGCCAGAACTGCGCAGAAGCGCACCATAGTAAACTCCGCCCATGAAGGCGAATCGCTCGAGCCGCGACGACGATCGGGCAGTCTCACGCCGCAGGGTCCTGAGAACGCTGGGGGCCGCGGCTGCGAGCGCGCCGCTGGCCGCGCTCGCACAGGGGCGCTGCATGCTGACGTTCGGAGCGCCGGCGTGCAATACCGCCGACATCCCGCCGCGGTTCGAGCCGACGGGGTGGAAGACCGTGGCGCTCGACCATCTCGTCTTTCGGGCCGCGGAGTACCAGAAGGAGGCCGCCTTCTACATCGCGCTCATGGGGTGGAGACTGCGGAGCGACGATGGCCGCCAGGCCGTGCTCGACATGGGCGACTGGGGATCCGCGATTTTCAGGCAGGCGGCTCCGGGTGCATTCGATGATGCGGCATCGGGTTCTGCGCGCGGCGCCAGCGCACGTGTGGTCGTCGAATCGTTCTCCTTCGCCATCGATCGATGGAACGCGAAACAAGTGGAAGCGGAGCTCCGGAAGCGCGGCCTGACGCCGGTCGCGGACAACGACCAGGAGTTCGAGAGCTTCCACGTCAAGGATCCCGATGGGTGGGACGTGCAAATCAGCAACGGTCAAGGCCTGACGAAACGCCGCCAGTCGACACCGGCGGCCGCGACGCTGTCGGTACCGGCGCCGTTCCAGTCGACCGGGTGGAAGACCGTGTGGCTCGATCACTTCTCGTTCAACGCGACCAACTACAAGGAGAGCGCTTCGTTCTACTCCAATCTGCTGGGATGGAAGCCGACCTACGACGAGGGCAGCCAGAACGAGCTGATGATCGGAGAGGTCGGCGACATCATCATCCGCGGCGGCAATCCGCTCGACCCGGATTTCGGCCGGGGCGGCGGCCGGCGCGGCGCGCCGGCGTCAGGGCCGGGCCGCGCGCGCATCGATCACATCTCGTTCGGCATCTCGCCGTGGGATACCGATGGCGTGAAGGCGGAGCTCGAAAAGCGCGGCCTCCGGGCGCAGATCGACACGTCGAGCCGGCACCTCGGGCCTGACGGCACCTACGTGCCCGACGACATCCACACCGCGGCGTTCAAGAGCTACCACACGGCGACGCCCAACGGATTCAACCTGCAAATCAGCTACGTCACGCACGACAACCGGCTGGCGCTGCCGAACGCGGTCAGGCCGAAACCGACGGACCTCCGCCCCCGCTAGTCAGCTGTCCTCGACGACGCGGTACCACCACGATCGCCACGAAAGCACGAAAACACGAAAAATCTAAAGGGCTTCGTGATTTCGCGTTTTCGTGGCCACCCTCAGGCGCTACTGATCCAGCGTTGACGTGCCCCTAGCAACGTCCGTCCCCGCCGGCAACCTCCGTCCCCGCGAGCGCCTGGGCCGGCTGGCACCGCATTGGCAACGACCCGCAACAGACGATCGTCGTTTCCCCCGCACGTGCGCCCTCACGGTTTTGTCGGTCGACACCTCACACGCGCCATCTCGTAGGCCGCGTGTGACTTCGTGCATCTCGCCGGCGGTGTGCCGAGGCAGGCCGCCGGTTCGGTGCGATCCGCGACCGCCGACGCCGACCACAGATCGTGTGCAACGACTGACGTTTCTGTGAAGGACGTGCAGGTGTCCTGGCCGACGCTGGTGGTCGCGTCTCCAGCCACGATGAGGTCTTCGCGATCGTTGCGCGCATCTGGCTTTTTGGAGGACCGATGAATCGCACGATCGTCCGTCTGACGATTCTGGTGGCGGCGCTCGCGGCCGTCCTTGCGCCGGGAACGACGACCATCGCCCAGCGCGGGCGGGCGCGCGTCGAGTGGGTCAACGGACGCGAGGCCGCGCCCGGCGAAGTGCTCGTCAAGTTCCGGCGCGCGCCGCAGATCGACGAACTGTCTGCGATCGGCGAGCAGACCGGCGCCGATGCGATCCAGACGATCGGCCGCGCGGGTCTGCGCAGAATCCGCGCGAGAGCACTCGACGTACCGGCGCTGATCCGATTGCTCGCCAATCACCCCGACGTGTTGTACGTCGAGCCGAACTATCTGGTGCAGGCGTTCACCGAACCCAACGATCCGAGCTTTCCGCAGCTGTGGGGCCTTGAAAACATCGGCCAGGTCGTGAACGGATCGGCCGGCGTCGCGGGCGCCGACATTCACGCGGCGCAGGCGTGGGATGTGTCGTTCGGTTCGACGGCGCAGGTCGTCGCCGTCGTCGACACCGGCATCGACTATACGCATCCGGATCTGGCGGCGAACGTCTGGTCGGCGCCAGCAGCGTTCACGGTGACGATCGGCGGGACGACCGTCACGTGTCCCGCCGGGTCCCACGGATTCAACGTCATCACGCTGACGTGCAATCCGATGGACGACCACAATCACGGCACCCACGTCTCCGGAACGATCGGCGCGACTGGCGGCAACGGCGTCGGCGTCGTCGGCGTCAACTGGACCACGCAGCTGATGGGCATCAAGTTCCTCGATGCGAACGGCAGCGGCTCGCTGGCCGACGCCATCAAGGGAATCGACTTCGCCATCCAGGCCAAGCGCGCGTTTGCGGCAACCGGCGGCGCGAACCTGCGCGTCCTGTCGAACAGTTGGGGCGGCGGCGGCTTCTCGCAGGCCATGCTCGACGAAATCAACGCCGCCAACGCCGAGGAGATGCTCTTCGTCGCGGCGGCCGGCAACAACGGGTTCAACAACGACGCGCTGCCGGCCTATCCGGCCAGCTACCACGCGCCGAACGTGATCTCGGTTGCGGCCACCACGAACGCCGACGCCCGTGCCTACTTCTCCAACTACGGCGCCACGTCGGTGCACCTCGGCGCGCCCGGTCTCGACATCCTGTCGACCACCATCGGCAACACCTACACCTCGTTCAGCGGGACGTCGATGGCGACGCCGCATGTCTCGGGCGCCGCCGCCCTCGTCCTGTCGCATTGCGCCTTCAGTACGGACGCGTTGAAGGACGCGCTGCTGAGCACCGTGGACCCAGTCCCCGCGCTGGCGACGATCACGATCACTGGAGGCCGTCTCAACGTGAATGGCGCCATCCGATCGTGCGATGCGGCGCTCGCACCGCCGGTGCTGACGGCTCTTGCCGGTGACACGCGCGTGACCCTCACCTGGTCCGGAGCCTCCGGCGCAACCTCGTTCAGCGTCAAGCGCAGCGCAACGGCCGGCGGGCCGTACGTCCCAATCGCGGCTGACATCAAGCCGCGCACCTACGTCGACACGAATGTCACCAACGGAACGGCGTACTACTACGTGGTTTCGGCAACCAACGGCGCGGGCGCGAGCGGCGACTCGAATGAGGTGACCGCAACGCCCAAGACGCCTTCCGATCTCGTGGTCTCGTCGTTTTCGGTTCCTCAGAAAGGCGGAGCCGGCCTCCCGCTGACGCTGTCGGTGGGCGTGAAGAATCAGGGGCCGGGGGCTGCCGCGCCCACCAGCACACGCTTCTATGTGACGACGAGCGGCACGCTGGGGCCGGGCGCCATCGCGCTGGACGGCACCTACAACGTCCCCGCGCTTGCATCGGGCGCGACCAGCACGGGACCGGTGACGACCGTTGTTCCGGCGAGCGTGACGCCTGGCTACTACTTCGTGTTCGTCAAGGTCGACGCCGACGGTGTCGAAACGGAGACCTCGGAGTCGAACAACACGTATCTGGGCGGGCTGGTCACGATCGGTCCCGACCTGACCATCACGTCGTTCGGCGCGCCGGCCGCGGCCGAAGCAGGCGCCCCGATTGTCGTCACGGACGCAGTGATCAACCTCGGCGGCGGCGGCACGGCCGCGTCGATGACGCGTTTCTATCTCTCGACGAACTCGGTCCTCGACGCCGGCGATTTCCTCCTGCCAGGCGGTCGCACCGTGCCGGCGCTCGCTCCCGGCGCCAGCAGCACGGGGTCGGTCTCTCTGCTGATCCCGTCCACGACGCAAACCGGCAGCTACTACCTGATCGCGAAGGCGGACGGCGACAACACACAGCCCGAGACGGCGGAGACGAACAATACCGCCTCGAGGGTGCTGCTGATTGGCGGCGACCTCATCGTCTCGGCGCTGACCGCGCCGGCCGCAGCGGCGCCCGGGGCGACGATTCAGATTGGCGAAACCACAACCAACCAGCGCTCCGGCGCCATCGCGCCGTCGACGACTCGGATCTATCTGTCGGCCAACTCGGTTCTCGACCCGTCGGACCAGTTACTCACCAGTCGTCAGGTCCCGGCGCTCGCGGGTGGTGCATCGAGCGCCGTTTCGATCAGCGTGGATCTGCCTGCGGTGAGCGATATCGGTGTGTATTACCTGATTGCGAAAGCCGATGCGGACAACGTCGTGCAGGAAACAGACGAGACCAACAACACGACGACACGGGCCATACAGATCGGCGGGGACCTCACCGTCTCCACGCTCACGGTTCAAGTCCAGGGCACGGGCGGCGCGCTGGTCATCAACGACACGACCACCAACAGCGGCGGTTCAGCGGTCGCGCCGTCAGTCACTCGCTTCTACCTGTCGACAGACTCGATCCTCGATGCATCGGACACCACTCTCGGTGAGCGGCCGGTGCCGTCGCTCGATGGCGGTGTGTCCAGTGTCGGAACGACGACTGTGGCGGCGGTCGGCGCCGGCGTCTACTACATCATCGCCAGGGCGGATGCCGGCAACGTCGTCACCGAAACACAGGAGACGAACAACACGACCGTCCGCCAGCTGACGATCGGCGCCGATCTGCTGGTTGCGGGCTTGTCCGTGCCGTCCGTGATTACCGCGGGTGGAACCGTGACCGCAATCGACATCGCCCAGAATGCCGGCGGCAACACCTCTGCTCCATCGACGACCAGATTCTATTTGTCCGTCAACCCGTCTTTCGACGGCGGGGATGTGCAACTGGCCGGCAGCCGTGCGGTGCCTGCGCTGGCACCGGGGGCGTTGAACCTCGGCACGACACCGATCACCGTTCCCGCCGGGACGCCTGCAGGCTTCTACTACGTGATTGCTGTCGCCGACGCGGACGGCGTGGTCATCGAGATCCAGGAGAACAACAACACCAGGGGCCAGCTGATTCAGGTCGTCGCCGGGTCGTAACGGCCGCGAGCGGACGGATCCAGCCGCATCTGCTGCGATAATGCTCTGGCGGTGCGCGCCTTTGACTCAGGACGATCGCCGACGGCCGGGCTGCTCGCGGGGATGGTCATCACCCTCGCCGCGGTCTCGGCCGACTCGTACTACATCACCCGGCAGATCTCGCGGCTTCGGGCGCTGCAAACCGACCTCGCCGACCGGAGCCGCAGAGACTCGCTGCAGTTGCTCCGCATTCAGAACAACCTGAATACAATCGGTCTCGCGATGCGCGACATGCTGGACAACAGCGAACCGTATCCACTGACCGCCTGGTCCGGCCAGTTTCAGCGCGTGCGGCTCGATCTCGAGGATGCGCTGCGGCGTCAGGATCAACTGGCGGTCGGCGCGCGGACGCCCGAGCAGCGCCAGTACCTCGCCGATTCGCTGGCGCAGTTCTGGGATGCGGCCGATCGCATTTTTGCGCTGGCCGGCAGCGGGCACGAAACCGAGGCGCGCGCGCAAATCAGGATCTCGCTTCAGGCCAGGCAGGCCGCGCTCGGCACCGCGGTCGCGCGGCTGCTGGTCGAGAACAACGAAAGCGAGCAGGAAACGGCGAGCCGGGTGCAGGGCATCTATGATCAGGTGCAGCGCCAGGTCTACACGTTCCTCGCCGTCACCCTCGCCGCCATCGTGATGACGAGCCTCTACCTGATTCAATCCAACCGGCGTCTCTTCGCGACGCTGGCATCGCTCTCGGAAGAGCGCCGCGACGTCGCTCAACAGCTCATCACGGCGCGCGAAACGACGCTTCATCACCTGGCCCGCGAGCTGCACGACGAATTCGGGCAGATGCTGACAGCGATGGGCTTGATGCTCGGCCGGGCGAGCAACCATGCCCCCGAGCATTCACCGCTCAAGTCGGACCTGCGCGAGGTGTCCGAGGTCGCGCAAGACATGCTGGAACGGGTGCGCGGGTTGTCGCAGACGCTGCATCCTTCTCTGCTC
>Ga0207691_10007498_pt1 | contig 10499 bp, 7 predicted proteins | sample KBSM13metaG_FD_184327 | JGI IMG/M metagenome (GOLD analysis project Ga0207691, IMG submission 184327) | Miscanthus rhizosphere microbial communities from Kellogg Biological Station, Michigan, USA - KBS M1-3 metaG (SPAdes) (version 2) | ecosystem: Host-associated > Plants > Roots > Rhizosphere >... | reverse complement strand
ATGATCCTGGGCAAACAATATGCTTACCTCGATTTTATATAATAAACGCAAAGACGCGGGAGAGACGCAGAGGAAACGCGAAGACGCAGAGGAAACGCAGAGATCCGAAGAATTTGTATTCTTTGCGTCTCTGCGTTCCCTTTGCGTCTTAGCGTAAATCTATTTTTTTCCCATGGCGACTCTGTAAAGCAAGAATGCCATCGTCCCAAATGCCAATGCTCCCAGCAAATAATAACCGCCTAATCCCATGGCCTGTGTTAGCCCATGTTCCAGGCTGATTTTCGCCAGTGCGGCATAGATCGATGTGTTTACAGAAAGGATCGCTACTAACACTCCCATGATCGCACCACCTGCCACGAGGCCGGTTGCAAACAAGTTTCCTTTTCGCAGATCCTCTTCCTCTTCAAGGTCTGCAGAATGTCTTTTCTTTAATTGCCTGTCAACAATTCCGCGAATAGCACCACCTATAAAAATCGGAAGTGTGGTCGATAACGGCAAATAAATACCGATAGCAAAACTTAACGCTTTGATGCCGCAGAGCTCCATCACTAAGGCAATAAATACACCTACAATTACGAATTGCCAATCAAGATTGAACGACAAAATTCCTTTGATCAGTGTTGCCATTAATGTAGCCTGTGGCGCAGAATAACGATCAGTTCCAATGGCATGCGTGATGCCCTGCGCTAATTGTTGTGCAGTTGGTGTATCCAGAATTTTAACGGTAAATCCGATTGCCAGAGATGAGACTATCGCTCCAATGAATAATGAAATTTGCTGGTATCTTGGTGTGGCACCTACAAGATAACCTGTTTTAAGATCCTGTGATGTAGCACCCGCATTTGCTGCAGCGATACAGATCATACCACCGACAACGAGGGCCATTGGTTCATAAAATTTGCCCGTCCAACCTACTGCAATAAAAACCAGGCAGGTACCCATGATAGTGGCAATGGTCATTCCCGAAATAGGATTATTTGATGTTCCGATCAATCCAACAATACGTGACGAAACGGTAACGAAGAATGCTCCAAATATTACAACAAGAACACCCAGTAATAATTTACTCAGAACCGTATCGCCTGGCACCTGTGGAAGTATGGTCATGAGGAGGATCAGCGCAATACTTCCGATCCCAACGATCTTTACTGAAAGGTCTCTTTCTGTACGTGCTACGGCCACTGCTGCCTCTCCGCCTTTTAAAGAACTGACACTTCCTTTAAAAGATGAAATGATCGTGGGGATGGTTTTAAATAGTGTGATAAATCCTCCTGCTGCTACAGCACCTGCGCCAATTTGTCTAACATATGCACGATAAATTGCCGTTGCATAATCAGCAAAACTATGTGTGACCGGATCCCAGCTTCCTGGTCCACCAGGCATCGATACATCTTTTAAATAACCAAGTTTATGAAGTTGAGCCGCGATCAGATCTGATGGAACCAATGTTGCCAGTAAAGGATTAAAGACAAACCATGTGAGCACACTACCGGCAACGAGCACGCCGGCAATTTTTGGTCCGATGATATATCCCACACCGAGATATTCAGGTGTTATTTCACCACTAACTTTAGCAGAAGGAAAATATTTATTAGCCTGCCGTGTCATATACTCAGGCGTTTCAGCAACAAAATGCAGGATCTTCTGAAGGAAGGCATAAACAGCTGCTACACCAACTCCATAAAAAGCCGTCTTTGCAAAATCGCCGCCTTTTTCGCCGGCTTTCAATACAGAGGCACAAGCAGTTCCTTCCGGATAAGGAAGTGATTCATGTTCTTTTACGATGAGTGCTCGTCTGAGCGGAATCATCATCAGAGTACCAAGTATACCACCAAAAATGGCGAGGGTAAGAATGGTGAGATAATTGAAATATTCTGCACTGTCTGGGTTACTTAAAAACAGAAAACCCGGTAAAGTAAATACAACACCTGCTGCAATACTTTCACCAGCGGAACCAGTTGTCTGGATAATATTATTCTCTAATATGGTGGTCTTTAAAAAAAGCTTACTGAGGGCAATGGCTATTACAGCAATGGGAATAGATGCAGATACGGTCAGTCCGGCCTTTAGTGCAAGGTAAACGGTGGCTGCACCGAATATGATTCCAAAAGCCGATCCTACCAGTACGGATTTGATCGTGAACTCCTTCATATTCGTTTCAGCGGAAACGAAAGGTTGAAATTTTTTTTCTGACATGTCAATCGTTTTGGTAGGGCGAAAGATAATAAAAAAATCCCCGGCTAATCAACCGGGGATAACTATTATAAAGGTCTGTAATATTTTAATTCATCATTTTTTTAAGCCACTTTGTAAGGAGGAACAATATGAATGCTGCAACGCCTGACATCACTACGAATAGCATGAAAAAATCATAAAGGTTGTGAATTTCAAATCCCAGGAATGAACTGTAATGAAATGGAATTTCTAGTTCTTTGAGTTTAGCGATCTGATCTGCCGATGGTGTTACAGATCCATTTAAAATTGGGGCAAGTTCTATTCCTGCTTTTTCTGCTTTTATGGCTTCCGCCGGACCAGGAGGATATAATGCACTTAATTTTCCTGCAAGAACATTGGCTGCCGCATTGGCCATAAACCAAACAGCCATAAGTAATGATGCGAAACGCAGGGGAGCAAGTTTGTTTACCAATGAAAGTCCGATGGGTGAAAGACATAGTTCACCAAAAACATGCAATGCATACATTCCGGTTAACCATATCATGCTCACTTTTACATTAGGTGCAAGATCTTTTACTCCAATTGCTATCCATGCATATCCCAACATAAGTAGAAAGAGTCCGATAGCCATTTTAAACGGCGAACTTGGTTCTACATTTTTTTTGCCGAGTTGTATCCAGAGCCATGCAAATACCGGAGCGAAAATGACTACGAAAAATGAGGGGACTGATTGAAACCAGGAAGGAGGAATACTATAGTTCAGGAAATCGATATGTAATTTAGTTTGTTCAGCAGCAAAAAACGAAAGTGATGCGCCGGCTTGTTCATAAGCGCTCCAGAAAAAAACAACAAAAAATGACACTACAAAAATGGCAATGATCCTCTGGGTTTCTATTTTGGTCAATGACTTGTCTGAGAAGATCACGTATAGAATTAGCAGCAGCGATGCCAACAAAAGCCAGGTGAGATCAAAAATTTCCTTTCCATGAAGATAGAGTAACCCCATAGCTATGGCTGCAATGACGATTATTAAACCAATTCCGCCGGGTGACAAAGGTTTGCGTAGGATAGAAGTGGAATTTACCATTGCTTCGGGTGTTTCGCCAATGGGCTTATTATCGTAAGACACGAGGTATTTATCTTTTAACTTATACATAGTGATCACACTGATCACCATTCCGATACTTCCTGCCAGGAATGCCCATTTAAAATCATCGGGGTTGCCGGTATTTCCTACGAGTCCGCAAACGAATGGACCAATCATGCCACCAAGGTTGATGCCCATATAAAATATGGTGTAAGCTGAATCAGTTCTTTTATCACCTGTCTTGTACAACTGGCCAACCATGGATGAAATGTTGGGCTTAAAAAAACCATTGCCGGCAATCATCAATCCCAATCCCATATAAAAAAACCACGTTGACAGATCGGGATTTGATTTATAGAAATAGGAACAAAAGAATAGCACAATTTCAGCGATCGCCATTACAATTCCACCAAACATGATTGATCGCCTGTTTCCCCAATACCTGTCAGCAATATATCCACCAACCAACGGCGTGAGATACATCAGGCTGGTATAACCGCCATACATCTGGGATGAGAATACTTTATTGTACATCAGTGCCTGGGTTATGAAATACACCAGGATGGCCCTCATGCCATAGTAATTAAATCGCTCCCACATCTCGGTCGCGAACAGTACATAGAGACCCCTTGGATGTTTCTCAGACACAGATGCAGTAGTCATTTTGTTATCTTTTTTATTCGCAGTAGTGGTATGACGGCTGAAAATAATGAAATATTTTAAATAGAGCTGATGACTGAAATTTGGGTGTGGATTGTTTTTCAGAATTCGCATAGGGTGCAGGGTTGTATTACTTCATATGTGAACGGTGCGATTCCATTGCAGTATTTTTATATATTTGCCCGGATATTATTATCCATTTTCCTGTTGAAAGCACCGATATCTCAATAACCATAGAATGAAGCCAATAAGAATTCTGCTCCTGGGATCAGGCGGACGAGAGCATGCCCTCGCCTGGAAATTGTCGTCGAGCAGGCACTGCGAAAAATTATTTATTGCTCCCGGAAATGCAGGTACTGCTACCTGCGGTGAAAATGTTGACATCTCCATTAATGATTTTCTTGCCATTCAGTCTTTCTGTTTAAGGGAACATATCAGTATGGTGATCGTTGGACCGGAAGAGCCACTGGTCAACGGTATTTACGATTATTTTCAGTCTGATGCCGCACTGCGGAACATTGCACTGATCGGTCCTTCGAAAGAGGCTGCGAGACTTGAAGGAAGTAAAGCTTTTGCAAAAGCCTTTATGCTCAGGCATGATATACCCACAGCAAGTTATCGTGAATTTGATACTGACAATTATGAAGAAGGCGTTGATTATCTGCAGGCACATTCGATCCCAATCGTTTTGAAAGCTGATGGTCTGGCTGGTGGAAAAGGTGTCATTATCTGCAATAATCACGTGGAGGCCATGGCTGAATTCGAATTGATGCTCCAGCATTCCAAATTCGGAGAGGCCGGTGAAAAAGTAGTGGTGGAAGAATTTCTCCAGGGAATTGAACTTAGTGTTTTTGTATTGACTGATGGAACAGACTATGTACTGCTTCCTGAAGCAAAAGATTATAAACGTATTGGTGAAGGTGATCACGGGCTCAATACCGGTGGCATGGGTGCAGTCAGCCCCGTACCTTTTGCCGATGCGGCATTCATGGAAAAAGTCAGGCAGCGCATCATCGAACCAACGGTGAAAGGTCTGCAAAAAGAAAAACTCGAATACAAGGGTTTCATTTTCTTTGGTCTGATCAGTGTGGACGATGAACCATTTGTGATCGAATATAATTGCAGGATGGGTGATCCTGAAACTGAAGTTGTGATACCCAGACTGAATTCCGACCTGGTAGAAATATTCATGGCTGTATCACAGCAACGGGTAAGCGAAATTAAAATCGACATTGACCAGCGTGCTGCTGCAACAGTAATGGCTGTAAGTGCAGGTTATCCCGGACCATATGAAAAAGGATTTGAGATCGAAGGCCTGGAAATATTGAATGAAGATGACGTGCTGATCTTTCATTCAGGAACTAAGATCCTGGATGAAAAGCTGGTTACTGATGGAGGAAGGGTGCTTACGGTTACTGCTTACGGTGAAAATATTGTTAAAGCGGTACATCGTTCCAACAAGATCATGGAATTCATTTATTTCACAGGTATGTATCACAGAAAGGATATTGGGTATGAGTTTAGTTGAAACAAGAACTGTACATTGCAGTTCAGTTTAGCGACTACGCTTTACCTTTTACCATAAACATTTCAGAGGTAATCAAATAAAACACTGCAACGCCCGTTGTTTATTCGGATTATTTCTTCAATTTTGCCTCCATTAACGAAAAACCAATATCGCCTGAACAATGGGACTTTTTAACTGGTTTACCCAAGATATTGCCATTGACCTTGGAACTGCCAATACGCTTATCATCCACAACGACGAAATTGTAGTCAACGAACCTTCGATAGTTGCATTAGACCGCAATAATCCTAAGAACGTACTTGCCGTTGGAAAAAAGGCACTGATGATGCACGAGAAAACGCATGAAAGCATCAGAACAGTACGCCCGCTAAAAGATGGAGTAATTGCTGATTTCAACGCCGCTGAGCTCATGATTAGGGAAATGATCAAAATGATCTATCCCAAAAAGCCTCTTTTCCCCCCAAGTTGGAGAATGATGATTTGCATCCCCTCGAGTATTACCGAGGTGGAAAAAAGGGCTGTACGCGATAGTGCGGAACAGGCCGGAGCAAAAGAAGTTTACCTGCTGCATGAACCTATGGCTGCTGCCCTGGGTATCGGGATCGACGTAGAAGAACCTGTGGGAAATATGATCATTGATATTGGTGGAGGTACCACTGGTATTACTGTGATAGCGCTTGCCGGTATCGTATGTGATCAGTCTATACGTATCGCAGGTGATGAATTTACTGCTGACATCATGGAAGCCCTGAGGCGTTATCATAGTCTGCTGATCGGTGAACGTACAGCAGAACAAATAAAAATACAAATAGGGGCTGCCCTGAAAGACCTTGAAAATCCACCGGATGATATTCCCGTGAACGGTCGTGACCTGGTAACCGGTATACCTAAACAAATCATGGTATCCTTCCAGGAAATCGCTGAAGCGTTGGATAAATCCATCTTCAAAATTGAAGAAGCTATCCTGAAAGCACTCGAAACCACTCCTCCTGAACTTGCGGCGGATATCTACCGTCGCGGACTTTATCTTACAGGTGGTGGTGCATTGCTAAGGGGTCTGGATAAAAGGTTAAGCCAGAAAATAAAGTTGCCGGTGCACGTTGCTGATGATCCACTGAAAAGTGTGGTCAGGGGCACAGGCATAGCACTTAAAAATTATTCTCGGTATCCTTTCGTGATGAGATAATGTAATGCGAAACATATTTCTATTCATTGGCCGTTTCAGTAACCTGTTTTTCTTCCTGTTGCTGCAGGCGGTAGCACTTACCATGCTATTTCGTTATAACAAATTTCATGAGGCAGCCTACATGAATGTTGCCAATGAAGTCACTGGTAAAGTATTTCTTCGCTATAATGGAATAGAGACCTATTTCAGCCTTAAAAAACAAAACGATAAACTCAGGGAGCAGAATGCCAGTCTGCTCAATTTGCTGAAAGTTGATTTCAGTGCCCCTGATAGCGCATTGCAAGTGATCACTGATACGATCCGTGTTGATTCCATCGAACAATACCGCAAATTCCTATTCATGCCGGCCAAAGTGATTGGCAATTCAGTCGATGCTCAGAATAATTACCTCACATTACATCGCGGATACAACCAGGGTGTTGAAGTAAATATGGCTGTAGTTGGGCCTGAAGGCGTAATTGGCAAAGTGATCAATGTAAGCCCTAACATGTCAGTCGTTATGAGCCTGCTCCATCGTAAAAACAGTGTAGTGGCTTTGTTGAAAAAAGGAAGTGGATTCGGTGAAGTGGTCTGGGACGGTAAGGATCCCAGATATGTTACACTCACAAAGATTCCGCGAACGATAAAGATCAATAAAGGAGACACCGTTGTTACCAGTCCTTATTCCGATATTTTTCCTGCTGGTCAAACAGTTGGTTATGTGGATGAAGTTGTTGAAGAAAAATCAACCAGCATGTATAGCCTCAAAGTGAAAACAGCCACCAATTTTTATTCAGTGCAGCATGCTTACGTGGTTAAAAATCTTCAGAAAGCAGAAATGGATTCCCTGTTGAAAAAAGTGAAGAAAGACTGATGAGTAACCTGCTTAAAAATATCATCCGATTTATAGTATTTATACTCTTCCAGGTATTTGTATTAGATAATATTCAACCGCTTCACCGCTTTATCATACCATACCTGTATTTCCTTTTCATACTTTGGCTCCCTTTTAAAATTTCCAGGGGCGGACTTTCCCTACTTGGATTTCTTTTTGGTCTCTGCCTGGATTTTTTTACAAAAACTCCGGGTCTTCACGCCGCAGCATGTACACTAATAGCCTACGTAAGGCCGTTTATTATTGGCCTGCTCATGCCCAAGGAATCATACGAGATCAGTTATGCTGAACCTTCATTTACTAGCATGGGGTTGATGCCATATTTCGTATATGTGCTGATACTCACTGTTCTTCATCATAGTTATCTGGTATTTCTGGAATGGCTCGAATTTGGCAATTTCTTTTACTTCCTGGGAAAAGTGTTCGCAACAACAGGGATTAGCCTGCTGTTGATACTGATCACTGAAATATTATTCGTAAGGAAGTCGAGGTACCGGACAAATGTTGCGTGAGAAATTCTTTTATAATATTCCCTTTTTCAAAGCCGCAATGCTTTACTAATTTGCATCAGTATAATGCCCGTTTTTAACCAGTCCCGTCAAACTGTAATACGCCTGATAGTTCTGGCGGTTTTTGTTGTACTCATCAGCAGGCTGTTCATTTTGCAGATTATGTCACCGCAATACCAGATCCAGGCAATGGATAACGCGGTGGACCGTAAAGTCATTTACCCTGACCGAGGCTTGATTTTCGATCGCAAAAACAAGCCTATCCTGGAAAATACCGTTACCCATGACCTGATGATCCTTCCAACCCAGTTAAAAGGTGTTGATACAGTCGGACTTTGCCAGGTGCTGGGAATTGATACCACTGAATTCAGGCAGCGGCTGATCAATTCTATCATTCGTAACGGCCGGTACAGGCCATCAGTTTTTGAAGCATCCCTTTCTATTGAGAAATTCGTGAAAATGCAGGAAAACATTTACCGGTTTGAACCCGGGTTTTATCTGCAGGATCGGCCAATCAGGTCTTACCCTTATAAAGTAGCGGAACACGTATTGGGATATATCGGGGAAGTGGATTCTAATATCCTGAAACGAACTAAATATTATTACCAGTTGGGCGATTATATGGGGCTGACCGGCATTGAGCGATATTATGAGAATATCCTGATGGGTCAGCGTGGGGTCGAGTATAGGTTGAAAGACAATAAGAACAGGCTGGTTGGTTCTTACGAAAATGGTTCTTTTGATACTGCAGCTATCGCGGGTAGAAGCCTTCGAACTTATATGGATATTGATGTCCAGGTGCTGGCAGAAAAGCTGATGGCCAATAAGCTGGGTGCTGTCGTTGCCATTGAACCGAGAACCGGTGGTATTATCGCCATGGCCAGTGGCCCTACCTATGATCCCAATTTGTTGACGGGTTCTGAAAGAAAAAGAAATTTTTCGTGGCTGCTCAGCGATACGGCCAGACCATTATTTAACCGGGCCATCAAAGGTCAATATCCTCCCGGCTCTACTATAAAGCCAACACAGGCATTAATTGCGCTTGATGAAGGAGTGATCACTCCGGCTTATGGTATTGGATGTAACGGGGCATATTATGGATGCAGACGACCTATTAAGTGCACCGAAAAATGGTCAGGGCATGCTGCAAATCTGCGCCTTGCCATTGCGCATTCCTGTAACTCCTATTTTTCCAACGTATATCGGCTGGCCGTTGACAACCCAAGATATAAAAATGTAGACGACGGTTATGCGGCATGGAAAAAATACATGAACTCATTTGGAATGGGAGTGAGACTGGGCATTGATGTTCCCAGTGAAGATGATGGATTGGTAGTGGATACCACATTTTATAATAAGCTATATCGTAACTCCTGGAATTCCTGTACTAATGTATTCCTTGGAATAGGACAGGGAGAACTTCAGGCAACGCCTTTGCAAATGGCCAATATGATGTGCATCATTGCAAACAAAGGCTATTATTATACGCCACATTTTGTAGATAGTATTGATGGAATAGGTGAAGGAGACACAATTTTGAAACCATTTCGTATAAAACATGAAGTGACTCATATACCTGACGACATCTATGAAATTGTGCAGCTCGGAATGCAGGATGTGGTAGATAATGGTACAGGACGAGTGGCCAGGCTACCAGGTATTTCTGTTGCCGGTAAAACAGGAACCGCAGAAAACTATGGAATCATCAATGGTAAAAGAGAAAAACTCGAAGACCATTCCTGGTTTGTTTGTTTTGCCCCACGCGAAAATCCTCGCATAGCCGTAGCCGTTATAGTGGAGAATGCAGGCTTTGGTGCAACATGGGCAGGTCCGATTGCATCCATGGTCATGGAGAAATACCTGAATGATACATTGAGTACAGAAAGGTTAAAGGATTTTGACCGGATAGCCGCAAAAGAGATCATACTTCCTGTAGTTAAACAAAAAAGGATGAGGCTTGATTCCATACGCCGGGTGAGAATTGCATTGGAAATGGGCGACAGTTCTGTATTACATAATGCATTGCCCGCAGCTCCCGAATCACCGAAGATCGATGTCAATGTTGAAAAGAAAAGATATATACCGCCACCTCCTGTTAAGGATTCTGTTCCGCCGAAACCAAAGCCAAAGCCAGATAGCTTAAAACTGGAAGCGGCATTTTTCCGGAAATATGGGAAATTTGGAAGCGAGTTTGCGTGATATATAAATGAGATATAAAAAAATGATTGCACTGCCCAAAATAAAAACCATTGAATAGTAATCCTGAAATATCCAAAGGAGTAGACTGGTTTACAGTACTGCTGTATATAATCCTGGCGGGCATTGGGATCATGAGCATTTTTGCGGCCACCTATCATAACGAAAATGTGGTACAGGGATTTTTATCCTTTAAAACAGATTATAGCCGCCAGTTTCTTTATTTCGTGATCAGCCTTTTTCTGTCAACTTTTATTTTGCTGACCGACAGTAAATTTTTTACT
>Ga0207691_10007495_pt1 | contig 10504 bp, 6 predicted proteins | sample KBSM13metaG_FD_184327 | JGI IMG/M metagenome (GOLD analysis project Ga0207691, IMG submission 184327) | Miscanthus rhizosphere microbial communities from Kellogg Biological Station, Michigan, USA - KBS M1-3 metaG (SPAdes) (version 2) | ecosystem: Host-associated > Plants > Roots > Rhizosphere >... | reverse complement strand
AGAAGAATCTTCGCGACCCGGTTTATCACCGTCAGCTCGATCGCGGAGCGAAAGCAATCGGTTGGGAAAAAAGAAACCCGATTGCTGGTGGAAACCCTGGCGTGTTGAAACGGGGAATGGGTTGCGCTGTCGGCACGTGGGGTGGCGGTGGAAACAACGCTTGCAAAGTTGATGTCACGATTGGGAGAGACGGTTCAGTCCTGGTGGCAGTCGGAACACAGGACCTAGGCACCGGTACCAGGACATTTACTCGTGCAATCGTTGCTGAAGAATTTGGTTTACAGATCACAGATATCAAAGAAGAGATCGGAAACTCAAAACTTGGCGGCGCAAACGACTCGGGTGGTTCGACAACTGCTGCATCATTGTCACCCTCTGTGAAAGACGGCGCCTACAAGGCGCGCATGTTGTTTGCCGAACGCGTTGCTTCGCTATTCGACAATCCAAAACCCGAAGAGATCACATTCGCTAATGGAAACGTCACCGGCAAGGGAAAAACAATCGCGTGGAAACAAGCTTGCGCGGCATTGCCTTCAGCCGGTGTAACTGGACATGGTGTTTGGCGCTCGGAACTTCAAGCGAGCGGCATCCACGGCGCCTCGTTCGCAGAAGTTGAAGTTGACGTCGAAACAGGACATATCAAACCAATCAAAATGGTCCACGTCCAGGATGGTGGTCTCCCTCTCAATCGCCTAACCATGGAGAGTCAGATCAACGGTGGAATGATCCAGGCTCTTGGCATGGCGTTATGGGAAGGTCGTGTGATGGACGCGTATCTCGGCATGCAACTCAATCCGAGCTTCAACGATTACAAAATTCCCGGGACACTCGAAATGCCGGAAATGATTCCCATCATCGACGACGATGACAAACGCGAAGTCGTGATCGGTATCGCTGAAGGCTGCATCATTCCAGCTCTCGGTGCGGTGGTTAACGCCGTATTCAATGCCTGCGGTGTGCGCGTCAGAGAAAGTCCGCTGACGCCTGCCAAGATCTTGATGGGTTTGATGAAAGCGTGAAATTAGATCTGGTGGACTGAAGTCAGTACCACCACGCGGTAGCGTTGGCTCGTGAAGACGACAAGCTGAAGCTTATCGGACATAAGAGGACAAGCAAATGAAAGCTTTTGAGTGGATTAGTCCAACGAACATTAACGACGCGGTCAAGCTGCTGGACAACAGCGAGAATCGCGGCGCAGATATGGACGAGGCACCTCGTCCAATCGCTGGCGGTCAGGACCTACTGACAACGATGAAGGATTACATCACGCGTCCGACGCGCCTTGTGAACCTGAAGAACATCAAGGGTCTGAATCGGTTGTCACTCGATGCCAAGGGACTGACAATCGGTGCACTGATCACGTTGACTGAACTCGAAGAACATCAAGGCGTCCGGCGTAACCTGCCCGGCCTGGCAGAAGCGGCTCATTCGGTTGCATCGCCTCAGATTCGAAACCTCGGCACGGTTGGCGGCAACCTTTGTCAGCGTCCACGCTGTTGGTACTTCCGTCTCGAAGAAGTTGAGTGCTTGAAGAAGGGCGGATCGATTTGTTACGCGGCTGAAGGTGAAAACAAATACCACGCGATTCTGGGCGGTGGTCCATCGTACATTGTTCATCCTTCCGACCTGGCACCGATGCTGGTCGCCTTGGGTGCACAACTTACGGTAGTTGGTCCGGAAGGAAAGAAAGTAATCCCTATCGAAAAGTTTTTCACGTTGCCGGCGGAAGGAAGTATTCGCCGCGAGAACGTTTTGAAGAACGATGAGATCGTTACCGAAATCTATGTCCCGCAATCAGGTTTCTCAGCACATTCAACTTATCTGAAATTTAAGGAACGTGACTCACTCGACTTTGCGATGGCTTCAGTCGCCGCAGCAGTTCAAATGGCGGGCAACACGGTGAAAGAAGCACGGATTGTTTTAGGTGGTGTTGCTCCGATACCGTGGCGAGTCCCCGCGGCTGAGAAGTATCTGGCAGGCAAGCCGCTGACAAAGGAAACAATGACTGAAGCCGGCAAGATCGCGTTAGTGGGAGCAAAGCCATTGGATAAAAACGCGTACAAGGTACCGCTCACTCAGACTTTGGTGAGACGCGCGTTGGCCAAGGTTGGTGGAGTCTCCACCTAATCTGAGAAATCTGCGGATCAGTTTTTATGTTGAGAGGTTGCTATGACTGACGAAACAACCAATACCGAAACAACGGTCACGACACTTCAATCACCATTTTGCGGACAGCTGCGTTCCAAGAAATTCTTCAAACTAGATCGACTGGCAACCAGCGCCGCAGATTACATCGACTCAGCAAATCACGTCTGGTGTTGTGAAACGCAGGAAGTTTTTGGCCCGGACAACAGTCGAGTGGAGCCAGAGAAATGCGGGCCGGGAAGATCGTGTTATCAGTCGGCGATCTGAAAATGTCCGATATGCTTTAGCTTGTCGTGACATTAGTTAAGCGGTCTGTGAACGTCTTTGTCCCGCTGATAGAGTCACGACAAGACGGACGCATATCGGACACGGCCTTTGCAAACTCACCCGCTTTCGTTGCACACTTGGATTTGGAGGTAACAAGCAATGAGAAAAGTTTTATTCACTTTGATGGCGGTTATCGTAGCGGTAAGCGCATTTGTTTTTAGTTCCCGCGCCGAGAATGTCAGCATGCGCGGCGACTATGTTGAGGTACGAACCGCGAGCGTTTTTGCCGGAGCGTGTCACTTCAACGGTGAGGTAACTACTGCGGGTCGCGAAGCAATGATGGCGTGGAATGTTACTTCCGGAAAATGGCAGGGCGTTGATTTAACTGGTGTGAAAGTAATGGCAATTGTCAGTTCGGACTCGAACCTGAGCGACAAGGACGCCGCACGTCAGTCGGAAATCGTTATCGATAGTCCCTCGCGTCAGCAATCTCTTGCGATGCTAAACGCTATCAAGGAGAAGTACGCTGCATCGTTGGGCAACATCGTCAAGGTTCGCAATGCGACGATTAGCTTCGTTCGCGAAGGCAAAACCTACGCAGTCGCAGCTGACGACGCAACTATCAACGTCGAAGCAATGCCCAATGATCTCTGCTGCAAGATGCCAAACCTGGTTTGGTACACACCGATGGTCGGTCTTGAGAACAGAAAAGTGGGCTACACCACGAACGCAAACTACACAGGCAACACAGTGAGTGAACAGTGGAGCCGTTCCGGTGAGAACAGCGCTTTCTACGGAAGCTTCTCGCTGTAATCTAGATTAGAAGTGGTTTGGTACCTGGTGCCACCGAGCAATCGGTGGCATCTTTTGTTTTGCTCGAGAGCATCACGAATCCCCGAACCACACAAAAATAGGTTGACTCTTTCGCCACTCGGTTCTAATACTTCATCAGTTGCCAGCTTCTCCTCGTCATCAGGTGTACGAGAAGTTCAAACAAATAGACGGCTGTCATCCGTGGCGTAAGGTTAGCCCGGATGGCTTCGTTGACTATTCGGTTCGTTCCCGTCCTCACGGTCGTGTCCTCTTCTTCAATTTCCCGCTAGCAAAAGAGATGGGTTTGGTTCCGACGAATCATGACGGAACGGTCGACAAGGAATTGGAAGAAGCGATTCTGGAAACCTTCTCGCTAATAATCATCAACGAATACGACATCAGCCAGGGGAAGAAGTTTCCGCCAGAGACTGTGCGGCCCAAGCCGTACATGGCGACTCGCTACCTCCAAACTCAACACAAGAACAGACAAGGCAAAACCTCTGGCGACGGCAGAAGTATCTGGAATGGTTACTTGCGAAACAAGGGACTCACTTTCGACATTTCGAGTCGCGGCACGGGCGCAACCATCCTGAGTCCCGGCGCCCAAAAGGCCGAGGGCATCGTGAAGACGGGGGATGAAAGTTACGGCTACTCATCAGGGCTTGCCGAACTGGACGAGATGCTTGGTAGTGCCATGATGTCGGAGATCTTTTATCGTCAAGCCATTCCCACTGAGCGTTGCCTTGCCGTCATCGGTTTCCCGGACGGCACAGCTATCGGAGTAAGAAGCGCGCCAAACCTGATTAGGCCGGCCCACATTTTTCGTTATCTAAAACAGTCGAAGTTTAGCGAACTGAAAGCTTCAGTCGACTACTTCATCGACCGCGAAGTCGAAAATGGGATTTGGACGATTTCGGAAAACGAAAAAACTCGCTACGCACAGGCACTCGACTACTTCGCGCGCTCGTATGGCAAACTCGCCGCAGTTCTCGAAGAGGAGTACATCTTCAACTGGTTAGCCTGGGACGGAGACAACATTCTCGCCAGTGGCGCGATTCTAGACTACGGTTCGATTCGACAGTTCGCCGCGAAGCACGACAAATATCGCTTCAAGGATGTCGATCGATACTCCGCGTCACTCGTGGAGCAACGGAAATGGGCACGCGTCCTCGTTCAGGTCTTTGCTCAAGCCATGGCGTTCATTGAGACGGGGAAGAAACAGAACTTAAAGAAGTTCAAGGATGCGGAGTGCCTGAAGGTGTTCGATCTCGCCTTTGCCGACGAACGTGAATACAGGATCCTCTGGCGAATCGGATTTGAGCCCGACCAAATAAACCATCTCCTAAGTCATTCTCGAGCTGAGATCAAAGACTTCCAGAAAGCGTTGGTCTATTTTGAGAGTCTCAAAATCTCGCGAGGCATCGAGCGCCTACCGGACGGTTACACCCACAATCCAATCTTTCTCATCCGTAATTTGCTGCGGTTGTTGCCCGCCTACCTGGTGGCCCAGGCGATAACACGAGTCGACGACGAAAGCGCGTACATGCCCGGCGATATTTTTTGTCGAGTGATGGCTGCTTCATACGCAAGCAGGAAAGACCTCGAGGTTACGCCCTATCGAATGGAACACATCCAGAATCTGCAGCACAGCTACCTCACTCTGATTGCCGCCCTGGACAAACCTCTCGATGAGGTACTGAAGACCATCCAGGAGCGGTCAACCATCATCAATCATCGACACCGAATTACCGGCGACGCGATGGTCCTGATTGTTGAAGAGATCATGGCGGTGAAAGGAAAGATGAACATCAACGGTCTTCAGGAAGCTCTCGAGGCGTTCATCGACTCACAGGTTTTGATTCCGGGTAAGTGGCGACCCGTCCAGCCGGAAGAACTGACAGGCAATACGCTGAGGGCGAGACTGCTGCAGAAAATTGAGGCGAACCTTGAGGAGTACAAAGAATCGATTTGAAGTTGTACCGAGTAGCAACGTAGTCAGTACCACTACGCGGTAGCGTGTGGCTTGTCGGTCAACATGAGCATGCGTGATCTCAAGTAAGCCACACGCTACCGCGTAGTGGTACTGACTACAGAGACGTTATGAGTTACCCAAACGTAATTCGATACTCCAACCTCGGAACTACTTTCAATAGTATTGTCCCATCCGCCTCATGAGTGAAAGCCACTCTTCTTCCACTTGTAGTCACTGCTTTGATTACCTGACCTTTTGACGCGCGCAGTTTATGTTCTCCTTTGAACTCCGGTCTCAGCGCAACTGCGAGCGCCTTACCATCTTGCCAACTCAGATCAACTTCAATCGCCCCGCGCGCACGCAATCCTCTTATCGAGCCCGTGGCCCACGCCTTTGGCAACGCCGGAAGAAAACTGATCTCACCTGCATGACTCTGCAACAACATCTCCGCAACCGCCGCGGTCCCGCCAAAGTTTCCATCAATCTGAAACGGCGGATGATTGTCGAATAAGTTTGGCAATGTCGACTTCGCTAACAACGCAACCAGGTTTTCGTGTGCGAGATCGCTTTCTTCAAGGCGCGCCCAGAAGTTGATGATCCATGCACGACTCCAACCTGTGTGACCACTGCCCGATTTCAGTCGACGCTCAAGCGAAACGCGCGCCGCCTTTGCAAGCTCGGGCGCGCCTCGCAGTGTGATTTGATTGTCTGGGTGCAAGGCGAAGAGATGTGAGATGTGACGGTGACCAGGATCAGGTTCGTCGTAGTCTTCCATCCATTCCATCAACTGTCCGTGCTTACCGATCCTGGGTGGCAGAAGACGAGCGCGAGCTGCAATCAACTTTTCACGAAACTCCGCATCGAGATTCAGCAACTTGCTTGCATCAATCACGCGAGTAAAGAGCGCATGTGTAATTTCCGTGTCCATGGTGGGCCCCATGCAGAGCTTCACTGCCTTTCCGTCTGGCGCGCGATATTGATTCTCTGGCGACAACGAGGGACCGGTTACGAGATGACCTTTCCCATCCTCGACCAAATACTCCAAAAGAAATTGTGCCGCCTCCCGCATGACCGGGTATGCCCGTTGTCGCAGGAAGCGAGCGTCGCGTGTGAAGTCGTAATGATCCCAGTAATGCAAACTCAACCACGCTGCCCCCATTGGCCAAATGCCTGAACCAACACCGTCGATCGGAACCGCGTCGCCCCAAAGATCTGTGTTGTGATGCATCACGAATCCACCGACGCCGTACAAGTTCTTCGCTACAAGTCGCCCGTCTTCGCGCGCATTCTCAACCAGATCAAACAAAGGTTCGTGCAACTCCGAAAGGTTGCAAACTTCTGCGGGCCAGTAGTTCATCTCCGTGTTGATGTTGATTGTGTACTTGCTGTCCCATGAAGGCGCGAGTTTGTCGTTCCACTTGCCCTGAAGATTTGCCGCCATACTCCCTGGACGACTACTTGAGATCAGCAGGTAGCGACCGAAGTGAAAGTACAAAGCTTCGAGCCCAAGATCTGGTTCACCAGTCTGAACTCGTTTTAGTCGTTCATCTGTCGGAAGGGTTGAATTAGAGGCACCGAGATCAAACTGTACGCGTCGAAAGTAGCGACGGTGATCATCAATGTGAGCCGAACGAAGTTGTTGAAAAGGCTTGGCACCTGCAGCGTTCAATTGTTGAATTGCCTTATCCCCAGGATCCTTTTCCCGAAAGTTCGTTGCAGCTGACATCAGAAGCGTATACGAATCGTAAGTATTACTGTCTCGGTGGATTTGCAATCGACTAACAAATCTGACCCCAACGTTACGCTCATCTTTGTGCTTGTCATCCCTGGCAATTGCCTGGCCTGCCATGACCATAAAGTTAACGCCAGAATAATTCCTACTGTCCTGTTCCCTCTTTAAGCTAACCGCTAATCCCATATCGGTTTTTGGTTTGGAAGTCAGTCGTATAACAACCACCTGATCGATCGCAGAAACAAAAACCTCTCGGGTGAACATCACGCCATTCACGCGATATGACACGCGAACAATCCCTGTATCGAGATCCAACTCACGAACGTAATCAGTAGCCTTCTCATGTCCCTTGAACTCAATGAGCAAATCACCGAGCGTTTGATACATTGGCAGGCGACGGGGAATAGCAATCATCGTTTTGTCAGCAAGCACTTCAGCCTCATTTGGCTTTCCCGCCATCAACAGTCGTCTAATCTCTGCAAGGTTCTTGAATCCTTCTGGATTATTTCGATCACGTTTCTCACCCGCCCAGACAGTTTCTTCGTTAAGTTGAATGCGTTCGTTTGTGATACCTCCAAAGACCATCGCGGCGAGTCGACCATTTCCGATTGGAAGTGCTTCGTTCCAATCCTTCGCCGCTTGTCGATACCAGAGTTTTAGATCCGACCACGGTGAAGCGGCACGTTCCTCAGGCACGCGCCTTTGCAGATTCGACCTTAAGGCCTTAACACTTGGCGGCAGTGCGGCAATCGCTGACAGAAAGAGGAAGGTTCGTCGCTTCATGTTTCTCCGCTTGGGCGTCTCCTTGGAGTGCGGTGGCCTGGCACCGCTTTGTTAAGTCATCATCTCAAAATCCATGCGTCTTCTTTAACAAAGCGGTGCCGGGCCACCGCACTCCAAGGAGACGCCATTTGTGATGATTGCAACTTCTAGCGAATTGTAGCTAAACCAATCGCAACCAATTCGGTTTTTTCGGTTGACGAAATCTTCGGACTCACATCTTGTCGAATCCAAACTCGAAGTGCTATAAGCCCTCGACTTCAAATGTCCGATAAGCTTCAGCTTGTCGCAGTGATGCTGAAGGTGGACTTAAGATTCAAGAAGATCTGTTACTGATCACGACGACAAGCTAAAGCTTATCGGACACTTCCAGCATATTGGACACTCAGCGTCGAGGTAACAAATGCGTAGCTACTCATTTCTCGCTCTCATTGTTGTCCTATCAACAACCACACTCGCTCAACAAAGCATTCCTGAGCTTCGCAAGACTGCACTCAAATCGACTAACCCCTCCGACGAGATCGTCCACCTCGATATAAACAAAGACGGCAAGCCAGACATCCTCGAACGATGGTGGAACGGCAAACGTGTGCGCTGGCTGGATGAGAACGGCGACATGCTCCCCACGGATACGCGCGGTGATCAAGTTGGTGACGTCTTACAGATCGACAAGAACGGCGACGGGCTTTACGACGGCCCAAACGACATAAACATCAAGTGGGCCGACAACGATGGAGACGGACAAGCCGACCTCGAAGCTTTTGTAACCCAGTCTCCTGAATGGGGGCCGGACAAGTGGAATGCTGCTGAGTCTCACTGGATGGTCTACATCGATGTCGAAAAAGACGGCGTGTTAGGTTGGCTTGATTGGACGAAGTTTGATTTTGGTAACGACAACTGGGGTTACACCGGAACAAATGATTGGCTTCCTGACTACAACGGCAACTCGATGTTTCTGAAGGTTCACCGTCCCCCACAATCGCTGCCGGATCCGCGTTTGAACTGGGAGAACCCGTTCGCATTTTTCGACTTCGACAACGACGGGCTTAGTGAGATGGCGATGCGCTGGCTTGATCCTGTTCCGCCGCTCGACAAGGATCAAACCAAACTCACCGGTGTTTTGAACGAAGCTTTTGTCACGTTCGATCTCGACAACGACTCGACCAAAGGAAACGAAACTGACTACGACCTGTCTCTGCGCGGTGCGGGTGGTCCCGGGGTTCCATATCAAACCTTTGTTCACAAGTATCCTGCGCTAAAAGGCAATCCCAAGTTTGACGGTTGTTTCCAGTGGAACAATTGGCGCCGGATTGATGAACTAAAGTACATGCCCCACGAGAAGAGTTACGACGCGTTTTTCACTGCTGGATGGAAGACGCTCTATTTTGTTTTTGATGAAGATGACGACGATCATCGTTGGGAACGAGTTGAGATGTACTATCCGATGCACGGCTTCGGCGGACCGAAAGATATCGACATCTATTCGACGAAGCGCTGGCGACGCAGCAACTATGCGGAGCAAGACATGGTTGCTGAAAACGAGAAGCCCGGGTTGTCTGGTCATCCACAAGCGGATTCACTCGGCGACCGTGGAGAGTTTGACGAAGACAACTCCGGCGGCGGAAAACTTTATGTCGGCGTTTTCGATCGGAAACTACATCTCGCCGGCGCCGAGTGGGGCGCATGGACAGTAGACAAAAATGCTGAGTATCACGGTGGCGTAAAAACTCCATCACCTAGACCAAGCGCTCCCCGCGTCGAAGAGGTAGTGAAATATACTGACACCGATAACAATGGATTCCTCGACACGGTTGAGTACGACTACGACGGCGATCGAAAAGTCGACTTCAAGCTTTCTCTTCTGGATTACAAGAGTTCGGCTCAACCGCATCCCGATGTAGTTACGTTGATTGACACGCACAAAGAGGGATGGAAGGGACTCAACATTCTCTTCGGATCGATCTCGAATCAATCGTTTCAGGAAGCGTTAAGTGTTTATCGTGCGGCGTGGCGACGTGGATTAACAACGCCAGAGATGGACAAGCTCGCTTCGGCAGGATCGATCGGGGAGCGCTACGATCATGGATACTGGCTGAAAGAAAAAGTGTTCCGGCAGATTCGAATGCGACTCCAACAAGTGAGACAAGCAGAACCTGGAAAGTCGTCGAGTTTGGATAAGCTCGAAAAAGATTTGGCGAGGTTGTATTACACCGGCCAGTTTGAAGAATACGCGCGAAGGATCGCAGAAGTGCCCGGGCTGTGAGTCAGTACCATAACGCGGTAGCGTATGGCTGCGCGCGGTGAAGGTAAGCTCTCACGTGGTATTACGAGGAAAACGTTCCGCACGGGTTAACTGTTACACCGTGAGAGTTGCGGGCCAGATGGTGTGAATCACTGAACAATTTTGCGCAGGTAGAGCCGCTGCCAGGTAAGTGCGGATGTTCCTGCAGCCATACGCTACCGCGTTATGGTACTGACTCCTCTTATGTACACCGATAAAGTTGTAATCATCACTGGCGGCAGCAAAGGAATTGGGAAAGGCTGTGTTGAGGCGTTCGTTGCGGCTGGCGCCAAAGTGGTTTTCTGTGCGCGCAAGTCCGACGAAGGTGAAGCGCTCGCGAACGAGCTAAACTCGAACGGTCCCGGCAAAGCGACCTTCATTGCTTGCGACGTCGCCAAGACTTTTGAGCTTCGCAATCTTATCGATGCAACAATCGCAGTGTACGACCGGCTCGATTGCTTGATCAATAACGCCGGCTGGCATCCGCCTCACAAATCCATTGACGTGTTTTCAG
>Ga0207691_10007494_pt1 | contig 10506 bp, 9 predicted proteins | sample KBSM13metaG_FD_184327 | JGI IMG/M metagenome (GOLD analysis project Ga0207691, IMG submission 184327) | Miscanthus rhizosphere microbial communities from Kellogg Biological Station, Michigan, USA - KBS M1-3 metaG (SPAdes) (version 2) | ecosystem: Host-associated > Plants > Roots > Rhizosphere >... | reverse complement strand
GGTACCTGATGCTTGGCGACGTGGAGCTTTTCTCTGCAGACTGACTGGTCCACCGAGACCGAGACGCCGACGAACTTCACCTTGCCGCGGTACTTGGCCTCCGCAGCCTTGAGCGTCGGGAGCAGGGCTTCACAGTTCTCGCACCAGGTCGCCCAGAACTCGATCACCGCCGGCTGCCCCTTGCCGATCACCGCCTTCAGGTCGACCGGCTTCCCGTCGAGCGTCTGAACCGCGGCGCCCGGCGCGACGGTCCCCAGATCCAGCCCGCCGTCCTGGGCACCCGCCACCCCCCACCCTCCACCCCCCGCCACGAGGGTGAGGAGGATGGCCGTCCCGCGAATGAATCGTCGAAGTCTCGTCATATCAGTAATTGACCCATCTTGATCAGATAGTATTCCGCGACTCCGAACATCACGATCGCGAAGAGCTTTTTTACCGTCACCATCCACGCACCAGCGCGCGGTAATCGCGCCAGTGACCCACTCGACAGCCCGACGACCACAAGCAGCGTCGACATCCCCAGCGAGAACGTCAGCAGGTAGAGGAAGCCGAGCGCGACGCTCTTCGTCACGGTCACCCAGGTCAGCACGGCGGCCATCACGGGCGCGGAGCAGGGGGCGGCGACGAGTCCGGACATCGCCCCCATGGCGAACGCGCCGGAGAACCGCCCCGCCGTCCCCATCGTCGCCGCGCGCTGGGTGATACCCGCTGGCAGGCGAATCGGCAGCACGTCCAGCATCCCCAGCCCGGCCAGGATGAGCACGTTGGCCATGGCGAAGTACAGCCACGGGTTGGTGCTGACGCTCCCGAACAGCGTTCCGGTCAGGCCGGCGAAGACGCCGAGCGCCGAGTAAACCAGCGCCAGCCCGAGCACGTAGGTGAGGGTGAGGAGCAGGGGCCGCAGGCGCGAGCCGGCTCGATCGCCCGACGTCTGCCCGCCGACGATGGCGGCGGTGATCGGGATCATCGGGTAGATGCAGGGCGTCAGGCTGGTCAGCACGCCGCCGGCGAACAGCGCCGGGAGCGCCAGCGCCGGGTTGCCGCTCAGCATCTGGGCGATCGAGCCGCTCTGCACGGGAATGGGATGGGAAGTCGCGGGATTAACGGGCGCGACGGATGTGCCGTCGTACCTTCCTGAGAAGGTATCGGGTCACCCAGGAGGCGTCATGTCACCGATCACCAACGCACCGCGCGGCCGGATCGTTCGCCGTGCTGCGCTGCTGTCCCTCTTCGTGCTCCCCCTGTTCGTCCTCGCGTCGCGCGGCGTCGCCCGTGCCCAGGTCGCCAACGCGTCCCATCGGGAAGCTGGGATGACGGCAGACGGCTCGGCGCTCCACATGGAGATGACGCCGCCCCGCCCCCTCGCGCCGGGGGACAGCGCCCGCGCCGCGGCGGTGGCCGCCGAGCTGCGCAACGCGATCGGGAAGTACAGCGACACCGTCACCGCCGTCGCCGACGGCTACCGGATGTTCGCGCCGCAGATCAAGAACCAGAAGGTCTACCACTTCACCCGCGGATGGAGCGCGGTGCAGGAGGCCTTCCGCTTCGACGCGTCGAAGCCGACGTCGCTGCTGTACGTGAAGGGCGCCGACGGACGATTCGTCCTCGTGGGCGGGATGTACACCGCGCCGAAGCGGTTCTCGCTCGACAAGCTCGATGAGCGCATCCCGCTCTCCGTCGCCCGCTGGCACAAGCACGTGAACTGGTGCGTGCCCGCGCACGGTCAGGAAGCCCGCTGGCTCGAGCGCGCGAACGGGCAGCCGGTGTTCGGTCCGGAGAGCCCGATCGCCACGAAGCCGGCCTGCGACGCGGTCGGTGGCGTGTTCCACCCCTCGCTGCTCGGCTGGATGGTGCACGCGAACGTGATGACGTCGACCGATCCGACGGCGATCTGGGGGGACGAGCACGCGGGCCACGACATGCACGACGGGATGAAGCACGACATGCACGACGGCGAATAGGCCGCCGCGCGGCTACACCGGGCGCCGGGGAGCGATCAAGGGGGTCAGAGTCGTTGATCCGATCAACGACTCTGACCCCCTTGAAGAGCGCTTACTGTCCGGGTCGAGGGCAACAGATCGACGCGGAGCGCGCGGAGAACGGCCGAGGGCGCGGAGGACTGCTCTCCGGGTCGAACTCCACGCATGGGCGCACCGACCCTCTCCACCCACGCCTTCAAGGATTGTGTGGGTCCGGCGGAGAGATCGCGGCGCCGCGCTCCGCGCCCTCGGGGCTGCCCCCCCGCGTCCGCCGCGTCAATCAGTTGCCGTTGAGTTCAAGGGGTCAGACTCCTTGGTCCCCATCCCCTTTTTCAACGACTCTGACCCCTTGATCGGACCTCCGGACCTCCGGACCTCCGCGTGAGACCACGTTGCGCGACGGAGCGTGAGGCCGCCCTGGGCGAATCTTCTTGCCGGCCAAGCCGTAGGCCTCTACACTCGACCGCCTCGACGGGAGGATTCGCGCATGCCACAGGTCCCAGCAGTTGCCGCCCCGCCTCAGGAAGCGATCACCGCCCAGCTCGATGCGCTGCGCAGCAAGGCCGACGAGCTGAAGCTGCGGGTCAGCGACCTGTCGCATCGCAAGAGCCAGCTCACCGAGGCGAGCACGCGTCGCAGCTCGGTCCAGGACCAGCCGGCGCTCGACAAGCAGATCTCGGACGTGCAGCACGAGCTCGCGGTCGCTCAGATCCAGCTCGAGTCGACGAACCAGCGGATCGGGGATCTGGAGCAGCAGCGCGACATGGCACGCGTGTTCTCGCTGGGAGGCCCGCCGGCGATCGCGATGACCGCTCCGCCGGCGCCGGATCCCTTCCTCGGCCCGAAGGAGATCATGACGGTCAGCAGCGGTTTGTTCATCCTGGCGCTGCCGCTGGTGCTCGTGCTGGCACGCCGACTCTGGGTGCGCGGCAGCCCGCGCGCGACGATGGACCTCGAGAACAGCCCGCGTCTCCAGCGCATCGAGCAGGCGATCGAGTCCATCGCAGTGGAGGTGGAGCGGATCGGTGAGGCGCAGCGGTTCACGACGAAGCTGCTCAGCGATCGACAGCCCGACGCCGTGGCGAGGATGTCCGTGCCGCGCAAGGAGCCCGGAACGATCACGCCGCACTGACCGCGGACCGCGCTCGCTGGTGCGAGCGCGCCAGACTCCCGGCATCGACCCGGGACGAGAGGAGATTCACATGCAGCAGCTCCCACAGCCCGCACAGCTCCCGCAACCGCCGCAGCTCCCGGCACCCCCGGCGCTCGCGAAGGCCCCGCAGGCCGCCGTCCCCGTCCGCGATCTCTCGACGATGACGCTCGCGCAACTCCGCGCGCATGCGGATGCGCTCAAGCTGCGGGTGAACGATCTCGAGGTGCAGCTGGGCCAGATCACCGAGCGGCGCGGCAGCGTCTTTCCGGGAGAGCGTCACATCTACGACAAGCCGTTGGCGGACGTGAGCCACGAGCTCGCGTCGGCGCGCATCCAGCTCGAGGCCGCACAGAGGCAGCTCGCCGAGCTCGAGGCCGCGCGCGTCGGCACCACCCTCGTACCGCCGCTCGCGGAGCGCGGCATCCAGATGGACATGGAACGCGAGCGGATGATCGGCGCCGCGTCGTTCATCCTGCTGCTCCCGCTCGTGCTCGCGTGGTCCCGCCGCATCTGGCGCCGCGGCGCTCCGCGGCCGTCGGTCGACCTCGAGGACAGCCCACGTCTGCAACGCATGGAGCAGGCGATCGAATCGATCGCGCTGGAAGTCGAGCGCATCGGTGAGGCGCAGCGCTTCACCACGAAGCTGCTCTCCGAGCGCCAGCCGGAAGCCGCGGCGCGCATCGGTGCTCCGCGTCGCGAGCCCGGCACGATCACGCCACACTAGCGAGACGCGCCGCGCGCGGCGCGCTCACGGCAGGAGGAGTCGATGCAGAGAACGACCATCGCCGGTGCGCCACAGGACCAGCTCTCCGCGCAGATCGGCGAGCTGCGTGCCCAGGCCAACCAGCTCAAGCTGAACATCAGCGATCTCGAGGTGCGAAAGAATCAGCTGGGCGAGCAGCGCCGGAGCCTCGCGGCCGACATCGACCACTCGGCGATCGACAAGCAGCTCGCGGACGCCGAGCACAATCTCGCCGCGGCGCGCATCGGGCTCGAGTCGATGAACCTGCAGATCCACGAGCTCGAGACGGCGCGTGAGTTGACGCAGGTCGGAATCACCGTCCAGCCGCCACCGCCGCGCGAGCCGCTGTTCGGCCGCGAGCAGCTCGAGATGACCGGCGTCGGGCTGTTCGTTCTCCTGATTCCCATCGTGCTCGCCTACACGCGCCGCATCTGGAACCGCGGTGGTCGCACGCAGACCGCGAAGCTCGAGGACAGCGAGCGTCTCCTCAGGATGGAGCAGGCGATCGAGTCGATCGCGCTCGAGGTGGAGCGGATCGGCGAAGGCCAGCGCTTCACGACGAAGCTCCTCACCGACCGCCAGCCGGACGCGGTCGCGCGCATGGCCGCGCCACGCCGGGAGCCGGGGACGATCACGCCGCACTGAGTCGGGCAGCATCGTTCAATCCCGCAGGCGATCTTTCGGGGTAAGGTCAAACACACCCTACTCCGCCCCCAGACCGCCTCACATGCGCGTACAGATCGCCATCGCTGCACTCCTGACGCTCGCTTCCGCCGCGCAGGCGCAGGACGTCAAGCGCTCCTCGCCGCTCACCAGGCCGCGCGCCAGCACCGACGTCCCCACCACGCTGCCGCTCAAGTTCGTCGGGCCGCCGACCACCGGCGCCATCACGCCGCTCGACCTGATGACGCGGCTGTACAAGTTCGCCGACGATTCCATGATGGGCCGGCTCGCCGGCACGAAGTGGAACGACATGGGCACCGCCTACATCGCGTCGGAGGTCAAGCGGCTCGGGCTCACCCCTGCCGGTGAGAACGGCGGCTACTTCCAGAGCCCACTGATCCAGAAGACGTTCGATTCGACGTCGTTCATCTCCGTCGGCGAGAAGAAATTCGCGCTGTGGAAGGACTTCGCGCCGCGCCATCAGGGCGACACGCTCGCCGAGCTCGCGAACGTCCCCGTCGTCTTCGGCGGCGAGTGGGGCGACACGACGAGCTTCATCGACAGCGCGCAGGCCAGCGGGAAGGTCGTCGTCATCCGGCTGAACAAGGGACCCGACGGCCGGCGCGACTACAGCACCGTCAACCGCAACATGCTCACGGCGCGCTTCTCCAGCGCCGCCGCGATCGCCGTCGCGCAGCTCGACTACCTGCCCGAAGGCTACCTGGAGCACCAGTACGCCGAGCCGCAGGTGTCGCTCAAGGAGGATCCGTCGTCGGCCGTGCGCAAGCCGCCGTACTTCTACGTCACCGACGCCGTCGCCGACGACATGCTCGGCGCGAAGATCGAAGGCGCGCAGAAGGGCGCTGCGGGGCGCGCGGTGAGCGCGCGCATCATCACCAACACCGGCGTCGCACCCGGCCGCAACGTGCTCGCGATCCTGCCGGGCTCCGATCCGGTGCTGCGCAACCAGTACGTCGTCATCGGCGCGCACGACGACCACATCGGCTTCAACCAGCGTCCGGCCGACCACGACTCGATCAAGGCGCTCATGATGCACGCCGGGCAGCAGGGCGCGGACAGCCCCGACCCGAAGCCCACGCCGGAGCAGTGGGTGAAGATCCGCGCCACGATGGACTCGCTGCGCAAGCTGCATCCGTCGCGCCCCGACTCGATCTACAACGGCGCCGACGACGACGGCTCGGGCAGCATGGCGTTATTGGAGATCGCCGAGCGCTTCGCGACGGCGAGCGCGAAGCCGAAGCGGTCGGTGATCTTCGCCTGGCACGTCGGCGAGGAGGAAGGGATGCTCGGCTCCAGCTACTTCACCGATCATCCCACCGTCTCGCGCGATTCGATCGTCGCGCAGCTCAACATCGACATGATCGGCCGCGGCCGCGCCGCGGACGCGACGGGCGAGTCGAAGGACGGCAAGCTGCTGCGCGGGGGCAAGGGCTACCTGCAGCTCATCGGCTCGCGGCGTCTCTCGACGGAGCTGGGCGACCTGATCGAGGCGACGAACAAGCGCGGGAAGCTCGGCTTCAACTTCGATTACGCGCTCGACGCGAACGGCCACCCGCAGAACATCTACTGCCGGAGCGACCACTGGGCCTACGCGCGGTGGGGGATCCCGGTGGTGTTCTTCACGACGGGCGGCCACGCCGACTACCACCAGGTGACGGACGAGCCGCAGTACATCGACTACGGCCACATGTCCCAGGTCGCGCAGCTCATCCACGCCGCGGCGACGAACGTGGCGAACCTCGGCCATCGCGTCGTGGTGGACAAGCCGAAGCCCGACCCGCGGGGGATGTGCCAGCAGTGACGTAGGCGCGGCGGGCTGCGAGCTCAGAAAGAACGCACGACCTCGGGAGGCGATCGCTTCCCGAGGTCGTTGCGTTCCGCACCGTCCCTCTCCATCCACAACGTCAAAGGGTTTTGTTGGTCCGGCGGACAGATCGCTGCGCCGTGCTTCCGCGTTCTCGGGAGTGCCCCCGCGCCCTCCGCGTCAATCGGTTGCCGTTGCCGTCGAGTCTCGAGGGTCAGAGTCCTCGAAAGATTCCACGGTCTCCATCGCCCGTTTCAACGACTCTGACCCCTTGATCGTCGCCCTTTTCAACGACTCTGACCCCTCGATCGCCTCGATCGCGGAAGGCCGTTCTCGGCAGCCCTTGCCCCACCGGGCACGGGACCCAAACTTCGGCCCAATGCACCGCAGTTCCACCGATCTCGAACGAGCGAGTCCGTGAGCGACGTCGACGTCCCGCGCACGATGCGCGTCGTCGACTCGCACACCGAGGGCGAGCCGACGCGCGTCGTGATCGACGGCTGGCCGCAGCCCGCCGGGGCGACGATGGCCGAGCGCCGCGACGACCTCCGCGCCCGGTTCGACCATCTGCGGAGCGCCGTCGTCCGTGAGCCGCGGGGTCACGACGCCGTGGTGGGGGCGCTGCTCACTCCTCCGGTCGAGCCGACGTCCGCCGCCGGCGTGGTGTTCTTCAACAACGGCACCTACCTCGGCATGTGTGGCCACGGGCTCATCGGCGTGGTGCGGACGCTCGAGCACCTCGGTCGGCTCGGCGTCGGCGAGCATCGGTTCGACACACCCGTCGGCACCGTGCGCGCGCGGCTCGACGACGACGGCAGCGTCACGATCGAGAACGTGCCGGCGCGGCTCCACCTGCGCGACGTCGCCGTGCAGGTGGCCGGCTACGGGCCCGTGATCGGCGACGTCGCCTACGGCGGCAACTGGTTCTTCATCACGCACGCGCGTCCAGCGCCGATCGACCTCGCGCACGTGCGCGAGCTGACGCGGTTCACTCAGGCGGTGCAGGACGCACTGAACGAGGCGGGAATCGCGGGGGCCGACGGCGCCGCCATCGACCACATCGAGATCTCGGCGCCGCCGACGCGCGCCGACGCCGACGCGCGCAACTACGTGCTGTGCTCGGGCGGCGACTACGACCGCTCACCGTGCGGGACGGGGACGTCGGCGACGATGGCCGCGCTGCACGAGCGCGGCGAGCTCGCGCTCGGCCAGCAGTGGCGGCAGGAGGGGATCACCGGCAGCCTGTTCACGGGTTGGCTCACCGCCGGCGCGAACGGCGAGCTGGTGCCGCACGTCCGCGGCACGGCGTTCGTGACCGGCGAGACGACGCTGCACTTCGATCCGCGCGATCCCTTCCGGTGCGGGTTCGGCAGCGAATGACGTGCGTGGCATCGGTGGAGCACCACGACGCGATCGTCGTCGGGGCGGGGATCATCGGCGCGGCGTGCGCGCACGCGCTCACGCGAAACGGGCTGCGCGTCCTCGTGCTCGAGGCGGGCAGCCCGGCGAGCGGCGCGACGTCCGCTGGGATGGGACATCTCGTCGTGCTCGACGACTCGCCTGCGCAGCTCGCGCTCACCACGCTCGCCACGACGATCTGGCGCGCGGTGGCGAGCGAGCTGCCGTCGGAAGTGGAGCACGACCCCTGCGGCACGATCTGGATCGCGGCGGACGAGTCGGAGCTCGAGCTCGTGCACGCGAAGCATCGGCTGTTCGCCCAGCACGACATCGCGAGCGAGGTGCTCGGTCCGCTCGAGCTGGCCGGCCTCGAGCCGAATCTCCGGCCGGGCCTCGCCGGCGGGCTGCGCGTGCCGGGCGACGGCGTGGTGAATCCGCCGCAGGCGACGCGCTGGCTGCTCGAGCGCGCACGCGCGGCCGGCGCCACCGTGCGCGAGGGACGTCGCGTCGACCGCATCGGCGCGAACACCGTGCACTGCGGCGACGAGGTGCTGCGTGCCGACGTCATCGTGTGCGCCGCCGGCGCGGAGACGCCGCGGCTCGTCCCCGAGCTGCCGATCGTGCCGAGGAAGGGGTACCTCACGATCACCGACCGCCATCCCGGCTTCGTCCGACATCAGCTCGTGGAGCTCGGCTACCTCGCGCACGCGCACACCATGAGCGCCGCGTCCGTCGCCTTCAACGTGCAGCCGCGCGCCGGAGGGCAGGTGATCGTGGGCTCGTCGCGCGAGCTCGTGGGCTGGGACACGTCGGTCGACGAGCGCATGCTCGCGCGGATGCTCGCGCGCGCGGCCGAGTTCATCCCGTCGCTCGCGTCGATGCAGATGGTCCGCCGGTGGATCGGCTTCCGTCCCGCGACCCCCGACAAGCTGCCGCTGATCGGCGCGTGGCCCGCCACCGCCGGTCTCTGGATCGCGGCCGGTCACGAGGGACTGGGCATCACCACGTCGCTCGCCACCGCGCAGATCGTGGCCGACCTCGTCGCGGGGCGCGAGCCGCCGATCGACGCGAGCGCGTTCGCGCCGGCGCGTTACACTTCACCCGATCCGCACCGCGCGACATTCGAGTCGCCCCGTCCGACTTCAGCGCAATGACGATGCAGCAGTCACAGTGGGCCGGCGTCTTCCCGGCCATCACCACCCCGTTCCGCGACGACCAATCGGTCGATCACGACGCGCTCGCCGCGCACGTGCGCTGGCTCGCCGATGCGGGGTGTGCCGGCATCGTCACCGGCGGGTCGCTCGGCGAGGCCGCGACGCTGACGTTCGACGAGAAGGTCCGCGTGAACGAGATCTGCGTCCGCGCGATCGACGGACGCATTCCCGTCGTCGCCGGGATCGCCGGGCTGGCGACCGCCGAGTGCGTCGCGCTCGCCCGCGCCGCCGAGCGCGCGGGGTGCGACGGGATCATGGCGCTGCCGGCGTACGTCTACTACAGCGACTGGCGCGAGGCGCGCGAGCACTACGGCGCGATCATCGCCGCCACGCGGTTGTCGTGCATGCTGTACAACAACCCGATCGCCTATCGCACCGACGTCCTCCCCGAGCAGCTCGCCGAGCTCGCGGAGCGCCACGCGAACCTCCACGCCGTGAAGGAGTCCAGCGGCGACGTCCGCCGCGTCACCGCCGTGCGCGCGCGCCTCGGCGACCGGCTCGCGGTGTTCGCCGGCCTCGACGACATGATCCTCGAGGCGATCGCCATGGGCGGCGTCGGCTGGGTGGCGGGGCTCGTGAACGCGCTCCCCGAGGAATCGGTCCAGCTCGTGGAGCTGGCGCGGGCCGGCCGCTGGGAGGAGGCGTCCGCGCTCTATCACTGGTTCCTGCCGCTCCTGCGGATGGACACCGTGCCCAAGTTCGTCCAGCTCATCAAGCTCGTGCAGGCCCGGGTCGGCCGCGGCACGGAGACAGTCCGCCCGCCTCGACTTCTGCTCGAGGGACGGGAGCGCGCCGAAGCCCTCGCGCTGATCGACGAACGCCTCGCCTGCCGGCCCGCCCTCCAGACGGCCTGAACCGCGGCGGGACGCTCTCGCGGGACGCGCCGGGACGGTGCATGTTCTTCGTCCCCGCCCAACCCCGAGGCAGATGATGCTCAAAGTCGTCCCACTCGCGCTGTTCGTCGGCGCCGCCGCGTTCCTGTCCACGTCGAACCTGCGCGACACGCGCGCCGACGCCGCATTCAAGGTCCCCGTCGTCACCGTCCACGCGAGCGAGTTCGCCTTCTCGGCGCCGAAGTCGATCGGCGCCGGACAAACCACCTTCCGTCTCGTCAACGACGGCAAGCAGCTCCACCACGTCACGATCCTCAAGCTCGCGCCGGGCAAGACGATGAAAGACGTCGAGGCCGCGATGAAGTCCGAAGGGCCGCCCCCTGCGTGGATCACCGCCGTCGGCGGGCCGAACGCCGCCATCCCGGGCGCCACGATCGACGCGACGTTGGATCTCGCTCCCGGCAACTACGTGCTCGCCTGCTTCATCCCGTCGCCGGGAGAGCAGATGCCGCACGCCGCGAAGGGGATGGTCCTGCCGCTCACCGTCACCGCGCCGGGCGGCGTCACGCAGGCTGGTGCCACGTACGCGCCGACGCCCGTCCCCGACGTCCATCTCGAGCTGAAGGACTACGGCTTCAAGTTCTCGAAGCCGATCACGGCCGGGAAGCACACGATCCACATCATGAACCTGGGTCCGCA
>Ga0207691_10007493_pt1 | contig 10506 bp, 5 predicted proteins | sample KBSM13metaG_FD_184327 | JGI IMG/M metagenome (GOLD analysis project Ga0207691, IMG submission 184327) | Miscanthus rhizosphere microbial communities from Kellogg Biological Station, Michigan, USA - KBS M1-3 metaG (SPAdes) (version 2) | ecosystem: Host-associated > Plants > Roots > Rhizosphere >... | reverse complement strand
GTCTGAGGGAGGCGCAGATGTCGGTCGATGACGTCGATCTCTCCGTTCGTCGCGGCGGCGAACGTCTGACCGCCCGCACACGCGAGTGGTGGATTTCGAATGTCTGTGCGAAACACCGGTGGGGCGCCGGCGTCGCCGGGAACCGATCCGCACTGGAGCGTTCGCGCGGCGAGTCCGTAGGCTGAAAAGCCACCGAACAGCCAGAACAGCGGCGGCCGTCCGGTGAACAGACCGACCCCCCCACGCACCTGCGCCGGCGAGGCGCCGCTCGTTAGGCGATAATTGAAGCCAAGCCGCGGCGACCACGCGACCGCTCCGGACGGCACGTTATCCGTGCGGACCTGGAATGTCGAATCGACAGCAGCCACGTAAGGCGGTCGCGCCGAGAGAACCGAAAGATCGGCCCGGAGGCCGAACGTGAGCGACAGGCGGGACGACGCTTCCCACTCGTCGCCGAGATACGCCGCGTGATAGGCGCCGGATGCCGCGGTCACACTGCCCGTATCTCGCGTTACCCGGTAGCGCGACGCGACACCCGTTCGCAGCGAGTCCAGGCTCCCGAACTCCCAGATGCCGTAGGAGCCGCGTAGCTGAAAGGCCTGGAGGTCGAACAGCTGCGACGAGAAGCCCAGCGTGACGCGATGCGCGCCCGCGGAGATGGAGAGATTGTCCGTGATCTCTGCCGTCCAGCTCGCGTTCCTCTGTCCGGTCGCGATTTCATGAGTTCCCGACTGCAGAACGGCCGGCGCTCCGTTCGTTCCCGGCACGGTCACCACGATGAGCGGTTGCCTAACGGTTGGCCGGAAGCCGGAAACGATGCCGTTGTATCCAACATGGAGCTCGTTGTATGCACCGCTCGAAAGATTCGATACGAGCTGCGCGGCGACCGACCGCTTGTCCACCCAACGCGAGTGTTGAAGCGACGATAACGGAAAGCACGCGTTCGTCGAACAATTAGTGGGCGCGAGCGCCGTTGGTCGAGCGAAGATCGAGCTGTCTGCGTGCCCGTAATTCCCCCGTAGGGTGATACGGCTGTTCCAGCGGGCGATCGGCGCATCGAGACGGAGGAACGTGCTCGACGACGGATTGGCGTTCGTCACGGCTGCGGCGGACCCACCATCGAGCCCATAGCCGCTCAACAACTGTTGGAAGCGCGCAATATCCGCTGCGCTGACCGGAAGCGGACTCTGACTGAATGCCGGCTCACCGACGCGCGGCCCGATCGCCGGGATCGTGCGCCGCTGCAGCTCCGACGATAGGAAGAAGAGAAGACGGTCGCGAATGATCGGTCCGCCGAGGGAAACGCCGAATTGCTGTTTCTCATACTGGGCGCTTCGGACTAACGGCACGTTTGGACCGAGGCGTTCGTTAGTGCCGTAGCCGAACACACTTCCGTGCAGTTCGTTGGTGCCGCTCCGCGTCACGACGTTGATGCTCGCGCCGGCGAAGCTCCCGTATCTCACATCGAAGGGCGAAAACAGGACCTGGTACTCCTTCACGGCGTCCAGGGGGATGACCTTGCCGCCATACAACTGGCCGGCCGCGAGATTGCTCGACGGCACCTGATCGCTGACGCCGTCGATGCGGATGCTGTTCACACGGGTTCCCGATCCCGACGGTGCCAGCGTGAACCACGTCGACATTTGCGGAACCAGGCGAACGAGGTCGTACAGATCGCGATTGATGACGGGCATCTGGTGGATCATCGAATCGGACAGGAACGCTTCGGTGCCCGTGTGCGCACGCGAAAACAGTCTATCCTGCGCCGCCCGCGTTTCGATTCTCTGAAGCCTCACTGCCTGCTGCTCGAAGCCGACATCCACTTGCAACTGCTGCCCGAGACTGAGAAGGAGCCCGGTCCGCGTCTGCATCGGCGACCCGATTCGTCGCACGGTCACGGAATACGGCCCACCGACCTCGAGCCCGCTGACCAGGTAGCGTCCGTCCGCTCGAGAGACCGTGCGCATCGAGATGCCGGTCGCGTGGTTCTTCACGACCACCTCGACGCCCTGCAATCCGTGGCCCCCATCGTCGACGATGCGGCCGGCGATTGCCGCTGACGTCATCCCCTGCGCCCGAGCGCCCCCGAAGCCGTCGAGCACACAAAGAAAGAGAGACCAAAAGGCTGCGGCAGCTACAAGCTGAGCCATTGAACCACACCTGCGACGGTGCGGAATGGCACACACACCACCGATGGTTCTGGCGACCCTTACCTCATGAAGATCTTCAGCCACTCGCCGCGCGCGGTTCGCGAACAGCCGTCCACGTTCACGGCGAACCGCATACCTCCCACAAGCACGTTAAACGGATGGCGGTTCGAGGCAAGGCGCATCGTCGAACTCCGCTACGCGTTGCGTTCTGCGGTGCATTGCCCGCCATCACGTGGCTCCGACGTGGCATCCGGCCGTCCTCACCCAATCGCAGCCGACGGGTCGCCGGCGGCCGGTCTTCGCTCCGCCGGAAGCGACTTCCTCGCGAGTCGTCTCTCCTCCAGCCACGCGAAGACGGTCGGTAGCACGAGGAGAGTCAAGAACGTCGAAGACACGAGGCCGCCAATAACCACCGTCGCGAGTGGCCGCTGTACCTCGGCGCCCGCACTCGTGGAAACGGCCATCGGGATGAAGCCGACCGATGCGACGAGCGCGGTCATGAGCACGGGCCGCAGCCGAACCGCGGCACCCTCACGGACGGCGTCGCCTAACGTGCGGCCGGCAGCCCGAAGCTGGTTGATGTACGACAGCAGCACGACGCCGTTGAGGACCGCGACGCCAAACAGCGCGATGAAGCCGACCGACGCGCTGAGGTTGAGATTCAGACCGCGCAGCCAGAGCGCGGCGATCCCGCCAACGAGCGCAAACGGCACGTTGAGCATGACGAGCAGCGCGTGCCGCACACTCCCGAAGCTCACGTAGAGCAGAACGACGATGAGGAGCAGCACGAGCGGTACGATGACCGCGAGTCGCCGCGTCGCGCGTGCCTGGTTCGCGAACTGCCCGCCGTACGCCGTGAAGTAGCCGGGCGGCATTGTCACCCGCTCGGCGACCGCGCGCCGGACGTCGGCAACGAAGCTCCCGAGGTCGCGCCCGCGCACGTTGCTCTTCACAACCACGAAGCGCTGGCCCCCCTCGTGCTCGACGACCTCCGGTCCTTCCACGGTCCGCAGGCGCGCCACCTGCGACAGGGTCACCGTTCCCCCCGCCGGTGTCCGGATCAGCGTCTGGCCCACGGCCTCGGGCGTCGAGCGGTAGGGCGCGTCGAGCCTAACGACAATCGGGTAGCGTCGCCGCCCATCCAGCACCTCCGTCGTTGCGGCCCCGCCGATCCCCGACTCGACGGCCTCGCGCACATCCGCGACGTTGAGGCCGTAGCGCGCGATCGCCGCGCGATCGAGATCGACCTCGAGCTGCATCGCACCGGCGCTCGCGCCGACCGATACGTCTTCGGCGCCCGGCACTGCGGCAATGACGCGCTCGACCTCAGCCGCCTTCTCCTGGAGCAGCGGCAGGCTGTCGCCATAGAGCTTCACGCCCAGGTCGGTGCGGACGCCCGAGATCACTTCGTCGAGCCGCATGCGCATCGGCGCGCTGAACTCGTAGTCCAGTCCCGGAATCTCCGCGAGCGCCGAGTCCATGCGCTCGATCAACGCGTCCAGCGAACCGTCGCGCCACTCGCGCTTCGGTTTGAACGTCACGTATACGTCGCCCTGGTTGAGCGCCATCGTCTCGGTCGCCTCGTGCGGCCGGCCGAGGTTCGTCACGACGCGCGCCACCTCGGGAAGGGATCTGAGCGTGCGCTCCACGTCCTCGGAGACGGCGATGCCCTGCCCCAGCCCCGCACTCGGCGCACGGCGCGTCTCGATCAGCATGTAGCCCTCGTCGAGCTTCGGCATGAACTCGGTGCCGAGGAACGGGACTGACCCGAGCGACACGGCGAGCAACGCCAGTGCGCCGCCGACCACGGCGCGGCGATGTGTGAGCGCCCACTCGAGCGCTCCGGCGTACTTCGCGCGCAACGCAACGAACCAACGCGCGTCCTCGTGGGTGCGTCGCGACGTTCGCGCGCCGCCCTCGCGTGCGAAGACGTATGCTGACGCGGCGGGAACGTACGTGAGCGCGAGGAGGAGTGAGCCGAGCACGGCCGCGCAGACGGTGAACGCCATCGGCCGGAACATGCGGCCCTCGAGCCCCTCGAGTGTGAAAATGGGCACGTATACCGCGACGATGATCGCGACGCCGAACACGACGGGGCGACCAACCTCGAACGCCGCCTCACGTATCAGGTCGCGCCGTGCGTCAGGCGCGAGTGCGTGCTGGCCGTGCAGCCGGCGCACGTAGTTCTCGACCATCACCACCGACGCATCGACGATGAGGCCGAAGTCGAGCGCCCCGAGGCTCATGAGGTTGGCCGAGACGCCGAACTCGCGCATGGCGAGGAACGCGATCAACAATGAGAGCGGGATGACGGACGCCGTGACGAGCGACGCGCGGAACGTGCGGAGGAACAGGAACAGGATCGCGGTGACGAGCAGTGCCCCTTCGATGAGGTTCCGGAACACCGTGTGGGTCGTGCGCTCGACGACCTCGCCCTGGTTGTAGAACGGGCGGATGGTGACCCCGCGCGGCAGAACGCGTTTGATCTCCTCGAGCCGCGCGAGCACGCGGGAAACGACCTCGCGTCCGTTCGAGCCCTTGAGGATGATGACCGCCGCTGACAATGCCTCCCCGCGCGCGTCCCGCGTCACAGCGCCGAATCGCGGTGCGCCGCCGATCGTGACGCGCGCCACGTCACGGACGTAGACCGGCGTCGCCTCCCGCGTGGCGACGACGACGTTCGCGATGTCGGTCGTATCAGCAACCCGCCCGAGGCCGCGCAGCGTTAGGCGCTCACCGCGGTCCTCGATGTAGCCGCCGCCGAAGTTCGCGTTGTTGTTCGCGAGCGCGGTCTCGAGGTCGTGAAGCGTGAGGCCGAAGCCGGCGAGTTTCGCGGGATCGGCGAGCACCTCGAACTGCTGCTCGAGACCGCCCCACGCGTTCACCGACGCGACGCCGGGTACGGTTCTGAGGAGTGGCGCGATCACGTACGCCTGAACGTTGCTCAGGTTGAGCAAGGTCAGGCTGTCTCGTGCGCCGTCGTTCGCCTCGACGAGGTACTGGAACACCTCCCCCATCGCTGTCGCCGGCGGCCCGAGCATCGGCTCTGCTCCATCGGGCAGGGACATTATTGCGTCCTGCATGCGCTGCTGCACCTGCGCGCGCGCGAAATAGAGGTCGACGTCGTCTTCGAACGTCACGGTAACGACAGAGAGTCCAACCTTCGAGATCGATCGGACATCGGTCGTGCGCGGGAGGCCGAGCATCGCGACCTCCATCGGGTACGTGACCTGGTTCTCGACCTCGACGGGCGAGAGTCCGGGCGCCTCGGTCATGACGAGCACCTGGTTCGGCGTCAGGTCGGGAAAGGCGTCCGTCTTGAGCGTCGCGAATGCCCAGGTGCCCGCGGCGGCGACAGCGAGTGTCGCGCCGATGACGATCGCGCGATGCCGGATCGACGCGTCGATCACGCGCTCGATGACGCTGCGTGGAACGGTCATCGTCACATCTCCATCTTCGGCATGCTGCCCTTCTCGAACTCGGCCTTCACCGCGAAGGCGCCCGTTGTCACGACGACATCCCCCGCTGCGAGGCCGCTGAGGATCGCGGCGCGGCCGTCCGCTCGAGAGCCGACCTCCACCTCGCGGCGCGTGAACGTCACACTCCCGTTAGGCGCCGGTCGGGCGATGAACACAACGGTTTTTCCCTTGAGCATCTGCACCGCCGCGTCAGGCACGATCGCCGCCGCGACCTGTGGGCCGCCGGCTGCCATGACCGTCGCAAGCATCTCGGGTTTGAGCCGGCCAGTGCGGTTGTCGACCGTGGCGCGCACTGGAAGGGTCCGCGTGCCGGGGTCGAGGCCGGCTCCGACCGCGTCGACGCGCGCCGTAAACAACTCCCGAGAGTAGGCCGGGACCCTGAAGCTCATTGTCGCGCCCGTGCGGAATGCGCCAGCGAGCGACTCCGGCGCGTTGATCGTCAGCCAGAGCGTTGTTGGATCAGTGACGACGACGAGTGGCGCGCCGGCCTCCACCACAGTCCCTGGAACCGCGGTCCGCGCCAGAACAACACCAGCCAGCGGCGTCGTCAACGCGATCTCCCCGTTGGCCGAGCCGATCGCCCCGAGTTGTTCCGCCGAGCTGCGCGCTCGCTTCAACTCGGCCTCCGCCTGAACGACCGCGCTGTGCGCAAGCTCGTCGTCGGCTACGGCGCGCTCGTAGTCCTGCCGCGGAATCGCTTTGAGCGCGAGCAGACGTTCCGCGCGGGCTCGGGCGCTTTTCGCATACGTGGCCTGCGCGCGCTGCGACGTGAGCTCCGCCTGCGCCTTGGCGTAGTCGGATTGTGCCCCGCCCGCCTCGGGGCTCTGCAGCGTGACGAGCACCTGGCCTCGTGCGACGCGGTCCCCCGGACGAGACCGGACGGCGATGACCCGACCCGACGCCGGCGACCCGAGGCGCGCGGTGCGATCTTCGTTAGGCACCAACTGCCCGGGGACGGAGACCACGGCCGCCGCCGTACCCACGGTCACGGGCTGCCACGCCACGCCGCCGTGGCGTATCTGGCTCGCGGTGAGCGTGACCCGCGTGCCCGCTGCCGCGGCGCTGTCCGGTGCGGCCGTCGGCGATGCCATGTTCATCCCGGCCATTCCCTTCCCTGCCGCCCCGCTGTCGGCCGACTCCACTTTTCGCGCCGTGTCGTCCTTGTTCGTCTCGCCCTTCTCGGCGGTATTATCCCGACACCCGATGAGTGCGGCGATCATTGTGGCTCGAACCAGGGCACCAATCAGTCCGGCGCCGCGAGGTGACGGCCTAACGGCGCCTGTTTCGTCAATGAATGGCATGTCGTCGCCTCGGTCAGCGCGGAGTTCTCTGCCCACTGCGCGCGAGCGCGGGCAGTTCGGTGAACAGGTCATCGCCCCGTGCGACGAGCAGCAGGGCGACGCTCTCGTGCTGTGCGTATAGCGTCTCGTAGAACGCCAGCCGCGCGTCGCCCCACGCTCGTGCCGCGTCGATGACCTGCAGCAGCGGAACTGCGCCCTCGCGATACGCGCCGAGCGCGATGCGACGCGCCTCGTCGGCGCGGGAAAGGAACGCTGGCCGACCGGCAGTTCCGCGAGTGAGCAGCGACACCTGCGCTGTCAGAAGTCGCGCCGCCTCGTAAGCGCCCGCCAATTCCGCACGCGCCGTGCGCTCCCGTGCCGCGAGGTCGAGCGCCGCCACGTCGCGCTCGGCGGACGCGCGAGCGATCTCGCCGCGATTCGGATCGAAGATCGGCAGCGGCAGGCTGAGCCCAGCCACCATCGACGTTATCCCGGCGGTACGCTTCGCGCCGAACGTAGCCCCGAGCTCGCGCAGGATGGTAGCGCGCTCGACCGAGATCCCAGCCCCCGCAGACGTTAGGCGTTCGCGCGCCGCTCGTACGTCCGGCCGGCGCTCGAGGTCTGTCTGCGCGACTGCGAGGGGAGCGGCGTGTGCGTCGCTGCGCGCACTCGATGAGTCCGGGAAGTCTGGTAGTGGTATCGTCGCGTCATCGATCGTGACGACGACGTTCGGGACACCCGACCTGAGGTCGCCGAGGAAGGCCGCGAGCTCGGCACGCGTGCGCGCGTAGTCGGCCTCGTACAGCGTCAGCTGCGCCGCGGCGCGGTCACGTTCCAGCTCGGCCCGGATCAGATCCGCTTCCGCCGCGACACCTTCCTCGACGCGCGTTCGGTTGTAGGCGACTACGGAGTCGAGCCACGTGGTCAGGTCCCCGGCGACCTCGATGCTGACTTGCGCAAGCGCCGTTCGGAAGAACGCCCGCGACGCGTCGAGCGCGAGCTGCTGGCGTACCCCGCGTGCATCCGCCTCGGCCGCGCGCACCTCCGCGTCGGCGCGTCGCGTCCGAGGGAATCGCTGAACAAAGCTCTCGAGTGGCAGCGTGGCGGTCGTCATCGTCTCGCGTGCCATTCCGGTGACCCGGCTCCCGCCCGGGAACGCGGCGTTCTCGACGTCGTAGCTCAGCATCGGGTTCCCAAACGCGCCGGCAGTTGTGCGAGTGCCGTGCGCGGCACGGACCCTAGCGTGCGCTGCTTCGACGAGCGGGTGGCGCGCGAGCGCGCTGTCGAGCACGTCGTGCAGCGTGAGGGCTTGGACGCCCACGGCCGAGTGACCGGCCTGTGCTCCTGCCGATGGCGCCGTGGCTGTGACTCCCGCTATCGCGGCGAGGAACGTCGCACGCACAATGGCGGAGCGCTGGCGCCGGCGGCGTAGGACCGACGAACGGTGACCGATCATGTTTTCTGTCCGGCGTGGCGTGTTGTGTCGTTGAGCGAGCACCACGGCTCTGCCGCCGCGGGGCGATTCGTCGAGGACTCGGACGAGCCGACGGTCAGTCCGCTGGCGCGATCACGTCGCGCGCGGACACACGTCTCCCGTTAGGCAGCGCGCTGGGGCGGCGGGACGAGCGGGGTACGCACGACGCTCGTCGGCGAGCCGGCGTCGGTCGTGGGCTGCTGCGGTAACGCCTGAGCCGGCCCGGCGACCGCGAAACCAGTGGGCGCGGGGGCGGTACACGACGCGCACCCACACGTGGCGCCGTCGCTCGCATCACGGTCCGCCGGGGCACTTACCGAGGGGTTCTCTGACGCCGTCGACTGAACTGATGCCGGCGCTTCAGACGCGCACACCATCATCGGGCGGTCGCCGGAGATCAGCCTGGCGATCAGCGGGTCGAACGCGCTGCAGCCGAGGCACCACACCGTGACGAGGGCGGTGAGACTGAAGAGTGCGCGGGTGACCGGGGACCGACGTCGCATGGTTGCGAGAAACGTAGCGCGCGACGGGCGCCACCGCACTGACCTGGTCAGCCCACCAAAGGTTTTGCTTGCCGGATTATGATAACAATGTATTCTTTACCAATGACACATCAGGGCATCGGCGAGTTCGAGCAGATGGTGCTCCTCGCCATCGCACACCTGCGGGGCGAGGCGTACGGTATCCCCATTGTCGAGGAGATCGAGCGGCGCACCGGACGGAGCGTCGCTCGCGCCGCGGTCTACGTCACGCTACGCCGGCTCGAGGAAAAAGGGTTCATCTCATCGTGGATGAGCGACCCGACGCCCGAGCGAGGCGGCAAGCCACGCCGGTACGTGAAGCTCGCCGCCGATGGTGCGCGAGCACTGCGCGAGGCAAGACAGGTCGCCGAGCGAATGTGGAGTGGGCTCGACCCCGCGTCGCTGAAAGCGCGATGAGCGCCCCGCCTCGCCCGCCGCGCCTTCCGCGTGCCGTGCTCCGCTACGCCCTGCCTGACGACACACGAGATGTCGTCGACGGCGATCTGCACGAGATCTACACCGCGCGTCGCGCCGCCTCGGGCGCTCCCGTCGCTGCCTCCTGGTACTGCCTCGAGGCCCTCTCATTCATCATGCGATTCACTCTCGACCGCGTCGTCCGCACCCTTCGCAGCCTTTTCGGCGGCGACGCCACGCCGTCCACGCTCGACCTCCGACTCGGCGCGCGCATGCTCGCGAAGTCCCCGGGACTCACCCTCGTCGGCGGGTTCGGCATGGCCGTTGGGGTCGCGCTCGCTGCCGGCGCGTACGCGTTCTTCAACTCGTACTTCTACCCCGAGCTGCCACTGAACGAGGGCGACCGCGTCGTCGCGCTCGGTAAGTTCGACACGAAGCGGAGCCGCGAGGACGAGCGGCTGCTGCACGACTTCCGGGTGTGGCAGCGCGAGCTTCGCTCGGTCGTCGACCTCGGCGCGTTCCTCACGATCCAGCGCAACCTCGTCTCGGAGTCGGGACAGGGCGAGCCGATCAAGATCGCCGAAATGACCGCATCCGGCTTCCGCCTGACGCGGGTGCCGCCGCTCCTTGGCCGAACGCTGATCGACGCCGACGAACGGTCCGGCGCGCCCCATGTGGTCGTGATTGGCTACGACGTCTGGCAATCGCAGTTCGCCGGCGACCAGGCTATCGTCGGACGCGAGACTCTCATTGGCCGGGACGCGCACACGATCGTCGGCGTGATGCCGCGAGGATTTCGTTTTCCGATCAACCATCAGTATTGGGTCCCGCTTCGGTTCGACCCGCGCGTGCCGGTTGCGCCCGGGACCGGGCCGAACCTCGATGTGTTCGGCCGCCTCGCCCGGGGCGTCTCGAAGGAGGCAGCGCAGGCGGAGCTGAGCGCGATCGGCCGTCACCTCGCCGCCGAGGGGCCGAAGGAGCTCGCGCACATCGAGCCGCGCATTGTCCCTTACGTCGACATCTTCGTGAACGCCGAGGCGGAGAACGAATCCACCGTCTACGCGCTCATGCGCTTCCTGATCGCGTTCCTCCTCGTCGTCGTGGCCATGAACGTGGCCGTGCTGGTGTACGCGCGCACGGTCACGCGTACCGGAGAGATCGCCGTGCGCACGGCCCTCGGGGCGACGC
>Ga0207691_10007486_pt1 | contig 10510 bp, 8 predicted proteins | sample KBSM13metaG_FD_184327 | JGI IMG/M metagenome (GOLD analysis project Ga0207691, IMG submission 184327) | Miscanthus rhizosphere microbial communities from Kellogg Biological Station, Michigan, USA - KBS M1-3 metaG (SPAdes) (version 2) | ecosystem: Host-associated > Plants > Roots > Rhizosphere >... | reverse complement strand
CCGGCCGCCAGCGTCCTCGACCACGAGTTCGGGACAAGCGAGCCGTACACGCTGGGCGTCGAGGAGGAGTACATGCTCCTCGACCCGGAGAGCCTCGACCTCGTCCAGCACATCGAGATGGTGCTCGACGCGATCCAGGGCGACGAGCTCGCCGGCCGGCTCAACGCCGAGCTGATGCAGTCGGTGCTCGAGATCGCCACGCCGGTGTGTCGGACGGCGGGCGACGTGATGGAGGAGCTGACGACGCTGCGGGGCTACGTCCGCGACGTCGCGCGCGGGCAAGGCCTGCGCGTCGGGTCGGCCGGGACGCATCCGTTCAGCCTCTTCGAGCGCCAGCGCATCACGGCGAAGGACCGCTACCACGCGCTGATCGACCAGCTCCAGTACGTCGCGCGGCGCGAGCTGATCTTCGGCATGCACATCCACGTCGCGGTCGACGACCCCGACAAGGCGATCCAGATCGTGAACGGCCTGCTTCCGCACCTCGCCCCCCTGCTCGCGCTCTCGGCGAGCTCGCCGTTCTGGCGCGGAGAGCCGACGGGCCTCGCCTCGAGCCGCCAGATCGTCTTCTCGGCGTTCCCCCGCTCGGGGCCGCCGCCGCGCTTCCGCGACTACGAGGACTACGCGTCGGTCGTCGGACAGCTCGAGCGGACCGGGTGCATCGCCGACTACACGCACATCTGGTGGGACATCCGCCCGCACCCGAAGTGGGGGACGATCGAGGTGCGCATCTGCGACGCCGTCACCCGGCTCGAGGACGCAGTCGCGATCGCCGCCTACTGCCAGGCGCTCGTCAAGCAGCTGAGCGAGCGCTACGACGCCGGTGAGGAGATCCCCTCGTACCACCGGATCCTGACGACCGAGAACAAGTGGCTCGCGGCGCGGTACGGGCTCGACGCGCCGGTGATGGATCTCGCCACCGGGAGCCGGATCCGCTCGCCCATCGCCAAGCTCGTCCGGCGCACGCTGCGGGACCTCGAGCCGCACGCTCGAGAGCTCGGGTCGGAGCGCGAGCTCGAGGGCATCGCGGCGCTCCTCGGCCGCGGCAACTCGGCCGAGCGCCAGCTGCGCGTCTACAACGCGAACCGCGACATCGTCGAGGTCGTGCGCGCGATCGCGGATGCGACCGAGCCGGCGGACGCGGGCGCGCCCGCCGGCTGACGGTCTACGCGCGGACCGAGAACGTCCGTGTGTCGATCCGGGCGAGGACAGCGCCGCCCCGCCCCGTGAGTGTCAGGAGGCGGTTCGGGGTCACGGCCAGCCGGACGCCGTCGAGCAGGCTCTGCGCCTCGCCGGCCCACGGCAGGTCGATGCATCTGGCCACGCGAGTGCGTGTGTTCAGCGCGTGGACGAAGGCGTGCGACGTGCCGCCGTTGTAGAGCGTGTACGCCCACGCGCCGTCGCGGCTCCAGGCGCGGGTCAGCGCGATCCCGCTCATCCGTTCGTCCGGCTCCGTCCTGTCGACGATCGCACCCGGCTCGAGCTTCCCGGAGCGGAGGTCGACCGACCGGACGGCGTAGCGCACGCCGCTCTGGACGCCGCCGGGGTACTCGAGCACGAAGAGGCGGCGACCGTCGCCCGAGACCGCGTCGAACGCGTACGTCCCCGCGAGCCTGACCGTGCGGAGCGGCGCCAGCGTGCGGGTGTCGATCACGACGAAGCGCGTATTGACCTGATCGTCGTAGACGGAGGACGCGAGAACGAGCCGCCGCCCCTTCGCCCACGTTCCCTCGACCAGCCCGGAGAACGTGATGGTCGGCACGCCGACGTTGGCCGGAATCACCCTCGTGCGCAGGACGGCGCCGTCGCGGTCGCGCACGAGGCGGAGCTGCGTCGCGCCACCGGCGGGCTTCGCCACCGCGATGACGTGGGCGCCGCCGGCGACTGCGATACCCGGCGGCCCGTTCATCACGGGAGGCACCGGCCCTGCGGCCGTGGCGATGCCCGTGAGCGCGAGGCAGACCGCCCCGGCGACGACGAAGCGGATCTTCATGAGGGTCCTCCTTGCTCGATGGTGGGATACACCGGCCGGGGGCGCGCGGTTCCCTCCACGCCGATACCTTCGCGGCTCGTGTCGAGCCGCAGCCGCTTCGTCCTCGTTGCCGTCGCCCTCTACGCCGCGTGCGCCGTGTGGGCGACGTGGCCCGCGATCCGGCACGTGGACGACGCGCACTACCTGGCGCGACCGGCGGCCGGCTACGGCGAAGCGGCCGCGGGCGACCACCTCCAGCTCGGCTTGGCGTTCTGGCTGGTCGGCCACCAGCTCGAGCGCGGCGGGTCGCCGATCGCCGACCCGTATTCGTTCCGCCCCGAGGCGGAGGCGCCGCCGAGCCTCCAGGGCTGGCTGTTCGGGCTCCCCTACTGGCCGCTCGCCGCGGCCGTCGGGAACGTGTGGGCGTACGACCTGATCGTCCTGCTCTCGTTCGTCCTCGCGGGCGCGATGGCGTGCTGGTGGCTGCGCGCGCTCGGGCTCTCGCGTGCCGCCGCGCTCGTCGGCGGCCTCGTCTTCTGCCTGATGCCCTACCGGGTCGGCCAGTCGACGGGCCACCTGCTCGGGCTCATCTCCTTTCTCCTGCCGGCGACGCTGCTCGCGCTGGAGCGGCGCCGATTCGTGGCGGCCGCCGTCTGTCTGGCGGCGATCCCGCTCTCGGGCCAGCTCCACCTCGCGCTGGGGGCGATCCCGCTCGCGCTCGGCTACGCGTGGGCGCGCACGCCGCGGGCCGACTGGTGGAAGGCGGGCATCGGTGCCGCGGCTGCGCTCGGCGCGGGTCTGGTCGTCGACCGCTTGGCCGTGGCAGGCTCGATCGGAACCGGACGCTCGTTCGCCCAGGTCGACCGGTACTCGGCGGAGGTCTGGGACTTCGTCACGCGGGACGTCGGGAGCGGCATCGAGGAGCTCGTGTTCGTCGGGTGGCTGACGCCGCTCGTGGCGATCGCGGGCTTGATCGCGGTCCGCCGCCGCCGTGGCCTCGCGGTCCTGCTCGGGCTGGCGGCGCTCCTCCCCTGCCTGCTCGCCCTCGGCGCCAACCTCCCCGGGTACGAGACCCTCTGGCGACAGGTACCGGGGCTCGACGCGACACGGGTGCCCGAGCGGTTCATGCCGATCGCGTGCCTCGCGCTCGGCGGGCTCGTCGCCTTCGCGGTGGACGCGGGCCGCACTGCCCTCCTGCCCCGTCACCGCAAGGCCGTCCTGCCGGTCGCCGTCACGGGTGTCGCCGTGCTGCTCGCGATCGACCTCCGGGTGCCGGTGTTCGGCGCCGTTGCGGCAGAGACACCGAACGCCGCCTACGCGGCGATCCGCGGGGAGGGGCGGCTGCTCGAGCTGCCGGTGTTCCGGCCTGACGTCCACTACGGCAGCGTCTACCTCGCGTACGCGCGGCAGAGTCCGCGGGAACGGCCGCAGGGCTACTCGACGATCGCACCAAAACGCGCCGTCGGGCTGGCGCGCGAGCTGCGTCCGCTCTCCTGCGGCCGCGGAACCGTGCCCGCCGACCTCGGCATTCGCTTCGTCGCGGTGCACCGAGGCCTCTACGCGCAGAGCGGCTTCTTCGCGGACGGCTGCCCCGAGCGGGCAGAGGCGATGCTGCGTGCGAGCGGCTGGCGGCTCCTCGCCCGCGACGGGAAGATTGCGACCTACGCGCGCTAGCGGTGCGCGCGTCCGCCCGTCTCGGCGAGCGCCCCGACGGCGAGCGGCACGATCTCGAACCGGTCGACGTCGACGAGGCCGCGGTCGGTGAGCTTGAGCGACGGGATCACGGAGAGCGCGAGGAACGCGAGCGTCAGGAACGGCGTCGCGCCGACCCAGCCGAGCTCCTGCGCCGCGTCGTTGCACCTGCGGCTCTGCGAGACGACGACGTCGAGCGGCTGATCGGAGAGCAGCCCGGCGACCGGCAGCGGGCACTCAGCGACGACGCGGCCGCCGTCGACGACGACGATGCCGCCCCCGACCTCTGCCAGCCGGTTCGCAGCGACCGCCATGTCCTCGTCGTCCGCGCCGACGACGACGAGGTTGTGCGCGTCGTGCGCGACCGTCGACGCGAGCGCACCGCGGCGCAGCCCCGACCGGGAGACGAGCCCGGTGCCGATGCGCCCCGTGCCGAGATGGCGCTCGGCGACGGCGAGCTTGACGAGGTCGCGTTCCGGATCGGAGACCACGTGCGCCTCGGCGACGAGCGGGTCGACGTCGAGAGACTCGGTCACGACCTGATCCGTGATCAGCCCGATCGCGCGTGCAGAGCCGCCTTCCCAGGGGATCGCGAAGTCGGCGGCCGTGACCGGCTTGAGGCGGACGGTGTGACGCACCCACTCGGGCACCTCGGCCGGGGGCACGTCGTCGATGCGTCGGCCGCGCTTGAGAACGAGCTCCGGGAGGAACGTCTCGAGATCGGGCAGGAGCAGGAGGTCGCCGACGTACCCGGGCGCGACGGCTCCGTGCTCCGTGAGCCCGTGCCAGAGCGCGGGATGGAAGGACGCCATCAGGATCGCGTCCGCGGGGACGATTCCCGCGGCGACCGCGTCGCGCACCATGCCGTTCACGTGACCGTTGTCGGCGATGTCCTCGGGGTCGCGGTCGTCGGTGCAGAACGCGATCCGATTCGGCCCGTACTCGCGCACGAGCGGGAGCAGCGCCTGCAGGTTGCGCGCCATCGACGCCTCGCGGATGAGCAACCAGACGCCCGCGCGAAGGCGCTCGCGCCCCTCCTCGACGGTCAGCATCTCGTGATCCGAACGGATGCCCGAGGCGGCGTACGCCTGCAACGCGTTGCCGAGCACGCCGGGCGCGTGCCCGTCTACGTGCTCCGCTCCCTCGAGCGCGAGCTTCGCCAGCTCGGTGTCGTCACCGGCGATGACGCCGGGAAAGTTCATCATCTCCGCCAGGCCGAGCACGCGCTTGCGGCGCATGAGCGCCTCGAGATCGCCCAGCTCGAGGGGTCGCCGCGGCGACTCGAAGGCCGAGGCCGGGACGCACGACGAGGCCATGAAGAACACCTCGAGCTGGAGGCCCGCCGATGCGTCGTGGAGCCAGTGCACGCCGTCCGTCCCGAGCACGTTCGCGATCTCGTGCGGGTCGGCCACGATCGCGGTCGTCCCGAGCGGCAGGATGAGTCGCGCGAGCTCGTCGGGAAGGAGCTTCGTCGACTCGATGTGCATGTGCGAGTCGATGAAGCCCGGGACGACGTAGCGCCCGGCGGCGTCGACCTCCTCGCGGCCCCGGTACGAGCCGACGCCCGCGATGAAGCCGTCGACGATCGCGACGTCGGCCTCGAGCCATTCACGGGTGAAGACGGACAGCACGGTGCCGCCACGCACCACGAGGTCGGCGGGCTCGTCCCCGCGGGCGACAGCAAGACGGCGCGCGAGGTCCCGCATCGGCGCACCCTAACGAGCGCCGCTCGGACGGCGCAACGGCCCGCCGCGGCGGCTACGACCAGAACTCGTCCCAGGCCGGAACGTCGTAGAAGTGCTCGCGGCCGTCCACGATCCGGCCGTTCTCGAGCTCGAAGACGGTGCAGCAGTAGACGTCCAGCCGCTTGCCGTCCCGCTCGGCAACGTTTCGGTGGATCCCGATCACACGGCCGTCTTCGTCGGTCAGCAGGCGCTTCAGATCCGACCTGAACGTGCCGCCCGTCTCGGCCACGTAGCGGCCGAGACGGGCGAAGACAGCGTCGCGTCCGACGACGTCGCCGGCGAGCGGGCTCCCGCCCGGAGTGTGCCACGACACGTTGTCGCCGAGAAGCGCCGCGACCGCCGTCAGATCGCCCCTGTTGAGGGCCGCGTAGCCCTGGCGGACGATCGCAGCGTTCCCCGACATGCCTTCCTCCCCTCGCGGGTCGCGGGCGGCTACGCGTCGAAGCGGCCGACGAGCTCCGTCACCTGCGGCCTGTTCTTGTGCCCGGCCTCCTGCATGATCGACGGCACCTCGGGGTCGGAGGCGAAGCTCTTCCAGCCCTCGAGGTCCCAGTCGAAGATCGCCCAGACCCGGTCCTCCTCGTTCGGGTCGCGGAAGACGGTCGAGCCCTTCGACCCGTGCAGCTTGCGCTTCTCGGCGCCGGTCGTCGAGTAGATCTCCACGAACCGGTCGATGTCCTCCACCGTCGTCGTTGCCAGGATCATCTCGTCCTCCTTGTCGGGTGCGCGTCACCGACGCGCTGTCGAGGACGAGTCTGCGCCCGCGCGGTCGGAGCGCGCATCGGGCGAACGCCCTATGGCCTACGAGCTGTGGACGAGATCGTGCTCGAACGCCCAGACCGTGACGGCGGCGCGGCTGCGAACGCCCGCCTTCTGGTAGACGTGCTGGACGTGGTGCCCGACGGTCTTGGCGGAGATGCCGAGATCGTCGGCGATCGCCTGGTTCGAGTGGCCGAGCACGAGCGCCAGCAGCACCTCGAGCTCGCGCCGCGTCAGGCCGGCCGGCAGCTCGCGTGGCCGTTTCGGGACGCGGTGACCGGCGGCGGCGAGCACGGCGTCGACCGCCTCCGCGTCGAGCCGCCCGTCCTCGACCTCCCGTCTCAGCTCGGCAGCGGCCGCCGCCGACTCGAGCGCCGGCCGGTACGGCCTCGCCGCCCGCATCGCGGTGTAGCAGTCGGCGGCGGCGAGAATCCGCGTCGTCGGGTCGAGCGTCGAGCCGCGCAGCCCCCGGTGGTAGCCCGACCCGTCGAGCCGCTCGTGGTGCGAGCCGGCGAGCAGGCCGATCGAGGCCAGAGCCTCCGACTGGGCGAACGCGCGCTCGGTGAAGTGCGGGTGCAGCCGGACGCGTTCCCATTCGCCGAACCCGAGCGGCCCGGGCTTCTCCCAGATCGCGTTCGACACCCCGACCCGGCCGAGGTCGGCCGCGAGCGCGGCGCGACGCAGCAACGTCACGGTCTCCGCCGGCAGACCCAGGCGCCAGGCGGCGGCCTCCGCGAGGTCGGCCACGGCAGCGGAGTGCTCGCGAAGCCACGGCGACTTGAGGCCGGTGAGCGCGGCGAAGGCGGCGAACCCGGCGTCGACTCCCGCACCGTCGAGACGGACCTGCGGGAACGGCTCGCCCTGGAGCGCGTGCTCCCACATCCGCGTCTCGTCCAGCTCTGCGCACACGTCGCCGAAGTGGCGGGCGCCGAGCGCGGCCAGGTGCGGGTCGTAGGCCGCGCCGGCCCGCCGCTCGAGCACGGCGCGCGCGTCGTCGTGGCCCGCAGCGGCGAGGAAGAGCGAGAAGTCCCGCGCCACGTGGAGGAGGCGCGACGGCAGCGGAAGCTCATCGCCGCCGACCTCTCTCGGCAGGCCCTTCCGATCCCAGCGGGCGAACACGAACTCGAGCGCCGCCTCGATGCCGGCCCCGAGCTCGAGCCAGCCCGCGAACCGCTGCGCGACCTCGCACATCGCCGCGAACGACTCGCGGGCCCGCGCCGGGTCGGACAGCGCGGCCTCGACCATCCGCTCGCGTATCTCCGGCGGGCGGCCCGGGCCCACGTGAGTGCGGTAGAAGGCGAGCACCTGGGCGGGGTCGGCCGGGTCGACGAGGAAGAAGGCAGCCCGGTGCTCGATGTCCTCGCCGAAGAGGAGCGTCGCCTCGTGCCCGTTCGACGTGCAGCCGGCGGCGTGGAGGAGCGCGACGTAGTACGTGTCGGCGAGCTCCTTCGGAGACGCGCCGGCGAGCTCGCCGAGGCGGACCGCGAGCACGGCCGTCCGCAGCGCATGCTCGAGCGGCTGTCCGGTGCCGAGGTCGGTGGCGAGCGAGAGCGCCCCGATCAGCTCGGCCGCGCGGATCGGCTGGTCCACGAGCGGGCCGGCTGACTCGGCCGAGCCGTCCGCCGCGTCCATGTCGGGATCCTAGGCAGATCGCCGCCCGATCGCGGCTACCTGCTCGGATGCCTCTACATGCCCATCGCGTGGTACCCGGCGTCGACGTAGAGCGTCGTGCCGGAGACGTTGCGGGCGTCGTCCGAGAGGAGGTACGCGGCGGCCGCTCCACAGTCCGCGGCATCGATGGCGCGATGGAGCGGCGCGCGCTGCTCGAACATCTCCTCCATCGTCGTGAACCCGGCGATCGAGCGGGCTGCGAGGGTCCGCACGGGGCCGGCCGAGATCGCGTTGATGCGAATCTCCTTCTGCCCGAGGTCCCAGGCGAGGTAGCGCATCGACGCGTCGAGCGTCGCCTTCGCGACGCCCATCACGTTGTAGTGCGGGACGGCGCGGACACCGCCGAGGTAGGTCATCGTCACGATCGAGCCGCCGTCGCGCGCCTCCATGAGCGGCTCGGCGCGGCGCGCGCAGGCGACGAGCGAGTACGCGCTGATGTCGACCGCCATCCAGAACCGGTCACGCGGCGTGTCGGTGAACCGGCCCTCGAGGTCCTCCGCCGCTGCGAACGCGACCGAGTGCACGAGGGCGTCGAGCCCGCCGCCGAAGGCCTCCGCCGTCTCGGCGAAGACGCGGTCGAGGTCGTCGTCGGAGCGGACGTCGCACGGGGTCACGAGCTTCGTGTCGACCGTCGCCGCGAGATCGCGGACGTTCTTCTCGATCCGCTCGCCCTGGTACGTGAACGCGAGCTGCGCGCCCTCCGCCGCGAGCCGCTCGGCGATCGCCCACGCGATCGAGCGCCTGTTGGCGACGCCGAGCACGAGCGCCTGCTTGCCTTCGAAGCGGTTCGGCATGCGGGCGATCCTATGCGAACCCGCGCCGCGCGTTCACTAGATTCCCCCCGTGCCCGGCGAGAAGATCGCGGTCGTCACGGGAGCCTCGTCCGGGATCGGCGAGGCGACCGCCAGGCTGCTCGCCCGGAAAGGCTGGCGGTGCGTTCTCGTCGCACGGCGTGAGGACCGGCTGCGCGCGGTCGCGGACGAGATCGGCGCCGAGGTCGAGCTGTGCGACGTGGGCGACCGCGACGCCGTCGAGGCGATGGCGGCCCGCATCCTCGAGCGACATCCGCAGATCCACCTGCTCGTGAACAACGCCGGCATGCCGGCGAGAGGCACCTTCCTCGTCGTCGATCCCGAGACGATCCGCCGCGTGACCGACGTCAACTACCTCGGCGGGGTCTGGTGCACCCGGGCGCTGCTGGCGGGCCTCGAGACCGCCGCCGCGGCTGGCGCCGCCGCGCACGTCGTCAACCTCGTCTCCGTGGCGGGGACGACCGCGTTCGCGCCCGCGGGGGCCTACGCCGCGGCGAAGCACGCGCAGCTTGCGTTCTCGCGTTCGCTCGCCGCCGCGCTGCGGGGGAGCGGGATCGCCGTCCACGCGGTGCTGCCCGGATTCGTCGAGACGGAGGGATTCCCGCAGAAGGGCGTCCTCCGGAGCCGCCTGCTCGGCCGGTTCGTGATCCAGCCGCCGCGGGTCGCCGAGGCGGTCGTGCGCGCGGTGGAGAGGGGCAAGCGCGAGGTGACCGTGCCGTGGTTCCCCTACCGGATCATCTCGATCGCGCAGGTGCTGGCGCCGGGCCTGATCGCGCGGTTCTCGGGCATGTCGGACTACCGGCCCGGCTCGGTCTGATCGGCGTCACCGGGGTCGCCGTCTCCCGGCCGGTCGTTGAGGCGATCCACCCAGGCCGCGAACAGCGGGTCGACGATCGCGTACCCGCCGGCGTCCCGCTCCTCGATCTCCGCCGTGGCCGAAAGCCGCGGTAGCGCCCGCCGGACGACGTCCTTCGTCAGCTCCAGCCTGCGCAGCGCGGCCGTGCGGTACGGCGAGCCGTCGCCGAGGACGATCGCGCGAAGCGTCTTCTGCCCGGAGGCGTCCAGGCCGCGCCACTGGGCGTCGAACTCTGGCTCGAGCTCGCGCATCGCGGCCGCGTGGGCGGCGTGCCAGTCGTCGAGGGTGGCCTCACCGCCCTGCGCCACCTCGGCCCACAGCCGGTGGGCGAGAAGCATCGCGCGCTGGGGGTGCCCGGCGGCGAGCGCGAGGAGCGGGTTGAGCGCTTCCCCCACGCTCCGGCCCGACGCGTCGAACCGCCGCGCGACGTAGTCCGCGAGGTCGGCATCCGCGAGGCGGCCGAGGCGCATCGGCACCGCGGAGCCGTAGAGCGGCCTGTCCTTCGTCTCGAACAGCAGGCGCATCAGACCCGGCTCCGAGCCGGCGAAGACGTACGAGGCGACCTCGCCCTGATGCTGGATGTGGCTCCGGAGCAGCCCGTCGAGGCCGTCGATGCGGCCGATGTCCTGGAACTCGTCGAAGACCACGAGCGCGCGGAACCCGCCCGATGCCTCGAGACGCAACGGCAGGTCGAGCAGGGCGTGGAGCGCGGGGAGTGGGTCGCGCGCAGGATCGACCTGGAGCCGCGCGCTGATTCCGAAGGCGCCGAGCGAGAGCCCGACCCCCGTGCGCTGGAGAAACGACTCGACCCGCCCGCGCAGCTCGCCGCGGAGGTGCTTCGCATACGCCCGCTCGAGCCGCACGGTCACGTCTGCGACCGACGCCACGCGGTAGAGGTCGACGAGCACTCCGATCAGGCCCTCGCTCCGCTCGCCGTCGTGCAGCGCGCGTGTGAGGAGGCTCGTCTTGCCGTACTTGCGCGGCGCGTAGAGCCGGACGTAGT
>Ga0207691_10007484_pt1 | contig 10510 bp, 11 predicted proteins | sample KBSM13metaG_FD_184327 | JGI IMG/M metagenome (GOLD analysis project Ga0207691, IMG submission 184327) | Miscanthus rhizosphere microbial communities from Kellogg Biological Station, Michigan, USA - KBS M1-3 metaG (SPAdes) (version 2) | ecosystem: Host-associated > Plants > Roots > Rhizosphere >... | reverse complement strand
CTGCGCCGCTTGTCATGGCGAGTTATCATGGGGATCGCGTCCCCGCCCCGCCACCAAGGAGGATCATCCATGCACCCAAGCAATCGGATCCAACAGTGCGTGCGCGTCCTGCGTGCGCTCGCGCTCGGCGCTGCAGTCTGCGTCGGATTATTTTCGACGCTGGCGACCGCGCAGGTCGCCAATCCAACCGTGACCGGCCCCATCGCCCAGCCCGTCGCGCCCGGAGACCCGTCGCACAATTACATCTTCTTCGCGTCGAATCACGACCTCGCCGGGCACGGTTATGTGGAAGAGGAATTCTTCGTTTCCGGCAACGCGACGCGCTACGCCACGCCCAACCAGACGACCCCGGGCCCCAACTCGACCGCCACGGTGATCGCGGGGGGAGGCGCCTACAAGACGCGCGTCGTCGTCCGGCGGCCGGCCAACCCGGCGAAGTTCAACGGCGTCGTGCTCGTCGAGTGGTACAACGTGACGAACAACTTCGATGCCGAGAACGCATGGTTCTTCAACTGGGAGAACATGATGCGCTCGGGTTACGTCTGGGTCGGCGTCTCGGCGCAGCGGGTCGGCGTGAACGCGCTCAAGGCGTGGAGTCCGACGCGCTATGGAACGCTGGACGTCACCCTCAACAACACCGTCAACGACGACTCGATGTCGTACGACATCTACTCGCAGGCAGGGCAAGCGATCGCGTCACCGCAGGGCGTGGACATGCTCCACGGCCTCGTCCCCAGCGTGGTGATCGCGACCGGCGAATCGCAGTCGGCGATGCGGCTCGCGCTCTACTACAACTCGGTCCATCCGCTCCATCGCGTCTACGACGGCGTGCTCGCCCTTTCCACGCTGGGCAATCGCGTTCGGTCGGACTTGAGCGAGCCCTTCTTCAAGGTCATGACCGAATCCGACATCATCCTGTTCAACGAAGCCAACGTACGCCAGCCGGACTCGTCCACATTTCGCAGCTGGGAAGTCGCGGGCACCTCGCACGTGGACCAGCACCTCCGCAACAGCCGCGAGCCGCTGGAACTGCGCGACAACGGTGTCTCGAGCGAGGCAGTGAATCTCGATCCGAGTTGCACGGTCCAGCCCGTCGGCACGCGCGTCCCGACGACTTACGTGTTGTCCTCGGCGTACGACAAGCTGGTCAAGTGGATCACGACCGGGACGCCTCCGGCTCATGCCGAGCCGATCACGATCATTTCCGCTCCGGGTGTCAGTCCCGCCGTGCCGGCGCGTAACAGCCTGGGTCTCGCGCAAGGCGGCATTCAGCTGTCGCAAATGGTCATGCCGACCCGCATCAACAGCGGGCTCAACTCCGGTCCCGGCGCCTGCAACCGGTGGGGCTACTCGCTGGCGATCGCTCCGGCGACCATCCAGTCGATGTACCCGGACAAGCTCGCCTACTTCTTCAAAGTGGCGCAAGTCGACAAGGCCAACGTGATTGCCGGCTTCATGCTGCAACCGGACATGGTCGCCAACATGACCAGGGCGGCGCAGTTCGACATCACGGGCCTCTACGAGGGGCCGTGAGCCCCGAAGCGACGGGCCGTGAGCCGGTACGTGACCGGCGGTAGCAACCCTTCGAACGCGAAGAAGTTGAACGTCGTCATCGTCGGAGCCGGCATTGGCGGGCTCACGCTTGCGCTGTTCCTGCAGCGCGCGGGCATCCCATGCCGCATCTACGAGGCCGTGCCCGAGATGCGCCCGCTCGGCGTGGGGATCAATATCCTTCCCCACGCCTCGAAGGCATTCGCCGAGCTCGGGGTGGATGGCGCACTGGCGCGCGCGTCGATACTGACGTCGGAAGCGATCTTCTTCAATCGCTTCGGCCAGCTCATCTACCGCGAGCCGCTCGGCCGCTACGCGGGGTACGAGCAGCCGCAGTATTCCATCCATCGCGGCGAGCTGCAGAACGTGCTGCTCGATGCCGTTCGCGCGCGCATCGGCGCCGATGCGGTCGTCTGCGGCTCCAAATGCGTGGCGGTCGAAGCATTCGCATCGGAGGTTGTCGCACACTTCCAGAGCTCGGCCACCGGCGAGGCCCTGCCCGCGCAGCGCGCCGACGTCGTCGTCGGGTGCGACGGGCTTCATTCCACGGTGCGCAAACAGCTGCATCCCGAGGAAGGGCCGCCGCTCTATTCGGGCGTCAACATGTGGCGGGGCGTCACCGTGTGGCCGCCGATCCTGTCGGGCGCCAGCATGATTCGCGCGGGCTGGCTCAAGACGGGCAAGATGGTCATCTATCCCATTCACGACAACGTCGATGGCAGCGGGAGGCAGCTCGTCAACTGGGTCGCCGAGCTCGAGACGCCTCGTCATTCCACGCGCGATTGGAATCGGCCGGGCGCGCTCGGCGATTTCATCGGTGCCTTCGAAGCGTGGCACTTCGATTGGCTCGACGCGCCGGCGCTGATTCGAAGCGCCAGGACGATCCTCGAGTTTCCGATGGTCGACCAGGATCCGCTGCCGTGGTGGTCGCGCGGGCGCGTGACGCTGCTGGGCGACGCCGCGCATCCGATGTATCCGCGCGGCTCGAACGGCGCCGGGCAGGCGATCCTGGATGCGCGAGCGCTGAGCGAAGCGCTGCGGGCCCACCGCGATCCCATCGACGCGCTCAAAGCATACGAAGCCCAGCGTCTGCCGTTCACGGCTGAGGTCGTCCGCATGAATCGCCAGAATCCGCCTGACGCCATCCTGCGCGAAGTCTACGAGCGCAGCGGCGACAAACCGTTCGGGCGCGTCGAAGACGTCATCAGCGAGGCCGAGCTCGTCGCACTGTCGGAGGGGTACAAGCGCGTGGCAGGGTTCGACCGTGACGCGCTGAAGTCTCCCCCTTCCCTTTCGCCACCTGTGTAGAGGCGCCGCAAATGCTCCGCTCCTTCCTGATCCTTGGCCTTTGGGTGTTCGTCGCGACCGCCGCCAGCGCCCCGGCGGCGCAGGAGATCTATCCCGCGCGGCCCATCAAGCTGATCGTGCCTTTCACGCCGGGCACGGGAATTGACATCCTGGCGAGAACGCTCGGCCAAAAGATCGGCGACGACTGGAAGGCTACCATCGTCGTCGACAACCGCCCCGGTGCAAGCGGGAACGTCGGCACCGAGGCTGTCGCCAAAGCGCCGGCCGACGGGTACACGCTGCTCACCACCGCAAGCACGATCGTGCTGAATCGAAGCCTTTTCAAGTCGATTCCTTACGATCCCGTGAAGGATTTCGCACCGATCGCGCTGCTCGCCGTGGGACGTCTCGCGCTCGTCACCAACCCTTCCGTGCCCGCGAAGACCGCCGCGGAGTTCATCGCCTACGCCAAGGCGAATCCGGGCAGGCTGTTTTACGGCTCGCCGGGCAACGGAACCCCGCACCATCTCGCGATGGAAGTGTTCAAGTCGTCGGCCGGCATCGACCTCGTTCACGTCCCGTACAAGGGCACCGCTGGGGCGGTGCAGGATTTGTTGGGCGGCCAGATCAGCGTGATGTTCCTGCCCGTGCACGTTGCCCTCGCGCAAGTCGAAGCGGGCAAGCTCAACATGCTCGCTGCCGGAGGGATCGAGCGCGCCAGCGCGACGCCGAACGTGCCGTCGCTCGCCGAGGCGGCCGGCGTGCGCGGCGTCGACACCGACATCTGGTACGGGCTGTATGCACCGGCGGGAACTCCGCGCGACATCGTCGCGAAGCTCAACGCGGAGGTGAGCCGCGTGCTCAAGGATCCTGCGACGATCGAAACGCTGATGAAGCAAGGTCTGCAGCCGTTGGGCGGCTCGCCCGACGATCTGGCGAAGCTCACGAGGGACGATCTCGAGCGCTGGGCGAAAGTCGTGCGCGACGCCAGGATCCAACCCGACTGATCACTTCTTCGGGCGGTTCGGATCCTCGAGGAGCAGCTTCGTCTCCTTGCGCAATATCGGCAGAAGGCGCGTCGCCGCCTTCGCAAGAAGCCACGGCAGCGACACTTCGATTCGCAGCGCATCGTCCAGCACGTCGATGATCCCGGTCGCAGTCTGGCCGAACGCCCGCATGGAAAAGCGCAAAGTGTCGCCGTCCCATGTCTCGTGCTCGATTGCGATGATGCCTCCGAGGCTGCCCTTCGAGCGGGCGAAGCCTTCCTTCAGACGACGGACGGCCTCGTCCTTACCCAGGCGATGACTAATGGTGACGGTGACGGGTTCGTTCATGGATGACTGTGCACAGGCGGCCAAGGCGTCGCTATCATGATCGCACGAGCGGACGCAGTTATCGTCGTCCACGATCGCTGAATCCGATCTCGGCAATTTTTGCCGATCTAGCGGGGGGACGGCCCGTGCGGAGCTTGTGATGCGCATCTACACCGTCGGCCATTCGACTCGTCCCCAGGCGGAATTCATCGCACTGCTCGGAGCGCACGGCGTTCGCCTGCTTGGTGACGTGCGAACGATGCCACGGTCGCGCCACAACCCGCAATTCAACTCGGACGCGCTCGCGGCTGCGCTTGGCGAGGCGGGCATCGGGTACGTCCATCTCCCGGCGCTGGGCGGCCTGCGGCACACGACGCCGGCATCCGTGAACCTGGGATGGCGCAACAAGTCGTTCCGCGGATATGCGGACTACATGCAGACAGCGCCGTTCGCGAAAGCGATCGACGAACTCATCGCCCTGGGTTCGTCCGCGCCGACTGCGATCATGTGCGCGGAAGCCGTTCCCTGGCGATGCCATCGATCCCTGATCGCCGATGCCCTGGTCGTGCGAGGCATCGAAGCGCCGGAGATCGTGAGCGCAGAGCGCACGACGCCGCATGCGCTGACATCGTTCGCGCGTGTGAACGGCATCGCTCTCACGTACCCACCCGAGCAGTTGCCGCTCGAGGGCGGCTGGTTGCCGAAGGGTTGAGCGATTCGCCGGTTCCTACTCGAGCCGAATCGCCGTATCGAAGCGCCACGTCCGGCGAATCTCGATCACGTCGTATTCGCGGGCCAGATTGGGCGGAAACGGCTGGTAAGGAGTCTGGCTTTCGATGACGCGCCGTATCGCTTCGTCGATGCCGGGAACGCCGCTCGATCGAACGAAAGTTATCGTTTCCACCCACCCATCGCTGCGGACGGCAACGGTCACGAGCGGATCGGTGTGAGGCTGGTTGGCAATTTCGCGGACCATGTCAATGGTCATGTTGAGCTGGATCTTCCTCCCCAACGCCTCGGCATACAGGACAATGTCCTGGTTGGAATCGGCGCGGCCGAACAGCCGATACCGCCGTAGGCCGCTGTAGGCTGGCGGGAGCTTCGCGGCTGCTTCGCGCCGGTCACGTTCCTCGTCGAGTTGCCGCCCGATCGCGCGAAGTCTCTCTTCCCGTGCGCGCTCGACCTCTGCTCGTGCGGCCTCTCCTCGTGCGGCCTCTGCTCGTGCGGCCTCTGCACGCGCTGCCTCTGCACGCGCTGCGGCTTCGCGCACCGCTTGTGCTTGTGCCTTTGCCGCCTCGGCTTGTGCGGTCGCGACGCGCGCTGCTTCCACGCGTGCGGCTTCGGCGCGCGCAGCTTCAACCCGTGCCGCCTCGGCCCGTGCCGCATCCGCCTTTGCAATCTCGTTTGCGGCGACGTCAGCTTTTGCGGCCTCGATTCGTAATGTTTCGGCCCGTGCAGCCTCTTGGCGTTCCGCCGTGAGCCTCGCCGCCTCCGCGCGTGCGGCGGCCTGCCGCGCCGCTTTGTCGCGCTCGGCCTCGAGCTGCTGCTGTCGCTGGAGTTCAAGGGCCGCCTGCGCCGCCGCCTGTTCTTTCGTTTCCTGGTCGATGCGCGCTTGGCCCGTCGCGGCGTCGCTCGGAAGCGACGGTCTCGGTGACTCCGGGTTGAAAGCGCGTGCCTTTTCCGCTGGCACGGACGCAGGCAGCGAAGGCGTGATTGGCGCAACCGGCATCGGATCATCGGTCGGCGTCGCTGCGATCACAGCGGGCGGCTCGACGGGCGGCGACGTAGTCTGTTCTGCCTGGTCGATGCGCGGAGCCGCTTGTTCCAGCGACGAAGCAGGTGCCGATTCGGCTTCAGGCGGACTCGTGCTTGTGCTTCGATCCAGTTGTCGCTCTTCCGTCTTCGGCCTTGCCGTTGCCCTCGGCTTGGCTGCCGGCTTCGGCGCGATGGCGGCTTTTGCGCCTTTCGCTTCTCTATCAGGTTCTGTCGCGGGCGCTTCGCGCGTGATCTCCGCGACAAAGGACCCTGAAGCCGATGGAGACCGCGGGACCGCCGACGTATTGGGAACCGATGGCTCGCCTGGCAGTTGTGACGGCGATACCGACGAGTCCGGCGGTGGCCGCGGTGCATCGAGTGCAACCTGCAAATCCGCGCCGTCGTACCTACGCTCGTGCCATGCGAAGCCGATGCCGGGTAGCCACGAGCCCTGGCCACCGAACGCGAGGCTCAGCAGGAACGCGTGGAACGACAGCGAAAGCACCAGTGCAACGGTCAGTCGACGACCGTAGGGTTCCAATCCCTTGAAGTCCGGAAGTGCCCGCCCGGGAGAGTTCATCTGTATGCATAAGATACATGCTCCATCCTCCTCGCTTGCCCGCCCACGTGCGGCAGCAATGATTTCCGGAAAAGGTTTCGTGCCATCGTTCTTCGCCGGCAGCACCGGCCTTAGTCGAGCTGGGCACGATAGTTGCAAAGCCAATACGGAATGCAACTCACGGGGAGGCCCTATGCGCACGCCCGCCAGCATCGCCCGACATCCCATTCATCCCATGCTCATCCCGCTCCCCATCGGCCTTTGGGTGTTCTCGTTTGCATGCGACCTGATCTATGCGTTCTGGTCGCATGACCCCGTTTGGAAGACGATCGCGTTGTATAGCATGGTCGCCGGCCTGATCGGCGCGATTCTAGCTGCGGTGCCCGGACTGATCGATTTGCTCTCGCTGCCTGCCGGGCTGCGCAGCACGGCGGTCCTGCACATGTCCATCAATCTCATCGTCGTAGCGCTGTTCGCGGTCAACGCCTGGATGCGCTGGCGGGCAGGCGACGCGGGTGCCTCGTCGAACACGCCGATGTGGCTGTCGCTGGCGGCGATTGCGCTGTTGCTCGTGTCGGGCTGGCTCGGGGGGAAGCTCGTTTACGAAGGCGGTGTCGCAGTCGACACCGAAAGCCTCGAGCGCAGTCCGAGAACCTAGTCGGAGAAGCTAGTCCTGGTCATCCGGCGTGCCGGCTCGGCCCTCTACATTGTGCGGAACGTCGGTGCCGGGGGGTAACGTGCTGGCGTGCGCGGTCCCGGCGGACTCGATGTAGATGCGCTTGATGAGGGGATAGCGCTGCCTGATTTTCTCTTCGATCCGGCGCACCGCCGAGGCGACGTCGCCAGCCGGCATCTTCGGATCGAACGCTGCATCGAGCGTGAGCAGCACTTCCTCGGGCCCGATATACATCGAAAGCGGCCAGCCCGCCTCGCGCACGCCGTCTGTCTCGAGCACCAGCTTGCGCACCGCCTTAGCGGTTTCGGGCCGGATGCCTTCCCCGATCAGCAGGCCCCGCGCTTCACGAATCAGCAACACCGCCACGCACGCCAGCAGCAGGCCGATGACGATGGACGCGGCGCCGTCGATCGCGGGCAACTCGAGCGCGTGACTCGCCCAAACGCCGAGCGCCGCCGCCACCAGGCCGGCAAGCGCCGCCGAGTCCTCCGCGAGCACCGTGTACGTGCTCGGGTCTTTGCTGCGCCGAAGCGCCGTCCACAAGGGAGTGTCGCCCTTCTCCTTCCAGAACTGGCGCGCGGCAATCGTAAAGCTCGCCCCTTCGAACACCGCGGCCGCGGCGAGGACCACGTAACTCCAGAACGCATCCTGAAGCGGTTCCGGATGCAGCATGTGCAGAATGCCCTCGTAGGCGGATACGCCCCCACCGACGCCGAAGATCAGTACGGCCACGATCAGGCTCCAGAAATAGAGCTCCTTCCCATGACCGAATGGATGCTCGATCGACGGCTTGCGCTGCGAAAGGTGCATGCCGATGAGCAGAAGCACCCCGTTGCCCGTATCCACTGTCGAGTGGATTCCTTCGGACAGCATCGCGGAGCTTCCGCTCACGCCCGCCGCGATGAACTTGGTCGTCGCAATCGCGACGTTCGCGGCGATCGCGCCGTAGACCGCTACTTTCGATTCGGCCATGCGCTCCCGCGCGAGCGCGCTACCGCACTTCCATGCCGCACTTCCCCTGTCGGGCTTCGGGGTTTGAGGCCGCGGCTCCCGCCGGCTATGTCGTCGAGCGCGAATGCCGCCGCCTCGACGTCGAGAAACGCCTCCATCACGTCCGCGACGCGACCAAAGAAGTTGGCGCCCTGGCACTGCGAATGTCATTCGCGCACGTGCGATACCAGGGCGCGAGGTGCGCCTCGAAGAAGGCGCGCTGCTGCGCGAGCGGACGCGGCGCGACGCCGGGCGCGCCGGCGACCAGCAGCCCCATTGCTTCGCACAGCATTCCGACATGATCCTCCATTTTCGCGATACCGTCTCGGCGCACGAGCCGAGCTGTCCCAACGCTGACCGTACGTCGGCGAGCGTGTTGCCGTCTCCGACGGTGTGCGACACGTCAGTCTCGCGCCGTGCAGCGAGGAGTCGTTCACCGTCGTCGGAGCTCCCGGGCAACAGCAGCGCGGCGGTCAACGCGTAGAGAGCCGCGCGGCCCTCTTCGTGCGGCGTGACACGAGACGGTGACATGGTGTTTAGCCGTGTTCGCCCTGCAGGATGGCTTCGGTGTACTGGGATCTGACTTCCCCGCTGGCGTAGCAAGCGGCGTTCCCGTTGCGTCGGCCCGTGCCGCGAACGGCACTGGCGCGATGGGCGGTGCGAGAAATTCCTTGGTCGGCAGCGCGATGGCCGACACGCATGGTAGACCGAGGGAAAAGTTACCGGGAAATAGTGCGACGCATCACTTGCGACGGTCGCAAAAGGCGCGTGGCACGGTCGTCTCAAAAGCACGAGGAAGCCTGACAGCCGAAGGACGCATCGTGGCCCTTTCGACGAGTTTGATAGAGTGCGGGCAACGCATAGCCAAGGAGGAGGACCGACATGCCGAACATCGGAAGCGTACTCAAGGAAGAAATCGTCAGGCTTTCCCGCCGGGAGAGCCGAAGCCAGGTCGACTCGACAAGGAAGGCGACAATGCGGCACCGCCGCGAGATTGCGGCGCTGAAACGGGACGTCGTGCAACTCGAACGCCAAGTCGCCCTGCTGTCGCGCAAGGTCCTTGCCGCACCAGCCGTCGTGGCGGCTGATAACCGCGGCAAATCTGCGCGCTTCAGCGCGAAGAAACTTCGTGGGCATCGCGAACGCCTTGGGCTTTCGGCTGACGACTTCGGCAAGCTGCTGGGTGTGAGTGCGCAATCCATCTACAACTGGGAGCAGGAAAAGGCCCGCCCGCGCGCAGAGCTGCTGGCGAAGGTCGCCGCCCTACGCGGAATCGGGAAGCGCGACGCGAAATCACGCTTGGAGCGGCTCGTCGCAGCAACGAAGAGGACGAGCGCCAAGCGTTAGCAGCTTGCCCGAGAACGCGGGTTGTCACGAGCGCCATCCATTGCGCTTCACCGAAGATGAAACAGGAACGCGCTATGGACAATAATCTCCGATGTGCGGTTGCAGGACATGACACGCTGGGCGAAACGCCCCTGTGGTGCGCACAGACCCAGGCGTTGCTTTGGCTGGACATCGATGGTGGGCGCGTGCAACGTTTTCATCCGGAGACGGGGCGGCATGACGTGTTCACCTTCGACGCGGAATTTGCTGGAAGCCTTGCCCTCGCCGACGAGGCCGGCTGCTTCCTCGTCGGACTCGATCTCGCACTCTTCATATTCGACGTCGCGACGGGAGAACAGCGGCTTCTCTGTCAAGTCGAACCGCAGGGCACGGACAACCGGCTGAACGATGGTCGGTGCGATGCCCACGGCCGGCTTTGGGTCGGAACGATGGACAACCAGCTGTCGCGACCGAACGGTTCTTTCTATCGGATCGATCCAGATGGCGCGATCCATCGGCAATTCACGGACATCATCGTATCCAACACCGTGGCTTTCTCGCCGCGGCAGGACACGCTCTACTTCTCCGATACCCGGAAGTTCAAGACGTGGAAGTTCCCCTTCGATCCGGAACGCGGAACGCTCGGTGACAGAACCATCTTTGTCGATCACACGGTAACGCGTGATCGTCCGGATGGCGCCTGCGTAGACTCCGACGGCTTCGTCTGGACCGCGATCTTCGGGGGTGGCCGTGTCGTGCGCTTCTCCCCGGCAGGAGCAGTCGACTGCGTGATCGAGCTACCGGTAACGAATCCCACCTGCACCTGTCTCGGGGGTCCTGACCTGAAAACGCTCTACGTCACGACTGCGCGGAAGTTTCTGACTCGCCGACAGCTTCGTCAGGAGCCGCTCGCCGGATCCGTGCTGGCCATCGGTGTAAGTGTTCCCGGCCTTCCCGAGCATCGATTTCGATTGCGCGGCACCTAATTTGGGCGATTAACCCTTGTTAGACTGTCGTTCGAAGATCCTAGCTGACATCAAAATCCCCTCCGCC
>Ga0207691_10007473_pt1 | contig 10521 bp, 7 predicted proteins | sample KBSM13metaG_FD_184327 | JGI IMG/M metagenome (GOLD analysis project Ga0207691, IMG submission 184327) | Miscanthus rhizosphere microbial communities from Kellogg Biological Station, Michigan, USA - KBS M1-3 metaG (SPAdes) (version 2) | ecosystem: Host-associated > Plants > Roots > Rhizosphere >... | reverse complement strand
GCGCGAGCACAACCTCAAAAACATCGACGTCGATATCCCGCGCGGGCGCTTCACCGTGGTCACCGGCGTCTCGGGCTCCGGGAAGTCGACGCTCGCCTTCGACATCCTGTTCGCCGAGGGCCAGCGCCGGTATCTCGAATCGCTGAACGCCTACGCGCGCCAGTTCGTGCAGGCGGCCTCGCGCCCGGACGTCGACGCGATCTTCGGCATCCCGCCGACCGTGGCGATCGAGCAGCGCACCAGCCGCGGCGGCTCCAAGAGCACGGTGGCCACGCAGACCGAGATCCACCACTTCCTGCGCCTGCTCTTCGTGAAGCTGGGCACGCAGTACTGCCCGGAATGCGACGTGCCGATCGAGCCGCAGAGCGTCGATGCCATCGTCGCGCGCCTCATGAAGGAGCAGCGCGGCAAGGAGATCGCGGTGCTGGCGCCCCTCGTGACGAACCGCAAGGGCTTCTATACCGACCTCGCCAAGTGGGCGCTTGCGAAAGCCGTGTCGCACCTGCGCGTCGACGGCGAGTACATGCCGACCAAGGGCTGGCCGCGCCTGGACCGTTTCCGCGAGCACAGCATCGAGCTGCCGGTCGCGAAGGTGGTCGTCGAGCCCGAGAACGAGAAGGCGCTGCGCCACGCCGTCGAGCAGGCGCTCGAGATGGGCAAGGGCGTGCTGCACGTCTGCTGCGGCGGCTGGGGCGATCGCGACACGCAGATCTTCTCGGTGAAGCGCGCGTGCCCGTCGTGCGGGCGCAGCTTCGGCGAGCTGGATCCGCGCCTCTTCTCGTACAACTCGAAGCACGGCTGGTGCGCCGGCTGCTACGGCACCGGCCTCAAGATCGACGAGGTGGACTGGAGCGACGAGCGCGCGCGCACCGGCACGGAAGACCACGTGCTCGATTCGTGGGTCGAATGGCTCGAGATCGACGAGGCGTGCCCGCAGTGCGAAGGCAAGCGCCTCAACAAGGAAGCGCTCGCGGTGCGCTTCCGCGGCCAGTCCATCGCCGACATGAGCGCGCAGCCGATCTCGAAGGCGCACACGTTCTTCGAGAAGCTCGCCGTGGCCGGCCGCGAGCAGGAGATCGCGCGCGACATCCTCACCGAGCTCGCCTCGCGCCTGGGCTTCCTCGAGCAGGTGGGGCTGGGCTACCTCTCGCTCGACCGCGGCGCCCCGACGCTCTCGGGCGGCGAAGCGCAGCGCATCCGCCTCGCGGCGCAGCTGGGCTCCAACCTGCGCGGCGTCTGCTACATCCTGGACGAGCCGACCATCGGCTTGCATCCGCGCGACAACCAGATCCTGCTGGACACGCTCGCGCGCCTCGGCGCCAAGGGCAACACGCTGGTGGTGGTCGAGCACGACGAGGACACCATCCGCCGCGCGGAGCACGTGATCGACCTGGGTCCCGGAGCGGGACGCCTGGGCGGGCACATCGTGGCGCAGGGCAACGCCGAGGAGCTGAAAGCCAATCCCGACTCGCTGACCGGGCACTTCCTGCGCGAGCCGCTGAAGCACCCGGTGCAGCCGCGCCGCGCCGTGGAGAAGTCCACGCCGTCGATCGAGGTGACCGGCGCGCGCCTGCACAACCTGAAGGACGTGAACGTGCGCTTCCCGCTGGGCCGCCTCTCGGTGGTGACCGGCGTGTCGGGCTCGGGCAAGTCGACGCTCGCGCGCGACGTGCTGCACGAGAACCTCCACGGCCTGGTGGCCGCGGAGCGCGACCGCAAGTCCGCGGGCGCGATCTTCGGCGCGAAGGCGATCAAGGGATGGGAGCATGTTTCACGCGTGCTCGAGGTGGACCAGACGCCGATCGGCAAGACGCCGCGCTCGTGCCCGGCCACCTACGTCGGCTTCTTCGACAACATCCGCAAGCTCTTCGCGGACACGCAGGAAGCGCGCATCCGCGGCTACACCGCGAGCCGCTTCTCGTTCAACACCTCCGGCGGGCGTTGCGACGGCTGCGAAGGCCAGGGCATCAAGACCATCGCCATGAGCTTCCTCCCGGACGTGAAGGTCGCCTGCGAGGTGTGCAACGGCGCGCGCTTCAACGACGAGACGCTCGCCGTGAAGCTGCGCGGCAAGAGCATCGGCGAGGTGCTGGCGCTCAGCGTGGACGAGGCGGTGGATTTCTTCGAGAACCACCCGTCGATCCACCACTGCCTGCGGCTCCTGCAGGACGTGGGGCTGGGCTACCTCACGCTGGGCCAGCAGAGCCCGACGCTCTCGGGCGGCGAGGCGCAGCGCATCAAGCTCGTGACCGAGCTGGCGAAGGTGCGCGGCAAGCAGGCGCCGCGCCCGGGCCGGGCATCGGTGGCGCTGCACACCCTCTACGTGCTCGACGAGCCCACGGTGGGGCTGCACATGGCGGACGTGGAGAAGCTGATCCGCGTGCTGCACCGCCTCGTGGACGCCGGCAACAGCGTCGTCCTAATCGAGCATAATCTCGACGTCATCGCCGAGGCCGACTGGATCGTCGACATGGGCCCGGAGGGCGGCGACGCGGGAGGCCGCGTCGTCCTGGCCGCCCCGCCCGAGGAATTCCTGCGTGCTTCCGCGAAGACCCACACGGCGAGGGCATTGCGTGAATTCATGGCGACACACGGCAGGTAGGTTGATTCGCGGCGCGGCGCTCCTGGGCGCCGCGCTCGCGGCGCTGGGCGCGGGCGCGCAGCAGAAGGTCTACCGCTACGCGTTCGAGATCGCGGAGACCAGCTTCGATCCGCAGCGCATCAACGACGTCTACTCGAACATCGTGAACCAGTCGATGTTCGACGCGCCGCTCACCTACGATTACCTCGCGCAGCCCGCGAAGCTGAAACCCGCCACCGCCGTCGCCCTTCCCGAGATCAGCGCCGACGGCCTCACTTACACCTTGCGCATCAGGCCCGGCATCTACTTCGCCGACGATCCCGCTTTCAAGGGAAAGAAGCGCGAGCTGGTCGCGGCGGATTACGTCTACGCCCTGAAGCGCGTGCTGAACCCGAAGCTGCGCGCCACTCAGCTCGCCGAGATCGAGCCGTACGTCGTTGGTGCCGAGGAGGCGGCCGCGAAAGCGCGCAAGGACAACAAGTTCGACTACGACGCGCCGATCGAGGGCATCAAGCTCCTGGACAAGTACACCTTCCAGGTGAGGATCAAGTCTCCCCAGTACGTCTTCATCTACAAGTTCGCCGACTGCCGCATCGTCTGCGCGGTCGCGCGCGAGGTGGAGGAGGCATACGGCGAGGACCTCGGCTCGCACCCCGTCGGCACCGGCCCGTTCCGGCTCGCCTTCTGGAAGCGCAGCTCGAAGATGGTGCTCGAGAGGAACCCGAACTTCCGCGAGGAGTATTGGGATGCCGAGCCGCCGAAGGGCGACGCGCGCGCCCAGGAGATCTATTCGCAGATGAAGGGCAAGCGCATGCCGCAGGTCGACCGCGTCGAGGTCTCGGTGATCGAGGAGACGCAGCCGCGGTGGCTGTCGTTCCTCAACGAGGAGATGGACCTCGCCTTCCTCGTGCCCGAGGAATTCGCCTACCAGGCCTTCCCCAACAACAAGCTGGCCAAGAACCTCGAGCGGCGCGGCATCCGCATGGAGCAGCTCCCGGCCCTGGACCTCACCTACAGCTTCTTCAACATGGACGACCCGGTCGTCGGCGGCTACACGCCCGACAAGGTGGCGTTGCGCCGCGCGATCTCGCTGTCGTACAAGGTGAAGGACGAAATCGCGATCCTGCGCAAGGGGCAGGCGATTCCGGCGGATGCGCCCTACGCGCCCGGGGTCGCCGGATACGACCCGGATTTCCACACCACGGCCAACGAATACAACCCGGCCAAGGCGAAGGCGCTGCTCGACATGTTCGGATACGTGGACAAGGACGGCGACGGCTGGCGCGAGATGCCCGACGGCTCCCCGCTGGTGATCTACCGTTCCTCGACGCCGACCGCGCGCGACCAGCAGTTCGACGAGCTCTGGAAGCGCGGCATGGACGACATCGGCGTCAGGCTCGAGATGGTGAAGGGGAAGTGGCCCGACATCCTCAAGGCCGCGCGCCTGGGCAAGGTGCAGTTCTGGGCCCTGGGCGGCACCGCCTCGGAGCCCGATGCCGACACGTGGCTCTCGTCGCTCTACGGCCCGAACAAGCAGCAGAACCTCGCGCAGTTCCGCCTCAAGGCATTCGACGATCTCTACGAGAAGGCTCGCTCGATGAGCGACACTCCGGAGCGCACGAAGCTCTACCAGGAGATGTCGAAGCTCGTCGTCGCGTACGCGCCGTGGCGCATCAACACCAACCGCATCCGCACCGACATGTGGTATCCGCAGGTGATCGGATACCGGCGCCACCCGATCATCACGTACAACAACTGGAAGTACATCGACATCGATCCGTCGAAGCGTCCCGGCGCCGCGACGCAGTCCGCGTCGCGGTAGCGCGCCCCCGGGAAATTCCATGCTCCGTGCCATCGCCGCCGCCCTCCTGGTCCTCGCCGCCGGCCCCGCCTGCGCCGAGAAGGTCCTGCGCTACGCATTCGAGATCGCCGAGACGAGCTTCGACCCGCAGCGCATTGCCGATGTGTATTCGAACATCGTCAACCAGGCGATGTTCGAGCCGCCCCTCACGTACGACTACCTGGCGCGGCCGGCGAAGCTGAAGCCCAACGTCGCGACCTCGATGCCGGAGATCAGCGCGGACGGCACGACGTACACCTTCCACGTGAAGCCGGGCATCTACTTCGCCGACGATCCCGCCTTCGACGGCAGGAAGCGCGAGCTGGTCGCCGCGGACTTCATCTACTCGATCAAGCGGGTCCTCGATCCGCGGGTGCGCGCCTCGCAGATCGGGGAGCTCGAGCCCTACATCGTGGGCGCCGACGCGGCCGCGGAGAAGGCGCGCAAGGCGAACCGGTTCGACTACGACGCGCCCATCGAGGGCCTGAAGGTGGTCGACAAGTACACGTTCCAGGTGAAGGTCAAGAAGCCCATGTACACCTTCATCTACAAGTTCGCCGATTGCCGCATCGCCTGCGCGGTGGCGCGCGAGGTCGCCGAGAAATACGGCGACGACATCGGCGCGCACCCGGTGGGAACGGGTCCCTTCCGCCTCGCTTTCTGGAAGCGCAGCTCGAAGATGATCTTCGAGCGCAACCCGAACTACCACGAGGATCTCTGGAATGCCCAGATCCCGGCGGGCGACCCGCGCAGCGCCGAATTCGAAGCCTTTCGCGGCAAGCGCCTGCCGATCATCGACCGCGTCGAGATCTCCATCATCGAGGAGACCCAGCCGCGCTGGCTCTCCTTCCTGAACGAGGAGATGGACCTCGCCTTCCTCGTGCCGGACGAGTTCGCCTACCAGGCCTTCCCGAACAACAAGCTCGCGAAGAACCTGGAGCGGCGCGGCATCCGCATGGAGCAGTTCCCGACGCTGGACGTGACGTACGCGTTCTACAACTTCCTCGACCCCGTCTTCGGCGGCTACACGCCGGACAAGGTCGCGTTGCGGCGGGCCATCAACCTCTCGTACAAGATCAAGGACGAGATCGCGATCCTGCGCAAGGGCCAGGCGATCCCCGCGCAAACCCCGTACGCGCCCGGCGTCGCGGGGTACGACCCGGATTTCCGCACCACCGCCAACGAATACGACCCGGCGAAGGCCAAGGCTTTGCTCGACATGTTCGGCTACGTGGACCGCGACGGCGACGGCTACCGCGAGATGCCGGACGGCTCGCCGCTGGTGTTGCACCGCCACTCCGCGCCCAGCTCGCGCGACCAGCAGTTCGACGAGCTGTGGAAGCGCGGCCTCGACGACATCGGCATCAAGGTGGAGATGGTCAAGGAGAAGTGGCCGGATACGCTCAAGAAGGCGCGCCAGGGCAAGGTGCAGTTCTGGACGCTCGCGGATTCAGCTTCGGAGCCCGATGCCGACACGTGGCTCACGTTGCTCTACGGGCCCAACGACGAGCAGAACCTGGGACGCTTCAAGCTCAAGCTCTACGACGACCTCTACGAACGCGCGCGCGCCTTGCCGGACACCCCGGAACGCACGAAGCTCTACCAGGAAATGGCCAAGGTCATCGTCGCCTACGCGCCCTGGCGCATCAACTCCCACCGCATCCGCACGGACATGTGGTATCCGCACCTGCTGGGATACCGCCGCCATCCGATCCTGACCTACAACACCTGGAAGTTCGTCGACATCGACAGCTCGATCGGCCGCGGCGCCGCGACCTCCTCGGTGTCGGCCCGATAGTCGCCGCCTTCGATGACGGCGAAGCGGTCGCCGTCGCCCAGCGCGATCAACCCGTGGTGCCAGCATCCCCGCTGGAGGGCCACGCCCGAACCCGGCTTCGTCACGAAAGCGCGCAGCGCCGCCCAGTCCGGCGCCTCCTTTCCGGGCGCGACCACCACCACGAAGCGATGCGGGCCGAGCGGCAGGAACACCTGCGCCGCGCGGCGGTGGCGCTCCAGCTTCGCAATGCCCAGCGGAAAGCGCCGCGCGCTCGCCACGTAGATGCCGATCACCGGATCGCGCGCGCCGCCGCGCAGGTCGAGCGCGGCGAGATCCGGATGGCGCAGCGTCGTGCCGTCGTTGATCGCCTCGGGCGCCACGGCCGCGGCATCGATGAGCGTGCCGAACGGCGCGAATGCGCCCGCGGTGATTTCGGCGGCGACGATCAGAAGTCGAGTCCCAGCCATTGGCGCACCTGCTCGTGCAGGTCGCCCTGGAAATCCTCGCGCCCGCCCGCGGCGGTGATGCGCCCCAGGCTCAGCACGTGCACGCGATCGGACATGCGCACGACGCGCCTCACGTTGTGGTCGATCAGCAGGATGCCCATGCCGGCGCGCGCGAACTTCTCGATCCACAGGAACACCTCGTCGGCGAGCGCGGGCGCGAGCCCGATGCTGGGCTCGTCCACCAGGCAGAGCCTGGGCTGCTGCAGCCATGCCTTGGCGAATTCGACCTGTTTCTGCTGGCCACCGGAAAGGTCGCCGGCCTGCGCGCGGCGCCGCTCGCGCAGCGCCGGGAAGATACCCAGCACCTCGTCGTAGCGCCGCGCCAGGTCCGCGGCAAATTTGCGCGGCCGGCCCTGCAGCGGCAGCAGCAGGTTCTCCTCGACGCTGAGATACGGGAACAGGCTCGACTCCTGCGGGATGCAGCAGATGCCGTGGTCGATCAGCTGGTGCGGCTCGATGGCCGCGATCGACCGGCCGTCGAGCTCGATCGCGCCGGACTTCGGCCGCAGGAAGCCGCAGATGGTCTTGATCACCGTGGACTTCCCCGCGCCGTTCAGGCCGATCAGCCCGCTCACCTGCCCCGCATGCACCTGGAGCGAAACGTCGCGCAGCACGTCGATGTCCTGGGCATAGCCCGCGGTCACCTTGTCGAGCGCAAGCAACGCTTCAGGCATGGGAGCCGCTCCCGAGGTATGCCTCGATCACCGCCGGATGGCGCAGCACCTCGCGCGTCGGCCCCGCGGCGATCAGCTTGCCCGCGTTCATGCACACCGTGCGGTGGCACAGCTCGACGACGATGGGCATGTCGTGGCTCACCACGAGGAACGTATGTCCCTGCTGGTTGCGGCGGCGGATGAAGCCCGCCATGGTCTCGCGCATGACGGGATGCACCGCGGCGAACGGCTCGTCGAGGAGCGCGATGCGCGGCGGCGCCATGAAGCACATGCCGAACTCGAGGAGCTTCCTCTGCCCGCCGGAGAGCTGTCCCGCGTCGAGGTGGCGCACCGGCCCCAGCGTGAGCTCCTCGAGGAGCGCATCGGCGCGCGAGGCGGACTCGCTTTCGGCGAGGCCCCGCGCGAGGCCGGCCGTCAGCAGGTTGTCGAAGGCGCAGATGCGCGGGAAGACGCGGGTCATCTGGAACATGCGCAGCAACCCGCGGCGCGCGAGCGCGACGGTCGAGGCGCCGGTCACGTCCTCTCCGGCGAGCCAGACGCGGCCCCGCTCCGGCGCGAGGAAGCCGGAGAGCAGGTTGAGCGCCGTCGTCTTGCCCGAGCCGTTGGGACCGATCAGCCCGTGGATCTCGCCCTCCTCGACTTCGAAGGACAGGCCGTCGACCGCGGCGACGCCGCCGAAGTGCTTCGTGAGCCCCTCGGTGCGCAGCAGGCTCATGGCGCGCGCGTCGCCAGGCCCCAGAGGCCGGTGCGCAGGAACCGGGCGAAGAGGATCACGGCGATGGAGAACACGATCATCTGGATGTTGCCCACCTCGCGCAGCCATTCGGACGCGAGATACACGATGAGCGCGCCGACGATGGGGCCGGTGAGCGAGCCCATGCCGCCCACCACCACCATCGAGATCACGAGTCCCGTCTGCAGGAGGAGCCCCAGCTCCGGGCTCACCAGCTGGCTGAACGTCCCGTAGAGGGAACCGGCGAGGCCGCAGATGGCGCACGAGAGCGCGAAGGCAAGCGTCTTGTAGCGCACCACGTCGATGCCGCGGCTTTCCGCGCCGATCTCGTCGTCGCGGATGGCGAGCCAGAAACGTCCCGCGCGAGCGCGCATGAGGAAGTAGAGTCCCGCCAGCACGGCGAGCAGCACTCCCAGGAACAGGTAGTAGTAACCGACGCGGCTGTGGAAGAGGGCGGGCACGTTGAGCCCCTGGTCGCCGCGCGTGAACACATACGAGTTGCCGATGACCACGCGGGCGATCTCCGCGAACGAGAGCGTGGTGAGCGCGAGGTACGGGCCCTTGAGGCGCAGCACGACGCGGCCGAGAAGCCAGCCGAGGAGCGCGGTGGAAACGATCGCCGCGGGAATTCCGAGCGCGAGCGGAACCTTCCAGTGGTAATCGAGGAGCGCCGTCGTGTACGCGCCCAGCATCGCGAAGGCCGCGGGCGCCAGCGAGAACTGGCCGGTGAATCCCGCGAGCAGGTTCCAGCCGAGTGCGAGGAGCGCGAAATAGACGCTCACGATGAGGACGCCGAGCCAGTAGGGCGAGTCCACGAACGCGGGCACGATGGCGAGCGCCGCGACGACGCCGAGCGAGGCGCGCAGGTCGAGCGCAAGCCGCCGCGACCAGAGGTTGCGCTCGCCGCTCATACGTCCCGCCCCTTCTCGCCGATGAGACCCTGCGGCCGGAAGATGAGCACCAGCATGAGGATCAGCAGCCCGAACGCGTCGCGGTAGTCGTACGAGACGTACACGGCGAAGAACGATTCCAGCACGCCGAGCAGCAGGGAAGCGATCATGGCGCCCCAGATCGAGCCCATGCCGCCCAGCACCACGATCACATAGGACTTCACCGCGGGAAACGCGCCCACGTCGGGAGACGGATTGATGAGCGGCGCGAGGAGCGCGCCCGCGAGCGCCGCGAGCAGGCCCGAAACGGCGAAGATGAGGCTCGTGGTGCGCGTCGCGTCGATCCCCGCGAGCGACGCGCCCAGGCGGTTCTGCGCTACGGCCTGTATCTGCCGCCCCCACAGGGAGCGCTTGATGAAAAGCGCGAGGCCCACCAGGAGCGCGATGGAGATGCCGGCCGCGATCAGCTTCTGGCCGTTCAGCATCACCGGCCCCACGGCGAAGCGCGACGTCTCGATGAGCGCGGGGCCGCGATACGGATAGGGGCCGACGACCTTGTCCACGAGGTTGATGAGCAGCAGCGACAGGCCGAACGTGACCACCACCGCGTACTCGTCCTTCATGATCGACCAGCTCGAGTAGCCGGCGTAGAGCGGGCGCATGAGCAGGCGCTCCACCGTCCAGCCGAGGGCGGCGCCCGCCACGGCGGCGAGCGGGAGCGCCAGCCACGGCGTGATGCCGAGCTTCATCGAGCAGAGCACGTAGGTGTACGCGCCCACCATGTAGAACTCGCCGTGCGCGAAGTTCACGACCTTCAGCACGCCGAAGATCATGGCGAGGCCCACGGCCATCAACGCGTAGAACAGGCCGAAGATGAGGCCGTTGACGAAGAGGTCTAGGGCGAGCACGGCGCCATGGACTCCAGCCGCTGGGCGACGGACAGCACGCGCCAGTCGTCGCCGCGCCGGCCCACGAGCTGGATGGAGATCGGGACGCCGTCCTTCGACGTCGTCCACGGCACCGAGATGGCGGGCAGCCCGGCGAGGTTGAAGGGCTGCGTGAAGTTGGTGACGCCCGTGTGCAGCGCGTAGGCGTTGCCGCCGATGGCGATGCGCGAATCGCCCACCGGGGGCGCCGGGGTGCGCATGGTGGGGCACACCAGGATGTCGGCGCCGGCGAAGGCGGCCTCGATGCTCGCGACCAGCACCGAGCGCATGCGCTGTGCCTTCAGGTACCAATGGCTCGGGAAGAAGAGTCCCATCTCGAGGCGCACGCGCACCTCCTCGCCGAAATCGTCGCCGCGCTCGCGCAGCCGGTCGGCGTGGAAGCCCGTGGCTTCCGGCGCGATGGTCATGAGGAGAAGTGCCGCGGAGATCTCGGCACCGGGCACGCCGGCTTCGCCACGGCGCGCGCCGTCGCGCTCGAGCGCCGCCATCGCTTCATCGACGGCCGTGGCGACCTCGGGATCGAGAGGCTCGGCGAAGTAGCCGCCGAGTCGCGCGGCCCGCACGCCGGAGAGG
>Ga0207691_10007471_pt1 | contig 10522 bp, 7 predicted proteins | sample KBSM13metaG_FD_184327 | JGI IMG/M metagenome (GOLD analysis project Ga0207691, IMG submission 184327) | Miscanthus rhizosphere microbial communities from Kellogg Biological Station, Michigan, USA - KBS M1-3 metaG (SPAdes) (version 2) | ecosystem: Host-associated > Plants > Roots > Rhizosphere >... | reverse complement strand
GCTCGACGCCACCAACGTCCTTCAGCCGGCCGCGACCGCCATCACGTCGATCGCGCTCGACCACGAGCGCTACCTCGGATCGACGATCGAAGAAATCGCCTTCGAGAAGGCCGGCATCATCAAGCCTGGCGTGCCGGTGGTCGTCGGCGATCTGCCTGCCGCCGCCGTCACGGTGATCGATCGCGTCGCGCGGGAGCGCGGCGCCGAGATCGTGCGGACTGCGCCGCTCGACGTCCACGGGCTCACGATCGGCCTCGCGGGAGCCCATCAGACGTCGAATGCGGCGGTCGCCGTCAAGCTGCTCGAGATCGTCGATCGGCAGGGGATCGCCGTTCCGCGCACGGCGGTCGCGCACGGACTGGCGCGGCCGGGCTGGCCCGGACGACTCGAGCGTCGAGTCCTGTCCGATGGCCGCGAGGTGCTGCTCGACGCGGCGCACAACCCGGCCGGGGCGGCCGCGCTTGCGTCCTACCTCAGAGCGCAGGCCGGAGGTCCGCGCCCGCTGGTCTTTGGCGCCATGCGCGACAAGAACGCGCCGGGGATGTTCGCGGCGCTGCTGCCGGCCGTGAGCCATCTCATTCTGACGCGCGCCTCGACCGAACGCTCGGCCGAGCCGTCCGATCTGGAAGCGCAGGCGTGCGCAATTCGCGATCTACCAGTGACCATCGCGGAGTCTGCAGCTCGAGCATTGGAGATCGCCTGGCGCATCTCGCCGCGCATCGTCGTCGCCGGGTCGATCTTCCTGCTCGGCGACGTGATGAAGGAGCTCGAAGGCTCGTGATACGCTTCGAACACCACCTCAGATGAATCCGCTTCGAACGGTTGTGTACGCCTGCGTCGTGTTGCTGCTGGCGGCGTCGGTGCAGGCCCAGCCGCCGGCACAAACGCCGGTCGTCGACAGTACGAAGAGCGACAGCCGTGAAGGGACCAATCAGCAGAAAGACTGGCACTTCCTCGGCCACGTCGAGTTTGAAGACAAAGAGACCAAGATCTACGCGGACGACGCGTGGTACTACGAGGATGGCAGCAAGTTCATCGCGAAGGGCAATGTCGTCTTTGCGCAGGCCGACAACCGGATCTCAGCGGAACGGATCGAGTTCAACACCGACACGCGTCTGGGCACGTTCTACAACGCGTACGGGATCTCGACCGTCAAGCCGCAGCGTCAGCAGGTTCGAGCCGGCGGCGTCGCGCCGCCGCCGATGGCCGGTCAAGAGACCGTCGTCTATTTCTTCGGCGAGTCGATCGAGAAGCTCGGTCCCAAGAAATACAAGATCTCGAAGGGCGGCTTCTCGACCTGCGTGCAGCCGACGCCGCGCTGGGACCTGGTTGCCGACACCGTCACCCTCAACGTCGATCACTACACCTTCCTGAAGCAGGCCGTGCTGCGGGTGAAGGGGGTGCCGATGTTCTACCTGCCGGTGCTGTACTACCCCACGAAAAAGGAAGACCGGGCCACCGGATTTCTCATCCCGGCCTACGGCTCGTCGACGCTGCGCGGCCAGTCGATTCACAACGCCTTCTTCTGGGCGATCGATCGCAGCCAGGACGCGACCCTTTTCCACGACTGGTATTCGAATACCGGTCAGGGCGTCGGCAGCGAGTACCGCTACAACTTCGGCGGCGGGGACGACGGGACGTTCAAGGCGTACCTGCTCAACGAGCACAACACCACGGTCGTGGACCCGAATGGCGCCGACAGGGCGCAGCCAGGCTCGCGCAGCTTCGAGCTCCGCGGCGGCGCCAATCAGCTGCTGCCGGGCCATTTCCGCGCAAGAGCGAGCATCAACTATTTTTCCAGCATCGCGACGTCGCAGACGTTGAACACCAATATCTACGACATCTCGCGCAACCAGCGCGACTTCGGCGGCAACGTCGTCGGCACGTTGGGGAGATACTCGCTGAACGCCACCGTCGATCACCGCGAGTACTTCTTTGGCGACGGCCAGAGCTCCACGCTGTCCGGGAACTGGCCACGCATCAGCGTCATGCGCAATGAACGGCCCTTGCTGGGCACGCCGCTGTATTTCTCGGCCGGCGGCGAGTATGTCTACCAGCTGCGAAGCGCCCTGACCAACGATGTCGAAACCGACTCGAGGAGCCTGGGCCGCGTCGATTTCAACCCGCAGGTGCGCTATCCGTTCAAGAAGTGGCAGTGGTTCACGGTCAACAGCACGGTCGGCTGGCGGGAAACGTTCTACACACGGAGCCTGTCCGCGAAGGTCAAGCCAACCGACGCGCAGGTCGTCACCGAGGACGACCTCAATCGGCGCTTTTTCACGTTACAGGCGAACATCCTCGGGCCGCTGTTCAACCGCATCTGGGACACTCCGACCAACGGCTACGCTGAGAAGTTCAAGCACGCGATCGAGCCCTTTCTCAACATCAACAAGACCTCTTCGGTCGACAACTTCGATCGCGTCGTGGTGCTGGACGGAATCGACTCGATCGTCGGCGGGACCGCCTACACCTATGGAATCAACAACCGGTTTTACGCCAAGCGCAAAACCGCGGTGCTGGGGGCGCCGGCCCAGGCTCGCGAAATCGTGAGCGTCGAACTTTCCCAGACCTACAACACCAATCAACTCGCGACGCTGTACGATCGTCAATACCAGTCGAACAACGTGCCAGGGTCCGTCGACGCGATCCCGACGCATTTCTCCCCGGTTGCGCTCAGCGTCCGTGCGATGCCGACCAACGAGATCACCGCCAACCTGCGCGCGGAGTTCGACCCGCGCTACCACTCGCTGAGGACGATCTCCGCCAGCGGCAGCTATTCGTGGGCGAACGTGTTCCAGTTCGCATCGACCTGGAGCAAGCGTGGATTCATCCAACAGCTGGACGGGTTCAACAACCCGAACCTGCTGGATCAGGCGATCAACGCCCAGACCACGGTGCACACGGTGAACAATCGCCTCGGCGGGATCTACTCGTTCAACTACGACATCCTGCACAAGAATATTCTGCAGCAGCGTCTGTCGGGGTTCTACAACGCGCAGTGCTGCGGCATCGCGTTCGAGTATCAGACCGTCAATTGGGGTTCGCTCAGCAACGCACCGATCACTTCCGACCACCGCTTCTTCATGTCCTTCACGCTTGCCGGGCTGGGGAACTTCTCGCCGTTCAACGGCGCGCTCGGTGGAGTGCCTCGGTAACACGCGTTGATGCCGGCCACGATTCTGGTCACCGGGGCCGGCGGTTTCGCCGGCAGCCATCTGCTGGAACTTCTCGCGGGCGAGGACGTCGCGATTGCCGCCTGGCATCGCCCTGGAAGCGCGCCGCGCACTGCGGGACCGTCGGTGCGGTGGGAGGCGGTCGATCTGCTGGATCGCGGCGCCGTCCGCGAGGCGATTGCACGCACTCGGCCGTCCGCGGTATATCACTGCGCGGCGTCCGCGCACGTCGGCAAGGCGTGGGACAGCGCCGAGTCGACCTTCGCCGTCAACGTCCTCGGCACCCATCATCTGTGCGATGCGCTGCGGCGCGAGGACCTGCGGGTGCAGTTCCTGATGCCCAGCTCGGCGATGATCTACCGCCCGTCGTCCGACGCCATGACAGAAGACGATCCGCTGGTGCCTCCCAACCCGTACGGGTTGAGCAAGCTGGCGCAGGAGCTCCTCGCGCTTCGATCGATCCCGGACGGCATCGACGTTCGCGTGGCGCGCGCCTTCAACCACATCGGACCGCGTCAGGATCCGTTTTTCGCGGCGCCCGGCTTCGCGCGCCGCATCGCCGACATCGAGCGCGGCCGGTGGGCGCCGGAGATTTCAGTGGGGAATCTCGACGCGCAGCGCGATCTCACGGACGTCCGCGATACGGTCCGCGCCTACCGGCTGATTCTGGAGCGTGGCCTACCCGGCCGGCCGTACAACGTGTGCTCCGGTCGCGCGGTGACGATCAGGCATTTACTGGATCTGCTGATCGCCCGCGCGCGTTGTCCGGTGACTGTCAAAATCGATCCGGCGCGCTATCGACCCAACGACAACCCGATTCTGCTCGGCGATCCGTCGCGGTTGCGCGACGAACTTGGATGGACCGCGGAAATTCCTCTCGAGCGTACCGTCGACGATCTCCTCGAGTACTGGCGTGGCAAGACATCGTGAAGTCATAAGGATTGTAGAAGGGAGGAGAAACCGCCGATGAGATCGGGTAACGTTACCGACACGCTTGGAGGAATGATGATTCGCAGATCCATTACCGCGCTTCTCGTCGCACTCGTCGCCTCGTTTGCTCTCAGCTCGCCGGCCAGCGCCGCCACGAAGAAAACCGCGAGGCCGCGCGCGAAGCATTCGAGTCACGCGGCAGCGACCACCACGAAACCGGCGGTCAAGAGGAAGAAGAAGAAGGCAGTCAGAAAGAAGACAACCACGTCGTCGACAACCGCCAGAAAGCCCGGCACGACTCAGAAGCGGAAACCGACGACAAAGCCGCACTAGGTCGAGCGCTCAGCTCTCGGCTTTCAGCGATCGGCGCTCAGCTTTCGGCTCTCGATCTCCGGCTTGACACCGTGGCGAAACAAAAGCGAAGATGCAGTTGTTTCTCCTGCGATCAGGCCCATGTCCTCATTTCCGCTCCTCTTCGATCTGGGCCCCGTCAAACCCACGACACGCGACGTCGCGAACACCGTCAAGGCCGGCGGCAGCCACGCGCTGACCGAGGCGGAGCGGCGCGCCGATCAGGCGCGCTACCAGGAAGTCACCTGCCGTTCGGCGCTGAATCGCGTGAAGGGGATGCCATTCGACTGGACCCTCAACCCCTACCGCGGCTGCACGCACGGGTGTCACTACTGCTACGCGCGCCGCTACCACGTCCAATTCGAGCTGAACGCCGACGACGAGTTCGCGTCGGTGATTCTGGTGAAGAAGAACTTCGTCGACGTGCTGACCCGTGAGCTGGCCCGGCCAACCTGGGAAGGCGAGTACATCGCCGTCGGCACCGCGACGGACTGCTATCAGCCGATCGAAGGGCACTACAAGCTCACGCGCGGTGCCATCGCGGCGCTCCTCCGCGCGCGTAATCCCATCGGGGTCATCACCAAGGGTCCGATGGTCGTGCGCGATCGCGATTTGTACGCGCAATTCGCGGGCGTGGCGCCGTGCACGGTCTGCGTCAGCGTCCCGACCGTTGACGAACAGGTCTGGCAGACGCTCGAGCCGGGGACGGCTCCCCCGCTTCAGCGGTTGCGGGCGGTGCGCGAGCTCGTCGACGCCGGCATCAATGCCGGCGTGCTGATGAATCCGATCGTCCCCGGCTTCTCGTCGTCGCGCGCCAAAATCGAGCGCACCATCAAGGCGATCGCCGACCACGGCGCCCGCTTCGTCGGCTGTAACGTGATGTTCCTCGAAGAAGGCACGCGCGCGCACTTCATGAAGTTCCTCGAACGCGAGTTTCCGTCATGGGTCCCGCGTTACGAGAAGCTGTACGTCAAGAAGTACGCGCCGCAGGAGTACCGGAAACAAATCCAGGGAATGGTTCGGCTGCTGCAGGATCGCTACGGCTTGAGCAAGCGCCAGGGTCCCGACGACGAGCCGGCCAGCAAGCCCCCGCAACAAGCGGAACAGGTCGGGTTTGCGTGGTGAAGCCCGCCGTTGGTGAATTGTCTACGCCACGTGGTCGTATGCCAGCGTGGTGTCGGGCCTTGGCATCTTCGCGACCGACGCTTCGACGGTAATCTCGCCGTTGATCGCGCTGACCGTGAAATGCGTGCCTTCCTTCCAGCGCGCGCTGATCGGCAGCTTGATCTGTTCGTCGATGAGCCGCTTGAGGAACCGCGCGCCGAAGGCCATGCTGTAGCCCTTCGTCACCACCAGTTCCATGCCCGCGTCGTCGATCTCGATGGTCTTGCCGGACTTCGCCAGCGTGAGCGCGACCTGCTGCAGGTAGTGTTTCGCGATCTCGCGCACCTCGTCGTGCGAGAGCGGCGAGAACAGCACGATTTCGTCGATGCGGTTTCTGAACTCGGGCGGGAAGCGGCGTTCCAGCTCGCGCATCACCTCGCCCTCGACCTGTTCGACGCCGACCGACCGCTGCTTGAATCCGAGCGGGCTCGTGAGCTTGCGGAAGTTCTCCGCGCCGAGGTTCGACGTCATGATGATGATGGCGTCGCTGAGGTAGACACGCTTGCCACGGCCGTCCGTGATCCAGCCTTCGTCGAACGCCTGGAGGAACAGGTTGAGCGTATTCGGGCTCGCCTTCTCCACTTCGTCGAGCAGCACGACGCAGTACGGATTGTCCTTGAGCTGGTTGGTCAGCACGCCGCCGCGCTCGCTGCCGACGATGCCGCGCGGCATCCCGATCAGTTTGTCGACTGAGACCGATCCATCCTGGTACTCGGACATGTCGACGCGAATCATCTTCTTCTCGTCGCCGAACAGGAACTCGGCGACGGCTTTTGCCAGCTCCGTCTTGCCGACGCCCGTCGGTCCCAGGAACAGCAGCACGCCGTCCGGACGATCGAAGCCATCCTTGAGCGGGCCCTTGTTCAGCACCAGTCGATGCGCGACCGCGCTGATGGCGTTCTTCTGGCCGACGATCCTCTTCTGCAGCTGCGCTTCGATGTCCTTGAAGCGATCGGTGACATCGCGGTAGACCATGTCGGCCGGAATCTGCGCCGCGTGCGAGATGACCGAAACGATGTCGTCCGTCTTCACTTCCCAACGGCGATCGATCTCCGCCCGGACCGCGGCGGTATCGAGCCAGCCGATGACCTTGTCCGGCAGATGCAGGTGCCGCATGTAGCGCGGCGACAGGTCGAGCGCCGTCTCGATCGCTTCGTCGAGCAGGCGGACCGAGTAGTTGCGCTCGAGGCGGGGCCTCAGGCTGTAGAGGATGTCCCGGGTTTCTTTGATCGTCGGTTCGCAGACGTGGACGCAGCGGAACCGGCGCGCGAGCGCCTCGTCCTCCTGGATGTACTCCTTGTACTCGCTCAAGGTCGTCGCCGCGATCATGCGGATTTCACCGCGCGCCAGGACCGACTTGAAGATGTTGGCCGCGTCGGACGGTGCGCCGAGCGCCGAGCCGGCGCCGACCATCGTATGGGCCTCGTCGACGAACAGGATGAGGTTTGGCCGCTCCTTGAGCTCGCGAATCACGTTCTGGATCCGATCCTCGAACATCCCGCGGAGCATCGTGCCCGCCACCATCGAATTCATCTGGAGGTTGACCACCTGGCAGTCGCGCAGCCGCACCGGCACGGTGTCGGGCTCGAACTCGATCCGCCGCGCCAGGCCTTCGGCGATGGCCGTCTTGCCGACTCCGGGTTCGCCGATCAGCATCACCGAGTTCGCGCGCTCCCGGTGACACAGGATCTCGAGCACCTGCTGGATTTCCTTGTCGCGCCCGAAGACCGGCGGCAGCTTGTCCTGACGCGCCAGCAGGTTCAGGTTCGTCGCGAAGTGCTTGAGGAACGGCGGCAGCTCGAACCGTTTCTTGAGCCGCTCTTCCCGCAGCTCGAGGTCGCGCATTCTCGTGGTCAGGCGGTTGGTGAGGACTTCCGGCTCGACGCCGTGGCGGCGCAGGATCGAGACCGGCACGCCCTGGGTTTCCTCGAACACCGCGGAGAAGAGGTCGGCCGCCTCAATCGTCTGACGGCCGGCGCGGCTGGCATGGTGCAGCGCCAGCTTGAAGACCAGCTTTGTAGCCGGTGAGACGCGCAGATCGCGTCCCGCGAAGGACGCCATCATGTGGAGGTGTTCCTCGATCGCCAGGAGGATGGTATGGGGATTCAGCTCCACGTCGCGCATCACTTCGGCGAAGGTGTCCCACTCGACCTGTGCGAACGCGAGAAAAATATGCTCGTTGGTCAGCAGCGCATGCTCGCGACGCCGCGCTTCCTCAGTGGCGCGATCCACGATGCGTTGCGCGGTTTCGCCAATCTTGTTAGGCGAGATATCGAGTTCTTCTACGTGCACCGGCTGCCTCCGTCTGGAAACGAAGACAGCAATTCGTACGCCAGTGCTCGACCGTGGCCGAATGGCCACAGTCTGGCTGGCGAGGCAGGTTATCAGTGAAAAGCGGAGGCAGCTCGACGTTGCCGCGGGGGCTAATGCCCCTAAGTCCTGCGCGGCGTTTCGTTAAGCCTTCTCTAGCAGGGCTTGGATCCGCTTGTCCGTGGGCGGGTGGGTGCTGAATAGTCCAAGCAATCCCTGCCCGCTGAACGGCTTGATGATGAACATGTGCGCGGTAGCCGGATTGGCGTCGAGTGGGATTGCTCTCGACCGGGCGTCAATTTTCTTCAAGGCGTTGACAAGGCCGTGAGGGCCGCCGGCAATCGAGGCCCCGCCAGCGTCGGCGTCGTACTCGCGCGAACGCGAGATCATGGCCTGAATCAGCATCGCGGCAATCGGGGCCAGGATCATCATCGCGATGAGCGCAATCGGATTGGCGCCCTGACGATCGTCGTCGCGGCTGCCGCCAAAGAACATCGCGAAGCGCGAGATCATCATGATGGCCGCCGCCAGAGTCGCGGCGACGGAGCTGATCAGGATGTCGCGGTGCTTGACGTGCGCGAGCTCATGGGCCAGCACGCCGGCCAGTTCGTCGTCGTTCAGCGTTTGCAGGAGCCCTTCGGTCGCGGCGACCGCGGCGTGTTGCGGGTTGCGGCCGGTCGCAAAGGCGTTGGGCGACGCGTCGGGGATCACGTAGCAGCGCGGCTGCGGAAGTCCTGCACGCTGCGCCAACCGACCAACGGTATCGTAGAGGCGATGGCCGGGTCCGACCTCCGCCGCGTTGTACATCCGCAGGACGATCTTGTCCGAAAACCAGTACGACGCGAAGTTCGTCGCCACCGCGAACAAGAAGCCGATGACCATTCCCTGCTCGCCGCCGAGCGCACCGCCGAAGAAAATCAGCACGGCGCCCAAGACACCCAGCAGCAGCGCCGTTTTTACAGTATTGGACATATTCAGCTTTCAGCTATCAGCTATCAGCGACCGCCGCTCAGCCACATCTGTCAGGTGAGAGCTGAAAGCGGATCGCTGACAGTTATTCTACTCGTGCGATGAGACCAGCGACGAGGGCGGCGCGATCCGACAACGACTCGATCTCGACATGCTCGTGCAGCGCATGCGCCCCGTCGCCGACCGCTCCGAGGCCATCTAACGTGGCAACACCCAGGGCAGCGGTGAAATTCCCGTCCGAACCGCCACCGGTGCTTCCCTCGCCAAGCGCGTGGCCGAGCTCGCGTCCGACCTCTGACGCCTGCTGGTACAGACGCTCCACCTGGGCGGTTCGTTCCAACGGAGGACGATCCAAGCCGCCGGTTACGGATACGGCCGTCCGCTCGTCCACGGCCTTCAGCGCGCGGAACGCCGCGTCCACACGCGCCGCGTCGGCCTGCGTTGGCGCGCGCACGTCGACCACCGCACGCGCCTCCTCGGCGACAACATTCGTGCGCGTGCCGCCCGAGATCGTCCCGACATTGACCGAGATGCCCCGATCGAGATCCTGAAGCTTCTGCACGAGGACGATCTGGCGCGCCAGTTCGTGAATCGCGCTCGCGCCCTTCGACGGGTCGATGCCCGCGTGCGCCGCGACGCCTCGAACGCGTAGCTCGTATTCGCCGCAGCCTTTACGCGCGGTCTTCACGGCCCCACCGGGCAGGGACGGCTCGAGCACCAGCACGGCATCGCTGCGGCGCGCTTCGTCTTCGATCGCCGCTCGTGACGTCGCGCTGCCAACCTCCTCGTCGGTGGTCCAGAGCATGACGATGCGCCGGCTGAGCGAAACGCCGGTTTCCAGGAGCGCGCGGGTGGCCAGCATCCCGATCGCGATGCCCGCCTTCATGTCGAAGACGCCAGGACCGTGGAGGCGGCCATTCGACCGGACCAGCGGCATGCGCTCGAGCTGGCCGATCGGCCAGACGGTGTCGAAGTGTCCCAGCAGCAGGATTTGCGATGCCCCGCAGCCGAATTCCGCGAGCAGGTGATCGCCTCGGTCCTCACGGGGAAGCCGGGAAACGCGACCACCGATCGCTTCGAGCCGCGCCCCAAGCACGCGCCCGCAGCGGTCCACGGCGGCCTTGTCGGTGGTCGGCGATTCGAGCCTCACAAGCGCCTCGATCGTCTCGAGCAACCACGGCCGTTCGTCGCGGCAGAAATCGCGGAGGCTTATAATCGTGTTCATGATCCTCACAAGGACACGGAGGAAAGAACAGAGGACACCAAGGCGGCTCGGAACCCTCTGTGTCCTTTGTACCCTTTGCGTCCTTTGTGCACCGGCTGTCCTCGTCTTTGCGCAGCAGCCGGTGCCGCAACCCTTTCCTGGCGCGCCGCGTCCGCCTCAGCCCGCCCGCCCGGCACCCGCGCCGCCACCGACGACGACCGCACCCGCACGAACCGCGCCGGCAACACCCGCAGCCGCGCCGAGCGAAGCGATGCTGGGCGTGCCGATTTATCCGGGCGCGCAGTTCATCACGTCGTACGACGCCGGACGCGGACAGCGCTACTACATTTTCGGTTCCGCGGCCGCGTTTGTCGATCTCGTCGCGTATTACCGCACGGTGCTGAAGGACAAAGGGGAGCTC
>Ga0207691_10007470_pt1 | contig 10522 bp, 7 predicted proteins | sample KBSM13metaG_FD_184327 | JGI IMG/M metagenome (GOLD analysis project Ga0207691, IMG submission 184327) | Miscanthus rhizosphere microbial communities from Kellogg Biological Station, Michigan, USA - KBS M1-3 metaG (SPAdes) (version 2) | ecosystem: Host-associated > Plants > Roots > Rhizosphere >... | reverse complement strand
ATGCCGTCATGAGGCCGGCCGCGAGTGCGGCGAGAAATGCGGCCGGCAGCAACATAAGACGGTTCGGCGACACGGGCTTGGGCGAGACCCGCGGCGGGTCGATCAAGCGGAAATCGGCAACGCCTGACGCCGAGTCAAGATCGCCGGACATCGCCGCCGACTGACGCCGCGCCACCAAGTCCTCGTAGTTCTTCTTGTTGATGGCGTAATCACGGTTGAGCTGGGCAGCTTCTGCCTCGATCTGCGGGGCCGCTTTCAGCAGCCCGCGCACGTGGTTGTAGCGGGCGGCGTATTCCGCGACACGCGCTCGCAGCGACGCAACCTGGACCTCCGATGCTGCCAACATCTTCGCGAGTTCCTGCGACGCCAGGCTGCTGCCGGCTCCGCCCACGACCACGGGGGCCGCCATCGCCCGCTTGCGCAATTCGGCGACTTCCTTGCGCTTTTGTGCCTCGAGCTCGCCGATCAAGTGGCGCGCACTGATGACGTCGGGGTGCTGTTCTGTGAAGCGCTGCAGGAGGACGTCGAGGTTCTTCTTTTGTGTCTCGATCCGGGCGTCGATTTCGGGCGTGGCAACCGTCAGTTCCGATTCCTGCAGCAGGCTTTGCGTTGACGTGCTCGTGCTGGCCGCCGCCTTCTCGGCGTTGAGCTGCTGCCGTGCCGAATCGCGCGCAGTCTCTGCCTCGCGCAACTCGAGCTTGGCCTGCTCGAGCTGCGCGCCGAGCTCGCCGATGCGAGCTGCCGAATCCTGGCCATCGCCGCCCTGCAACTCGAGGTTGCGAAGGCGAAATTCCTTGAGGCGCGTCTCCGCGATCTGCAGCTTGGCCTCGTACGCCTTGATCTGCTCGTTGATGAACACCTTCGCCGAATCGGCGTCGCTTCGGCTCGCGCTCAGTCGCGAGTCGACGAAGATCGACACCAGCGACTGGACCACTCGCTTGGCACGCTCCGCGTCCTCGTCGCGATAGGCGAGCGTGTACAGGTTGTCGCGGTTGGTGCTCTTGATCTCGAGGACCTTCATCAGGCTCTCGACCTGCGCTTCCTGCTGCACCTTGGAATCGTTCTTGAGATCGAGGTCGGCCATCCTGACGAGCTTTTCGACATTCGGGCGGCTGATCAGCGTCCGGCTCAGCATCGCGACCTGCTGGTCGATGTTCGGCTGGATCGCCAAGCCACTCATCAACGGCTTCAGGATCGACTGCGTATCGACGTAGATGCGCGCGCTGGCCTCGTATTGGTTCGGGATCCGGAGGGCGACCGTCACCGCGAAGATGGCGGCGACCCACGACACCGCGAGCGCGAGCCATCGGTACTTCCACATCCCGTTGAGAACGTCGGCGATCTGGCCGACCGCTTCTCTCATCGCGTTGGAAGCTGTCGTGCTGGAAGCTGGTTTGGCGAGCGCCATGGAGTACTCGACCGGGGTCAAGGCAAAGGGATTGAGGTCAGAAGAAGCTTTGGGGAATGATCAGGATGTCGCCCGGCCGCATCTCGACGTTGGCGGAAACGTCACCCCGCCGGATCAGATCCTTCAGCCTCACCGAATATTGCGTTCCGCCCGCGCCCCCACGCAAGATCGTTGCGCTGTTGCCCGCTGCAAAATCGGTGAGACCGCCGACGGCGATCATCACGTCGAGCAACGTCATCTTCTGCCGATAGGGGAGAGACTGCGGCTTGGCTGCCTCGCCGACGACCCGGATCTGCTCGCTGTAAGGGCCGTTGAAACTCGTGACGATGACGGTGACTACCGGGTCGCGGACGAACTTGCCCAGCAGCTTCTCGATGTCGCGGGCGATCTCGATCGGGTTCTTGCCCTGTGCGACCAACTCGTCGACCAGCGGCGTGGCCACCTTGCCATCGGGGCGGACCGGAACCGTCATCGACAGCTCCGGGTTGCGCCAAACGATGATGTTCAGCGTGTCGCCCGGGCCGATCAAGTAGTTGTAGTCGGCGCTGCTCGCTGTGACCGGTGCCGGCGGAAAGGACGGGGTCGAGCACGCTCCGAGCAGGCTGATCAAAAGGCCGGCAAGGATCGGGCGAGCGCGATCCATTGGCTTTGCGCAGAGTGTGTTCACGGCACCTCCCTCAACTGACGACCGGAAATTCGGACCAATTTTCGGTTGCAAGTCCACGATGTCAGGGGTCGGCTCGGGTTTGCCCTAGGATGTTGGTGCCCAAACGTACGCGAGCCACTTACCCGGACGCGTCTGGTGCCCGGAGCGTTGATTCCACACCATCGGCACACCTGCGTCTACTCCCTGACTACGGGGTCCGGGGCGGCATCGTGAGCATTGTCGCGTCGATTGGCACCGGGCGAGCTTGTCAGGCGCGGGTCGCGACACCCGAATCCCGCAGCCTGGCACGTCCGCCCGATGGATGACTCGCGCAAACCACGTTCCGGGGCCGGCTGGCTCTGGCGCCGATGTTACGCTGGCGCCGTATCCAATCGATCCATGAACCGATGAAAGTTCTGCTCACGGGCGCAGCCGGCTTTATCGGCATGTCGGTTTCCTTGCGGTTGCTCGAGCGTGGCGACGAGGTGGTCGGCCTCGACAACCTCAATGCCTACTACGACGTTCGGCTCAAGCTCGACAGGCTGCAGCGTCTGCGCGCGCACCCGAATTTCCGGTTCGTCAAGGCAGACGTAGCCGATCGGCCTGGAATCGAGGCGCTGTTCGCCGCCGAGGCGTTCGAGCGCGTCGTCCACCTGGCCGCCCAGGCCGGAGTTCGCTACTCGCTCGAGAACCCGCATGCGTATGTCGACAGCAACGTCGTCGGTTTCCTGAACGTGCTCGAGGGGTGCCGGCGCAATCCGGTGGAGCACCTCGTCTATGCGTCGAGCTCGAGCGTCTACGGGGGCAACACGCGGATGCCGTTCTCCGAGCACGACAGCGTCGATCACCCCGTCAGCTTGTACGCGGCGACGAAGAAGGCCAACGAACTGATGGCCCACACCTACAGCCATTTGTACGGCCTGCCGACGACGGGGCTTCGTTTCTTCACCGTCTACGGGCCTTGGGGCCGCCCCGACATGGCGCTTTTTCTATTCACCAAGGCCATCCTCGAAGGTCGGCCGATCGACGTTTACAACCACGGCGACATGCAGCGCGATTTCACCTACATCGACGACATCGTCGAAGGCGTCGTGCGCGTGCTCGACCGTCGTGCCGACCCCGATCCGGGATATCTGCCCGAGCGGCCTGACCCCGCGACGAGCAATGCGCCCTACCGTCTGTTCAACATCGGCAATCACCAGCCCGTGGCGCTGCTCGAATTCATCCGCTGCATCGAGTCCGCGCTCGACCGACCGGCCGAGAAGCGGTTCTTGCCGCTGCAGGAGGGCGACGTCGTCGCCACCTATGCAGACGTGACGTCGCTGCAAGAATGGACCGATTGCACGCCCGCCACGCCGATCGCGGTCGGAGTGGACCGCTTCGTCGCTTGGTACCGGTCGTATTACGGAGTGTGATCCTCGCATTGCCCGTCGAACACGATCGCCGCTCCGGTCGCTTGCTCGCTCGCGTCGAGCGTCTCGTAGAGCTTTCGAATCAGCCCGTCTTGCGTCATTTCGATGGTGCCGCGCCTGAGTTTCAGGTTCGCCGTGAGCTCGCCGAGTTCGATGCTCAAGGGTCGTTCGATGACGCCGATGGCACGCGGGCGTTCGTTTTCGTTGATGAGCTCGACCTGCTCGTTCAACGCGGCCTTTAGCGACTCGCGTCCCGCTCTGTCCAGGGTGCTCTGAAGACTACAGAGAGCCACTGCGCACTTGCGGCCCGCGCCGATGAGCACCGCTTGATCAACGCCAGGGACTTTGCGAAGGCTGGCCTCGACTCCGGCCGGCGCGATGCGGCGACCGGTTGACGTCTTGATCATGTCCCCCGTCCGTCCCGTGAGGATCACGCGGCCGTCGTCGTCCCATTGTCCGGAGTCTCCCGTGGCATAGAAGCCCTCGTCGTCGAAACTCGAGTCTTCTCCCTTGCCCACGTAGCCGTTGAACACCCCGGGACCGCGAACCTTGATCGTTCCGTCGTGACCCATGACGATCTCGTTGCCCGGCAGTGGGCGGCCGACCGTGCCGAACCGATAGTCGTCAGGGCGGTTCATCGCCATCGGCAGCACGTTCTCGCTGAGGCCGTACGCTTCCAGGACCACCCAGCCGAGGGCGTGGAATTCCTCGAGCAAATGCTTCGGGGTCGGAGCCGAGCCGGTGACCAAGAAGCGCAGCCGCGCGCCCATGAGTCGGCGGACCCGGACGAGAATCGTCCGATCGACGATCCAGTGGACCCCTCGGAGCCAAACGGGCACAGGCCGGTTCTCGAGGCGATGCTTGCTGTAGCGGCGGCCGATCGACCAGGCACGGCGGATCAGCCCGCGTCGCAAGCGCGGCTCGGTTGCGATTCGATCGCAGATGCCCGCGTATAGCTTCTCGTAAAAGCGGGGGACGCCGATGAAGATGTCCGGGGCCGCCGTCGGAAGGGCGGTCAGTACCCGGCGTGGATCGCCCAACAGGTACGTCGCCGCGCCCTTTCGCATCCCAGCGAGATTGACCATGCGCTGGAGGAGATTCGACAAGGGCAGCCAGCAAAGCAGGCGGCTTCGTTGATCGACAAAGCTGAACACGTCGCAGATCGCGTCGATGGCCAGGCAAACCTGCCGATGGCTATAGGCGATTCCTCGCGGGTCACCGGTCGTGCCCGAAGTGAAGATGATGGTGGCGAGATCGTCTGCCGTCGGTCGAGCGGGTTGGTTCGTCGCGGAATGGGCGAGCGCGTTGAACTCCGCCCAATTGAATCCCCTCACGCCGGCCGGAATCTCCGCGCCGCTGCCCAGATCGAGCACGAATCGAACGCGGGCAAGGCGCTGTGGGAGAACGCTGGCCAGCGTTCGCGCGTCGCTGGTGACGAAACCGGCGACATCGGCTTGCTCGGCCAGGATGGCGATTCGTGTCGGCAGGTCGTGGGCGTCGATGCCGACGACGACCGCGCCCATGGCAAGCGCGGCATGATGGACAAGTTCCCACTCCAACGAAACCGGCGCGATCAACGCCAGTCGTTCGCCCTTGCGCAGCCCTGCAGCGTGCAGAGCGTCGCGCAAACGGGCGACTCGAAGTTCGAATTCTTGCCAGGTGATCGGATCCCAGCCTGTGTGGTCGGCCTCCTGCCAAAAGGCGATTGCCGCCGGCGATTCCGCGACTCTCAGGCGCAGGAAGCTCGGCAGAGTGTGCGAATCCACCTCCGCGTCGTTCATCTCGTCCCGGCGCGCTGAGCGTCAAGGTAGAAGCCCAGCACGCAGTCCAGATAGCTCGAGATCGGCGGAACGGGGAGGCCGGCAGAGGCGAATACCCGCGACGACTCATCGTTCGAGAACCCCTGGCTCTCTGCCAGATACGCCGTGACCGCTGGCAGGGCGCGCAAGGCGCGTCGACCCTTGCTGCCGGCGACGGCCCCGAGCCCCGTCGCGACCCGCTCGAGCACGCGACGATGCACGCGGCGAAGCGCGGGCAAGCGCCGGCGATGGGCCTTCCAGGCTTCGCGAACGATTGGCTGCAAGCGGGCGAGGGGGATCGCCTCTGGCGCTCCGGAACACAGGTGGAAGATCCGCCCGGCCGTCTCAGGATGCTGGCTTGACCAAGCGATGGCGTCGGCGACCCAGTCAACCGGGACGATGTCGAGCTTGGTCTGGCCGAGGTCCGGCATGAGGCCGAACGTGCGAACGCCGGAGAGAAACTCGCACAAGTGATAGAACACTTGGAAGTGGAGCACCCGACCCGTGCCCCGTTCTCCGACCACCATGCTGGGCCGATGCACGGTGATCGGCAACCCGCCTCCTTCGGCCCAGATCACGCGTTCTGCCTCCGCCTTGGCGGATTCGTAGGTGTTGTGGAAGTTGCGGACTTCGGGAAGCGGGCGCTCGGGCATGTCTCCTGGCGTGCGCCCCCAGACACCGACCGTGCTGACCACGTCGATCTTGCTCAGCGTTCCGGCCTTGGTGAAACGCTCGCCCCACGCCAGGACCGTCCTGGTGGGAACGACCGCCGTGGCGTTGGCCTGCTCGATCGTCATATTGAGCTTGACGTTGGCCGCGCAGTGAACGATGTGCGTCGTCCCGTCAAGACCGAGTTGATCGTGCGGACCGAGGCCGAAATCGGGCAGGGAGATATCGCCTCGCACAGCGTGGATCCGCGTTGCGTTGCTGTCGCCCGACTCGTAGCCCCAGTAAGCGAGCATTTGGCGGAGCCTCGCCTGCAGATCGGATTCGTCGCGAGCGCGGATCAGCACCGTGAGCCACGTGCTGGGGTCACGAAGTACGCGCGGAACGAGCGCGGCGCCGATCGTTCCGGTCGCTCCGGTCAGGAAGACGCGTTTCACCTCGCAGCGGCGCTTGCGGCTTCAGGCCGTCCTCGTCGCCTCGCCCGCGCCGAGGTTGTCGTTGCCGATCGCGACGGCGCCACGGGCAAGTCGTGCCGTAGCGGCCGGGCCTGGCCTCGGCGACGCGGGCCGGGCCCTGGCGACGAAGACAGCGAGGGCGTAGGTCATGATGACGATCATTGCCGCGCACTCACACCGGCGTTGGCCTCGGCCTGATAGACGAAATCGGGCCAGTCTCGCCGGCTCGGACGCGTGATCTTCAGATCCTGATCCTCCAAGCCCAGCCACTTCATGTGCTGCACCACGTGGCGGCCGAGATAGATCTTCTTCAGGGTAATGAAATCGACGATCTTGCCCATGATCTTCCAATACTGCTTGTTCGCCTTGCCCTCGCGGATCAAGGTCGAGAATTCCGGCGCATAGGGGTTGTAGCCGAAGGTCTTGAGATCGGAGTACATCAGCAGCCAGTTGATCGGGTAGTTCGAAAAGACCGGGCTCGCGTTCTTGGCCGACCCGATCAGGCCCAGCTCTACAACCTTCTTCATGGTCTCGTCCTGGTCGTAGCGCCAGGCGTGGTAGGGCGCGAGGTAGCGAGGAAACGTTGTACCCGGCTGATAGCGCTTCGGATTCCAGAAGCGGCCAAGGTCGGCTTCGCTGAACTCGCCGGAGGCGATCAGCTCCGGCGGCGTCCAGTCGACCTCGGAAATGGCGCTGCGCGGAAACTCGTACTCCATCCGTTCGGGCAACGGCTGGCCGGGCGAGTAGCCGGCGAGGATCAAGGGAATGTCGTGTTCCATCGCGAGCCGCAACGAGTTGCCTTCGAACAGCGAGGCATACACGTACGAGATGGTGTGCACCGCCCCGCGAGCTTCCTGGTTCATCAGCAGCCATCGAAACAGCCGGCGATAGAAATCCATCGATGGCCGGTAGGTCACATGCTCGACATCCAGCTTGGCGACCGCCCGGTCGATGTTCGCCTTCGCGACCGGTCCGATGTCGATGTCGGTGGTATGCGCAAGGACCCGCAGGCCGTACTCCGTCTTGAGCTTGTAGATGAGGTAGACACTGTCCTTGCCGCCAGACAACGGGACGAGGCAGTCGTACGATCTTCCGCCGCGGCACTTCTTGAGCGCCTGTTCGAGGTCTGCCTGCCTGGCGTTGCGCTCGTCCTCGCCACTCCCGGCTGCCCGCGGGTCGTACTCGCGGCACAGGCGGCAGATGTCACGCGCGTCCGGTTCAGCCCCCGGTACTGCCTCGGGAAGCAGGCAATTGCGGCACGTTCTCATCGTTGTGGGCTACTCTGCATCGGTGATATCGGCAGCATCCGCGCACAGGTGTTGGAGTCCTAAGCGCAACGGGGAAGGCGAACCGGCGGCGAAGGAGGCATTGCGATCCGCGGCCCAGGTTCGCCAAGCGTGGCAGCATTCACGCTGATCGGGATGGCGATTCTGCACTTGCGGGAAGAACGACGGTCCGCGTCGCTCGCCCGATGCGTCCGGAGGGCTGGAGTCGATTCCGCCGGACGTCTTGACCGCCAATGCGCTTCACTGATCTTTCGGATCCCATGCACCCTGTTGTCTTGACCAATGTCGCGCGCACCTACCGTCTGGATGCGGTCGACGTGCCTGCGCTCGTCGACATCAATCTGATCATCCTGCCGAACCGCTTTACGGTCATTTCCGGGCCTTCGGGAAGCGGCAAGACGACACTCCTGAACCTCATCGGCTGCATCGATCGGCCGGACGCCGGCACGATCATCGTGGGCGGCAAAGCCGTTCAGAAGCTTTCCGACGACGAGCTCTCGGATTTTCGCGCCCGGCACCTCGGCTTCGTCTTCCAGAACTTCAATCTCCTGCCAGTGCTGACGGCCTATGAAAACATCGAATACCCGCTCGTCATTGCGCAGATGCCGCCTGGAAAGCGTCGTCAACGCGTGCGTCGCTTGTTGGCCGCGGTGGGACTCGGCGAGTACGGCCGGCACCGGCCTGGGCAGCTTTCGGGCGGCCAACGCCAGCGGGTTGCCATTGCCCGAGCTCTGGCGCGCCGCCCCGAGTTCATCCTGGCCGACGAGCCCACGGCCAATCTCGACAGCCAGACGGGGCTCGAGATCATCCAACTGATGCGCCGAATGCAGCAGATGCATCGGCTTTCGTTCATCTTCTCTTCGCACGATCCCAAGGTTCTGGACGAGGCGGACGACGCCATTCACATCCACGACGGTCGGATCGTTTCGGTCGAGAGGCGGCGCGTGCCGACCGAGACAACGTCGTGAGAAGGGCGGTGCCCTTCGCGCTCGCTACAAAGTCTTGAGCAACTCGTCGACTTCGCTCTTGCCGGTGAACTTGTCGCCGAGTTTCGCCAGCTGTTCGAGCTCGATCCGGGCCTTCGCCTTCTCGCCCGCCTTGATGTAGATCTTGGCAAGGTTGAGTCGAAACGGGGCGTAGTCAGGCCGAAGTTCGATCACTTTCCTTTGGATCTCGAGCGCTTTGCCCGCCTGACCGTCGTCGGCGAGGATCGTCGCGAGAGTGTCCATGAACGCGGGCTTCCCGGGTGCCAGCGCAATGGCCCGCTCGGCGAGGGCAGCCGCCCCAGGCTTTTTCAGCTTGTACGTGATCCAGGCGAGGTTGTTGAACGCCACGGCATTGTCAGGCTGCAGCTTGACGACGGCGAGGAAGTTGGCTTCAGCGTCCGGATAGTCGTGACGCGATAGGGCAAGACCGCCGAGATAGCCGCGAAACGCTGGATCATTCGGATGGTCTTTGAGCCAGCGTGCGGCGAAGGACTCCGCCTCTGCACGCTTCGAACCCGCGACCAGCACCGCATGAAGCTTGGCGGCGAGGTCGGGCGACTCGCCCCGGCCGAGTCCCCCGCGATACGCGGCTGCGGCGGCGTTCCAATTCTTCTGCGCAGCCTCTATGTCGCCGGCGAGGAGATAGCCGACGTTCAGGTCGGGCCGATCGCGCTGGAGGTCCCGAGCAATCGCCATGGCCTTTTCGGGCCGACCAGCCGCCAGCTCCAGAATGACGAGACCCCGTTGGGCAGGCAGGAATTTGGGCGCGACTTCAAGTGCACGATTCAGGCTCGCGCGTGCGCCTTCGCGATCATTGGTCGCGATGTAGGCGTCTGCGAGTCGCAGGAAGGGCTGCGGCGAGCCTTGCTGAAGTGCCGAAAGCTTGTTGAAGGTACTGATCGCTTGGTTGAAATCTCCCGCCAGTAGCTGCGCGCGCCCGAGCGCGTCGAGCAGGTCGGGATCGTTGGGAATGGCGGCCACGGCTTCCTGGGCGGCAGCCAGCGCAGCCTTGGCGTCGTTGCTGCGCAGGTTCAACTCGATGAGCAGAATGCGTGGCGCCGGTATTGTCGGATTGAGCTCGACCGCGTGCGCAAGCAGCCGCGCGACCTCCTCCTTGCTTGCGCCGCCCCGGGCGCGCAAGTCGGCGATGGCAAGCAACGCCCGAACGTCCTTCGGATCGCGGCTGAGCAGCGCTTCGAAGCGCTTTCGAGCGTCGTCGGGCTTGTTTTCGAGCAAATCGAGCGATGCGAGCCCTGCGGCGGCCGCGAAGTACGAAGGGGCGATCTCGAGCGCCCTGGCAAAGCTCTTGCGCGCGGCGGCGACGTCGCCCCGCACCATCTCCACTTGCCCTCGGATCTGGGCGGCGACCGGCTCACCGGGCCGCTTTTCTTCCAGAGCGTTGATCGCCTTCAACGCTGCGGGATAGTCCTTCTGGCTGAGCCGGGCGCTGATGATCGCCAGGTTGGTCGCGGTTCCCTTGTCCGCCGATGCGATCTTCTCGAGCTCGGCGAAACCGGCATCGGCGTTGCCTCTTGCGATTTCGTCCAGCGCCAGCATCGTGCGGCTCCTTGAGTCCGCGGGGTTCGCTTTCGCCGCGCGCTGAAAGTAGGTGACTGCCTTCTTTGCGTCGCCCAGCTGCAGAGCTGCTTCGGCGGCCAGATTGAGCGCGTCTGCCCCTGGATTCTGCTGGCCGATCAAAGGGTGCAGCGTCTCTTCGACCTTCTGCGGTTGCCCGGACCTGAGATAGATCTGTGCGAGCAAGCGGCGTGCGTTCGCGGCGTCGGGAGAAAGCCGCATGGCCTTCGTCACGTGATTTTCCGCCTGCGGAAGCGAACCTGCTTCGAGTTCGACGGCGCCAGCGAGC
>Ga0207691_10007469_pt1 | contig 10522 bp, 10 predicted proteins | sample KBSM13metaG_FD_184327 | JGI IMG/M metagenome (GOLD analysis project Ga0207691, IMG submission 184327) | Miscanthus rhizosphere microbial communities from Kellogg Biological Station, Michigan, USA - KBS M1-3 metaG (SPAdes) (version 2) | ecosystem: Host-associated > Plants > Roots > Rhizosphere >... | reverse complement strand
ATATTAAGCGTGTGGAAGATTTGCGCGGTAAACGTTTCGGTGTCACCAGCATCGGCGGCACACTCTGGATGGGCGCCGTGTTGGGGTTGGAACGGCTGGGTATCGACACCAACCGCGATGATATTCGCTTTCTCGTGATCGGGGACCAGGTCGTGCTGAGCCAGGCACTGGAGGATAATCGAATCGATGCGACGGTGGTCGACATCGTGTTCAGCAAGCGGCTTCATGAAAAAGGCTTTCCGATACTCGCCGAATTCCACAAAACCAACTTGCCGATCGCCAGCACGAGCGTAGTCGCGCGCGGCTCGTATATGCAAAAAAATCCGCAGCTGATGGAGAGCTTCATGAAAGCGATGCTCGAAGGGATGGCCTTCGTGCTTGGACCGGCAAACAAACCGACCACGCTAAAAATATTGCAAAAGCGGTTACGAGTCAGCGAAAGAGAAGCGGAGGAGGGCTTTACAGATATCGGAATCGGTATGGACAAGAAGCCCTATCCATCGATGGACGGGCTACGTAATATTCAACGGCTGATGAAGCTGCGCAATCCCAAGCTCGGAAATACTAAGGTCGAAGATCTGGTTGACGATCAAATCCTGCGTCGACTCGATCAAACCGGGTTCATTGACAGACTCTTTGCGGTTTATGGAGTGAAGTAAAGCAAACCCTTTCGCTCCTGAGCCCGCAGCGAATTAACCCCGACCCTGCGATTCTCGCGACCTTTGTCAAGGCTTCACGTCGTAATATAGCGCTCGAGCTGCTCGATCATGAACTTTTGATCGGCAATGATCGCTTTGACCAAATCGCCGATCGAAATAATCCCGATGAGTTTCTCGTTTTCCATCACGGGCAAATGGCGGATGCGCTTATCCGTTATGATCGCCATGCATTCTTCAATCGATTGCTCGAGGTGAGTGTAGGCGACATGGCTGGTCATGATCTCTTCGACCCGCGTTGTCGGCGAGGCGCGACCATGAAGAATAACTTTACGGGCGTAATCTCGCTCCGAGATAATCCCAGCGACGCGTGCTCCATCCAGCACCACAAGAGCGCCAATTTCCTTTTCGGCCATTAAACCGAGCGCATCGAAGACCGACGATCCAGGGTCGACGCTCCAAACCGTACGGCCTTTGACTCCAAGGATGTCTCGAACCGTTTTCATCTGAGACCTCCTTCTATAGGAAGCTAGCCCCGACAATTTTATACAACCAAATGTTCGACGAGTAAAAGCCATAACCAGCAGGCTGGGCTGAATGATCCATTTGCGGTTGGGCTCGGCAGCGCATGAAGACTTTGCTAGAGACAATCAGCATTCGAGATGACAGATGAGCATCATTCCAGATTTCGGGGCAGGGGCGTATGGCATAACGCTCCTTTATACCGGCCTCCGCCGGTATGACGGTCAGGGCCAAATCTGACATAAGGCTAAACAATGCAACGCCGAAGCATTGGTGCGTCCGATACGATTCTTTAAAGCCTTATCGATGGCGGTTTTCCATCAAGGTCCAACCGATCGCCTGCGCCGGCTTAAAATCATCGCGCACTGACTCATAAATTTTCCGCAGATTCCGCCATGGATTTTCATCACGATAGAAGCGGTGAAGAAACAGCATATCGGTCAGCAGGCTGAGCATCCAATTCACGTCGGTGGTGTACCCGATAACCGCACGGCACCCCGAGGACTTGAGAAATCTTTCGGCGAAGCGCTGGCCGTTGCGGCCCTTGAGAACGCTACATGCAGCAAAATAGATAAGATTGGGTTTGACACCGAAGCCTTTGAACGCGTCACAAAGCGATTGTTCATCGATGAATTCGAGCACCGACCTCACTTCTGTGGGACGGCCGTGGAAGGCGAGGTAGAAGATTGGCGCATCGGCCGCGGCCGGATCGGTCCAGAGTAGTCCGTTCGGCGCGGCGGTATAGTGCGCGAGACCGCGTTGACTCTCGACGAAGCGATGGGCGAGTTGCAACGGCGGATCGTGGAGCGGCGCCATGGATTCAAAAAAACCTTTGACCGATGTCGTGTGGAACAGCCGGTTGTCCCAGTAGGATTCAAGGCAAACGAGCTTCGTCGGAACCCGCCGGCCGCGATTGGTGCTGGGCCAGGTCGGATGGCCGGCGCGCGCGCAGGCGGCGAACCATTGCGGCGTCTCCTTGCCGCAGACTTCGACGCAGCAGCGGCTGCACACAATACTTTTCCCGTCATAGCAAGGGAAAGCCGCGTCCCTATCAACGTCGTGCTTCCAATAGCAAATCTCGGTGGACATGGAATGTCAGCGGCGCGCTGATCTCCGGCTCGGTCGTCTAGTGCGAGCCGAACAATCGCTTCCGTCTCGACCAAAATTCAGCTTGTTGAGACTCTCGGATACGTTTTCGTGCTGTGAGTTAAACCCATCCGCACCAACATTTCGGCAGTTTGAACGCTGGTCTTGAGCGCATCCATCACCGGGACGCCGAGCTCGCTTGCGAATTCCTGGGGCGAATATTGCACGGGCACCATCGTCACTCCCATGGGGACGATGATCTCGGCATCGAAGTTGTCGATCATCTCGCGCGCGACTTCGATAAAACGTGTTCGCATAGCGTCGCGATTTTTCGTGCTTTCTGGAAGGGGAATTTCGACGCTGCGGATTCCTACCACCGAATCGGCGACACGCCAGGCGTGCATCTGCTTACGCATGAACGGGATGCTTTTTTCTTCGTAGGCAACGACCCCCAAACGATTGCTCAACTGCGCACCCAGGTGCAGAACCGATTGGCCGGCGCCGACAACCGGAATACGGACGAGATTTCTCGCCAGCTCTACGCCGGCATCCAATGTGCCGAACGGGATGACGGCATCATAACGGTCCGCTTCAGCTCGTTGCGCCACTTCGGCAACCAGCGGTCCGGCAGAAAGCGAGTTGACCTGCGAATTGGAACGGCGAAAAAAAGTCGCCTTGATCACCGCAAAGCCAATCTCGGTGCCAGGCGAGGCGCATTTCAGCACAGCTTGTCTGCGCCGCTCCGCCTCTTCCGCCGGGTATTCACCCATGACGATCATGATTTTCATTTCTCAACCTCGTACAAGTTTGGGAGAAAATATCCTGATTAGCAAAACCGTTGTCAATCAGTTGGAGGTTGACACACAGCGATAGAACTTCGGGTCTCATACATTTGGGCGCATGCCATACGCCCCTACAAAACCGCTGGACTCGCTATCGCGCTACCCCGAACTGCCGCAGGGTTGCTGGAATGATGATATGGTTTGACGTACTTGGTTCCAGCCAGTAGTGGAGTATCGCCTTGACACGATGCCAGTACCGTTATTTATTATGTCCTCCCATGAAAATTCGCAACGGCGTACTTGGACACATCGTGCTGAATGTCGCGGATCTCAAAAAGTCAGAAGAGTTTTATCGCTCGATTCTCGGGTTGAAAATCTCGGCGCGAAATCTCGATACGAAGATGACCTTCATGAGCTACGGGAAAGAACACCATGACATCGCGCTGCAGGCGCTGCCGAAGGGAGTGAAGCACGTCAACGGCGACGGAGCGCCTAAAGTGCATCATTTCTGCGTCTATGTGGAATCGAATGATATCATCGAAAAGATCTATCCAGTTTTGAAGCGCAGAAATATTCCGATTGTCAGCGGTCCGGAAACTCTGGTCGTCGCGGGTAATCGCTCGATCAGCTTTCTCGATCCGGACGGTAATCGGGTGGAGATCGCGTGCAACGCCAACAAGTTCAAACACGATAATCGCAACAGGAGAAAGGGGCGAGCATAGCGTCCAAAATGGGTGATCTAATCGCAGACATGGTGATATCCGTCATTCTCGAATGCTTCTATCGGGAATCCAGCGACCGGAGCCGCCGACTAAAAGCTTCGAGGGTGACTCTCTTCTAACACTCATGCTCGTCGACGCCGCGATGAAACTGATGGCACAACAATTATTCGAGGTGAATGAATGTCAGCTGAAGCGGTTTTAAGAGGCGAAACGCTATCGACAGATCAGTTTTCCGACGTGTTGACTAACGAAGTCAAGGCTGGCCACGCGCGTTTGCACCACCCGTTTTATTTGGACCTCTATGAAGGCAAGCTGCCGCTGGAGGCGGTCAAGATTTGGGCGAAGGAAGCATGGGGCATTTTTTCTTACAACGTCGCGATCAATACGGCGAAGCTGGTGCGCTGCCAGTTGTCCGGCATTCACGATCCGGAGATTCACAAGAAGTTCGTCGATATTATCCATTCGGAAGTAGGCTACACTTACTTCGAAGGGTCGCCGCGCCCTGTTCTCGGTCATCGCGCTCTGTTCCTTCGCTTCGGCGAGAGCATCGGTATCCCGGCCAAGGAGCTCGAACGCTGCGAGGCCGAGGAGGATTTTTTGCCGACCACCGTCTTGGCACGAGTGGGTTGGCTCGATATCGCCCTGCGAAGTAACCATATTCTCGAACAGGTAGCGGCAACCAATTGCTGTAACGAATTCTCCAATCAGCTAACCGGCGGAAAATTCTTCCGTAGTTTCCGCGATCATTACGGTTTGAAGCCGCACGATATTGAATTCTTTGCCGAGCACGGCGAGGCCGATACGGAGCACAGCAATATCGGCTACGACCTGGTTGAACAATTCGCCGTCACCCATGAGTTGCAAGTGCGGGTGCTGAGGGCACTGCGCAAAGGCTTGTCGATCTGGTGGGCGCTGACGGACGGCGTGGCGCGGGAGTGCACGAAGCGCGGGAGAATGGAGTGTTGAAGTAATGGACTCCAGTCCTACTTCAACAAATAATCCGGTGGTTCGCCGTCATGCCGGTCCAGAAAGGAAAATCCTGGATTCCGGGTCGCCCGGAATGACGGACTTTATTGTGAACTTCCGTTCCAGAAAGATTGCCCGAACCCAGTACTCCATCACTCCAACACTCCAGAGGTAATCCATGAATTTTCTCTCCACAACTCATTTAAAGCAGTGGGTCAACGAGAACCAGCATCTGTTCAATCCGCCGTTTCGCACGAACAAGCTGTTGGTCAGCCATAAGGATTTTATTGTCATGATACTGCGCGGGCCGAATACGCGGCTGGATTTCCATATCGATCCGGGGGACGAGTTTTTTTACCAAATCGAGGGTGAGATGGAGCTTGTCGTCAAGCCGGAGGGCGAGGGACGCCAGACCGTCAGGATTAACCAAGGCGAAATTTTTGTCTGCCCGGGCGGCGTGCCGCACTCACCCCGGCGATTCGAAAACACCTGGGGGTTGGTGATCGAGCGCAAGCGTCGACCGGAAGAACAGGAAGAGTTTGTTTGGTTCTGCGAACAGTGCGACGCGCTGGTTCTTTCTCGTGTCGTCAATCAGGGCAATATCCCGGCACAAGTCACCGCCGTCTACACGGAATTCAACAACGATCCGCGGCTTCGTACCTGCAAGTCCTGCGGTTATGTCTTTCCGCAAACGCCCATGGCCGAGCGGCTGAGCTTTCTCGAGAAGAGTTAATCCTTATCTATTTGGATCCCGAAGCGCATGGCAAATCACAAAGAGACCAAAGTCTGCGGGATTTGCGGCAAGACGTTTGCGCTCCGCGATTTGGTGCCCGGAATAGCGCTGCGGGATGCTGTAGCTCAACAAATTTCGCAAGAACATCCGGACTGGTCACAGGAAAAATTCATTTGCCGTCCGGATTTGAATCGTTATCGCGGCGAATACGTCCATTCTCTGTTGGAATCGGAAAAGGGTGAATTGACGTCACTTGAAAACGAAGTCCTCACCAGTCTGCGCGATCACGAGACGCTTTCAAAAAATGTTGATACTGAATTCGAGGGAGAATGGACGCTCGGCGAGCGCTTGGCGGATCGCATCGCGACATTCGGCGGCAGTTGGATCTTTCTCATTTTGTTCGGGTTGTTTCTCATGGTTTGGATCGGCGTCAACTCGTTCATTTTGTACGCGCATCCGCCGGATCCGTATCCTTACATACTGTTGAACCTGATCCTTTCCTGCCTCGCGGCGATTCAGGCGCCGATCATCATGATGAGCCAAAACCGTCAGGAAGCCAAAGATCGTCTACGTTCGGAACACGACTACCAGGTGAATCTCAAAGCCGAGTTGGAGATTCGCCATCTGCACGAGAAGCTCGATCATTTGCTGTCGCATCAATGGGAACGTCTAGCGCAGATCCAGGAAATCCAGCTCGAGTTGCTGGCCGAGATCAGCCGAAAGCGCTGAAGGTTAGGAGACGGTGATGAGCACCAAACATCAAGATAAATTCGGTCATCCAGTGGAGCGAAGCAAAGCTCCCGGAGTTTATTCTGAGCCAATCGCAAAAGATCGAATGACAACTCTCGCCAGTTTGTCTGTTTCTATGAAAACGGCAAAGCTCTTGGGGATCCTCGACTAACGATAGTCAACAGTAAATGAATTCGGGGTCCGACCAAGAAATGTGTTTCATGAGCGCGCGTCAACTAGCGGCTCTCATTCGCGAGCGAAAACTTTCCTCGCACGAGGTGATGAGCGCATTTCTGCGACAGCTCGCTAGAATCAATCCGAAAATCAATGCAATCGTTGCTAAATTAGACGACGAGCAGTGCCTCGCGCTTGCCGACGATGCCGATCGGCGCTTGGCGCGCGGCGAAGAAGTCGGACCGTTACATGGTTTGCCGTTCGCATTTAAAGATTTGGATCCTGCGGTCGGTTTTCCGATGACGCGGGGTTCGCTCATTTTCAAAGACTTCATGCCGACCGAAGATTCTGTTTTGGTGGAGCGATTGCGGCGAGCGGGCGTAATCGCAATTGGCAAGACCAATGTCTCTGAGTTTGGCATGGGATCGCACACCTACAACGAAGTCTACGGCACGACCCTTAATCCCTATGATTTGAGGAAGACCGCAGGGGGGTCGAGCGGCGGCGCAGGCGCCGCCCTGGCGGCCGGCCTCCTATCATTGGCAAGCGGCAGCGATCTCGGTGGATCGCTCCGAAACCCTGCCAACTTCAATAATATCGTCGCCCTCCGACCCACCGTCGGCTTGGTTCCGTCCGCACCGTCAGCATTGCCGTTTTTGGGGTTCAGCGTCAAAGGGCCGATGGGGCGATCCGTCGGAGACGTCGCTTTTCTGCTGAGCGCGATGGCGGGCGCCGATCCGCGCGATCCTGCTGTGTATCCTTCGGATCCTCATGTGTTTGCAGAACCTTTGGAGCGCGAGCTCAAAAACGTTCGGCTGGCTTGGTCTCTCGATCTCGGCGGTTTGCCCCTCGACAACCGAGTACGATCGATACTCGAAGCGCAGCGAAAAACATTTAGCGATCTAGGCTGTATCGTCGAGGACGCTTGTCCCGATCTGGCCGCTGCCAATGAAATATTTCTTACCATTCGAGCATGGAGCTACTGGCATACACTCGGGCCGCTTCTCAAAGAGCATCGACACCAGATGAAACCGGAGGCCATCTGGCAGATCGAATCGGGTAGCAAGCTCAGTGGCAGCGATGTTGCCAATGCCATGGCGCAACATGGTGAGTTGATGCAGCGCATGAGGTTATTTCAAGAGAAACATGACTTTCTCGTCTGCGCGGTGAACCAAGCCGTGCCTTTCGATGCGAATATTCACTGGCCGCGGGATATCGAGGGTGTGCCGATGGAGCATTACATCGCCTGGATGAAGAGCGCGTACTGGATTACGCCGACATTTTGTCCGGCGATTTCCGTGCCTGCGGGATTTACGGCGGATGGTCTCCCTGTCGGCATTCAGATCGTCGGCCGCTATCGCGACGATCTCGGCGTGTTGCAAATCGCCCACGCTTTTGAACAGGCAACCGGCTTTGGAAAAAAACGGCCGAAGATTGCGGTTGCATAGTCGCCATGGGGACTCTTCAACCCGCTGCAGGATAAACTTCGGGCGAAATGCAGATTCGCCTGCGGTTTGGCATCTCGCTCCACTGAATCGTGACATGGATCCGCAAGATAGTTGGGTTACGCTGCGCTAACCCAACCTACAAAAAATCTGCACAAGATGCCCGGCCGCAAGTCATTTTTGATAGAGCTTCGCCACAAACCCACTCTTCTCGATTTCTTTTAGAATCGACCCATCGATAAACTGTTCCGGCTTTGCTGCCTTTGCGCGGGGATCCTTCTCTGCCATCCAGGTGAGCTGGGTCTGAATGGCCGCGGGTGAGACGTGCGGTACCTGCGGATAGATCTCTTTGTAGAGCCGGTAAACATCTTCCAACGCTTCACGATCGTCGATCTTCAAATATTTGGCCAGCGTGCGGATGCTCGGTTCGGGATTGTTCTTCACCATGTGGATGCCTTCGATGATCGCGCGCAAATATCGAGTGGCCAGATCAGGCTGTGCTTTAAGAAAGGCGCGGGTGGTGATCACTTCAAGCTGGGGAAAGGGGATGTCGTATTGAGTCGGATCGACCAAAATCGTGAACCCGGCTTTCTTCCCGACGTTAAAGAATTCCGGTGTCAGAACCGTGCAATCGATGCTGCGCTTGCTGAGTGCAGAAAGCCGCGTGCTCGTGCCGCCGGTTTGCAATAAGGTGACGTCCTTGTCTGGAGTCAGACCATATCGCTGTAAAATGAGACGCGCGGCGAGATCCGAAGCGCTGCCGAAACGGGAAACCGCCAGGCGTTTACCTTTAAGCTGATCGATGCTTTTGATTTCTTTTTGAGCGAGCAAAGCATACGGAAGACGGCTTTCGATGCTCGCGATCGATATGATATCGCTGCCGGCCAGATTGCTGCTGACAGCCACAGTGCCGCCGCCCATCGCGATCTGAGTTTCGCCGGCCGTGAGCGCCTGCACGGTGGTCACACCGCTTTCGATGAGCACGACGTCCACGTTCAATCCATGCTTTTCAAAAATCTTTGCATCCTTGGCCAGCCAGTAGGCCGCCATGTTGGCGGTGAGAGCGCTATAAGAAGTTTTCAGGCGGGTCAGTTGGGCGAAGGCGGATGGGGAATTGCCGTGATGCAATAGTGCGCACGTGAGTAGCACAACAAAAAGCAATTTAAATTTCATCGGCATCCCTCAATTAATTTAGGCAAAGGCCGGACCAGTTTGGACGCGATTACGAAAATAGGAAAGCCTGGACGCCGGCGTTTGCCGGTATGAGAAATGACATATCTCGGATTATTCCCGGTGGGTTTCATTGGATTCACGAGGGCATATGCAATACACCCCTACGACAGAAAATCATTCGTGGTTTAGCTAAGCAGAAATTCAGTTAACACCCGGTTGAACTCGTCGGACTGTTCGATTTGCGGCTCATGGGAGGAGTGCATGAAGCGATGCACCCTCGAACCGGGAACGATTTTCTGGAAGTTGACGTCCCAGTCGCTCTGGTTCAGCGGATCATGCTCACATGACATGATCAAAAGCGAAATTTTCAATTGAGATAACTGGGAAACGAACTCATCCGATGTTGAGCGCGGCTGATGGACGGGACTTCGCAAGCGCGCCGCGGACAGGGTTTCCCAGGCGCCGGGTATGATCGAGCTTTCAAACCGTTCGCGAATGTTTTCGTCGGTCTGCCATTTAGGATCGTGATACAGAAGAGCGACAATTTTCCGCATATTCTCCAGCGACGGCGTATAGTTTTCCAAGTCGGCCTGCGAATTGGTCTTGAAGACGCTCGCGTTGCCGCAGATCGTGACCATCTTTTCGATCTGCAGCGGCGCCGGCCGACGGACGGAGGCTCTGAGGATGAGCCCGCCGCCCGCGGAATTACCAACGAAAAATGCCTTACCGATACCCGAAGCGTCGAGAAATCTTTGCAGATGTTTAATTCGCAAGCCCGCGGGATCGGAAAAGCTATAGAGCTTGTCCGTCAATCCCCAGCCGAGCAGGTCGGGGGCGATGACGTGAAAAGTCTTCGACAAACTTTCGATGTTTGCGCGCCAGGTGATCTCGGCAGAAGCGCCATACTCGCCGCCGTGGAGCAATACGAGATTCGGTCCGCTGCCCGCCTCCAGAAAGTGGGTTTTGATGTCGCCAGCGACGATGTTTCGATGGTGATACGCAGTCATGTAAGAAAGATCGAGTTCGGTTCACGAATTGAGCAAAATCTTTTTTCTCTCTCTATGAGCAGTGTCATGAGCGCTGCAAGACGGAAATGTAGCGGCCAAATCCCCTTAATCCCCCTTCGCGAAAGGGGGATAACTTGAGGCTGCAACTCGTCGCGCTGCCATATCTTCACCCCTCTTTGAAAAAAGGGGGCAGGGGAGATTTGGGCAACCAAATTTTTGACCATGTTGCGTAGGGCAAGCAGGGTCCGGTTGGTTGCTCATAAAAACGCGGTGCCACCGTCCACCGAGACGGTTTGGCCCGTCATGAAATCGCTCAGCGGCGATGACAAGAAAAGCATCGTGCCGACCAAATCTTTGGGAAGCTGTACGCGCTTCAGGCAGCGATCACCGACGCGAGCGCCGCGCATTTTAAGGATCTCATCGGAGGGATTGTCTTCTGACAGCGTCGAGCCGGGTGCAATTGCATTGACGTTAATGTTGTCATCGCCGACTTCGCGGGCGAGCGTTCGGGTAAAACCGATCACGCC
>Ga0207691_10007468_pt1 | contig 10522 bp, 9 predicted proteins | sample KBSM13metaG_FD_184327 | JGI IMG/M metagenome (GOLD analysis project Ga0207691, IMG submission 184327) | Miscanthus rhizosphere microbial communities from Kellogg Biological Station, Michigan, USA - KBS M1-3 metaG (SPAdes) (version 2) | ecosystem: Host-associated > Plants > Roots > Rhizosphere >... | reverse complement strand
ATGACCGCGGCGACACCGCACGTGAACAACGGCAAGGTGAAGGCGATCGCGCAGACGCGCGCGCACCGCGCCAAGGGTCACCCGACGGTGCCGACGATGCAGGAGGTCGGCTTTCCCGGCTTCGAGGCGACGACGTGGTACGGCCTGGTCGGACCGGGCAAGCTGCCGACGCCGATCGCAGACAAGGTCAATCGCGACGTCAACACCGTGCTCGCCCAGCCCGACGTGCAGGAGAAGCTCGACACCTACGGCGCCGAGGACGGCGGCGGATCGCGCGAGAAATTCCGCCAGTTCATCTCGACCGAGATGGTCAAGTGGGCCAAGGTCGTCAAGGACGGCAAGGTGAAGATCGACAGCTGAAGGCCCAGCCGCCGCCATGAGCCTGCCGCACTTCATCCACGAGAGCCTCGACGACATCCTGTCGGAGTGGGAACGCGAGTGCGGCTCGGCGCCGCGCGGCGCGGAGCCCGCGGTGCGACGAGCGCACTTCGGCAAGGTGCTCCATGCCGTTGCCGAGGAAATGAAGCGGGGCAAGGGGGTCGACGCCGCTGCCGCCGCGGCGACGGTCGCGAGCTTGGCGCGCAGGAGCGGCGACGCGCCGGCCGCTCCCCATTCGCACGCGAGCCAACTCGTCGACGACTACGCGTCGCTGCGCGCGTCGGTGGTCCGCCAATGGCGCCGCAAGCACCCGGACCCGAGTGCCTCCGATCTCGACGACCTGGTCCACTTCAACGAGGCGATGGACCGCAGCCTGGCCGAGCTCGCGGCGACCTTCTCTCCCTCGGAGTCGCAGCCGAATTCGCTCTTCCTCGGCGTCCTCAACCATGAGCTGCGCACCTCGGTGGCGTCGATCCTGATGTCGGCGCAGGTGCTGACCCATCGCAGCACGCCGGGAACGCCGGAAGCCAAGGCCGCGCAGCGCATCCTGCGCAGTTGCGAGCAGGTGCGCCAGAGCCTCGACGCGCTCTCCGACTTCACCAAGGTCCGCCTCGGCGAGCACCTGGAGATCGATCGAGTCCCCGACGACATGGGCGTGCTGTGCAAGCAGGCGCTCGATGCGTTCGCGCGGATCGACCCGGAGCGCAAGGTCCGCCTCACGTCCGACGGCGACCTCGGCGGCGACTGGGACACGACGCGGGTTCGCGAGGCGGTCGGCGGCCTGCTCGCCAACGCCGCCCGCTTCGCGTCGCGCGGTTCGGTGGTGACGATCGCCGTCGAGGGTCACGCCGCCGACGAGGTCAAGGTCACGGTGCACGGCGACGGCACGCCGATCGACGTCGAGACGCTGCAGACGATCTTCGACCCGGTCGCGCGGGTCGAGTCGGAGAACGCGACCTACGCCGGTCTCGGCCTGGGTCTGTTCATCGTGCGCAAGGTCGTCGATGCGCACGGCGGCCACGTCAGCGTCGCTGCGTCCGCGCAGGACGGCACGACCTTCACGATGGTGATGCCACGGCGCGCGTAGCGCTGCGCCCGCTCAGCGCGTAGGCGACGATCGCGAGCGCGGCCAGGCACCAGACGATGAGCGCGCCCGACGGCAGGTCGAGCGCCGACGACAGGATCAGCCCCGCGGCGTAGCCGGCGATGCCGATCGCGTAGGCGAGCACGAGCCGCGCCCGCGGCGGGTGGCGACGCGAGCCGAGGGCGGGAACGATCAGCGTGGCAAAGACCAGGTAGACGCCGATCAGTTGCACCGACGCCGTCACCGCGATCGCGAACACCAGGTAGAAGACGAGCTGCGAGAGCCGCCCGCGCAGGGCCCACAGGACGGCGAGGGTGACGACGCTGACCGCGAGAGGGACGGCCAGCTGCCGGTAGCCGACCCAGAGGATCTGCCCGGCGAGCAGGTCGCGCAGGTACTCGCCGCCGTGCGGATTCTTGGCGAGGAGCAGGATGCCGCCGGTCGCAGCGAGGACGAAGACGACGCCGATCTGCGCCTCCTGCACCTCGGGCCACCTGCGCTCGGTCCAGGTCAGCAGCAGCGAGCCGGCGAGTGCCGCGAGCGCCGCAGCGGCCTGCACCTGCCAGCCGCCGGGCTCGATGTCCAGCAGGCCGGCGAGGATGACGCCGAGGCCGGCGATCTGGGCGATCGCGAGGTCGATGAAGACGATGCCTCGGCTCAGGACGCGGATGCCGAGCGGGACGTGCGTCGCCAGCACGAGCAGGCCGGCGAGGAACGCCGGCAGCAGGATCGTCGCGTCGACCGCGGCCCAGTTCATTTCGCCGCCCCCGCACCGAGCAGCAGCTCGATGCTGCTGTCGAACAGCCCGAACAGGTCGCTCGCCTTGTCGTTGCCGCCGACCGTGAACGGCAGGACGACGGCCGGGATGCGGGCGTGCTCCGACAGCCACTGCGACGCGCGCGGGTCCTCGTACGCGGCACGCACGACGGCCTTCGCCGGCTGCTGCGCCAGCTGCGCGTTGAGCGTGCTCAGGTAGCCGCCGCTCGGCTCGACACCCGGCTTCGGTTGCAGCGTCGCGACCTCGCGGATGCCGAGCCAGCTCCACAGGTACGTCATGTTCTTGTGGTGGGCGACGACCGGCATGCCGCGCAGCGGCTGCGCCTGCTGCTCCCACTTGCGGATCGCCTCGCTCCAGCGCGACGAGAACGCGGCGAGGCGCTGCTGGTACGTCGTCGCGTTGGCGCCGTCGACCTCGGCCAGCCTGCCCGCGAGCGCCGCAGCGACCTTGGCGACGTTGCGCGGGTCGAGGTGGATGTGCGGGTTGCCGCCGGCGTGGACATCGCCCTCGCTGCGGTCGACCCGCGTCGGCACCTCGAGCGGCGTGACGAAGCGGCCGGCTTCGAAGTTGGCCGGCGCGCCGACCGCGAGGCGCGCGTTACCCGACTGCTGGATCAGGAGCGGCAGCCAGCCGATCTCGAGCTCCATTCCGGTGCAGACGAGCAGGTCGGCGTTCCTCATGCGCGCGATCAGGCTCGGCCGCGCTTCGATGTGATGCGGGTCCTGCTGCGCCGTCGTCGTCGACGAGACGTTGACCTTGTCGCCGCCGAGCTCCTTGACGAGCGAAGCCCATTCGGGCTCGCAGGCGACGACGTTGAGCGCCGCCTGCGCCGGGACGACGGCGAGCGCGGCGAGGGCGAGCAGGAGGCCTTTGATCAGCGATGGCATGGCGGGGTCCTAGAAGGTGTGCGCACCATGGGCGCCGAGGCTCATGATGTATTGCAGGAAGACCTGGCGATCGGTCAGCGACGGATTGCTGCGGTCGGCGCCGAGCTGGAGGCGAAAGCGACTGAACTCGGACGGCGAGAAGTCGAACGTCAGCGACGTCCGCGACGGCCGCGCCGGCTGCAGGATCGGAAAGTCGGCGGCGCTCAGGCCGCCGCTCTCGACCTGGCCGATTCGCGGCGTGCCGGAATCGAGCCGGTCGTAGCGCGCGCCGACGCGCCACATCGGCATGAACTGGTAGATCGCCTGCAGGTACCAGCCGTTCTGCAGCGCACGGTAGTCACCGCTCGACGTCGCGCCGGCCGCGCCGAGCGTGTCGAAGGCGAGCGTGCCGCTCTCGCGCCGCTGGAAGAACTCGCCCTGCAGGACGAAGTTGCGCTGGCGCGCGTTGCCGTCGGGCGCCCACTTGTAGATGCCGTCGACGCCCCAGGTCCGGGTGCGTCCGCTGAAGCTGTTGGTGACCGGGACGCCGGCGCCGTTGACGTCGTCGTAGCGGCGATCGTCGGCGCGGTGGCCGAGCAGCGACACGCCGACGCGCCAGCTCGCGCTCGTGCCGATGTCGTCGCCGACGTGCGCGAACAGCGTCGCCGAGCCGATGCCGTTGCGGCCGCCGCTGCTGCCGGGAAACGACGTTCCCGAGCCGATCTCGGCGCCGAGCTCGAAGAAGCGATCGGTCGGCGCGACCCAGCGCATCTGCACGCCGTCGGTCTTGATCGGACCGCCGAAGAACGCCTGGTAGACGAGCGGGGCATCGATGAAGTCCCAGGTGTGCGCATGGTGCTCGTTGAGGTAGCCGATGCCCGAGAGGAAGCGGCCGGCGCGCAGCCTGGCGCCCTCGACCAGACCCGCGCCCTGGAACCACGCTTCCTCGACACCGACGCTGTTGTCGGCGGCGAACGACGTCGTCAGCTGGCCGGAGAAGGTCGGGTCGATGCTGGCGCTGATGCCGAGCTCCGATTCGCCGATGCTGAAGCCGCGCGGCCCCGGGCCGACCTCGCCGCCGGTCGGCACGAAGCCTTGCAGCTTGTAGGTGTCGGGATCGCGCGAGAGGTTGGCATAGCGGCCGGCGAGGATCAGCGAGATCGCCGGGTTGAATGCCGTCGCCGAGGGCGCGGCCGGCGTCACCGCGGCGGCAGCCGGTGGCGCAGCGGGTGCCGGTGGCGACGCCGGAGCCGCAGCGGCCGCATTCGTCGGCGCACTCGCCACCGCCTGCTGCAGCTCGGCGATCCGCTTCTCGAGCGCCTGCAATCGGGCCTCGTAGCTCTGGCGCAATTCGGCGAGCTGGCTCTTGACCTGCTCGAGCTCATCGGGCGCGGCGGCGAACGCCGGGCCCTGCGACGACAGACAGAAGACGCCGACACCCAGTGCGGCGGCCATTCTTGGCATGGACATGAAAGCTCCCGACGAGATGACGCGAACGACGAGCGCTCAGCGGCGCTCGTGCGGCCCGGGAGGGCCGCGGGCTCAGGTCAGATCGGCGGGAGGGGCGCGAGCGTCGTAGGCGCTTTCGACGCGCTGCGTCGCCGCGATCGCAGCGACGCGCGCGTGCACCGGCGCTACGACGTCGAGCACCAGCCAGTCGAAGGCAGACGGCAGCGCAGCGCCCAGTTGGGCGAGCGCGAGGCAGCTGTCGCAGACCTTGGCAGGCGCCTGCTTGCGCTTGTCGCTTTCGCCCGAATGCGGTGCTCCGCCCGGCAGGCTGTGCGACAGCGCGTGGACCATCGAGACCTGCGGCGCGAGCAGCACCGCCCACGCGAGGATCAGGACGCGCCAGGAGCGAAGCAGCTTGGACGACACGCTGGAAGATTAGCACTGCCGAGGTCATCGCGAGGCGCCGGCTCTGCGTTCGCGGGCCGCGGATCACAATCGGTTTCGCAACAAGACCTCACATGTCGACCAGAACAGCGGACGACGGCGCACCGCGCCGTGCCGCGCCGGCCCGGCTCGCGCTGCAGCTGCTGATCGGTGCGGTGCTGCTGCTCGCGCTGTGGCGACTGCGCGACGTGGTGCTGATCAGCTTCGCCGCGATCGTCGCCGCGACGCTCCTGCGCGGCCTGGCGGAACCGCTCGCCCGCAGGATCGGCGTCTCGTCGCACCTCGCGATCGTCGTCGTCATCGTCGCGCTCGCCGCGTTCCTCCTCGCCGCGCTCTGGCTGACGGGCCAGCCGATGCTCCAGCAGCTGCAGGAGCTGCGCAACACCGTGCCGCGGGCCTGGGCAACGGCGCTGCGTTGGCTCCAGGAGCAGCCGTTCGGGCCGCAGCTGCTCAACTGGCTGGACTCGGCCGGCGACCTCAAGGTTCCGTGGGATCGCGTCGCCGGCTTCGCGTCGGCGGCGACGACGGCGCTCGCCGACCTGTTCCTGGTCCTTCTCCTGGCGACGTACCTCGCGTTCGATCCGCTGCTCTACCGCGAAGGCTTCCTGCGCCTCGTGCCGCCGTCGCGGCGCAGCGAGATCAGCGCGGCGCTCTCGGCGAGCGGCGATGCGCTGCGCCGCTGGATGCTCGGCCAGGGCCTGACGATGGTGACCGTCGGCGCCACGGTCGGCATCGGCCTCGCCGTTCTCGGCATGCCGCTCGCCGCCGCGATGGGCTTGATCGCCGCCCTGCTCGAGTTCGTGCCGTTCTTCGGTGCCATCGCCTGGGCCTTGCTCGGCACGCTGCTCGCGTTCGCGCAAGGGCCGACGCAGGCGCTTCACGTCGCGGTCTTCTTCCTCGTCGTCCAGCAGCTCGAGGGCAACTTCGTCATCCCGATGGTGCAGCGCTGGGCCGTGCACTTGCCGCCGGTGCTGAGCCTGCTCGCGGTCGTCATCTTCGGCACGCTGTTCGGCGTCGAGGGCGTCATCCTCGGCACGCCGCTGATGGTCGTCGCCGTCGTGCTGATCCGAAAGCTCTACGTCGATCGCCTCGGCTAGTCGCGTGCGCCCTCGCCGCGCGGCGGCAAGGCGATCGGCTCGACCGCGACCTTGGCGACCCCGTCTTGCGGGGTGATGCCGATCTTGTCGGCAGTCGCCGGCGAGAGGTCGACGATGCGGCCCTTCACGTAGGGGCCGCGGTCCTGGATCGTGACGGTCGCGCTGCGCCCGTTCTCGAGGTTGGTCACCCTGGCCTCGGTGCCGAGCGGCAAGGTCTTGCTGGCGGCGTTGTCGGCGCGCGGATCCATGCGCGTTCCGTCGGCCATCTTCCTGCCGGCGAAGCGGTGTGCGTAGACCGACGCGGTGCCGATGCGCTTGCGTCCCGAGCGGTCGGCTGACGCAACCGCCGCTTTGTCACCGCGCGCCGCGTCGGCCCGCGCGCGCTCGTGCCCGGCCGCCGGCAGCGGACCGGCCATAGCGGCCGCGAGGCCGCTCGAAAAGACCACGAGACGCAGACCGCGCGCAACGACACCCTCGAGCATGATGCCGACTGTGCCGCGGAGGCCGCGCCGGCGCAGTCGGCCTGCCTCGATCGAGTCCGTAGGACGGCCGTGCGAGCGCTCGTCGGGTTGATCTCACCGGTCGACCCCAGCGCGGCCCGCGGGATCGCCTTGCGCGACGAGCGCGGACTCTCCTGGCAGCCGGCGAGAATCCGGCGCTACAACATGGGATCGGGTCTTGGGCATGGCGGTCGCGCGCGCGTCGGGAAGGGTGGCATGAGGTCGACGGATTCCGCCGTGGCGCCGACTCGGGGCGCGCTCGACTTCCTGCGCGACGGCGGGGAAATGGGCGCATTGATGCGAGCTCACGACTGGTCCAGCTCGTCGCTGGGCGCGCCGGCCGACTGGCCGCAATCGCTGCGCACTGCCGTCAGGCTCATGCTCAACACCGGCCACCCGATGTACATCTGGTGGGGGCCGGACCTCGCCTGCCTCTACAACGACGCCTATTGCCGCTCGATCGGCCCCGAGCGGCATCCGCGCTCGCTGGGCCAGCCTGCGCGCGAGGTGTGGGCCGAGATCTGGCCCGTCATCGGTCCGCAGATCGAGCAGGTGATGTCCGGCCGCGGCGCGACGTGGCACGTCGACCAGCTGGTGCCGATCACGCGGCACGGCCGCGTCGAGGACGTCTACTGGACCTACAGCTACAGCCCGATCGACGACGAAATGGCACCGGGCGGGATCGGCGGCGTCCTCGTCGTCTGCAGCGAGACCACGCAACAGGTCCTGGCCGCGCGCCAGCTCGGCGCCGAACGGGATCGCCTGGCCCGGCTGTTCGAGCAGGCGCCGATCTTCATGGCGCTGCTGCAAGGCCCCGAGCACCGTTTCGAGATCGCCAACCCTGCCTATCTCCAGCTCGTCGGTCATCGTCAGGTGGTGGGCAAGACGCTGGCCGAAGCGCTGCCCGAGGCTGCGGGCCAGGGCTATGTCGCGCTTCTCGACAGCGTGTTCGCGAGCGGCCAGGCCTACAGCGCGAACGGCGCGAAATACGAGGTTCAGGCGACGCCCGATGCACCGCGCAAGCAACGTTTCGTGGACTTCGTCTATCAACCCATCAAGGATCTGGGGGGTGCGGTCACGGGCATCTTCGTCCTCGGCGCCGACGTGACGCTGCGCACGCAGGCGTACCACGCATTGCGCGAAAGCGAGGCGAGCTTCCGCTCGGCGCTGAAGGCCGGCCGCATGGGATCGTGGGAGACCGACCTTGCGACCCGCACCCGGCTCTGGTCGCAGGAGGGCATGGAGCTGTTCGGCCTCGACCTCGTCGACGGGCGTGGCCAGCTCGGCGGCCCCGACGACGAGTACGTGGCCGCGCTGCATCCGCAAGACCGGCATCTGGCCCAGCACTACCGCGAGCTCGCCGAGCATCAGGACGCGTTCGCTGCCGAGTACCGCGTCGTCCGGCGCGACGGATCGACGGTCTGGCTGTCCGGCCGCGGCATGGTGACGTCGCGGGATGCCGCCGGAAAGCCGCTCCGGCTCGTCAGCATCATGGCCGACGTCACCGAGGCCAAGCAGGCGGAGGAAAAGCTGCGCGTCGAACGCGAGCGCCTCCGTCTTGCGCTGGGCGCCGGGCGGATGGGCGCGTTCGAGCTCGACATCGGCACGAACACGCTCTGGTGGTCGCCCGAGACGTTCGACCTGTTCGGGGTCGACAGGAGCACCTTCGTGCCGACGCGCGAGAACGTGCTCGATTTCTTCGATCCGGCCGACGCCGCCGAGTTCGTGAAGCGCCGCGCCGCTGCCATCGCCAGCGGCAGGCCCTTCCTCGACGAGTTCCGCATCCGCCGGCCCGACGGCAGCAGGATCTGGATCGGCTACCAGGGCCGGGCCGAGTACGGTGCCGACGGGCGGCCGCTGCGCACGCTGGGCATCGTGATGGACATCAGCGAGCGCAAGCACGTCGAGCAGATCCTTCGCGACGCCGACCAGCAGAAGGACGATTTCATCGCGACGCTCTCGCACGAGCTGCGCAATCCGCTGGCACCGATCCGCAACGCCCTCGACATCCTTCGCCACATCCCGCCGACGGATCCGCGCGTCGCCTGGTGCCACGGCATCATGCGCAGGCAGACCGACCAGATGGCCCGTCTGCTCGAGGATCTGCTCGACGTCTCGCGGTTGTCGAGGACGCAGCTCACGCTTCGCATCGAGCGCCTCGAGCTGGCCGCGGTCGTCCAGCACGCGATCGAGATCGCGCAACCGGTGATCGACGCGGCCGGGCACCAGCTCGTGGTGTCGATTCCGGACGAGAAGGTGCTTCTCGACGGCGACCTGATCCGCCTCGCCCAGGTCTTTTCCAACGTCCTGATCAATTCGGCGAAGTACACGCCGAGAAACGGCTCGATTTCCCTGAGCGCGCGGCGCGAAGGCGACGAGATCGCCGTGCGCGTGAGGGACACCGGCATCGGCATCGCCGAGGAACACCTCGGCCGGATCTTCAAGATGTTCGGGCAGGTCGAGTCGGCGCTCAATCGCGCCCAGGGCGGGCAAGGCATCGGCCTCGCGCTCGCCAGAGGGCTGGTCGAGCTGCACGGCGGGACGATTCATGCGCGCAGCGAGGGCCTCGGCAAAGGCAGCGAGTTCGAGATCCGCTTGCCGGCCGTGAGGTAGGCCGGCCGTCGCGATGGACACCTTCGAAAAGTGGCTGCGGGCAGGGGCGCTGTGGGCGTGCGGATTGACGTTCGCGGGCTGCGACAGCGGCCCGGCGAACGTCGTCCTGCGCACCGACGACGCGAGCGTCCTCGCGACCGGCGCCGTCGTCTACCAGAAGCATTGCGCCGCCTGCCATGGCGCGCACCTCGAGGGGCAGCCGCGCTGGCGCGAGCGCGACGCGCAGGGACGGATGCCTGCGCCGCCGCACGACGCCAGCGGCCACACCTGGCACCACCCGGACCGGCTGCTGTTCGACATCACCAAGCAGGGCGTCGCCAAGGCGGCGAAGCTGAAGGACTACGACTCGGCGATGCCGGCGTTCGCGGGCGTGCTGAGCGACGCCGAGATCGTCGCCGTGCTGTCGTGGATCAAGTCGCAGTGGCCGGCCGAGATCCGGCGCCACCAGGAAGAGGTGAATGACGCGGCTCGACGCCAGCGCTAAGGTCGCGGAACTGACGCACCGATCACTCGACCGTCACGCTCTTCGCCAGGTTGCGCGGCTTGTCGACGTCGGTGCCGCGCGCCACCGCGGTGTGGTACGCGAGCAGCTGCAGCGGCACGACGTGCAGGATCGGCGAGAGCGCGCCGTAGTGCTCGGGCATGCGGATGACGCGAACGCCCTCGCCCGAGCGGATCCTCGTGTCGTTGTCGGCGAACACGAACAGCTCGCCGCCGCGCGCGCGCACCTCGTGCAGGTTGCTCTCGAGCTTCTCGAGCAGGGCGTCGTTGGGCGCGATCGCGACCACCGGCATCTGCGCGGTGACGAGGGCGAGCGGGCCATGCTTCAGCTCGCCCGCCGGGTACGCCTCGGCGTGGATGTAGCTGATCTCCTTGAGCTTGAGCGCGCCTTCGAGGGCGACCGGGTAGTGCATGCCGCGGCCGAGGAAGAGCGCGTTCTCCTTCGAAGCGAACTCCTCGCTCCAGGCGATGATCTGCGGCTCGAGCGCGAGCACAGCCTGCACGGCGACCGGCAGATGGCGCAGCGACTTCAGGTGCTGGGCTTCCTGTTCGTCGCTGAGCCGCCCACGCACCTGCGCGAGCGCGAGGGTGAGCAGGAACAGGCCGACCAGCTGGGTCGTGAACGCCTTCGTCGAGGCGACGCCGATCTCGACTCCGGCGCGCGTGATGTACGCCATCTCGCACTCGCGCACCATGGCGCTGGTGGCGACGTTGCAGACCGTGAGCGTGTGCGTCATGCCGAGCGAGCGCGCGTGCTTGAGCGCCGCCAGCGTGTCGGCGGTCTCGCCGCTCTGCGAGATCGTGACGACGAG
>Ga0207691_10007467_pt1 | contig 10523 bp, 12 predicted proteins | sample KBSM13metaG_FD_184327 | JGI IMG/M metagenome (GOLD analysis project Ga0207691, IMG submission 184327) | Miscanthus rhizosphere microbial communities from Kellogg Biological Station, Michigan, USA - KBS M1-3 metaG (SPAdes) (version 2) | ecosystem: Host-associated > Plants > Roots > Rhizosphere >... | reverse complement strand
AGAAGTGAGTCGCCTCGGCACGACTCGTCAGCTCGAGCGGGTCGCTCATCGAGCCGCAGTCGGCCTTGGGTTGGGTGTGAGCAGGCCAGTGCCGTACAGTCGCCGGTAGTCTTCCGTCGTTCCGAGAATTCGTTTCACGTAGTTCTGTGTTTCAGGGAATGGGATGCTGTCGATGAATTCGTCCGCAGGCAGATTGGGCGCGTCCTTGAGCCATTCAGCGACCCGCCCGTCACCCGCGTTGTAGCTGGCGAGCGCGTAGTGAATGCCGCCGAACTTGTCGACGAGATCCTTGAAGTGCTGGATGCCGATCCGCACGTTGGTTTCGGGTTGAGAGAGCGATGCCGTCGTAAAGGGCCGAATGCCCATCTTGCGCGCGTACATCCGGCCGGTGCTGGGCATGACCTGCATCAATCCGCGTGCGTTCGCCGACGACCGGATTTCAGCCGTGAACGTGGATTCCTGCGCCATCAGTGCTGAGACGAGATATGGATCCAGGCTCATCGGCTTGGAATACTTCTCAATCAGATCCCAGTAGTCGAGCGGGAAGATGATGCGAAGCACTTCAGGCGGGAGCGTCTGCCCTTCTTCGGCAAGGAACTGTGGATACGCGCGCCGCATCGCGGTGATCGAGCCGCGAAGCGCAGCGAAGCGTTCGTCGGCTCGCAGTTGCTGCGCCTGCTGCGCCCGAATCCAGGCTGACGTTGCCTGCAGCGCCGGCGAATCGCCCCACGTGCGCTGTGCGAAATGGACTTCCCTCAACGCATCGTCGTACAGTCCAGCCGTCATGAGGGCGCGCATCAGCGATTCCGTCGGAGGTGCCGCCGCAGCCTGCACGGGTGATGCAGTCGAGCGCGCGATCGGGGGAATCGCAGATGCGCCGGCATCCTTGCGCGACGCAAGCAAACGCGACGCGAGGCGGCCGTAGTACGAGTTGCCGTAGTCGATCACGGCGAGACGGTAGCGAGCCGCTGCGCCAGGGGCGTCTCCTACGCGATCGCGAGCGCGACCAGACCAATAGATCCACCCTGGGCGATAGTCTGCACGGGGGAACGTCACCGCCGCCGACTCGAACACCTTGATCGTGTCGGAAAACTTCTGCTGTCGATACGCTTCCCAGCCGACCTTCCATGCCGCACGCTCTGCGTATCGATGCTTCGGGAATAAATCGAGCAACTCGCGAAACACACGATCCGCTTCGTCGTCCTGGTCGTCGATGACGTAGAACGAGGCCAGGTCGTCGAGGGTTTCGGCCGCCCACTGCGAGTCCGGGTGATCCTTGACCAGCGAGCGTGAGAGACTGACGTACGTCGAGCGATCGCCCATGCCCCGCACGGCGCTCAGGTCGTAATAGCGCGCCTCGGGCTCCTTCGAACCCTCTTCGAGATACGTCTTCAATCGCTCGTGCGCGGCCTTGTGCCGGCCAAGGTGATAGTCACACTCGGCGAGATGCAATGTGATGCGTCCGCGATCCCCAGCCGGAACAATCGAAAGGAGCGGCTCGAACGCCACGCGCGCTTCTGCCCAGCGTCGCCCCGCAAACAGACGTTCGGCGCGTGCGAGCTCATCGCCAACTGGTCCACCCGCTCCGACTATTACTTGAAGTCGATCGAGTCCCGTCTTCGCGTCAGCCGCGCGCCCACTGAGCGGAAAGCCGTAGTAGACCTTGCGATACGCCTCGATGGCATGGTCGCGGTGGTCGAGAGCTTCCTCCGCCTGGCCGAGCAGCATCCAGACGTCTTCGGACGCACCCTTCGCATCCGCCGTGATCGTGCGAAGAAACTGCTCTGCGCGTGCGGGATCGGGACGCGCGATCATGACCTCTGCGAGCTTCAATCGGGCGGTATCCTTCAGCGCACCGTCCTGCACGTTCGCCACTAACGGCGTCAACACGGCATCGGCTTCGGCAAAGCGCGACAGACCCTGCAGCGCCGTTGCCTGGTAGTACTTCGCGTAGTCGGCGAGGCGCGTCTCCGCAAGCTCTCGACGGCTCACCAGGGCGTGACCGGTGGCGTATTCGCCGTCGGTGACGGCCTTCACACCACGCGCGAGGCTCGCGTACGAATCCTTCGACGCAGCACTCGCGGTTGTCGCGGCGGGTACGAACCAATACTGTGCGACCTCTTTGGGAAGCGGTGGATGGTCAGTCGCAACCAGCGCCACCGGAGCAGGTGGTATGAGAGAGACTTCGATCGGCTGCTGCGCGACGAGATACGGAATCGACCCACCGATGAGGACGAGCAGGACGACAGCGAGCTTCTTCATTCCGGTGAAGAGCGTGCGCCCCCGCCGCGCGGCATCCATAGGGCCGCCGCCTGACGGACCGTCATCGCCTCCAACACGCGGCCGGCGTGCTTCGTCATCGCGTGGATCGTATCCAGCCATTCGGGGTCTTCTGGTCTATCGGTCCGTGCCGCGTCTGCATACAGCACCGCAATAATTGACCCGCCAACCTGTACCGGCAGCGCCAGTGCATCCCGTGGACCATCGGCCTGAGCAAATGCCGGTAAGCGTGTGGCGTCGCCATTTCTGTGCTGCTGGCTTGCGCCCAATCGAACCGCTCGTCCAACAACATCTGATTCAGCCGGAGCGAAATCGGAACCGACGATCGGCTGCTCTGCCGGGAAGCCCAACGCGAGCCAGCCGCGCAGCTTCCCCGCGTTTACAAGAAATACGGCCGTGCGGCCGGTTTCCTGACAGGCGGACTGAGCGAGCTGCTCGAGGATGTCCCCCAGCGACGTCGCATCATCGAGTGTGCGGAACGCCGACATCAGCCGGGCAGTGTGCTCGAGCCTGCGTCGGAGACCCTGCAGTTCTCGCGAGACAGGCTCAGAATCCCCGCGCGCCTCCAGGGTTCGGCGTGCGAGATCGACCTCATCGCGGACTTCGGCGAGCATCCGCTCGAGTCCTGCGATCTGTCGCGCGAGGTCCTCTCGCTCTCGTGCGAACGCTTCACCTTCAGCGGCAAGCTGCTGCTCCGCTTCCGACCGCGCGGTTGCGGCTGTTCGCTCGGTCGCTTCGGCGAGCGCACGCCGGTGTTCGTCTGCAACTACACGCAGAATGTCAGATGTCGATGCGCTCAGATCGGTTTCGAGTTGTCCGCTGAGGCTGACGCGGAGCCGGTCGAACGCCGCACGGATGCAGTCGTCGAGCGTCGCTGACACGCTCTACCTGAAGACCTGGTTGAGTCTCGCTTCGCTGACGAAGCGTGCTTGCCGAACTTTCCACTGCCCCTCCCCCAGCACCCACACCTGGGAAATCGGAGAAACGTGGGGCGACGGCTGAGACGTCGATTGCTCAGTCATGACAGCCGTTAGCACCGCCGTGTCGGCCGCAATCTGGACGCTCACGCGATCGAGCGCTCTCGTGACATCTGGGAGACCAGGCGGAAAACGTTCGTCAGGACGTCTCTCGTCGGCAAGCAGCAGATTGTCGGTAGAGAGTGCCGCCATCGCGTTACGGTCCTGACGGTGATAGGCGTCCAGCCACTGCCGCGCGATGGCCACCACGACGGTCGCTGGTGAAACCGCCACGGGCGCCGACGAATTCGCGGGCGCACTCAACTCATTAACGACGCCCGGTGGTGCCGGAGGCTGGCTGGATGCGATCGCATTTGCCGGCGGCGCGGCCGGTGCAGGCATCGGCGGGGCTGGCGGATTTGCTGCCGGCGCCGCGTTCGCCGACGCAGTGGTCGTCGGCATCGGAATCGATGGCGCCAGCGCCGGAGCCGCCGATGCGATCGGCGGCGCCGGACGCGTATTTGCCGGCGCTGACGGGACCGGCTTCGCAGGCTGAGGCGCCGGGGCCGGTTGCGGAATCTCTGGTGTCTCGGCGTTGAACTGGCGAGTCACAGGCTGACCACTCCGGCCGAGCAGCTGTTTCTGACCGCGGTTCAACGAGAAGAGAAGGGCACCACCGTCTCCCACTCGAAGCGAGATGCTCTTCACTGCCGAGAGGTCGATGACCTGACCTGCGGAAAGCGTGCGACCATCATCGGTTCTGCCATCGATCGTCGTTCTCACCCAGACATCGCGAACGGCTTCAGCCACAAGAAACAGACCTGCATCAAGCGACGACAGACCTGCGGCATCAGCAGACGGCGCAGGTGGCGTCGCTGCGTTGTCGGCGGAGCCAGGCTGTGGTGTTGGACGTGCGACCGCAGAGGGCGCAGTCGTTGTCGCGCCTTCTGATGCGATTGCAGGTCCGCTCGCTCCAGAGTATCGATTGGACAGCCACCAGAACGTGATACCCGCCACGACGACACCGATTCCAACGCATGCGGCGACGAACGCACTGATTCGTCTCCTGGCCTGAACCGGAACGGCATCGCTCGGAAATTGCGACGACAGCAAGACGGTCGCGGCGGCCTCATTCAACTCCGGAATCTCCATCGACTCCTGGAATTCGGCGAGCGTCGAGATTTCGGGTGCCGGTGCCGGTGGCGATGGCCGCGGCAACGGCGTCGGTGTTGGCGTTGGCGTTGGCGTTGGCGTCGAAAACGTTGGAGGTGGGCTCGCTGCGGGCGCGATCGACGAGCTTGCGATCGCTGACGCCGGCAACGTTGACGATACCCGCACTGATTGCGATCGTGGCGATGGTGGCGCCGCAATCTGCCGCAACTGCGGCACGGCCTGAAGCGGAAGCGTTCTCGCGTCTTCCGCGAGCGCGCTCATATCCTCCTGGACTTCGTTGAGGATCTCTTTGACCGCATCCTCGGGCGCAAACGCGACAACTGCTCCTTCGAGCAACGCCGGCTGGCGGTCGTCGGGCGTGATTCCGGCTTTATTCAGCAGCGTGGCGCGATCAATTTTCGGGGTCGCGTCACCGAGTGCGGCCTGCACCTGCGCAGAGAGAACGAGCAGTTCCCTCCGGGCTTCCAGAATGATCTTTCGAACGTCGCGTCGAGCCGCGGTGACGATCTCCATCGCCTCGCGTTCGGCCGACCCGCGCACTTCGTCCCTCAATCTGGCGAGTTCGTCGGCCTGGGCAATCCAGGCGTCGCGCCGTAGTCGGTAGCGCTCAATGAGATCTGGAACAGGTGTGGTCCCGGTGTGAGATTGCGGCTGGTCGGTCTGTCCCGCCATGAGCTATCAACTTCCCCTGTATTTTGAACTTTGCGGTGATATTGATTGTGCGCCGACACCTTCTGAATGTCGAGAGGGGAATTGGGGCTTTCCCCCCAGAGCAACCTCGTCAATCTCGCCGACGTGTCAGGCGACGTAGGTATGCTGGTGCCAGATGCAAAGGGCGCTCGCCGGTCTCATCGTCGCCGCGGCTCTGGCCGTGAGTGCTAGTGGTGCGACGTTCCTCGGGATTGACGCCTGGAAGATCGTACTCGCCGCGGCCGGCGCGGTCATCTTTGTGATGGGCGCTGAACGGCGGCAGCGGGGCGGCCGGTAACGGCCACCCCCATCCATTCTGCAGGTCGCAGGCAGGTCGAGTGAGCCGATCAGACTTCCGCGAAGTGATGACGCACGGCGTAGCGTACGAGACCTGCCGTGCCGTGTATATCGAGCTTGCGCATCAAGCGCGTGCGGTGAGAGTCCGCGGTCTTGGCACTGACGCCGAGGATCGTGGCGCACTCCTTGGTCGAGTAGCCTTCGGCGATGAGTTTGAGTATCTGACGCTCGCGCACGCTGAGTAGCTCGTCGAAAGGTGTAGTCGACTGCGACCGAACGGCGTCGACCACAACTCCCGAGACGCCCGGGCTCAGATAGAAGCCTCCGGCCGCCACGTCGTTCAATGCCTGCAGCAGTTCGACGACCGACTGCGACTTCAGCACATACCCTTTGATGCCGGCACGCATCGCGGCGAGGACGGAGTCCCCTCCGGCGTGCCGCGACAGCAGAATCGATAGCGTGCGAGGCGACAGTTTGCGCATCTCTTGCGCGGTCTCGAGGCCGTTCATGATCGGCATGCTCATGTCGAGCACCGCGATGTCCGGCTGGTGGCTCGACGCCTGCGCGAGCGCTTCCTGGCCGTTCGACGCTTCGGCGACCACAGTGAAACCGCCGCGCGAGATCAGGATGCCGATCCCCTCGCGCACGAGCGCGTGATCGTCAGCGATAAGCACTCGATTGAACATTTGGCCTCCCGTGAGCCGCGACCGTATCCGGCACTACTTCGTCGCGCCGGTTCGCAGTGTTGATGTGCAACCTCTGCAACCTCGGGGCCACCGAGTCTCATTTGCGGTGTTTGCCTCTCGCCCTCGCCAGAATAGGCCCTACGCGCTTTTCAAAGCCTGACGCGCGACATTCGTCAGCTGCCGCTGAGCAGATGTGGCGAAAACGCTCGCAACATTTACAAATGGACCTCGGCCATTGTCCTTATTGCCGAGTGCCTGAAGACTCACCGAGCGAGGCAGGGCCGAGAAAGCTCTCGATATTTCCTTTAGTACCACCATGTTCCCAGAGCTTGTGGTACACGCTCACGAGGCTGTCGCGCGTAACGACGCGCATCGCGATCTGATTCGCCAGCTTCTCCGTCTGGAGATACGGGTGGTGCGTGAACACCCACACGTGGCCGAGCTCGTGGGCCATTGCCGCATCCAGTTCTTCATCGCTCAGACGCTCGAGGAATCCATCCTCGATCGCGAGCCGGAAGGGCTCGCCCGAATCGAGTGGGGCTTCAACGGACACAACCAGCGCGACCTGCGGCTCGATCGAGACATCCACATCCTGAGGTATTCCGAGCTCGCCTCGAAGACGATCGACGGCATGCTGAAGACGCTCGGCGACGAGAGCGGACGGTTCTCCCGCGGGTGCGGCAGCAAGCGCGAGCGTGAAGAGGAAGAGCAAATAGGTCGACGACAACGCGACCCATGAGAGCGGCTGAACAACACGAGTTCTCGGCAATTCGGTTTGCCCTGTATTGCGTTGAGTTGTGGTGGAAGCGGCATAAGGATAACACCCGCCCGGGTCGTACGGTGAAATCCGCAACGCCTTTTTTTCATGCGATTTTGCGCGCCTGTCGATGCGAAAAGGAAGTGCGTATTAGTTACGTTCCCACTCACGAGCTCGCCCAAACTGATCCGATAGCTTTGGACTCAAAACGTCTAAGCAAATCGTGAAATCCACAGCATTCTCTTCGTGGCATGTCCTTCGCTATCTGCCCTGCCAAAGGAGAACTTGGACCATGCCCAGCAAATACATTCGAATTGTTCCGGTTTTTGGCCTGTTGACGGCCTTCACGCTGATGGTCGGTTCGGCTTCTGCACAGGTGGCGGATCAACCTCGACCCCAGCCAGGAGCGCCGGCGGCGCAGGCGCCGGACCAGCCTCGGCCACAGCCGTCGCCGAGCCCGTCTGCCGCGCAGGCAAAGCCCGAGGAGCAGACCGCGCGCGGTGAGCTCTCGAGCATAGACGCCACTGCGAAGATGCTGACGATCAAGCCGACCGCTGGCGCCGAGCAGAAGTTCCAGTACAACGACAGCACCAAGGTGACCGGCGCGCGCGGCGGTGTCGCCGGACTCGCCACGGAGAACGGCAAACAGGTGACCGTGCACTTCAAGAACGAAGGCGCGAACCGCGTTGCGACGGAAATCGAAGTTCAGGCCGACGAGAAGAAGTAAGCGTAGCCAGATCGGAGGTCGGGGGTCTCGGCCCCCGACTCCGATTCCTTCACGCCATCAAGGAGGTGACGTCATGAGGACGCGCGCATCGCGTTTCTCGACGCTCTGTCTGCTCCTCCCTCTCGCTCTCGCGGCCGCGTGCGCTCGAACCGAGTCGCCCGCGACCTCGCGTGACGGGACGGTAATTGAGTCGCCTCGGGCGGGAGATCGGGACAAGAGTTCGCTCGTGCTTGCAGGACAGCTCCGAACGGTTAATCCCGAGAGACGGACGTTGTTCGTTGCGTTCGGTGACGACCTCTACGAGTTCGCTTATACCGACGACACCCAGGTCGTCGGAGGAACGACCAAGACCAACGCGCAAGGTCTCACGGGTAACAGGGGGAACGAGGTCACGATCCACTATCGGGAGAACAGATTCACCTCGACGAAAACGGCCGTGAGGATCGAGATTCAGTGACGTGAACGATAACGCCGCCCGCCGCGCCCTGACGCTGGCGGCGCATCTGCTCTCATCCCGCCTGGCACCTGCTCGAAGCCGCTTACCTCGACCGTTCTGAATCCGGCCACGTTGAGTTGGCGCGGTTCCTGCTCCGCGATATCGCGTGGTGAATTCGATGGTCCCCCCGTGTCAGATGTCCGTTCCCATCGATTCGGATAGCGACATTATCGTTGCCAGACAGAAAGGACGCGCGCTCGCAGCCGAGCTCGGCTTCTCCCCCACCGACGTTGTGAGAATCGCCACGGCGATTTCCGAACTGGCGCGGAGCGTCTTGTCCTTCGCAGCAACCGGAGAGATCCGACTGGAAGCGCTGAACTGCCGCAATCGACGCGGCATCGCCATTACTGCGACCGATCGCGGCTCGGGGATCGCGGACGTCGAACGTGCGATGCAGGGCGCTGACTCAACATCGGGCCGATTGGGACTGGGGCTCCCAGGCGTGCGTCGCCTCATGGACGAATTCGGGATCGAATCCGCCGTCGGCCAGGGCACGACGGTCTCGGCGACGAAATGGTGTCGACAATAGACCGCGCATCCGTCGAGTGGGCAACGGCGAGGGAGGCGTACGTTCTGGCGCTCGAGGCGTACCTCGCGCGCCCGGAAGAGAGCACATTGAGCGGCGCTTATGAATTGGGACGCAAAGCGCTGCTCGATGGTCTGAGCCCTCTCGATCTCGTATCGCTGCACGCGTCGGCGCTGGAACAGACACTCAGTTTCCCGCAAGCCATCGACCGGCAGGTGTCCGCTGGCGCGATGACGTTCTTGCTCGAGTCGCTGTCGCCATTCGAGATGCCGTACCGGCAATTCCTCGAGTCGAGTGTCGCTCTGCGCGGGCTCAACGAGGCGCTCGAGAACCAGTCGCGTCGCACCGCGCGACAGATCCACGACGGAGCCGGTCAGATCCTCTTCAGCCTTCAGCTCGCGCTCGCTGAGTTGATGGCGGGACTTCCGCGTCACTTGACGCCGCAGTTCGGTCACGTGATGCAGCTTGCCGATCATCTCGATCAGCAACTGCGCAGCCTGTCACGCGATCTCTATCCCGTCGCTCTCGACGATCTCGGGCTCAACGCAGCTGTGCGTCACCTGCTGGACGGAGTTGCCACACGTGCAGGGCTCAAGGTGTCGTTCCAATCGTCTGTACCAGACCGACTCCCTCCACAGATCGCGGTCGGGTTGTATCGCGCGATCCACGAAGGTGTGACTAACGTCGTCCGGCATGCGCATGCCTCGGAACTCCGCGTGTCGATGCAGAAAGACCGCGACGGGGTCGTCTGCGCCGTCACCGACGACGGTGTCGGCATCGACAACACCGGCCATCAACCCGCGGGTCTCGGACTCCGGGGCATCCGCGATCGACTCAAGGGGTTGCACGGTGGGCTGGAGGTGCAATCGACTGCCGGCAACGGGACACGCCTGATCATCACTATTCCGGTCGCCAGTGGGGAGCAGTCCGATGGGAATTAGAGTCCTGATTGCTGAAGACCACACGATGGTTCGGCAGGGCCTGAGGGCGTTGCTCGATCGGGAAGGCTTTGACGTGGTCGGCGAAGTCTCGAACGGACATGAGGCGGTGGAGTCGAGCGCCGAGGCGGATCCGGACGTTGTCGTGATGGACATCAGCATGCCCGTCATGAATGGCATCGATGCGGCGCAGGAACTCTCGCAACGGCAGCCGAAAGCGAAGGCGGTGCTGCTGACGCGTCACGATGACGATCAATACGTGCTGGCGGCTCTTCGCGCTGGCGCGCGCGGCTACGTGCTCAAGTCGCAGGCGGCGATCGATCTGGCTCATGCGATCAGGCAGGTGTTTCGCGGCGATCTCTATCTGAGCCCGGGCGTCTCGAAGGTCGTCGTCGAGGCGTTCCTGTCGAAAGCGGATTTGCCGGGCGACCGTCTGACGGTCCGCGAACGAGAGGTCCTGAAACTGATCGGCGAGGAAAAGACGACGAAAGAGCTCGCAGCACTGCTCAGCATCAGCGTGAAGACGGCAGAGTCTCATCGCACGCGGCTGATGCAGAAGCTCGACATCCACACGACGGCCGGCCTCGTGCGGTACGCGATTCGATTGGGACTAGTTGAACCGTGAAAAACTGTGATGGGGTCAGACCCCTTCACGATATTTCACTCGTAACGCAAGGCGATCAGCGGATTCACCGTGCTCGCGCGGCGAGCCGGAAACCACACGGCAGCGATCGACACCACCGTCAGCAGCACCGGCATCGCGACGAACACGACCGGGTCGCGCGCCTGGACGCCAAAGAGGAAGCTCGCCATCAGCCGCGTCAACGCAAACGCAGCCACGAGACCCACTGCAACCCCGATCACGGCTAGACGCATTCCCTGGAAGACCACCATCTTCCGGACCTGCTCTGCCTCGGCACCGAGCGCCATTCGAATGCCGATCTCGCGCGTGCGCTGCGCGACGGAGTACGCCATCAGTCCGTAGATCCCGATGGCT
>Ga0207691_10007465_pt1 | contig 10524 bp, 8 predicted proteins | sample KBSM13metaG_FD_184327 | JGI IMG/M metagenome (GOLD analysis project Ga0207691, IMG submission 184327) | Miscanthus rhizosphere microbial communities from Kellogg Biological Station, Michigan, USA - KBS M1-3 metaG (SPAdes) (version 2) | ecosystem: Host-associated > Plants > Roots > Rhizosphere >... | reverse complement strand
GACGATGTAGCAATTGTGAAGCAACAGATCTACGAATACCTTGTTCGAGATAAGAAGGATGAACGATTTCTTGCACGTTCAAAGCCTTTATGTTATACGGTTAAATACCAAAGAGAACATTTCGTTTACACATACTAATTCGCTATCTTCCTTAAGCGCTAAAGCGCCCTTATCCTGTTATCTCCAATGCCAGGAAGAACTACGCTGTAATATTTATTTCTACGATTTTAAAATCGCCCCAAAATGCAAGAAGAACTAATTCAGACAGCACCTGAAAAAAAGATTATCAGGTCTGCTAATGTGCTCGGTCCAAGCCAGGAATCATGGGTAGGTCGAATTCCAAAAGTCAAAGAAGGAACATATTCCGATGGTCTGCCATTGGATGATGTAACATACCTGGCTTTTAAGTTGATTCTAAAACCAAATCGTTTTATTTCGCGCAGCAGCATGTTTGAATTTGCTAAAGCGATTAAGAAGCCAGCCGAAGTTCATGGAGTGGGATTTAGAATGAAGGAGTTTGTTGACATGCCAATAAAGATCCGGGAAGTTTTATTTGTTGACACTCCGGATTTTCGGTTATACAATAATGCATTCATTCTTCGAAGACGCATTAGTTATGAAGATGGATTTCCAGCAGAAGATCCTGAAATTGTTTTCAAGTTCCGTCATCCCGACATCCAGAAAACGGCAGAAACAGATGTGCGCCCAAACATCACAGGCAATTATAGAACAAAATTCAAATGCCAGGTGTTGCCACTGAAAGACAAGCTTGGCGGTGTCCGCATTTTATATTCTCACAATGTTCAGTTCCCACGCTCGCATGTGAAACAATCTGATGTGTTTTCTTTTGACGTGCTCACGGAAATATTTCCAGCGATGGCGTCCATAAGAAGAGAACCCGGCGAAAGAATTCACCTGGTGAATAACACCATCATTGAAGAAGTGCTCCAGGATATTGGAATGCTCGATTTTGGAGACGGGTTAACTGCGAAAGCGAATGTTGGCATATGGAGGACGAGAGGCGAACATAGACCACTCATCGGCGAATTTGCATATCAGTTTAATTTTAAGGATAGAAGTAATCTCACATCGGAAGCATTGAAAAAGGCTGAAGCATTTTTCCTGGATCTTCAGTACTCAGCGAAGGACTGGATGGCACTTAATGCTACAAAAACTGGAATAGTTTATAGATTACTTGGTAATCCTCCTAAAGCACACGAATGAGTAAGCCACCTTCTTCGGTATCAATTCGTGCAGATGAACTGAGGAAGAAACTTGGCCTTACATATGATCACCTGATTGGAATCAGGTTCGCGATCAATGTTGCTATTTCCACAGCGATCGTTTGGTATACATTACAATTAATTGGCGACAAGAATCCTATTTGGGCAATAGCATCTATGGTAGCGGCTTCTGACCCGCAGCCACTTGAAGCAAAAAGAATGTTCAAAGCGAGATTGTCGAACGTGCTGGTAGGATGTGCTATAGGATTAGTTTTTCTATTGGTGGGAAACGCGCAGGATTGGATGTTGCCGATTGCACTTGCAGTGACAGTTTTGATTTCTTCTTTTGTTGTCAGAATAAAAACAATGTGGCGACAAGCGCCGATCACCGCCGCCGTAGTTATTGCTGCTGGAATTTTCCAGGATTCGCGATTAGGCGGCATGAGCCAGGGAATTCATAAAGTATTGGAAGTAATTTTCGGTTGTCTCGTTGGTGTGATTGTAAGTTGGCTGATGTCAAAAGTGTGGTTAGTGAAGATACCGCCGAAATAAGCGCGACCGCCGCCGGGGTCTAGCGACCGCCTGCCGGGTTTCGCAAACGCGCCATACAATTCATCATCGCTCTGAATTGATGATAGTTTCCTTTCCAGATGTGGCCTTTTAGTGCGGTTTTCTTTTCTGGCTCTTTATCAAGGCCGCCTTCATACCAATCGCCATATTGATGATCGATGAGATAGGTTTGAGCATATTTCCACAGCTGTTTGAATTTGTCGAAGTAGTGCATCTGGTCATTTGGAAAATGATCTGCCATGAGCAGCAGTGTATTTAGTCCTTCTGCCTGCGCCCACCAGTTTTTGCTGTCGCGAATAATTGATATGGTATCACTTCCTTTGAAATAATAGCCCTCATCGTAAAAACCACCCACCTGTTTATCCCATCCATTCCGTAGAGCATGATCTACCATACGCTTGGCAACCGTCATGGTTTTGGAATCATTTTTTAATCCAAGAGCGTGTGATGCTTCCAGCATCAGAAACGCCGTTTCTACATCGTGACCAAAAGAAACATGATCAAGAGTCCGGTGTTGTAGAATTGATTCGCGGGAAGAATCCTTAAACGAAACCGGCGTCCAATCAGGTTTGAAAAAAAGTGTGAGGTATCCTTTCTGCGTGGTGATTTTGTCGCGAATGAGATAGAGCATTTCCTGCAATCGCTCCTTCACTTGCTTATCAGGCCAAATGCCGTACAGTTCTGTCAACGCTTCCAATAAATGAATTGACGAATTCTGATCTTTATAACCAAGATCAGAAGTGGAAGGTACCGCCGCATCTCTCTTAATTGGCGACCCATCACGGTTTAGATGCTGAAAATATCCTTTGTATTTCGGATCATGGCTGTGCTTCTCCATCCACAAAAATGCTTTCTTCACCAGGTTAAGAGCCGCAGTATCTTTCGATGCATGATAATAGGCCGAAAGAGCAAAAATGCCGAATGAATTTCCATACGCCTCCTTCCTATCTGATTTCACAGCGCCTTTTCTATCCACAAGGCTGTAAAATCCGCCATAGGTTTCGTCCCACATTACATCGCGCAGAAACTGAAATCCATGTTGCGAGCCTTGTAGGTAATATGGAACAGTGGGATATAATTCTGCAGCCTTCGCGGTTGACCAGGTATGACGCGACTGTGTGACGATAAATTTATCCTGGGCACCGCTCGGTTTAAAATCAAACGTAAACGTTGTGATAAACCCTCCATACATACTGTCAATGCATTGAGGGTACCACTTATTAAGGAGCTCCGTTTGAATCGATCGTTCTATTTCGTTCGCTATTCTTTTTCTTTCTTCAAGAAATGAATGGTTATTCTGAGCAAACAACGAAGCATAACCGAATAATAAAACAGTAAGGAGTGTTTTCATTAGAAAGCTGGTGAATACAACAAATGTAAGTATTACACAGCTATGGCGTGAATTGTTTCAATTCGTAGATGCCTAGTGTTTTCTCAATGTCGGCAACTTTGTTAACCATTGTTTCGAATCCATCTTTGCCAAACAATTTGTGCTCGTTGTCCTCAAATTCTTCACCGAGACTATCGTACTCGTGATGGGAAACGATTTTTCGGAATGCGGGAAATAGAATTGTATCCTCGCGCGCTTCGTGAGGACGATACATTTTATTGAAAGAAGTAAGTAATTGGATCAACTGTTGTTGTTCCGATTCCGTCTTATTTCCTGGCTTTGCCAACGAGAGGATCTCATCCGTGACTCTTCTGCCCGCCTGGTGTTGTTGTAACAATATTTCTACGAGGTCAGTGAGTTGATTAGCCTTTTTAAACCGCGGAAATAAATAATTCTCCTCCTGCTTTTCGTGATAATCCTCAACAAATGTGCGGATAATAGTTGCGGAATTAGCAATGGCTTCCATTGGAAAGGAAATTTTATCCATTAAGTGCGAGCGACATGTATCATAAATCAACAACACACGGTTCAGTAACCCGTGTTCTTGCATCAGGTCTTCCGGTGGCGATACTTCCTGTCCTTCGCCCTCTTCTTCATTCTTGCAACTTCCAAGAAAGGTTACTGCGGTTCCTGCCGTGGCAATGATGATTCCCTCCTTCACAAAGCTTCTTCTATCAAAGTGACGCTGTTGGAATTTCTTGTTGTTATCCATGATCCTGGATTTAATATGGAAGGTGATTGAGCGTAGGAAGATCAAAGTTATTCGCGCGCCAACATTTTGCCTAATTATTCATTTACCTTTAATGAGCAAAAACGCTGCGATATGAATTCAAGGAGAAAATTTCTACAACAATCATCTGCACTTGCATTAAGCGGCCTCTTCTTTCCGGAAATAAAAAATCTTGAGTCGTTCATTCCGTTTAGAAACAACCCTCCTATTGGATTACAGCTATACACCCTTGGCGATCTCATGCTAACCGATCCGAAAGGAACGCTTCAAAAACTAGCGGCAATCGGCTATAGGGAATTGGAATCGGCATCTTCTCAAAAAGGAAATTTCTATGGATTCAAGCCCAGGGAGCTAGCCTCAATGATTAAGGATTTGGGTATGCATTGGCGATCCGCACATGTGGGCGGCGCGCCGTTTTCTATTGAGCAGATGTTGAAGAGAGCAAAGACAGCAGCAGATTCGGCACGCATTCAAGGTTTCGTGGAGCGAATGAAGACCGGACCAAAAATGCTTAACCTGAAAGACAACTACCAGGAATTAGCCGACAATGCGGCGGAAGGTGGACTTAGCTACCTGGTTTGTTCAAGCATTCCCGTGAACACGATGGATGAAATCAAAACCGCCGTTGAAGTATTTAATAAAACAGGTGAAGCTTGTAAAAAGGCAGGAGTGCAATTCGCATATCATAATCACACAACGGAATTCGATTCCGTGGAAGGTAATCGTCCATTTGATTATATTCTTTCGAATACCGACAAGAACCTGGTAAAGATGGAACTGGATCTTGCATGGGCAAGTAAGGCAAACCAGGACCCCGTTGCATTATTCGATCAACATCCGGGTCGTTTCCCGCTTTGGCACGTCAAAGACCTTGACGCCACAACAAAAAACCCTACACAGGTTGGAAATGGATATATTGATTTCAAACGCATCTTCAAGCATTCATCGAAATCAGGTATGAAATACTTTTTTGTTGAACAAGATGGAGCCAAGCAACCGCTGGAGGATGTTACAACCAGCTACAACAATCTAAAAAAGATTGTTGCTTGATTCTTTAATTAGTGTTATGCAATACAAGTTGGAGAATCCCATTCATGGGTCAATTGGGAAAGAAAAATATGTATGCACCATTGAATGGCGAAATGGAAAATTCATTAGTGATGAACCACCGTCAGTTGGAGGGAATGACACAGGGCCGGATCCTTTTTCACTTTTGCTTTCTTCACTTGCCGCGTGCAAACTGATAACACTTCGGATGTACATTGATCGTAAAGGATGGGAGATTGAGCGGATCGCTATCAATGCCAATATGTACCAGGAAAAGAATGAAACCAATACTACTATTATTGATTGCGATCTTTTATTCATTAGCCCCGTTACCGAAGAACAAAAATTAAGGTTGATGGAGATCGCAAAAAACTGTCCCATTTCAAAAATCCTGCAAGGTGATATCAAAGTTCGGATTTTTGGTTTCAGGGAAGGAGATGCGAAAACGATTAAATACGCGAATGAAGAGATTACTGTATTATGGAAACCTGAATTCTGTCAACATTCCACACGTTGCTGGACTCAATTACCGCAGGTCTTCAAACCAAAAGATCGCAAATGGATTGACCCAAATGGAGCACCAGCCGATCGCATACAAGAACAGGTGCTGAGGTGCCCATCAGGCGCACTCTTGTTTAAGTATAATGAAGAAAAAATTCCCATAGAATCAGACACCGCCACATAATTTGCGTTCAAGGTGTGAGGAAGAAAACATGGTGTTCTTTTTGATCCTTACTCACCTTAGTGCTTCGAAACTTAAGAATCCATGCAAAAACAATTGGCCGATATACCATTTTCTGTTCTCGACCTCGCTACCATTGTAGAAGGAGAAACACCTGCAGACGCTTTTAAGAGAAGCCTGGCTCTGGCGCAACAAGCAGAGCGCCTGGGTTACACGCGATACTGGTTTGCTGAACATCACAATATGGAAAGCGTGGCGTCGGCTGCAACTTCAGTTTTGATTGGATATATTGCCGGAGGAACCAAACATATTAGAGTTGGCGCCGGAGGCGTGATGCTACCTAATCATGCACCACTCATTATTGCCGAGCAATTCGGTACCCTGGCCTGGTTGTATCCAAATCGGATTGACCTTGGACTTGGTCGCGCTCCGGGCACAGATCCCGTCACTTCGTATGCACTTCGCCGTAATTTGAAAGGTGATGTTGACGAATTCCCAAGAGATGTCTTCGAATTAATCAACTATCTCGCTCCGCGCGATGAATCAGCTCGAGTACGAGCGATTCCTGGCGAAGGAACAGAGGTGCCTGTTTGGTTATTGGGCTCCAGCACTTATAGCGCACAGTTAGCTGCAATGATGGGATTGCCGTTTGGATTTGCGTCCCACTTTGCACCGACTTATTTGTTAGACGCGCTGGAGATTTATTATAAACAATTCAGCCCTTCTAAGTTTTTACAAAAGCCATATGCATTAGCATGTGTGAACGCTGTGGCTGCGGACACTAATGAAGAAGCTCAATACCTCGCCACTTCATTCTACCAGATGGCGCTTGGAATGATACGCAACAAGCGCAGACCGCTTCAGCCACCAGTTAGTTCAATGGAAAATATTTGGTCGGATGCAGAACGCAACGCCATTCAACAAATGATGAAATACACATTTGTTGGAGATATAAATAGTGTAAAGGATCAATTGCAATCATTTTTAAACAGCACCGCAGTTGATGAAATCATGATCACTTCCCACATCTTTGATTTGAAGGCGAAAATGAGGTGCATGGAATTGGTGTATAATTCGATTAAAAATTACGCTTCGGGTTTGGTCACAAGCTGACTTCATTTTAAAAGTTACTGATAAAGGAACGCCGCCGTTTGACGAGGTATAAGAGAGTTATTGTAACAGTTATACCCAAGTGAGGGAACATCTCGATCTGGAAAAAAATCAGGTCTGACTAAGCAGACTTCTTTTTCAGGTGCATGAGAATCTTTGCCCTGAGTTCTTTTGGAACGAATGGCTTTCCAACGATGTCATTCATTCCAGCAGCAAATGTTTTCGCTTCAATTTCTTCACTCCTTGCTGCAGTAAGGGCGAGTATCGGAAGATTAGGATGTAATTTTCGTATTCTGGTAGTACACTCAAACCCGTCCATTACCGGCATCTGCAAATCCATTAACACGATATCAAATTTCATTTCTGTCAATTTCGCAAGCGCCTCGGCTCCATTCTCCGCAATAGATACTACTGCACCCCATTTAGTGAGAAATTGTTTCGCAAGAAAGCTGTTGGGTTGATGATCTTCAGCTATAAGGATGGACACGTCGTTCAAAACCTTTGAAAAATCTTCAGCGATTTCCGGAATGGCCGCGATTCCTTTAACCTGGTAAGTAGGACGCTTAAGCATGACCGTGAAATAAAATTCTGATCCTTTTCCTTCTTTACTTTTCACCTCCAGCTTTCCTCCCATTAATGAAATAATTTTTTGAGCGATACTTAGTCCAAGACCCGTGCCTCCGTATTTGCGACCCGTTGAACCGTCCGCCTGGGTAAACAATTCAAAGATCTTATCTTGTTTGTCATCTGGAATTCCGATACCCGTATCCTTCACAGCAAAGTATGTTTTATAATACTCTGAATTTTCCTCAACCACTTTCAAGTGAAGCGATACTGAACCCGACCCGGTGAATTTAATAGCATTACTAATTAGGTTGAGCATTACCTGTCCCATCCTTACTGAATCTCCATTGATCAAATCAGGCAGGGCTGGATCGTAATGATATGCCAATTGAATTCCTTTATCAGTAGCTCGTGGTAGAAATGATTTATAAACATTTTCAACCAATAACTTCAAACTGAATGTTGACTCTTCGAGTTCTGCCTTACCGGAATCGAGCTTACTGAAATCGAGAATGTCATTGACGAGACTTAATAAATTCTCACCCGAGAACTTAAGTACGTTGAGATATTCCACCTGGTCATTTCTTGGATTGTTATCCAGTAACAGGTGCGCAAATCCAATCACTGAATTCAGTGGCGTCCGGATCTCATGGCTCATTACACTTAAGAATTGTGATTTGGCCATTGCCGCAAGTTCAGCCTTCTCCTTCATGAATAGGATTTCCTGCTCACGTTTTTTACGATCGGAAATGTCGCGGAAAAAGCCGTGGAAATAAATTTCATTATTGTCTGTAACAGTAGTTATGGACATTTCCGCGGGGATTTCTACTCCATCTTTGCGAAGCAGGACTATTTCAAGCCTTTTATTCAAAACTCTATCCTGATGCTTAAGCAAATAATTTCCCAATCCACCGGCGTAAATGTTTCTATGCTTTACTGGAATAACCAGGTCGTGCAATTGTTTACCACGCGCTTCTTCTTCCGTATAGCCAAACGTATCTACAGCGGCAGGGTTCCACCTGATAACAAATCCAAAGTGATCAATAGTCACGATAGCATCGAGTGACGAGGAGATGATACTACTGAGTGTTGCTTCGTTTTGATCAGCGAGATTCTCCGCTTTTTTTGTCTCAGCAATTTGTTTCTGAAGTGCAGCATTAAGGTTTTGAACCTCTGATAATTTTTCCAGGATGATCTGTTCAATCTGCGTCTGGTTTAACATGTGCAGGTGTTCCCTTCCTAGAACCTCTCTTGGCAGAAGAGAAACCAACATTGGAAATGATTCAAATTCCTTGAATCGTTTTGCCGTTTCCTGGAATGCCTGTTCAAATATTTTATCGGTTTGCGAGTGTCCCCATGAGTCAGCAATCACCTGCTTCAATTCAACGCATGACGCTTCGATATTGGCAAACTTCAATTCGTTGCCCGGATAAATAAATACCTGCGTGAACTCGGCTCTTTTCTTCTCAAGGAAATTATCCTTCGACCTGCCGAATCGCTCACTACATAGCTGAAGGAACTGCCCAATGAAAAAAGCTCCGAGTTTTACTTTCTTTTGTTCTTCCTGCAAGAATAGAATGGAGAAGAACTGGTCAGTAGAAAGCAGTGGGAATTTATTGTTGATCGTTTCTCTTAATGTCTCCCGGTTATATTTTTCAGCCGGATCAAAGTTGCACAGATGTGATTCAAATAGGAGGTAGATAGATAATAGATCTTCCGGATCCTTATGCGAAGCCTGCCTGGCCATGCGAATAATATTATCCGCATTCCTTGGGATACTTATTTCCCTGGTGAGAAATTCAAATAATGCAGAAAAGTCAACGCTATGGGTCTTCACAGCTGCTGACTTTTTATTGGTAAAGAGTTTAAAGGGTAGCTTAAAAAACATGTTTTAAACAGGTGTTATAAACCCAAACTTTTTTTGCCATGCCTAGCCATTAATCTGCCAATTCCTTGTCTATCAACGCCTGCCTAAGTTAAGGTCTTCCCTGTCCGTAAACTAAACAACCCACTCGGTGTTCGGTTAAGGATTCAAGGAACCTAATGAACTGAATATTAAACGGATTCCCCAAACTTTTATTTCGGCAATAGACAATGAATCCCTTTTAAATCTGTTCATATTCAGGAAATGAAACAACTAGTAGGAATGGTAAATCAAAACGCAGCGTTTATACGTGACTGTTATGCAATTAGAGCCTTATGAAGAGCAATTATTTCAACGAATATTCGTTGTAGCATAGGTGATATGCTGTCCGGTCCTATTGGTGACCTGTACATTTCCAATAATATGAAAGCCCTTAAGACCCTAGTACTTAGTGCCCTTTGTGCGAATCAACTGCATGCGCAGGTTGACGTGAATCAATATGTTTCACCTATCCCACAACTTCAAATTATTGCCACGGACAGTCTAGAATTAGCCAGGACTTGTGCGTACCAGAAAGACTTTGCCAATGCTGACCTCATTCTTACCAAGTACAACCTTGACCATTGCGATATCAATGCCTTAAGGCTCCACGCACAGCTTGCATATTGGATGCAAGACTTTGATCGTTCAATTGCTCTATACGAGGAAACACTTCAATTCTTTCCCGCCCCATCCGCAGTGCATTTGGACTATGCAAGGATTCTATTTAGCCTGGTGAAGCTCCCAAAGGCATATAAGTTATTAAAGGTGTATAAACAATTCGATTCGTCAAATGTGGAAGCAGATATCATGACTGCATATATTGACTTATGGAATGGTCGAAATCAGTCGGCTGAGAAAATTGCTGACCAAATTCTTGCAAAATATCCGGGAAATGCAGAAGGCACGGACATCAAGAGCAAGCTCAATTCCTGGACAGTGCCATATGCAAAAATCGGTATTCAAACCATGTCCGACGACCAGCCGCTGAAAGGCACTGCATTCTATATGGAAGCTGGAGTGTACAAATCGTGGTTATGTGACCCAACAGTGCAGACTGCTTTTTACGGATACAAAGCAAATGAGAATTCTTTTCACTCCTCATGGTTGCAATTCGGAAATACGATTCGGTTCGGTATAAAAACAAAATTAAAATTGAAAGGCGGACTGTTTCAACAAAACGGTCAAAGTTCGGAACTAAGCGGAGGCGCAGAACTATCCAGACAGATCACAAAAAATATTTCAGTTCAGGCGCTGGTGGATAAGAGGCCGTACCAATATACAACTACAAGTGTTGCGAATCCA
>Ga0207691_10007464_pt1 | contig 10524 bp, 3 predicted proteins | sample KBSM13metaG_FD_184327 | JGI IMG/M metagenome (GOLD analysis project Ga0207691, IMG submission 184327) | Miscanthus rhizosphere microbial communities from Kellogg Biological Station, Michigan, USA - KBS M1-3 metaG (SPAdes) (version 2) | ecosystem: Host-associated > Plants > Roots > Rhizosphere >... | reverse complement strand
TGCATATCGAATGTCTTTGTTTAAGTTATCCATAATCAACTCCCTAATTTCAAATTCAGGTTCCCTTTAGTAGCTACTTTGTGTCAGGGCGCGCTCTTCTGGGACCGCAGGCGTCCTCGCCTGCATACGTCGCCACTAAGATCCCTTAGTTGTTACGGGTGCAGGCGAGGACGCCTGCGGTCCCAGAAGAGCGCGCCCTAAAACTCGAGGTAGCTACTAAAGGGCCACGACAAAATCGGCAACCCTTTTTATTCATACCGCAGCGCAATTAACGGATTCACTTTCGTTGCGCGAAGCGCCGGCAGATAGCTCGCAACAAACGCCACGACCGACAGCACAACTGACACGATCACAAACGTTGTGACGTCGTAGCCACTAACTCCGATCAAAAGACTCGACATCACCTTCGCCAACAGAAGCGCCAGCACAAGTCCTAAGCCAGCGCCTACAATCGCGAGCCGCATTCCCTGGCTGGTAATCATCTTCAACACGTCGTGACGACTCGCACCCAGCGCCATGCGAATTCCGACTTCTTTTGTGCGCTGCGAAACTACGTAAGCCATCACGCTGTACAAACCAATCGAGCTCAACAACAGCGCAATTACGCCAAAGGCCAACGCCAGCGTCGCCGCCAGACTTGGTCCCCACAAAGGCCACGTCATGTGTTGCTCCATCGTCTTGACCGCTGACATCGGAACAGCGCGATCCAGTTGCTGCACTTCGTGACGCAGCGCGCCAACGAAGTTGCGCGGATCGCCATTGGTGCGCATCACCATTGTCATGATGCCTGGACGTCGCTGACTGAGTGGATAGTAGAAAAACATGCGTGGATCTTCGGCGAGCGTACGGTATTTGCCGGTCTTCACCACGCCCACAACTTCGAGCGGATCATGACTATCAGCACCGATAAAGATCCGTTTCCCAACGGCACTTTCATTGGGCCACAGCACTTGAGCCATGCGCTGATTGACGATGACCACACGTTGAGTCTTTTCTCTGTCTCGATCGTCAAAATCCCTTCCTTCCATGATGGGGATTTGCATCGCCTTGAAGTAATCCGGACTGATGACGTTAGTCGTTATGTCGCGGCCGGCGCTTCCGCGCGCGAGAGTCTCGCCCTCTTTTAGAACCGGGCCGTTGGAATTAGAACTGTCACCAAGAGGCATCAACCGGGTCAAAGCAACGGCCTCGACGCCCGGAATACTTCTGGCCCGCTCCGTAATCTGTTGATAGAAATTTCTCGTTCGATCGTTGTCGTAACCGACGAGGGGTGGATTCAGCGTCATCAAAACCGCATTCTTCGTATCGAAGCCAGGATCCATCTGCTGAGCCTTGCGAAAACTCTTGATAAATAGTCCGGCACAAACCAGCACAACGAGCGACAAAGCGACTTGAGCAACGACGAGCGAACTTCGTAATGTCACACGACGCGTCCTACCTTTTTCTACAATTCCGGAGCCGCCCTTAAGAACAGGAACCACATCCGGGTTGGATGAATTCCATGCCGGAGCCAGACCAAAAACGATTCCCGTGGCAACGGAAATCACGAGCGTGAACATAAGCGCACGCGAATCGAGCGCAAAGAAATCCTCTACTACGTTGTATTGCAGAACGGGAATGAACCCTTGCATAAGGTCAGTCATCCAGTTAGCGAGCAATAGTCCCAACCCACCGCCTATCAACGACAGCAAGAGACTCTCGGTTAGAAGTTGCCGAATTAGTCGAGCGCGGCTCGCACCCAATGCCAGCCTGATACCAATCTCTTTCCGCCGTGCAGCTGCTCTTGCCAGCAACAGGTTCGCGACATTCGCGCACGCAATCAGCAGTACCAGGGCAACGATCGCCATTGCGAGCATTCCACCAGTTTTGATAACGGTTGCGGCCTCGCCCCATCGGCCGTCGATCTCCGTCACCACTTTGGCTTGAGTATTGTTCGACCGCTCATCCATATAAGCCTGATTCAGTCGCAACGAGATTGCATTCATCTCAGCAGACGCCTGCGAAACGCCCACTCCCGGTTTCAAGCGTCCGAGTATGGTCAGCCAATGGCTGTCGCGAGATGTCAGCAAATCGGCGCTTCCACTCAACTCACCAACCATCGCCATCGGCGCCCAGAAATCCATCGACAAACCAAACTTTGTTCCTTTGAAAGATTCAGGTGCGACGCCGATCACCTGGAATTGACGGTTGTTTAGACGCAGAGTCTTCCCAACGATATTTGGATCCGAGGCAAACCGACGCTGCCACAAACTGTGACCCAGAACCACGACTGGATGTGCGCCAGGCGCGCCATCTTCGTCTGGAGCAAAGGCACGCCCCATGACTGGTTTGATCTGGAGCATGTCGAAGAAATTCCCACTAACAATCTGTCCCCAGATCACGTCATTTTGTTCTTGCGTATCGATGGCCACTTGAACCATGTCTTCGGCACACAGCCCGGAGAAGACGGTGCTTTGATTTCGGTAGTCGACGAAGTCGGGATATGAAAAGTTATCAGCAGTGCCACGGTCTTCGGCGATCTCAACGGGACGAATCAATTGATCTGGTTTGGGCACGGGAAGTGGACGAGACGTAAATGCGCTCACGCTGCTGAAGATCGCAGTGTTAGCCCCAATGCCCAGCGCAAGAGTGATCACTGCAACAAGCGTGACGCCCGGCGTTTTGATTAACATCCGAATGGCGTAGCGGAGGTCTTTTAGTATGTTGTTCATAGAAGTCTCGTGTATTGCAGATTGAAGATTTCGGATTACTGATTACCTTTAGTAGCTACCTGGTTTTTCAGGGCGAGCTCTTCTGGGACCGCAGGCGTCCTCGCCTGCAAACGTCACCACTGAGGAGCCTTTCCTGAAACAGGGCAGGCGAGGACGCCTGCGATCCCAGAAGAGCGCGCCCTTGAAACATGAATAGCTACTAAAGGGCCACGACAAATCTGAAATTCGTTTATTCGTCTTTCAACGCAACCAACGGATCAACTCTCGTAGCGCGCCGTGCTGGCAGATAACAAGCCAGCAACGCAACAACAGTTAACATCGACGCTACCAACAGAAACGTTGTTGGATCGGTAGCACTTACTTCGAATAGCAATGTCTTTAATAAGCGAGTTAGAGCAAAAGCGATTGCGAGACCAGCGCAGATGCCCACCACAGCCACACTCATTCCCTGGCCCAGAACCATCTTCAACACATCGCGACTCTTTGCTCCTAAAGCCATACGAATCCCAATCTCTCTTGTTCGCTCATTCACCGAAAAAGAAATGACGCTGTAGATACCAATCATCGCCAGTATGACTGCAATAGCGGCTAGTGAGCCGATCAGCGACATCACAAACCTGCGCGGCGCGACGGATGCCCCCAGTAACTTCTCTATCGGTTCCACTGCATAGACTGGTTGTTGAGGGTCGATTGCTACGAGACTCCCACGCACCGTCGATATCAGGCTCGCTGCATCGGGCTGCGTCTTCATCACAAAAGCCATTCGTGGCCACGACTCCAAATCCTGGCGATAGTCGATGAAGGCTGTAGGCACAGGTGCGTCAGTCAAACTGGCGTGTCGCACATTTCCTACAACGCCTACAATCGTGCGCCAGGAAGTCTCCTTTGAACTCTCCCCAATCGCCATACGCTTCCCAACTGGATCTTCATTGGGCCAGTAACGTTCAGCCATCGCTTCATCAATCACGATCACACGTGGTGCAGTAGCTGTGTCCTGATCAGTGAATCCACGGCCACGGGTAACCGGAATTTCAAGAGTGGAAAAGTAGTCGTGACTTACAACCTGGTAATCCATCGAAACATTTTCGTCGGACCTTGGTTCAGGCCGGCCCTCAACGCGAAAGCCACGATTCATGCTCGCACCACTCAGCGGCAGGTTCATCACCATTCCAACCGACGTGACTCCAGGTAGACTGCGCAGTTGCTCCAGCACCCTGGTGTAAAACTGCGCACGGCTTTTCAGATCAGGATACTTACTTGCAGCGGGCGCAATCTTCGCGGACAAAACATGATCGGCGTTGAACCCGGGATCGATCCGGCTGACGCGCACGTAACTCATGATCAGCAAACCGGCACCCACCAATAGCACTTGGGCCAGAGCTAGCTCCATTACAATCAATACATTTCGTGCCCGTCGACGTTGCTTTCCTTCACTCGCTTTGGCGCCACTCTCCTTGAGCGACTGGTTCAGTGAACCGCCTGTTGCTTGCATTGCAGGCCACAAACCGAACGCAATACCAGTGAGCATTGAAACTAGGAAAGTGAATCCGAGAAGGCGTAAATCGACACTAGCTTCGTTGAGGCGCGGGATGTCGCCCGGACTGAGTTTGATGAATAGATCGACTACCCAAACTGATAGCGCGAGTCCGGCTATTCCACCGGCAAGGCTGAGCAACAAACTTTCCGTTAACAGTTGACGAACCAGGCGCCACCGATTTGCACCGACCGCTCTCCGAATCGCAAATTCTCGCTCCCGCTGGGTAGCCCGCGCCAACAACAAGCTAGCGACATTTGTGCAAGCTATTAGCAAGACGAGGGCGACCGCGCCTAACAAAATTGAGAGAAGAGTTTTTGCGTTTCCGACTACCTGATTGTGAAGGGAGATCACATTGGATCCCAGTCCACCGTTTGTCTTGGGAAAATCTTGCTCAAGTCTCCGGGCAATGCCCGCCAAGTCTGACTGAGCTTGCGCCAGGGTTGCGTTCGGTTTCAGACGCGCCACCACATTCATGAAGTGAGCATCGCGTTCATGACTCCAGTCGTTATCGGGAAACTGAGAAATCAAACTCATCGATACTGCGTTGCGATCCTTGCCAAGAACCCATAGGTCGGACTGCACCGGAAACTTGAAACCCGCGGGCATCACACCAACGACTGTATAAGCAGCTTCGTCGATAGTTATCGTTTTGCCGATGACAGTTTTGTCGCCGCCAAATCTCCGTTGCCACAGACCATCTCCGATGATCACCAGCCGGCGATCCTGATGATCGTCGTCGTCTGGTTGGAACGTGCGACCAAGTTGCGCAGCCACGCCAAGGGTACTCATCAAGTTTGACGTGACAGTCGAACCGTTTACTCGTTCAGGTTCGCCGTTTCCGGTTAGATTGAAGTTGCCGTAGAACGTGGCAGCCATGTCGCTGAATGAACTGTTTTGTGCACGCCAGTCGTTAAAGTTTCCAGGCGCTGCCGATCGTTTGTCGTTGCCCGCGACCGTTTCCCAAACCATGACTAGTCGATCGGGATCGGCGTAAGGCAGTGGTCGCAAGACAACTGCATTCAGCACGCTGAAGATGGCGGTGTTTGCACCAATACCTAGCGCAAGGGTCAAGACGGCGACAACAGTAACGACAGGGTTCTTGAGGAGAATGCGGAGGGCGTATCTTAAATCGTGGAACATGCTCTTTAGTCTTTCTTTGCCGGTTCCCTTTAGTAGCTACTTTCATTTCAAGGGCGTGCTCTTCTGGGACCGCAGGCGTCCTCGCCTGCCCTCGTTTCTTTTTAGCGCGCCCTAGTCGTTAGGCATGCAGGCGAGGACGCCTGCGGTCCCAGAAGAGCACGCCCTAAAACATAAAGTAGTTACTAAAGGGCGACGTCAAATCTTCCAATCATTCACAACGCAAGACTTCCGTTGGATCAAGTCTCATCGCGCGCAGCGCAGGCACAATGCACCCACAGACGGCGACCATGACGATCAACAACGTGACGGCAATGAACGTTGAGGGGTCGGAACTGGAGATCTGATACAACTGACTCTTCAACACCTTCGTAGCAGCAAAGGCCGCCGGAACACCCAGGCATAAACTAGCCACGAGGATAATCAAGCTGCTCCCAACAACTAACTTCAAGATCTCCGAGCGTTGTGCTCCAAGCGCCATCCGGATCCCGAGTTCTCGTGTATTGGCTGCAACCACAAACGACATCACGCCGTAAGTGCCTGTCGCCGATAACAAGACCGCGACCAGCGCAAACAAGCTCACAAAAAAGGTTGTGTAACGATATCTTGAGGTAACTCGCGCGGCCCGTTCCTTCATTGAGGTGCTGTCGAACATCGGAACACTCTTGTCCAACTCACGCACCTCACGCTGAATAGCACTCAACAACAACGACTGATCGCCGGAACTGCGAATCGAAATCGATGCCGGCCCAAGTGAAACAGCCTCAGTTGATCCCAGCGGTTGCCAGGCTGGAAGATACAGCGCGGGTTCGGGTGTCTCATCAACGCCACCGTACTTCACGTCGTCGACAACACCCACGACTTCAATCCAAGAATTCTGGCTGCCATACGAGTCGCGATATGGAGTCTTTAGTCGTTTGCCAAGAGGATCTTGTCCGGGCCAATATCGAGCAGCGAACTCACGACTCACAACCACCACACGCGTTGCCCCAATCCGATCATTTGGAGTGAAAGTTCGTCCCCTGAGCGTCGAAATCAGCAACGTCTCGAAATACTCGGGTGTAACAACATTGAAGTCTGCACCATTCCTGGAGCCTTCAATCACTTGTCCTTCGAACTCCAGGTCGCCGCCCCAGTGAGTCCCACTTAAAGGTGTGACTAGTGAGAGACTGGTTTTGTCTACACCAGGCAAATTCCTTATTCGATCAAGTAACTGTTCATAGAATGATAATGGTTTCCGGTTCACATCGGCGGTGGTGGTAATAACGCCTTTTGGTTCAAAGCCGAGTTTCTCGTTCGAGAGCCTTGCGAGACTTTTCAGCAGCAACCCAGCGCCCGCGAGTAACACGAGCGACAACGCGATTTCCGTGGCGATTAGACTGCCGCGCAACGTGAACCGACGAAGTGAACGGAAGCCCGCATGGGGACTCCCCGTTTCATGTTTCAACAATTCATTTAGTCTCGGTCTCGACGCCGCCCATGCTGGTGCCAAGCCAAAAAGAGATCCCACCAACAGTGCTAATACAAAATTGAATGTTAGGAGCGACCAATCGAAGCTTACAGAAAAGTAATCGAAGGTTTGCGCATACTGTGTCCAGAACCCGATCGTATTCAAAGGCTTTGCGCTGGTCATCCAGCGTACTATCCACATTGCAAACAACAATCCGGCGGCGCCTCCAAGTAAGCCAAGCAACAGGCTTTCAGTGAGAACCAATCGCAGGACACGCCAACGCGAACCGCCTATTGCCAGTCGAACGGCAAACTCCTTTTTGCGTAACATGGATCTGGCCAACAACATGTTCGCAGTGTTTGCGCAGGCGATCGCAAGTAATAGAAGGACAACTGCCTGAAGGATCAGAAATGACTTGCGGATGGCGGGATCGACTTTTGTGTCTTTGAGCGGTACAAGCTTTATCGACTGCTGACCATTCGCCGTGAGCGTGTTCGGCTGTGCAGGAACAAGTTGTTCGACACGATTGCTTACAAGAGGCATTTCCGCAGTCGCTTGCACAGCGCTCAGGTCGGGCTTCAAACGACCGATTACCTTTAACCACGTTGCTGCGTTTGAGGTGAGCGCCGTCTTGAACTTCAAGCGGTCGGCCATTGTCACGGGCACCCAACATTCAACTGTTCCTGACTGACCGCGAAAGTCCTCAGGCAATACACCACCGATAACAAACAATTCACGATTCACGCGAACTGTTCGCCCAACTATCTGACTGTCGCCTCCAAATTCACGCTGCCACATTCGATGGCTAAGCAATAGCAATGGCTGATCAGTTTCGCCTGTCTCTGGGAATGCAGTGCCCAACACCGGCTTGATACCGAGCAAAGGAAGGTAGTTGGAGGTAACCATCTCAGCCTCAGTACGTCTCGGCTGATACGCGTCAACTGTTACTTGAAGCTGTTCGTAGGCAGCGACCGAGTTGAAGGACGACTGGCTATCGCGAAAGGCTGTGTATTTTGGAAAGGACCAAAACTGATAACCATTCGGCTGTCCATTTTCGAACGATACGGCTAATAAGCGATCTGATTCGGGATAAGGCAACGGTTTGAATAGAAGCGCACTAAGGACACTAAAGATTGCAGTGTTCGCACCAATGCCCAACGCCAGCGTGATGACAACCATCGCGGTAAACCCCGGCCGCTTCAGCAAACCTCGAACACTGTAGCGAATGTCTTTTAGTAGCGAGTCCATGGACTAAGCCTTCGCCTTGTCATTGCTCAAACGATCAAAGCTCCAAACAAGAACGCTTAAGGAACACAGACTGAAGTCTGTGTCACTCACTCATATCTGAGCGCCGGTATACAGGTTTCCGATAACAGACCTGGTCTCCACAATCTGAAATCTGAGATCTGCAATCTGAAATATCTTCACTCATACCTGAGCGCCTGCAACGGGTCGACATGCATTGCGCGACGCGCCGGGATGTAACAAGCAAGTAGTGTTATTAAGAATGCTCCAACTGAGACTGCAGCAAAAATCACTTTGTCGGTCGCCTCCACTTCGAACAGCAGCGTTGACATCAATCGCGTCAGACCAAGCGCGGCGGCCAGTCCCAGTCCAACGCCGATTAGACCCAACACGACCCCTTGCTTCACGATCAATCCAAGGACGTCGCGTCGTTGAGCACCAAGCGCAACTCGGATCCCAATTTCATGGGTTCGTTGCAACACTGAGTAGGAGATCACTCCGTAAATACCGACGGCTGCCATGACGAGCGCAACAAGCGAGAAAACAGTCAGCAATGTTGTGCTGAAACGAGATCTCGCGACCGACACCGACAACAAATCTTCCATTGTCTTAACGTCACTAATTGGCTGTTCCGGATCCAGGCTATTGATAATGCTTCTTGTCGCAGGAGCAACATCACTTGCATTGCCTCGACTCCTTACGACGAGCGTCATTCCCGAAACTACCAATTCAGGATGAGGCCAATAAGACATCGGCGCTTCTTTGTCTTCCAGACTCCGGTGTTTGCTATTGGCAACGACGCCGATGATCTCGCTCGGCACATTGTCGTCCTTCATATAAATCGTGACGCGTTTGCCAATTGGATTCTGACCGGGCAGGTTTAGACGGGCGAATTCCTCATTGACCACTACAACGTGTCGCATCTCTCGCTCTTCATCAGACGTGAATAGTCGACCCTGCTTGAGCGGAATCTGCATCGTGTTGAAGAAGTCTTTGCTGACAACACAAACTCCGGTTCCGAGCTTCTGACCAGCAGGGCGCTCCGGTTCACCTTCAATGTCGACGCTGGTTCCTGAGTGAGGAACCGTGAAAGGCAACGCGTCGATGGCGCCGGCATCCACCACGCCAGGCAATGCCTTGATTTGTTCGAGTGCTCTGCTGAAGAAGTCGACTGTCTTCGCATCCGTGTCGTATTTACGATCCGGCAAAGAGACTCGCATGGTGAGCAGACCTTTCGGGTTGAATCCCGGATCCACTGATTGAAGTTTGTTCAGACTCTTGATCAAGAGACCAGCACCAATGAGGAGCACTAACGCGAGGGCAACTTGTGTGACTACGAAGAGGTTGCGAAAGCGGTGGCTAGTCGCGCTGCCACCAATGTTCTTTCCGCCTTCTTTAAGTGACGATTGCAAATTGAAGCGCGAGGCCTCGAGCGCGGGAACCAGGCCAAAAACAATTCCGGTTAACAACGAGACTCCGATGGTAAAACCGAGCACCGGAAGACTAACGTGGACATCTCGCAAACTCGCTAGCGATGGAGGAGCAATCGCAATCAAAGCTTTGGTTCCCCACCATGCGAGACCCAAGCCAAGAATTCCACCCACTGCGGAAAGCAATAAGCTTTCGGTCAGCAACTGTCTGATGATGCGGGAGCGACTGGCCCCGAGGCCTGACCGCACCGCTATCTCTTTGCTTCTGGAAGTGGCGCGCGCGAGCAAAAGATTTGCGACGTTGGCACAGGCAATCAATAAGACAAGTCCAACCGCACCCAACAAAATGAACAACGGCTTGCGGATATCACCGGTGAACTGCATTCGCAACGGCACGACATTCACGCCCCAACCAGTGTTGAACTCTGGATACTGTTCACGTAGCCGCGCCGCGATTGTGTCCAATTCACTTTGCGCCTGAACTACTGTGAAGCCAGGTTTGAGTCGGGCCACGGCACAAGCGAAGCGACCTCGACGCTGAAGCAGCTGTGGACCAGGCTGCCAGGGTGTCCACAACTCAGCCGGTTTGCCGGTGCGCGAATTCCGAGCAACATGCCACGTGAAGTTTTCAGGAAGAATCCCGATAATCGTCGTCGGCAGATTATTGAGCATCACCTTTCGACCCAGTACACCTTCGTCTCCACCAAAGCGTCGTTGCCACAGACCGTAGCTAATCACTGCGATTGGTTGTTGGCCTTCACCACCCTCGTCCGGCGCGAAGAGGCGTCCGCGAATTGGCGTTACGCCAAGGAGAGGCAGGAGATTGGTCGTGACGATCTGGGTTGGAATTTCTTCCGGAACTCCGTCGCCTGTGAGGTTGGCTCTGAAGTCGAGAAATACCGCCATATCAGAAAACACAGTGTTCTGCTTTTTCCAATCGGTGAAATTGCCGAGATTGATAACGTTTTGCTCGCGACCTTCACGTTTTTCCCAAACGGTCACAAGTTGTTCTGG
>Ga0207691_10007463_pt1 | contig 10528 bp, 11 predicted proteins | sample KBSM13metaG_FD_184327 | JGI IMG/M metagenome (GOLD analysis project Ga0207691, IMG submission 184327) | Miscanthus rhizosphere microbial communities from Kellogg Biological Station, Michigan, USA - KBS M1-3 metaG (SPAdes) (version 2) | ecosystem: Host-associated > Plants > Roots > Rhizosphere >... | reverse complement strand
AGTAGCGGTCTCTGATAAACCGACAGGGCCTTTTATCCCGGAACCTACGGCTATACGAAACAGTTATTCCATCGATCCGGCTGTATTCAGGGATGATGACGATAAATTCTATATGTATTTCGGTGGTATCTGGGGCGGACAACTGCAATCATACCGGAATAACGAGTATAATTCCGAAAATAAAGAACCGCTACCGGATGAAGCTGCATTAGGTCCAAGGGTGGCAATGCTTACTGACGACATGAAGGAGTTTGTTGAAACTGTAAGGGAAATAACCATATTGGATGAACAGGGGAATTCTTTATTGGCAGGGGACAATGACAGACGATTTTTTGAAGCATCCTGGATGCATAAGTATAATGGGAAATACTATTTCTCTTATTCAACAGGGGATACCCATTATATATGTTATGCAATAGGCGACAATCCCTACGGACCATTTGTTTATAGTGGGAGAATTTTAAATCCCGTTGTGGGCTGGACCTCACATCATTCCATTTGTGAATTCAATGGTAAATGGTGGCTATTTTATCACGACAGCAGTTTGAGCAAGGGAGTTACACATTTGCGAAGTGTGAAATTAACAGAGATAAACTATGATAGTGATGGCAGGATAAAGACCATCGATCCCTATAAATAATTGAATTAATATGAAAATAGTTTTCACCATATTTATCATATTCATAACGATAAATGTCAATGGCCAGTTCCCAGCTGTTACTATTCCGGGGAGTGAAATAAGGACCATTACATCAACTGAGGTCCCGGGTCAGGTCTATGAATTGCAGATATTATTGCCAGGTGGATATAAAAACAGCAATAAAAAATATCCTGTTGTTTACCTGATGGATTCGCAGTGGGATTTTCCGCTGGTGAAATCCATTTACGGACAACAATACTATGATGGATTTATTCCGGAACTGATCCTTGTTGGAATAACCTGGGGTGGTAGCAAACCGAATGCTGATAGTCTGAGAGCGAGAGACTATACACCAACAAAAGAAAAAAGACTTGCGCAGAGTGGTGGTGTTGATGGGTTTCTTTCATTTATGAAAAATGAAGCTTTCCCTTTTATTGAGAATAACTATAAAGCCGATAATAATAACCGCACCATCATGGGATGTTCACTCGGCGGACTTATTGTGATGTATGCGATGTTTACCCATACAGAAATGTTTGACGGATATGTAGCCGCCAGCCCTGCCATTGGCTGGGACAATGAAGTGTTGTATAAATATGAAAAGGAGTTTGCAAAAAAAATACCGCAAAGGCCAGTCCGGCTCTATCTAACTGTTGGCGATGTAGAATCAAGTCGCACTATTTTTGAGAAAATGTCGGCTTACCTGGGCGAACAGCAATATAAAAATGTGGCGATCAAATCTAAAGTTTTAGAAAATACCGGGCATTCAGGAAGCAAAACTGAAACATTTAGCAGGGGTTTGCAGTTTGTATTTCAACGACCTGATCTTGCGCTCGACGTTTCCGAGTTAAAGAAATTTACAGGAAATTATATTATGCCTGATGGACGAAGAGTAGAACTTGTGATCAGCGACAACAAACTCCGGCTAAATAACAGTAGTGGAGTATCCTATCGATTAAATGCGGCTACTGAAAATAATTTTTATTCTACATCGGAATTCCTAAATATAAAATTTAAATTAAGTTCCGGAAAAGTGGAGGGATTTGAATTGGACCGGTACGGCAGTACACAGTTCGTGTCAAAAGAAAACTAACATGAAATTATTTATCCTCACATTTTTCTTTTTGTTGTCATCTTTCTGTGGACTGCATGCTGAAGTCAGTCTGCCGAAATTGATCAGTGATGGGATGGTGCTTCAACGCGATACTAAATTGAAAATTTGGGGATGGGCAACAGCCGGTGAAAAAATCACCATAAAAATTGCCGGTAAATCATACAAAACAAAGACCGGAACTGACGGATCCTGGGTTGTATTGATAAATCCGGTAAAAGCAGGAGGACCTTATACCTTAACTATAACAGCAACGAATACCCTAACTATAAAAGATGTACTATTTGGCGATGTTTGGTTCTGTAGCGGGCAGAGTAATATGGTGCACCAGTTGAATATTCACGATATAACTTATGCCAGAGAAATAGCTGCTGCAAATTATCCGGAGATAAGGCAATTTGTTATTCCTACAGTGGCAAACCTGGAAGCTCCAAAAAATGATTTTCCATCCGGTTCCTGGAAAAAAGCAGTCGGCGAGGAAGTGAGACCATTTTCCGGTGTTGCTTATTTCTTTGCAAAAAAACTATATGAAAAATACCATGTTCCGATCGGCATCATCAATGCAAGTGTTGGTGGCACGCCAATCGAAGCCTGGATGAGTGAAGAAGGACTTAAAGACTTTCCGACTTTTTTGTCGACAGTTCAAAAGAATAAGGATACAGCATATATAAATGGTCTCAGTAGCAAAGCAAATGCAGGAAGAACATCTCCTATGCAGGATCAGGGATTAATTGAAAATCCAAAATGGTCTGAAACAAATTATATCCCAAAAGCATGGCATAACATTAATGTTCCCGGTTATTGGGAAGACCAGGGAATCAAAGACCTGAATGGCGTGGTTTGGTACAGAAAAGAAATTGACATCAACGCATCAATGACAGGAAAACCCGCAAAAGTTTTCCTGGGAAGAATTGTTGATGCTGATGTATTATATATTAATGGAAAGGAGATTGGAAAAACAACTTACCTGTATCCACAAAGGAGGTATAATGTACCTGCAGATGTTTTGAAAGCAGGTAAAAATATTTTTGTTGTGAGGGTGACCAACAATTCAGGAAAAGGAGGATTTGTTCCCGATAAACCATATTGTTTATTTACCGGAAACGATACAATAGATCTGAAAGGATACTGGCAATATAAAGTGGGAGAAGTTTATATGCCCCGGTCAGGAAACGGCGGTGGAGGCATTAATGCACAGAACCAGCCAGCTGCATCGTATAATGCAATGGTTGCTCCGGTTATTAATTATTCAATAAAAGGGATTCTTTGGTACCAGGGTGAGAGTAGTACCGGCATAGCAGAAGAATATGCAAAGATTCAACCGGCCTTGATCGCTGACTGGCGGACTAAATGGAAGCAAAACAATCTCCCTTTTTTATATGTGCAGTTGCCCGGATTTATGGAGTATAACTATTTGCCTACAGAAAGTCAATGGGCAATGTTGAGGGAGTCACAACTTAAATCATTGTCGGTTCCAAATACAGCAATGGTTGTTGCCATTGATCTGGGCGAATGGAATGATGTTCATCCAGATAATAAAAAAGATGTTGGGGAACGCCTGGCACTTGCTGCTGAAAAAATTGTTTATGGAGACAGTATTGTTTATTCCGGCCCGATATTCAGGTCTTCAGAAATTAAAGGCAATCAAATTAATTTATCATTTGATCATATAGGTTCCGGCTTAACTACAAAAGATGGAGAAGCGCCCGCGGAGTTTGCCATCGCAGGAGCAGATAAAAAATTCGTGTGGGCAAAAGCCAGAATTGAGGACAATAAAATTATTGTATGGAATGATTCTGTTCTCAAGCCTCTTTATGTCCGGTATTCATGGGCCGATAATCCGGTTAATCCCAATCTGTATAACAAAGAAGGTTTGCCAGCTTCACCATTCAGAACCGATCAATAAAAATATCCTGCATTTTTCTATAACTGAATTAGCCAATGAAATATTTAATTTTTTGCCTTGGATTCCTATCTTTTGGTAACGCTGTTATTTCACAAACTACAACTATAGATAGCAGTAAGTATCCAAAGCTCCTGACATTATCTGCACAGGAGGATAGTCAGAATATGATGCAGCAATTGGGTATTAAAAAATTGAGACCAGGTCCGAGTGGAGACCCTAATGCGCCTAATCATGCCAATTACGATGAATCTTTGGCAAATCCTTGTCCACAATTACCAGATGTACTGACCACAAAAAACGGGAAAAAAATAACCAGTCCGGATGCATGGTGGAAACAACGTCGACCTGAAATTGTGGAAGACATTGAAGGAGAAATGTATGGACGGTTGCCGAAAAATATTCCAAAGGTTACCTGGAAAGTAAAAATTACGGATAAGGAATTTATTGGTCGGACTCCGGCTATTGTAAAACAATTGGTAGGACATGTTGATAATAGTGGGTACCCGTTGATCAACGTGGACATAAATATGATCCTCGTTATTCCAACTAATGTAAAAGGACCGGTACCGGTTTTAATGATGTTTGGATTTCCTTCTTTTCCGGCACCAGCACAGCCTTCACCTGCAGATATGGAGAAACTGAATAATGCTTTTAAGGAGTTGATGATAAAAAATGATTCTTCATTAAAAGCAATATTCGACCGATATCCAGCATATTCACCCATCACAAGATTAGCAGGACCAAATTTCTTTGCACCTCCACCAGCTGGTGATCTTCCTCCAACAGAACAATTACTTGCAGCGGGATGGGGCTATGCAACAATCGATCCTGGTAGCATTCAGGCAGATAATGGAGCAGGGCTCACAAGAGGAATTATTGGGTTAGTTAATAAAGGACAAACTCGTAAGCCAGATGATTGGGGAGCTCTGCGTGCATGGTCATGGGGTGCAGCACGTGGATTGGATTATTTAGAAACGGATAGTTTAGTGGATGCAAAAAAAGTTGGAATTGAAGGAGTATCGCGATATGGTAAAGCAGCTTTGGTAACGCTCGCTTTTGAACAACGTTTTGCAGTAGGACTAATCGGTTCTTCAGGTAAAGGAGGAGCAACATTGCATCGTCGTGTTTATGGGGAAGCGGTAGAAAGCCTGACTGGAGGAGAATATTATTGGATGGCAGGAAATTATATGAAATATGGTTCTGCAGAATCAGGATTTGGAACAAAAACAGGATGTGACCTTCCTGTGGATTCGCATGAATTGATTGCTCTTGCCGCGCCACGACTGACTTTCATCAGTTATGGAATTCCCGAAAAAGGAGATGCAAAATGGCTTGATCAAACAGGTAGTTATATGGCAACTGTCGCAGCGGGTTCAGTATTTACATTGTTAGGAGCAAAAGATCTTGGGGTCTCTAATGAATATTTAACCGAAAAAATGCCTCCTGTACAAACTGGTCTGCTGAATGGCGAACTTGCATGGCGGCAGCATGATGGTGGACATACAGATGCTCCCAATTTCAAATATTTTATTCCATGGGCCAGTAGTTTTCTGCACTATGAAAAAAAACCACAGTAATATTATTAAAATGAAGATCAGTATAATAATTCTGGCAAATTTTCTATTCATTCTTTCTGCCAACTCACAATCTGCAAAAGTTTGGAAAGGGAAAAAAGCAGCAGTTGTAATTACTTATGACGATGCTATAGATCAGCATCTTGATAATGCCTTGCCGCTTCTTGATTCACTGGGATTAAAAGCAACATTTTATATCACTGCATATTCAAGCTCAATTCAGTTAAGATTAAATGAATGGAAGAAACTGACACCCAAAGGACATGAACTTGGAAATCATACTTTATTTCATCCCTGTAACGGTGGGGTGGGAAGGGAATGGGTGCAACCAGAATATGATCTCACTAAATATTCGGTTCAGAGAATGATTGATGAAATCAGAATGACAAATGTTTTCCTCCAGTCTTTGGATGGAAATAAAAAAAGAACATTTGCCTTTACCTGTGGTGACATGAAGATTGGTGATTCTTCATTTATCAAGGCATTAAAAAATGATTTTGTAGCAGCCAGGGCGGTAAACAATCAAATGCATAGAATAAATGAAATTGACCTCTACAAGGTTGATTGCTATGTGGTGAGCGGCCAAAGCGGAGAACAATTAGTTGAATGGGTAAAAAAAGCCGTCGAAACAGAATCGTTGCTTGTCATCCTTTTTCATGGAGTAGGAGGTGGCAATGGCCTGGATGTTTCGCTCCCTGCACATCGAATGTTTTTACAATATCTGAAGAAAAACGAGCAGGAAATATGGGTTGCACCAATGCTGGAAGTAGCCGAGTATGTTAAGTCGGAACAAAACCGAAAACAGACTAAATCAGTGAATTAAATCAGTTTCATTACCTGCAAAAAAAATCCAGCGACCAATCGCTGGATTAATTTCAATCTTTATTTTTATTTCGTCGACTCTCTTCTTTTCCCGGTGAAAGTTCCTTCACCCAGTGATCCAAATTTTACTTTTCCCTTCATGTTGTCTCCATCTATAACACCTGTATATTGGATAATATTACCACTGATATTGAATTCAAGCATAACATCCAAACCTTTAATGACCCCCTTGACAGGAGCTTCGCCTAGTTGACCGTTATATGTGCCGGAGATTAGTGTATCATTATCCTGCTTTAGGGTCATAACTGGTGTGCCATTGCCCATACTGGATTGAACACTCATGTCCCAAGTACCGGCAATTTTAGGTTTTTGATTATTGACAGGAATAAATGCGGTTGCTGTTAGCCCTGCAATTGCCAACAGGAAAATGAATATGGAATGGTTAGATTTTTTCATGTCTGATCATTTGAGTATTTTAAAAATAGCGTATTTGATAACAATACGACCATTATTATCATAAAATCGAAGCTTCTGATAATATCATTTATCAGTGAATTCAGAGAGTTGTCCTACCGTTAGTGAAATCAGTCTTACTATAGAATCTACAAATCCCTCGCCAAAAAATGCATCAAACTAATCCGGAAGTAGAATCCCTATTTTAATATAGTTAAAATATAGCTTATATTTAAAAGGAAGACATCCAATGGAGAATTACATTTTGTGAGATAAGGGTTTATAAGCATCAACATTTACTTGTTTTCAATAAAAATAAAACTGTATGAAACACGTAATGAATTTCCTCAATAAAACGATCAAGGGTGGTATATTCTTTATCGTACCGCTAACCTTACTTGTTGTTTTGTTTGCTAAAGTCTTTGCTGTATTAAAACCCTTCGCACAAAAAATTTCAGGCCTTATTGACAAGAACCAGGAACGTGTTTTTGATCTATCATATATTATCACCATCGTATTACTGTTCCTGCTTTGCTTCATTTTTGGATTGGCAGCAGCATCTGCCTTTGGTAAAGCATTTGTTCGATGGATCGAGGATAATATTCTGGTGATTGTTCCAGGTTATCAACTTATAAAAAATGCAGGTCAGGCTGCAATCGGCCTTGACGACACAAAAAATTTCCCTGTTGTTTTGGTACCGGTGGACGGTTGGATGCTCGCATTTCTGATTGAGTCCATTTCAAATGATGAACTGGTTGTTTTTGTTCCCGGTTCGCCAAATCCCTGGAGTGGAAATGTCCTCATTTTTAAAAAGTCTGAAATAAAAGAAACTTCACTGACGCAAAAAGAAGCCCTTGGATTTCTGAAACAAACGGGGATGGGACTACAGGATCTGAAGAAAGTCAGCTAACCCATAAAATAATAAATTAAAAGGTCGTTCTAAAACGACCTTTTTTGTTTTGCGGTGATTTTGTGTATCCGTTATTTTTTTTGTCATTTGTTAACGACCAGGGTGAGTAAAAATTCATCCAGATTGCGGAATCCCATGGCAGTGCCTTCTTTGTAATATCCATTTGCAGTGAACTGTTCAAGTTCGGCAAGGCTTGCCATTTTTTTGGCAATTTGAACGGTGGTTTTCTCAGCTCCGGCTTTAAAGGAGTTTGTGGTTATGGAAAAGGTAAAACCCGAATCAATGGGATTTCCATTTCCGTCACTGAAGGAATTCTTTGTGGTGAAACTTGTCTTGGGTTGGATTTCGATAAATTCAGCCTTACTAAAGCGGGAGGGGGTTTCATTCTCAGGAGAAACCATAGCATATAGCCAACGACCACCTTCCCGGAAATCCATCTCTTTAGTTTGGACCCGCCACGGTTTGGGACCCATCCATTGATCCAGAATCTCGGCTTTTGTAAAGGCGTCCCAGACAAGATCGATGTCGGCGGCGAATTCCCTTGTAACGTAAATTGTTGCCGTGTCTTTGTCTACGGTGAAATCAAATAGGAGGTTCATTTTTTCTTATTTTTTAAGGTGAACAATACTTGATCAAGTTCTTTGAATCTTTCTTCCGTAATCTTCCGGAACTGCGCTAGCCAGATGTCGATTTCTTCCATTTTATCAATTTTTAGTGCATAGAAGATTTCCCTGCCTTCCTGCTTTTGGGCCAGGAGGTCACATTCGGACAGGATACGCAAATGTTTGGATATGGATTGGCGGGTGATTTCGAAGTGCTCCGCAATGGCATTGGGGGTCATTGCATGTACTGCGATCAGGACAAGGATCGCTCTTCTGGTGGGGTCCGCAATAGCTTGAAATATGTCACGTCTCATAAATATAAAATAAGAAGCCGTTCAGTTGCAAATATACGTGCAACCGATTGACTTCGCAAAATTTATTTTTTAAAGGGGGATTTATAAGGTGATTTCGAAAAGGTTGAACTATTGCTTACCGTTGGGATAGATGTACAAAGGGCCGCAATAATTGCGACCCTTTGTAACTGTTTTAATTTCTTGTGCCCAGAACAGGAATCGAACCTGCACTACCTTTCGATAACAAGATTTTGAGTCTAGCGCGTCTACCAATTCCGCCATCTGGGCTAAACAGGGGAGCGAAAGTACAAAAAAAGCTTTCGAAAACGAAAGCTTTTTTTGTACTAATTTGAAAGTATGACTAATGTGGAAATGTGATTTTTAGTCTCTGGTAGGGTTATCCAATAACTCCCTTTTTTCAATCCGGTAAGATGCGATAAGTCCAAGACCACCACCGATACCGATAAATGCAAACCAAAGGGCTGGATTCTCTTCATCGTGAAGTACATATATAGTGATGAAATAGGCCAGGGCAAGTCCGATACCAGCACCGAGTAGAAGCAAACCGTTTTTAAGATTACGGTAAGGAGCTGGACGATTAGCAAATTCTTTTGGATTTAGGCCTTTCTCGATCATGGACATGTTCTCCCTGCTTTTAATATAAACCAGTCCGAAGACCATTGCAAAAAAGGAAAGGGGAACTAAAATGGGAATTAAAATTTCTCCGCCGTGCATATTATCTATTTTTTATTGTTTGCTAATTGGTTACGTAATATCAGACTACACGCGATTCTTGCAGGTTACAGTTATAAGGACTAATTTTTAAAAGATTTTATTAAAATATTGATAATCAATTAAATGTATTAAATATCTGCGCCATTTCAAGTGGAGGAATTTCAAAATCATCTGTATTATATATCCGCATTTCCAAATTTTCAAATTAGCACTTTGTTCCTGTAACTTAGGAACTTAATCCCTCGTCATATAACAAGTAACATGAATTCTGCGACTCCAGATATAGAGTTGATCAGCCGGATTCTCAAAGGTGATCAGCAAGCTTACGCGGAACTCGTGGGGAGATATCAGCATTTCGTATTTACTACCGCCCTGAAGTATACACAAAACAGGGAGGATGCAGAGGAAATAGCACAGGATATCTTTGTGAAAGTGTATAGATCTTTGGCAGATTTCAAGGGGACTTCAAAATTCAGTACCTGGTTGTATACGATAACCTACAATACCAGTATTACATTTTTGAGGAAGAAAAAGCTCAATATTCAGTCGATCGATGATGAAAAAACATTGGTCCAGCTGGAAAACCAGGAGTCTTCTTTCAGCGCCAATACGATGGAACAAAAATCACGGGTAAACCGTGTGAATGAAGCCATCGGACAATTGTCGCCCGACGACGCACAAATCATCAATTTATTTTATAAAGGTGAACAGTCGCTCGAGGAAATCGGCCAGATCATGGGGATGGAACCTAACACAGTGAAGGTCAGGCTCCACCGGGCGAGACAGAAGTTGAAAGATAAACTGGAGAAAGATATCAGAACGGAAGCCATTTAATAATTGTAATTTAATAGTAGCATATGTACACCCAAGATCAAATAGAGCAGCACATCTGGGACTATATAGATGGTCTGAGTACACCGGCTGAAAAGCTTATGGTGGAACAATTGTTGCAAACCGATCAACAATGGATTGCGGTGTTCAATAGCCTGAAAGGATTCAATGAAATGATTGATAGTGCTGATACTATTGAACAGCCATCCCTCAGGTTCACTAAAAATGTAATGGAAGAAGTGGCCAAATACAAAGTGGCCCCGCCAACGAAATCATATATCAACAAAAAAATCATCCAGGGTATAGCCGCGTTTTTCATTCTTTCTATTGTTGGATTCGTGGTATACGGTATCTCATTAATTGATTTTTCTGCACCAGGCACTACTCAAATTCCTAATGTAGGCATGGGTAAACTAAATCAGGATTGGAGTAAGTACCTGAACTCAACAGTATTGAATGTTTTCCTCTTACTTGATGTAGTTGCCGGTCTCATGATACTTGACAGATATCTGCGTCGTAAAAAAGAAACCAACGCTCAGGCTTGAGTTGATGGTTGGATAACTATTTTTTTGCTTCCATTCTATTTATGTTTGGTTCTAAGTTCATGATCCTCTCATGAATGGTTATTCGTTTTTGCATATTATATTGCTG
>Ga0207691_10007462_pt1 | contig 10529 bp, 8 predicted proteins | sample KBSM13metaG_FD_184327 | JGI IMG/M metagenome (GOLD analysis project Ga0207691, IMG submission 184327) | Miscanthus rhizosphere microbial communities from Kellogg Biological Station, Michigan, USA - KBS M1-3 metaG (SPAdes) (version 2) | ecosystem: Host-associated > Plants > Roots > Rhizosphere >... | reverse complement strand
CGGGATGAGCGCGGAGGTGCAGGCGCACGCCTTCGAACCGTTTTTCACGACGAAGGAGCCGGGCAAGGGCACCGGCCTGGGCCTTTCGACGGTGTACGGCATCGTGAAGCAGAGCGGCGGGACGATTCTGCTCGACAGCGTTCCCGGCACCGGCACGACGTTCCGCATCTTCCTGCCGGTGGTCGAGCGGCGCGTACCGCGCGTGCGTCAGGCGGACGCCAACGCGCACCTGTCGCGGCCGACCGAAACGATCCTGCTCGTCGAGGACGAAAAGGTCGTTCGCGGGCTGTCACGCAAGACGCTGCAGGCCGCCGGATACGCGGTGCTTGAAGCCGCCAGTCCCCGCGAGGCCCTGCGCATCTCCGAGAGTCACCAGGGCACCATCCACCTCATCGTCACCGATGTGGTGATGCCCGAGTTGAGCGGGCCGGCGCTCGTCCAACGTCTGACCGCGCGGCACACCGAAGCCAAAGTCCTCTTCATGTCCGGTTACACGGACGACGTGCTGGCGCCGCACCATTTCACGGATCGCAGCGTGGCGTTCCTGTCGAAGCCGTTCACGCCGGCGGTGCTCGTCAAGAAAGTGCGCGACGTGCTCGACGCGCCCGGCGAGCTTCTGAGCGCAAGCACGCCGGCGGCTGGCGGCCGCCCGCTCACGATTCACTGATCACGAAGAACGCAAAGGCCGCGAAGACCGCAAAGTTAAATCTGGCTTTGCGATCTTTGCGATCTTTGCGTTGTACGTGGTTCATGCGACCGGCACTTCCGACGCCTGCACCGGCTGGCGCTCGGCCGCCTCGATGCTGCGCGCCAGGCACTGCGCCGCCGCGATCGCACGGTCGGGGAGCTGTGACGTGAAGCAGATCCGCATCTCCTGCGTGCCGCCGCCGTCCGCGTAGAAGGCCTCGCCCGCGACGAACACCATCGCCTCGCGCATCGCCTGCTGCTGGACCGCGCGCGCCAGTACCTTGCCGCCGAGCCGGCACCACAGATACAGCCCGCCTTCGGGCACCGCGAAGCGCAAGCGACCCGCGGGGACATGCTGACCGAGCGCCTTGACCATGGCGTCGCGGCGGCGGCGGTGCTCCTGCCGCAGCGTGTGCAGATGGCGATCGAAGACGCCGTTGTCGAGGAGCGCCGCGACGGCGAGCTGCGACAGGTTCTGCGGGTGGAGATCGACGCGCTGCTTGATCAGCGACAGTTGCTCGATGATCGGCGGCACCGCGGCGATCCAGCCAAGTCTGAGCCCCGGGGCCAGCATCTTCGAGAACGTATTCAGGTGGATGACAATCGTGTGCATCTCGTCGAGCGCGTAGAGCGACGGCGGCGGCGGCGCGCCCAGGGTGAGCTCGCGATACGTATCGTCTTCCACGATCGGCACGCGGTACCGCTCCGCCAGTTCCAGCAGCTCGCGGCGCGCACGCAGCGGCATCGTCAGGCTCGTTGGATTCTGATGCGTCGGGTTCAGGTACATCAGCTTCGGCCGGTAGCGCAGGAGCGATTCCTCGAGTTCGTCGAGATCCGCGCGGCGAATATCCCAGCCGATCAGGCGTGCACCGGCGTTGCGGAAGCTGTGCACGGCGCCGAGGTATCCTGGCCGTTCGATGATGACGCTGTCGCCGGGGTCGATGAGGCAGCGGACCAGCAGATCGAGTCCCTGCTGCGCGCCGGCGATCACCAGGATGTTGTCCGGTGGACCGCCGAAGCGCGACGCAATCGCTTCGCGGAATCGCCATTGCCCTTCGGTCGGGCCGTTCTTCCACACCACCATCGGCTGGTTGGACAGCAGCCGATCGACGGCCTGCTGAAACGCCGCGGCGGGAAAGCGGTCGAGTGCCGGCTGCCCCGCGGCAAACGAGATGACGCGCGGATCGCCGGCCGCGCGCACCAGGTCGCGGACCGTCGTGTCGTTGGCTTGCAGCGCCGCCGCCGACACCTTGCCCCGCCACGCAAACGGCGCGCTGCCCGGGTCGGGCCGCGCCGACACGAAGGTCCCCCGCCCGACGTAACCGCGCACCAGCCCCTTCGACTCCAGCTCGCGATACGCGTGCACGACCGTCGTGCGGCTGACCTTGAGCGCGCGCGCGAGATCGCGCTCCGGCGGCAGCCGCGCGCCGGCGGCTGTCGCACCCGTCGCCAGGCCACGCTCCACGAGTTCCACGATCCGCCGGTACATCGGCCGGACGCGCGGCAGTGTCGCCGCGTCGGCCGCCCCGATCGCCTTGAGCAGTCCAAACGACGATTGGTCCTTTTTTCGAAGGAGCTTTCTCGGCATGATGCAGTCCATTGTAGCGTTTGAAAGGAGCCAATCGATGAAAGACGGCATCATCTACGCTGATGGGGCGTTCCGGCCCGCGGCGGACGCGGCAGTCAGCGTCTTCGATCACGGCCTGCTTTATGGGGACGGCGTGTTCGAAGGGATCCGCGCGTACAACGGTCGCGTCTTCAAACTGGAACGCCACATCGAGCGCCTGTTCGAATCGGCGCGGGCGATTCGCCTCCGGATCCCGGTTCCGCAGGAAGACGTGGAGGCGCTGGTCCTCGAGACCTGCCGCCGGAACGGCATCGTCGACGGCTACATCCGGCTGCTGGTCACGCGCGGCGCCGGCGACCTGGGGCTCGATCCGAGCGCCTGCCCCCGGCCGGACATCATCGTCATCGCCAGAGCCGGCGTCACCCTCTACAAGCGCGCGCCCAACCACGGGATCACGGCGGTCACGTCGGCTTTCCGTCGCAACGCCGCTGATGCCACGAGTCCGGCGATCAAGTCGTTGAACTATCTGAACAACGTGCTGGCGCGGATCGAGGCCACCGATCGAGGCGCCGACGAGGCGATTCTGCTCGATCGCGACGGCCATGTCGCCGAGGCCACGGCCGACAACGTCTTCATCGTCACCGAGCGTGCGGTGGTGACGCCGCCGACCTCCACGAACCTTCGCGGCATCACGCGGGAGACCATCCTCCAGTTGGCCGAAGGGCTGGGGATCCGGACGGAAGAACGGGCGTTCGCGCTGTTCGATCTGTGGAGCGCGCGCGAAGCGTTCATGTGCGGCACCATGGCCGAGGTCGTGCCAATTGCCTCGGTCGATGGCCGGACCATCGGGAGCGGCACGCCTGGACCGACCACTCTTCGATTGATGGCGGCATACGGGGAGTTCGTTCGCAGCACGGGAACGCCAATCGAGGCCGGCGCGGTGCCAGCGGTCGCCGGCGCCGGCGCGGGCTATCGCGTATAAAGCCCGCAGGAACTTGGGGCTGGGGGCTAGGGGCTAGCTGATATCTGGCGGGACGGCGCTAGGGCCGTCCCGCGTTCGAACAGTTGCGCGGCCGCGAGATCTCAGCGCAGAATCGCCGCTGACGCCATGACATTTCTCCTCGATCTGAAATACGCCCTGCGCTCGCTCGCCCGCGCGAAGGGCGTCGCCCTCACCGTCGCCCTGACCCTTGCGCTCGGGATTGGTGCCAACGCCGCCATTTTCAGCGTCGTGCGCGGCGTGCTGCTCCGGCCGCTGGTCAACCGCGACGAAACGCGGCTGATCTACATCAGACAGAGCGCGCGCGGCAGCGGGATCGAGAACACCACGTTTTCCGTGCCGGAAATCCAGGATCTCCAGCAGAGCGTGAAAACGCTGCAGAGCGTCGGGACCTTCTCGACCGTTGGCTTCACGATGGTCGGCCTCGGCGAGCCGCGCCAGGTGCGTGCCGGGGTCGTCGACGGCAACTACTTCGACGTCATGGGTCTGAAGCCGGTCCTTGGCCGGCTGTTGAACGCGGAGGACGACGGACCGAAGGCGGCGGGTGCGGCGGTACTCACGCATCGCTTCTGGACCACGGCGTTGAAGAGCGATCCGACGGTCCTCGGCAAGACGATTCGTCTCGGCACGCGCTCGGCGACCATCGTCGGCGTACTCGAACCGTCGGTGCCGTATCCCGCGGAGACGGAACTGATCGCGAACATCGTGACGAGCCCGCACCACCTGTCGGCGACGATGATCACGGGGCGCGAGCACCGGATGACCGAGATCTTCGGGCGGCTCGCGCCGAATGTGGAGCTCGAAGCGGCGCGCGCCGAGCTTAACACCTTCCACGCCGGTATGGTGGCCGCCCACCCGGAGATGTACACGCCGAAATCCAATTTCGGCATCAGTGCGGTACGGCTGCGCGAGCAGATCACGTCGAAAGCGCGCGCGGTGCTCCTCGTGCTGCTGGCGGCCTCGGGGCTGGTGTTTGTGATCGCCTGTTCGAACGTCGCGAATCTGATCCTGGCGCGGACGGTTCGTCGGGAAGGCGAGCTGGCGGTTCGCGCGGCGCTGGGCGCGAGCGCGGCAGCGCTGCGGCGCACGCTGCTGGCGGAGAGTCTCCTGCTGTGTGTGTCAGGCGCCGTCCTCGGTGTGCTCATCGCACGGCCGATGGTCGCGGTTCTCTCGAGTTACGCCGCGCGGTTCTCCGTGCGGGCGCTCGATCTGACGTTGGATGTGAGCGTCTTGTGGGTCGGGGTCGCGCTCGCTACGGTGGCCAGCGTGCTGCTGGCGTTCGTCCCGCGACTGCCCTCCACCGAATCGCCCAAGGGTCTAGGGCTGGCGACCGGTGGTCTTCGCATCACCGGTTCGACGAATCGCCGCCTTCGCGCGTTTGCGGTGACGCAGATCGCCGCGTCGTTCGTGCTGCTGGCCGGCGCGGGGATGCTGCTGAAGACCTTGCTGGCGCTGCAGGCGGCGCAGCCCGGGTTTCAAACCACGCAGGTCCTTGCCGTCAACGTGCCTGTCATGGCGTTCGGGAAGACGCCCGAGCAGATCAGAGCGTTCTATCGCGAGGTGCGGCGCCGCGTTGGCGAAGTGCCGGGCGTGCAGCAGGTGGCCGTCGGCGGCCAGGTGCCATGGCGCGACGCCGGGAATTTCGGACCCGGGTTCGCGTTCACCGTCGAAGGACAGAAGCTCGAAAACGGCGAAGAACCGCCGCGCGGCAAGTTCCGATCGATTACGCCGGGTTTCTTCGCGACGCTCGGCGTTCCGTTGCTCGAAGGGCGCGACTTCAACGACGCTGATGTCCTCGGCTCCGAGCGCGTCGTCATCGTCAGCGCCACGCTGGCGCAGCGGCTGTTCCCGGGACAGGACGCCGTGAACAGACGCCTCTACTGGAGCGACGGCGTGATGAAGTTCATCGGCATCAGCCAGGAGCCACGCCGCATCGTCGGCATCGTCGCCGACGTGGACGACGAGAACATCACACCGAAACCGTCGATGCTGGTGTATCACCCGTTCGAACAGGAGATTGGCGGCGGCCGGCTGTTCGTGCACGCCACCACCGATCCGTACGCGCTGGTTCCGACCATCACACGCACGGTCCGCGAGATGGCGGTCGATCAACCGGTCGAGCGCGCCAGCACGCTCGCTGACGTGCGCGCCGAAGTGCTCGCACCGGATCGGCTGAACACGATTGTCTTCGGTGGATTCGCGGCTGTCGCGCTCGCGATCTCGATCGTCGGCGTCGCCGGGGTGCTCGCGTTTTCCGTCAGCGGACGCACGCGCGAATTCGGCATCCGGCTGGCAGTCGGCTCGCAGCCGCGGACGATTCTGGCCGGCGTGCTGTCGGAGGGCGTCGTGATGGCCGTCGTCGGCGTCGCGGCTGGCGTCCTCGGCGGCTTCGCGCTGGCGCGTATCGTCGGCAGTTACATCCAGAACGTCGAGCTGCCGGGCGCGCTGCCGGCGATCGGCGCGGCGATGGTCCTTCTGGCCGCGGCGGTCATCGCGTCCGTGATGCCGGCCGCGCGCGCCGCGCGCGTCGACGTCGTGCAGGCCCTCCGCGGCGACTGAACCCTTCTTCGAACTCTCGAAAATCGCGAGCTGGCCCCTGAATCTCGGGTCTTGACTCTTATTTTAGTTTCAACTAAAGTACGCGCCATGGAGACCACGGTGCTGGCGGCGATTGCGTCTCCCCGGCGGCGGGAGATTCTGCGCCTGGTGTGGGACCGCGAGTTGAGCGCGGGCGACATCGCCCGATCGATGCCCGACGTCACGTTCGGCGCGGTGTCGCTGCAGCTGCGGTCGCTGGCGGAAGCCGGTCTCGTCGACGTTCGCGCAGACCGGCAGAACCGCTTCTATCAGGCGCGCCGCGAAGCGCTCGGTCCGGTCAGCGCCATGCTCGAACGGATGTGGGACGACGCGCTGTGGAAGCTGAAGCTGGTGGCGGAATTCGAACAGACACGCCGCGGCCCGAAACCTCGGCGCCGGCGAAAGAAGACGAACGAGAGGACATCATGATGACGCTGACACACCAGGTCGATCGCACGGTCGTGATTCAAGCCACGCCAGCCGTGGTCTTCGCTTTCCTCACCGAAACGCCGCGCTGGGCGGCCTGGTGGGGCGCCGGCTCGGAAATCGACGCGCGGCCAGGCGGGCAGATGAAGATCCGCTATCCGGACGGCACCGAAGTGACGGGCGAAGTCCTCGAAGTCCGCGCGCCCGAGCGGATTGCGTTCACCTATGGCTACGCCAGCGGCCAGTTGATTCCGCCGGGCGGATCGCGAGTGACCATCGAGCTCGAGCCGATCGGCGCGGCCACGCGCCTGCACCTCACACACGAAGTCGCTGAAGAAATCACGCGCGATCAGCACATCCAGGGCTGGCGGTATCAGCTGTCGCTGTTCGCGAACGTCGTCGCCGACGCCGTCAACGCCGGCGCGGCCGCCGTCGTCGACGCGTGGTTCGACGCGTGGGCGGACCCCGACGCCGCCTCGCGCGCGCGCACGCTCTCGCGCATCGCCGCGGACACGCTCCAGTTCCGCGATCGCTACAGCACCACCGACGGCGTCGCGGATCTCGTGGCGCACATCACCGGCGCTCAGCGCTTCATGCCGGGCATCCGGATGCAGCGACAGGGCGAGGTCCGGCACTGCCAGGGCACCGTCCTGGCGGACTTCGTGGCGCGGTCGAGCGACGGCCAGGCGCGCGCCGCCGGCACCAACGTCTTTGTCTTCGGCGCGAACGGGAAGCTCGATTGGGTGACGGGCTTCATGAACGTCGCGAGCTGAGACTCACGACCCTGACCGGGCCGCGCGACACCGGAGGCGATGTCACGTAGCGCGGTTCTTTCAGGGCCGCGAAACAGGAGGCCACATGCACGCTCGACACATGCACACTCGTGCCGTTCTGACGCTGCTCTGCTGCGCCGCGCTGACGCAGGCATCCTCACTCGTCGCGCACACACAATCGGAGAAACCGGAGACGGTGATGATCACGCTGCACGCCAAGGCCGGCGCCGAAGCGGAGCTCGCGCAGGTGATCGCGCGCCATTGGGACACGGCACGCCGGCTGAAGATGATCCGCGAGACGCCGCACCTCACGCTGCGATCGGACGAAGGCGCACAGACCGACTTCGTCGAGATCATGACCTGGCGCGACGCCAGCGTGCCCGATTCAGCGCCGGCGGAGATTCAGAAGCTCTGGTCCGAGATGAACCGCCTCGTCGAACAACGCGGGGCAACGCCTGGCCTCAGGATCGAGCAGATGTCGGTCGTCACCGACGCACGCTGACCGCGACGTTCTTGCGGCTTCGACGACGGCTCCGTCTCAGCAGGGCGATGCCGACCAGTCGTGCTGTGTGAACTGATACTCGGCCTGCAAACAGGAAGCGACTAACAGCTCTCAGCGTCGACGGATCGATCGGCGTGATCGCGCAGCGAATCCAACCAGGCCGGCTCCCAGTAACATCAAGGTGGCTGGCTCTGGGATCGCCGCGTTGCCCTCCAATTGGAACGCCAGGTTGAACGTGGGATTTGTCGGCGCTCCGACGATATCCGTCCCAATGCGCAGCCAATCCGGGTCGAGGGCGCCGTTCCGGATCCACGCCTGCAGGTCCGGATTAATTGGCGTATTGGGAGGACCGGCCGGAATCGGCCTCAGCGCCGAGAGCCAGAAGAAATTTCCAGACGACAGCCCGACTTGCGGCACGAAAAAGTAGTGGTCTGCTGGAAGATCGATTGGACTCGAGAACAGCACGTCGAAACGTACCTCTTGTCCGGTGACAGATCCCTCACCCATGGTGTGCTGATTCGGACTCGGAAAAATCCCATTCAAGACCGAATTCTGTGCCGTGAACGAGTTCGCAATGATGGTCATCGTCAAAGACGTGATGCCGGTCGCCAGGTCGCGTTCTGCGAAGGCGACGTCCGAGGGCGAATTGGCGCGCGTCGGCACTTGGGGAACTCTGTTCATATCGCTGTCTGCCGGGAATACCCGATAGATTTCAAGGTTCAAGTCGTTGACGTGGAATCCAAGAGGCACAAGGCCGATGAAGCTGGCGGAAGTAATTGAGAAGGAGCCGTTGAGAATGAAATCATCGGCGGCCTCGATTTCCATTGCGCCACCAGATTCAGTGCGGCTGGCAGCTGCCATTTGATTGGTCACACCGAGATTGCTGAAGACGATGCTGCTTGCAGCGGCAGGAGAGGAGAATGCCAATGCCGAACACAACACACCGAGCCCCACAAGCGTGCCAGCCTTAGATTTCATAAGAATCTCCGTGAACTGTTGACGCGCGTTCCCACATTCAATGCCAGCCAGTGACATTTGCAAATTCTTCTGCGTGCAATCGTTATGCAACCTGAGCTGTTCTGAAGTATTAGGGCTATCTGACATGCGCCTGTTGATCACGGAATTCTGCGCAGTGAAGCTGCCGGGGCAACGATGACGACTGCACCGAGCCACGTGCGTCGTGTCTTCATTGTTCTTTCCTTATGGCTGTGCGAAGCAGCGCTGCTCGAAACGACCTGCTTAGCAATCCCGGTTCCCAGCACGAGACTTCGCGAAACGCTCGCAGCGTCTGCTTTTTTTGCAGATCATCGATGAGCTGGGAGCGCCGATTCGACGTCTGCTGGGGCAGAGTTTTGTCCGCGCGACGCGCGCTGTTTCATAAGTGCGACCCTTACTCGCGTATGATCGCGGCCCCATGAATGGCCGAACGATCGTCGCCGCAATCCTTTTCATCGCCGCTTCCCCCGGCGTGCGTGCGCAGAACGCGCCGCCGCACGCTGCCGAACATCACGAGTTTCTGATCGAGAACTTCCGCACCGAGAGCGGTGTCACGCTGCCGAAGGCGCGGATTGTCTACGGCACCTACGGCCGCCTCAACGCGGCGCGCGACAACGCGGTCCTGCTGCCGTCGCACTACATGGCGAATCATCACGGCTACGACTGGCTGATCGGCCCGGATCGCGCGCTCGATCCCGCCAAACTATTCCTGGTGGCGACCGAGCTTTTTGGCAACGGACAGTCGTCGTCGCCGAGCAATACGCCGGAGCCGTTTCACGGACCGCGCTTTCCCGTCACCACCATCCGCGACAACGTCGAAGCGGTCCATCGGCTGCTCGTCGACGAGTTGAAGGTGACGCACGTGCGCGCGATCATCGGCTTTTCGATGGGCGCCGAGCAGGCCTTCCAGTGGGCGGTCAGCCATCCCGACTTCGCGGACCGTATCGTGGCCACAGCGGGTACCGCGAAGGCATGGCCGCACGGCGTCGTGCGCCTCGAAGGTCAGATTGCCGCGCTGACGGCGGATCCGGCGTTCAACGGCGGCGACTACACCGCTCCGCCGCGGAAAGGGATCGAAGCCTACGGGATGGTCTGGCTTGGATGGCTGTACTCGCAGGAGTGGTGGCGCCGGGAGATGTGGAAGATCGCCGCGCCCGATCGCACGCTCGACCAGGAGCTCGAGAACCGGCGCCGGACCTTCTTCGCCAACAACGACGCCAACGACATGATTCTGCAGGCGCGAACCTGGCAGCGGCACGACGTCGGCACGACCCCGGGTTTCAATGGCGACGTCGAGCGCGCCTTGCGCTCCATCCCCGCGCCCGTTTTGTACATGCCGTCGGAGACCGACCTGTACTTCCCGGTCGGGGACGCGCGCTTCGAGGCCCAGTTCATCCGCCGTGTGTCGCTCGTGCCGATCCCGTCGTTGTGGGGCCATCCGGCGGGCGCGGGCGGAAATCCAGCCGATCGGGCGTTTCTCAACGAAAAAATCGCCCGGTTTCTGGCCGGTTTACAATGAAGCCCATGCCCACACGATCTGTTGCGCTCCTCGGCTGCCTCTCCTTCGCCGCGGCGGCGCTCGCGCTGACACACGCGCCGCTCGATGCCCAGGCGCAGAAGCCGGCGGCGCCGGCCAAGGCGGCCGCTCCCGCGAAAGCCGCAATTCCACGGCTCGCCGATGGGCATCCGGACTTTCAAGGCTTTTACGACGTCTCGACGATGACGCCGGTGGACCGGCCGCGTGGCGTCAAGAACCTCGTGCTGACCGAACAGGAAGCCGTGGCGATGGAGCGGTACGAGGCGCAGCGGCAGGTGAAGAACGACGCACCGCTAGCCGGCGATCGCAAGGCGCCGCCGGTCGGCGGGGAATCGACGGCGCCGAAGACGTATCTGGAGTTTCTCGAACAGGCGGGCGGCGGCGTCGTGGGCGGCTACAACAATTTCTGGCTCGCCGGCGGCGACCACGTCATCAGGGTCGACGGTCAACCGCGCAGCTCGCTG
>Ga0207691_10007460_pt1 | contig 10529 bp, 7 predicted proteins | sample KBSM13metaG_FD_184327 | JGI IMG/M metagenome (GOLD analysis project Ga0207691, IMG submission 184327) | Miscanthus rhizosphere microbial communities from Kellogg Biological Station, Michigan, USA - KBS M1-3 metaG (SPAdes) (version 2) | ecosystem: Host-associated > Plants > Roots > Rhizosphere >... | reverse complement strand
CATCGGCCCAGTGCATCGCTTCGGCGGTGACCAGCAGCAGGCTCAACAGAAGAGGCGCTGCCAGCCGGAACAAGGTGCGTGAGTCCATTAGTCTTCCATTGCCGCGTCGGTCTTGCTTCGGTAACGGCGCGCAGCGCGCGCTTCTTTAGCGTTGCGTTGGTCGCAGTGACCGTCGCGCAGGGTGCTTGCGAGCAGCCGTGCCGCGATACGTGACAGCGGCAGCACTTCCTGCGCCGCGCCCAGCGCGACCGCGGCGCCGGGCATGCCCCAGACGACGCTGGTCGCGGCGTCCTGCACGAACGTCGCCGCGCCGCCATGGCGCAGGGCGAGCAGGCCCTTGGCGCCGTCGTCGCCCATGCCGGTGAGCAACGCAGCGCTGGTAATGTCCGACGCATGCTCGGCGATGGACTCGAACAACACGTCGATGCTCGGGCGATGGCGATTGACCGGCGGCGAATCGTCGAGCACGCAATGCAGGCTGCCGCCGCTGCGGCGCACGCGCAGGTGCCGCCCGCCCGGTGCGACGTATACGTGGCCGGGCACCAGGGGCTGGCCGCCGCGGACCTCGCACACCGTCATCGCGCTATGCCGGTCCAGGCGTTGCGCGAAAGCGCTGCTGAACGCCGCCGGGATGTGTTGCGCGACGACAGTCGCCGGTGCATCGGCGGGCAATTGCGACAACACCCGGCAGATGGCTTCCGTCCCACCGATCGACGCCCCGATCGCCAGCAGCCTGCCGGCGCTGCGATATTCCGCGGGTACGAGGGGCGCTGCTTCGGTACCGCGCGCCGCGACGGTGGCGCGTGCGGCCTGCCGGACCTTGGCCGAGAGTTCCGCGGCATAGATCGCAACATCGTCGCCGGCGTGCAGCCGCGGTTTTGCGATGAAGTCGACCGCGCCGCGCGCGAGCGCCTCCAGGGTGACGTCGGCGCCGGCGGCGGTGAGCGTGGACACCATCACCACCGGCATGGGTCGCAACCGCATCAGGTTGGACAGGAATGCCAGGCCGTCCATGCGCGGCATCTGCACGTCGAGCGTGAGCACGTCGGGCGCCAGGCGCTTGATCTTGTCGCGCGCGATGTAGGGATCGGCGGCCGTTCCCACGACCTCCAGCGCCGGATCGGCCGACAGCAGTTCGCACAGCAGCCCGCGCATCACCGGCGAATCGTCGATGACCAGCACGCGTACCGGGCGCGCGTCCGGCAGCGCACCGACGGGCGGCGAGGGCGTGGACACGGCGGGCATCAGAACAATTCGACGCTGCCGCTGCGCGGCCCGTGCGACAACCGTTCGCGGTAGGCGCGCTCGACATCGACCAGCTCGCGGTCGCGGGTCGCCGGCAGGCGCCGTACCAGCGTGCGCCCGGTCTGCACGAAGAACGCCACCTTGCGCGGATGGATGTCGCCCAGGTCGCTGGCCTGCACCGGAATGCGTTCGGCGTCGAGGTAATCGAGCACGAACCGCGCGTTGCGCGACCCGATCGGATCCTGGAAGCCGCGCAGCACGTTGCCGCCGCCGAACACCTTGGCCAGCAGGCGCGTACGCCGCGCGCCACGCTTGAGCAGCGCGTTCACCAGCAGCTCCATCGCATGCACGCCATAGCGCGCATTGCCAGGATCGGCCTCACCGTCGGGCAGCATGAAATGGTTCATGCCACCCACGCGCAGCAGCGGGTCGTACAGGCAGGCCGCGACGCAGGAACCGAGCAGGGTGACGATCGCCAGCGGTTCGTCGCTGACCGCGTAATCGGCGGGCAGCAACCGGATCGCGCGCGTCTGCAGCGTGGCGTCGTAGTAATCCCCCGCCACCGGCGGTGTCGCGACGGCGGCAGCGGTATTCATCGCGCCGCGCCCATGGGCGCGGCCGCGCGGTAGATCGTGCGTCCGCACGATGCCACCACGTCCTGCGCATGGCTGAAGCTTTCCGAATGGCCGGCGAACAGCAGCCCATCGGGTGCCATCGTCGTGGTGATGCGCCGCAATACCTCGTGCTGCGTGGGCTTGTCGAAATAGATCATCACGTTGCGGCAGAACACGGCGCTGAACCCGCCGCGCAAGCCGTAATCCGCCGCCAGCAGGTTGAGCGGGCGGAACGTGACCAGCGCCTGCAGTGCCGGCTTGACCCGGCACAGGCCGGCATTGGGGCCATCGCCGCGCTGGAAGAAACGCTGCCGCCGGCTGGCGGACAGCGCCCCCAGCCGATCGATGGGATACACGCCGCCCGCCGCGACCTCCAGCACGTTGGTGTCGATGTCCGTGGCGAGGATGCGCACCGGCGGCTGCAGGCTGTCGTAGGTTTCGCAGGCGGTGATCGCGAGCGAATACGCTTCCTCGCCGGTGGATGCGGCGCAGCACCAGATGCGCTGCATGCCGTCGGCGGGCGCGGCACGGCCGGCGTCGCGCAAATGCGCGGCGAGTGCGTCGAAATGGTGATCCTCGCGGAAGAACGACGTGAGGTTGGTCGTCAGCGCGTTGATGAAGGCCTGCAGTTCGGCGTCCGGATCGGCTTCCAGCAGGTCGAGGTAATCATGGAAGCGTTGCAGTCCCAGCGCGCGCACGCGACGGGCCAGGCGTCCGTAGGCCATGTCGCGCTTGTGTGGTCCGAGGTGGATGCCCGCGTGCTCGCGGATCAGGCGCGCGATGCGGCGGAAGTCGCGATCGTCGAAGTCGAAGCCGCGTTCCTCGCTGCGCGCCTTGTCGACCGCCGCCGCCGCCGTCGCATCGTCCGTGGCACCGAGACGTTCGCGCATGGCCAGCGGACTAGGCATGTCCTGCGACCGGCGCCTGGCGCAGCGCCAGCGTTTCCATCCGCGAACGGACCCACTGGGCGAAGTCGCAGGCGGGCAATGCCGGCGAATAGAGGAATCCCTGCGCCTCGTGGCATCCCAGTTCGCGCAGGAGATCAGCCTGCGCCGGCGTCTCGACGCCCTCGGCGATCACGCGCAGGTCGAAGTTGCGCGCGATCAGCAGGATCGAGCGCACGATGGCTGCGTCACCGCGGTTGGCGAGCACGTCGCGCACGAACGAGCGGTCGATCTTGACCCGATCCACCGGCAGGCGTCGCAGCACCGACAACGAGGCGTAGCCGGTGCCGAAATCGTCGTAGGCGACGCGGATACCGCGCGCGCGCAGGTTCGCCAGCGCGCTGGCGGCAATGCCGTCGTCGCGCAGCGCGATCGTTTCGGTGAGCTCCAGCTCCAGGTGCGCGGATCTCAGCCCGCTGCGTGCGAGCGCGTAGTCGACTTCGCCTGGCAGGCGTTCACCGTCCAGCTGCACCGGGAACAGGTTGACGCCGATCGACAGTTGCCGGTTGTCCACCTGCGGCCACGCCGACGCGTCCTCGCAGGCGCGTTCGATGATCCAGCGCCCGACTGCCGGGGCAACCGAGCTCATCGCCAGCGCTTCGATGAACTTGTCGGGCGACAGCAGCCCGCGCTGCGGATGGCGCCAGCGCAGCAGCGCCTCGGCGCCGGTCGGACGGCCCGTGAGCAGGCATACCTGCGGCTGGTAATGCAGTTCGAATTCGCCTTCGGTGCACGCCCGGCGCAATTCCACGTCCAGGCGCCGGCGGTCGTGCGCTTCGGCGCGCATGTCCGGTTCGAAGTGGCGAAGCTGGCGGCCCCCGCTGCGCTTGGCGCGCTGCATCGCCAGGTCCGCACGCGCGATCAACTCGCTGCTGTCGATACCGGCCTCGGCCATCGCGATGCCGACGCTCGCTTCGATATGGATCAGGTGCTGGTCGACCTGGCACGGCTTGGCGAGCTCGAGCATGACTTCGTGCAGGTGCGCGTCGATGTCGCTCGCGAACGCGCGCGGATAGACCAGCGCGAATTCGTCGCCGCCGAAGCGCGCCAGGCTCGCGTGCGCGGGCAGGGTCGCCTGCAGCCGGCACGCGACCAACTGCAGGACCGCGTCGCCGACCGCATGGCCGAGCGTGTCATTGAGCGCGCGGAAGTTGTCCAGGCCCAGCACGGCCACGCCGAGCGGCTGCACGCGTTCGCGCAGCAGCGAATCCAGAACCCCGAGCACGGCGTTGCGATGAGGCAATCCGGTGAGCTCGTCGCGATGGGCCAGGCGTCGGGTGCGGTCGTGCAACTGCCGGCGCTCGGTGACGTCGCGCAGGATCAGCGCCATTCCGCTGTCGTCGCCGGCGAGCCACCCACAGCGCGCGGCTTCGACGACGCGCACGCTGCCGTCGGCATGGCGCATGCGCAGGTCGTAGGACAGCTGCGGCGTGCGGCCGGGGCCCGGTGCGCCGAGCGTCAGCCATTGCTGCGCGTCGTCCGCGTCGCGTTGCAGGGTGGCGGGAAAGAGCGCGTGCAGTTCTGCGCCGAGCACGGTCCGCCCGCCGAACAGGTTGCCGGCGGCGGTATTGGCATAGGTGACGCAGCCGATGGCGTCGACGACGATGACGCCGCTGAAATCGGCCTGTGCGATCTGTCCGGCGATGCGGTTGCTGCGCTGCAGCGCACGGCGTTCGATCAGCCGCGTGGCGACGCGCGCGAGCCGGTGGAGGTTCTCGACCAGCCCATCGGCCAGCGTCGCGCGCGGTTTGGCATCCGCCACGCACAGCACGCCGAGCGGCTGTCCGGTAGTGTCGAGCACGGCGACGCCAAGCACGAATGCCGGCGCATCCGGGCCCGCTGTAGCGCGCAGTGCCTCGCAACGTGCATCGATGCCGGCGTCCACTATGTGCAGCACCGGCGTTTCGCGCTCCAACGCCGACCACAGCGCCACGTCACCGGCCAGCGTGGCGGCGGCGCCCGCCGGCAGCGGAGCGGGGTGCGATGCCGCGAGCCGCAACCGGCCGCTTTCGACGATGCACAACGTCGCCGTGGAGGCGTCGGCCAGGTGCGCCGCCATGTTCACCAGGTCGTCGAACTCGTCGGCGCCGCGCGCGTTTTCGCGATCGGCCTCGGCGACGTCGTCCTGGTCGGCGGGTTCGGATTCGAACACGGCGTGGTTCATGGCCATGCGTGCATCGCCAGTGCGTTGCCCCGAGAAGCCGGGTGCGTGTGGGCGTCCTGCCCGCGCATCTCAGAACTCCTGCCAGTGCGCGTCGCCCGTCGCCACGCCATTGCCAAGCGCGCGACGCACCGGACGCGGCTTCGCGGCCGCGGCGGGTGTCCTGCCCAGCGGCACGGCCACCGACTGCTGGATCGGCTGCAGGCGTTGCGGCATCAGGCGTGGCACGGCGGCCGGTTCGGCCTCCAGGTGGAATGCGGCGACGGTCTGCACCAGCTGCTCGGCCTGCTGCTCGAGGCTGCGCGCCGAGGCGGAGGCTTCTTCCACCAGCGCGGCGTTCTGCTGCGTGCTCTCGTCCATCTGCGCGATCGCCTGGTTGACCTGGTCGATGCCCGAACTCTGCTCGACCGAGGCGGCGGCGATGTCCGCGATGATGTCGGTGACGCGCTTCACACTGGTGACGATGTCGTCCATCGTGCGGCCGGCCTGGTCGACCAGGTGCGAGCCTTCCTCCACCTTGCCCACCGAGTCGGTGATCAGCTGCTTGATTTCCTTCGCCGCGCCCGCCGAACGCTGCGCGAGCGAGCGCACCTCGGCGGCGACGACGGCGAAGCCGCGCCCCTGTTCGCCGGCACGCGCGGCTTCGACCGCGGCGTTGAGCGCCAGGATGTTCGTCTGGAACGCGATCCCGTCGATGACGCCGATGATGTCGACGATCTTGCGCGAGGAGTCGGTGATCGCGCTCATCGTCTGCACCACGCGACCGACGACCTGGCCGCCTTGTCCGGCGACGTCCGCCGCGCCGCGTGCAAGCTGGTTGGCCTGGCGTGCGTTGTCGGCGTTCTGGCGCACGGTGGAGGTCAGTTCCTCCATCGACGATGCCGTTTCCTCCAGCGATGCGGCCTGCTGTTCGGTGCGCTGCGACAGGTCGCTGTTGCCCGCGGCGATCTCACCGGCGGCGGCGCTGATCGCATCGCTGCCCTGGCGGATCTGCGCGACGATTTCGGTCAGCGTGTCGACGGTACGGTTGGCGTCGCTGGCGAGTTGGCCGAAGCGGCCCGGCAGCGTGCCCTGCACGCGCCGGTTGAGGTCGCCGTCGGCGACGGCTGCCAGCAGCGCGCCAACTTCGTTGATGCCGTTGTCGGCGGTCGCCATCAGCGTGTTGAGAGCGTTGACCAGGTCGCGGTAGACGAATTCGAAGTGCTGCGCATCGCCGCGCTGGCTGAAGTCGCCGGCCACCGCGGCTTCCACCAGCGCGGTGATCTCGCCGGTGACCGCCTGGGTACCGAACTTCACGGCATCCACGGCGGACGTGATCTGCGCCTTCTTGCCCGGATAGCGTTCGATGTCGGTCGACAGGTCGCCGCGCGCGTACGCGCTCACCACGTCGATCACGCGCATCTGCACGTCGATGTGCGAGTTCACGATGGCATTGATCTCTTCCGCCATGCGTGCGAACGACCCCGGGAACGCCTCGGTCTGTAGCCGCTCGTCGATCTCGCCGCGTTCGTGCGCGTCGAACAGGTTGCGCTGTGCCGTCTCGAAACCGCGCAGGGTGGTGACGGCGGCTTCCAGGCTCTTGGCGATCCCGCGCAGCTCGTCGCGGCTGTCCACGCGCACGTGCTCGGGGAAATCGCCCACGGCAACGCGTTCGGCCGCTTCCTGGATCGCGTGCAGGGTCTTGCGCGTGCTGCGGCTGAAACCGAGGAACAGGTAGCCGGAGAACAGCATCACCAGCAGCACCCAAAGCGTGGTCAGCGTCGCATGGCGTTGCAGCAGTGCGATGCGCGCATCGGCCGTGCGCGCGAGCGACAGGTTGGCCGCGGCCATCGCCGCGCCCATCGCCAGCCGCGTCGCCTCGCTGCGCGCCGCCATCACCTTCACCGGCAACGACGGCGTGTCGGCGTCGAGGATGTGCTTCTGGATGACGTCGTTCTGTTCCTGCAAGGCGCCCAGCGCGGCCTTGACCGGCTTGCCAAGCGTACCGGCGAGCGAGGGCATCGCCGCTTCGGCCTTGGTGGTTTCCAGCTCCATGCGGCTGCGCACGTACTGCTGCATGTTGCGCGACACCGCGAGGTTGGTGCGGTCTTCGACCCAGATCGCGCCTTCGCCTGCGACGCGCACGCCGACCATGCCCTGCTGCGCGGTGTATTCGGCCAGCGTGGGAGCCCAGTCGGTGGCGGCACGGCCGGTGTAGAACACGCCCGGATCGCCTGCCAGGCTCAGCCCGGTGGCTTCGGCGAGCGTGCCCATGGCTTCGCCGACCCGGCGGATGGCGGTGTCATGGTCGGCCACCGACTTGGCATCATCGGCGTGGTCGGCCGCCGCGCGCGTCCATGCCTCGCGGATCGCCTGCACCGACTGCTGCAGCGGCGCGCCCGGCAACGCCTGTTGCCACGATTGGAATGCATCGAGTTCCGTCGCCACCTTCTCGGTCGCGTGCGACAGCGCGTCGGCCGGCACTGCGTCCTTGGCGGCGCGGCGCACGACCCACTGGTTGTGGTCCTGCATCGCCAGCATCACGCGGTGCAGGTGCATCAGGCCGGTGGTCGCCGACGCCTGCAGGTGCGCGGCGCGCAATTCGGCGTTGGCGCGCGAGACGACGATGCCGCCCAGCACCGCGCACGTCACCACGAACGAGGCGCCGATCACCATCGCCTTCTGGCCGAAACGCAGGCGCGCCATCAGCCCGGAGGCGGGCGCGAGCAGGCGATCGAGCAGGGCGTCGTGCCTGCGGGATGACGGGGCGGGGCGGACGGGCATGGGAAACCTCGGTGATGCAAGGACGGAAGTGGCTTCCCATCGCATCGGCCCGCGCCGCCAAAACTTGAGCGCGCCGCGCCCCTAAAGAAATCCGCCGGCGGGCCGATCACAAGGCTGTCAGTCGATTCTTATTACGGGAGTGTTTCCATGCGTCGTGTCCTCTTCGCCGCCGGCCTTGCCGCGCTCGCCGCCAGCTTCAGCGTCGCCGCGGGCCCGGAGCTCAAGCCAGTCAAGCGCGTCGAGCCGCAATACCCGCCCGATGCCGCGCGCGACGGCACCCAGGGGTTTGTCGAGCTGGAGGTCACCGTCGATCCCACCGGCAAGGTGTCCAGCGTCTCGGTCGTCAACGCCAAGCCGGCGCACACCTTCGAGCAATCCGCCGTGCGCGCGGTCAAGCAGTGGGAGTTCGGACCGGGCGGCGGCCGCGGCCACCTGCGGCTGGACTTCACGCTCTGATCCAGATGGATCGATCCAGAGGGAGTTGATCCAGGCCTGCGCCAGGCGCCATCCAACGAAAAGGCCGCGTTTGCACGCGGCCTTTTTCATTTGCGGCTTGGCTGCCGGATCGGACCGCCAACCACGCGGCTCAGGCCGCTTCTTCCATTACCAGGCCCATCTCGGTGCTCGCCATCAGGCGCTCGATGTCCAGCAGGATCAGCATGCGATCGTCCAGCGTGCCGATGCCGGTGAGGAAGCGGCGCTCGATCGGGCAGCCGACGTCCGGCACCGCCCGCACCTGCGCATCGGCCAGTCGGATGACATCGGACACGCTATCCACGACCATGCCCACGACACGGCCGCCGACGTTGAGCACGATCATCACCGTGGTCGGGCCGTAGTCGGCACGCTCCAGGCGGAACTTCACCCGCATGTCGACCACCGGCACGATCGTGCCGCGCAGGTTGATGACGCCCTTGATGTGCGCCGGCGCATCCGGAAGGCGCGTGACCGCGTCGTAACCGCGGATCTCCTGCACCTTGAGGATGTCGACGCCGTATTCCTCTTCTGACAATGCAAAGGTGAGGAACTCGCCGCCCGCGACGCTGCCGTCGGGCATCGACGGCTGGACGTGATCGTTGCTGGCGGCGTGTGGGCTGGGAGCGTGGACGGTCATGGGATGGCTCGGTATGGGTCAGGCGGCCGCGGACAGGAGTTGCGCCTGCGCGACGCCGTTGGGATCGACGATGAGCGCCACGCGCCCATCGCCCAGGATGGTCGCGCCGCTGACGCCCGGCACGCGTCGGTAGTTGGTTTCCAGGTTCTTGACCACGACCTGCTGCTGGCCCAGCAGTTCGTCGACTTCCAGTGCCAGGCGCTGTCCGTCGGCTTCGACGATCACGACCATGGCCGCGTTCGCGCCCGGCGCCGCGCGGCGCGTGGCCTGAGGCAGGCTGTAGAACGCGGCCAGGTCGAGCAGCGGCAGGTAGTCGTCGCGTACGCGCAGCATGCGCGCCTCCCCCGCGATCGTGCGCACGTTCTGCGTGAGCGGCTGCAGCGATTCGACGACCGCGGTTAGCGGCAGGATGAACACTTCGCCGCCGACCGCGACGCTCATTCCGTCGAGGATGGCCAGCGTGAGCGGCAGGCGGATCGACACGGTGGTGCCCGCGCCGGCGCGGCTGCGCAGTTCGACGTGGCCGCCGAGCGCGGCGATGTTCTTGCGCACGACGTCCATGCCGACCCCGCGACCGGACAGGTCGGTGACCTGCTCGGCCGTCGAGAAGCCGGGCTGGAAGATCAGGTCCCACACCTGCGCATCGCTGGCGTTGTCGGCGATGGGCAGGCCACGCTCGGCGGCCTTGCGCAGGATTCGCGCGCGATCCAGGCCGCGGCCGTCGTCATGCAGTTCGATCACGATGTGTCCGCCCTGGTGGGCGGCGGTCAACGTCAGCGTGCCGGTATCGTCCTTGCCGGCGGCGCGGCGTTCGTCCGGCATTTCCAGGCCGTGATCGATGGAGTTGCGCACCAGGTGCACGAGCGGGTCGATGATCTTCTCGATCATCGCCTTGTCCAGTTCCGTGGCTTCGCCCTGCGTCGTGAGCCGCACCTGCTTGCCCAGCCGCGCGGCGAGATCGCGCACCATGCGCGGCAGGCGGCTGAAGGCGAATTCGACCGGCAGCATGCGCACGCCCATCACCGCTTCCTGCAGGTCGCGCGTGTTGCGGCTGAGCTGCTCCAGCCCGGCCAGCAACGCGGCATTGGCGGAAGGATCCAGCGACGAGGACCGCTGCTGCAGCATCGCCTGCGTGATGACGAGTTCGCCCACCAGGTCGATCAGCGCATCGACCTTGTTGACCGACACGCGGATCGAATTGTCATGGTCGCTGGCGCGCATGCGCAGCGGCTGTGCAGCCGGCGTCTCGGCGTCGGCCCCCGCGTCCGGCGCCGGCTCGGTGGCTTGCGGCGCATTGGGCGACACCGCCTCGATGCGCAGTTCGCACTCGTCCTCGACCCATGCGAAGGCTTCGTCGATGACCGCGCGCGGCACGTCGCCCGGCAGCGACAGATCCCATGCGAGATAGGCTTCGTACGGATCGCACTGCGCGAACGGCGGCAGCCGTTCGTCCAGGCAGGTGACGCCGAGTTCGCCGTGGCTGGCGAGTTCACGCAGGATGCGCAGCGGATCGTTGCCGCTGCGGAACAGCGACGGCGCCGGACGGAAGCCGATCTGCCAGCGTCCGCCCGCGGTCTGCGTGGCCGGTGTCTCGAGCGTCGCCGCAGCGGCCGCGGACGTGTTGGCGAGCAATGCAACCAGCGCGGCACGTGCGCGGCCGAGCGCGGTGGCGTCGATCGGCGTGCCGT
>Ga0207691_10007459_pt1 | contig 10530 bp, 8 predicted proteins | sample KBSM13metaG_FD_184327 | JGI IMG/M metagenome (GOLD analysis project Ga0207691, IMG submission 184327) | Miscanthus rhizosphere microbial communities from Kellogg Biological Station, Michigan, USA - KBS M1-3 metaG (SPAdes) (version 2) | ecosystem: Host-associated > Plants > Roots > Rhizosphere >... | reverse complement strand
CCGGCAGGAAATTGTTTTTGGTAAGTACCCGGGATCACTACACTTCTTGCCGGTACCCGTCCTCTATATTCAACCGGCTCAGATCCGCTTACGTCGATTATTTTAGTTGATTGTGTAAGTACTACATTGGCACCCAGCACGGCTTCTTTTTCTACTTTCACACCTTCCACAACAATACAGCGGCTTCCGATAAAACATCCGTCTTCAACAATGACCGGACTTGCCTGAAGAGGTTCCAAAACGCCACCGATTCCAACACCGCCACTGAGGTGAACACCTTTACCGATCTGTGCACAGGAGCCCACAGTAGCCCAGGTGTCAACCATCGTCCCTTCATCCACATAGGCGCCAATATTTACATAAGATGGCATTAAAACAACATTTTTGGCCAGGTAGGCTCCATATCGGGCTACTGCATGAGGAACAGCTCTCACACCCAATGCCTGGTAATGTTTTTTCAACAACATCTTGTCATAGAACTCAAATGGAGGCATGGTCCAGGTTTGCATGGGTTGCACGCCAAAATATAGCAGGATGGCTTGTTTCACCCACTCATTGACTACCCATCCCTGATCGGTTGGACTTGCTACCCTCAGTCTTCCTTTGTCCAGCTCCTCAATCACTGCTTTAATGGCCATCGTATAGTTCTCATCTTTCAATAATTCCCTGTCTTTCCAAACCTGTTCAATGAGTTCCCTTTGTGCCATGTGGTGAATTTTTTTGCAAACATAAAGGGTATTTCAGAAACCCGCTAACCTATGGGGAATAGTCAATAATTTCGACCATCTAAAAATCTGCATGGAGAAAAAAATCCTGATCATCCAAACGGCATTTATCGGTGATGTTGTGCTGGCGACTGCCGTGGCTGAAAAACTTCACCAATTCTACCCCGGTGCAGAAATCGATTTTATGTTGAGGAAAGGAAATCAGGTATTAGTGGAAGGACATCCTTTCTTAAGAAATATCCTTGTCTGGGATAAGAAAAAAGAAAAATACGGTGGATTATTTCGGTTACTGCAGAGGGTTAGAAGAGAAAAATATGATCACGTTATAAATCTTCAGCGATTTGGTGCAACAGGATTTCTGACTGCATTTTCCGGTGCCAGGGAAACTGTTGGATTCGACAAAAATCCATTCAGTTTTTTATTCAGTAAAAAAATTCAACACCTGATCAGTAAACCGGGCATCGACACACACGAAGTAGACCGGAACCAGATGCTGATCGCCCATTTAACCGATGGTATCGCAGCTAAACCGAGATTGTATCCAACAACTGCTACCAGGCAAAAACTAAGACAGTATAAAAATGAACCTTATATCTGCATAGCACCGGCATCGGTCTGGTTTACCAAACAATACCCTAAAGAAAAATGGATCAGTTTTTTAAAAGCATTACCTGATACACTAACGGTTTATATTATAGGAGCACCATCAGATGCCTCGTTAGCTGATGAGATCATAAGGGAGGTTGGAGCCAGTAAGATCATTAGTCTTTGTGGTTCATTAAGTCTGCTGGAATCGGCCGCTTTGCAACAGGATGCCATGATGAATTATGTAAATGATTCCGGTCCGATGCATTTCGCATCAGCTGTAAATGCACCCGTCACAGCAATCTATTGTTCCACTGTACCTTCTTTTGGGTTTGGTCCCTTAAGCGACCGGAAATTTATTGTTGAAACGCCGATTGCGCTGGAATGCAGGCCATGCGGACTTCATGGATGGCCCGCATGTCCGCTGGGTCATTTCAATTGTGCCCATTTTATCAGGGACGAACAACTATTGCGAAGCATCGGCATATAACATCCTTGTTTTCTCCTGACGGTTATTGGTTAACTTTGCGACATGCAAATTCCCTGCACAGAAAATGAATTGTGGATTTTTAATAAAATCGCCAGGGCTTCAGAAGAATTGAATCTGGAGACCTATGTTATTGGGGGATTTGTAAGGGATAAACTTCTTGGCAGGGAAACAAAAGATGCAGATATCGTTTGTACGGGAGATGGCATTGCGCTGGCTCATGAGGTAGCCCATCTCTTCAACCCTCATCCTCCGGTTGCTTATTATAAAAATTTCGGAACGGCCCATATCCGGATCGGTGATATGGATATTGAGTTTGTTGGAGCGCGAAAGGAAAGCTATCGTGCAGAATCAAGAAACCCTGATATAGCTCCGGGATCTATCGAAGATGATCAGTTGAGAAGGGATTTTACTATCAATGCGATGGCCATCAGTCTTCAAAAACAAAACTTTGGTGAACTCATCGATCCATTTCATGGACAGACTGACCTCGAACAAAAGATCGTCAGGACGCCACTTGAACCGGGCCGGACTTTTAGCGATGATCCGCTTCGAATGCTTCGGGCCATTCGTTTCGCAACCCAACTGCATTTTACTATTGAAGAAACTACACTCCAGGGTATAAAGGATCATCCGGAACGAATCCGCATTATTTCACAGGAACGGATAACCGATGAATTAAATAAGATCATCTTATCGTCAAAACCATCGGAAGGGTTTCACCTATTATATATCACCGGCCTGCTCCATATCATATTTCCACAGATGATAGAACTGGCGGGTGCAGAATATATTGATGGAAAAGGTCATAAAGACAATTTCTATCATACCCTCCAGGTGCTGGACAATATTTCTGAACATACCGATGATCTCTGGCTTCGTTGGGCGGCTATCCTTCATGATATAGGTAAACCAGCCACGAAGAGATTTGAAGAAGGTCATGGTTGGACGTTTCACGGACATGAGGTAGTAGGGGGAAGGATGGTGCCAAAAATATTCAACAGGCTGAAACTTCCAATGAATGACAGGATGAAGTTTGTCAAAAAACTGGTTGAGCTTCACCTGAGGCCTATCAGCCTGACTCGTGAAAATATAACGGACTCGGCTATACGCAGACTTCTGTTTGATGCTGACGAGGACCTGGAAAGCCTGATGACCCTATGTGAAGCAGATATCACTTCAAAAAACAAGCAGAAAGTAAAAAAATACCTGGATAATTTTGAAGAGGTAAGAAGGAAGTTGAAGGAAGTAGAAGAAAAAGATCGTATCCGGAACTGGCAGCCGCCCGTGACAGGTGAGGAGATCATGGAAGTTTTTGGCATCGGGCCCTGCAAGGCTGTAGGGGATATCAAAAATGCAATTAAAGACGCTATCCTTGATGGTGAGATTGAGAACAATTATGAGGCAGCTTATGCTTTTATGGTTGAGCAGGCAAAACAGCTTGGCCTCAATCCTGTTAAGTCATTGAAAAATAATTAACTTGTGACCCTAATAATTACGCATGGCCATACTTAAGTTCAGGGTTTATTTTGAAGAAGATGACAGTGTCTACAGGGATATTGCAATACGGCATACCCAAAACTTTTATGACCTTCATCAGGCCATTTTAAAAAGCTTTGAATTCGACTCAAAGCATCAGGCAACATTTTTCCGCAGCAACGACAGTTGGGCGCGTGGAAGGGAAATAACCCTGGAAAAATATGATCGTCCCTATCCTGTGGAGCCGCTGATAATGACGGAAACTCCCATAGGCACTGAGATCAAAGATCCCAATCAGAAATTTGTATATACATATGATTTTACCCGGAACTGGCCTTTCCAGGTTGAACTTATCAGTGTTTCCAAAGAAGAGAATCCAAAGATCACTTATCCGCATATAGTCAGGACAGAAGGAATCGCGCCAAGCCAGTATGGAACCAAAAGTTTATTGGGCGATCGCTTTGTAGATGTAGAAGAAAAATATGACCTCAGTGCCGGAGAAGAAGGTTTTGGTACAGAAGGTGGAGACGATACCGAAACAGATACTGAAGAGGATACCACTCTGGGCAAGGAAGGCGAAGAAGAATTTTAAATGCTTTTTGATCCCGAACATCTGCCCGCTGCCATCATTATCGTTGGTCCAACTGCATCCGGGAAAACAGCGTTATCCCTCCAGGCAGCCAAACATTATGGTACTTCAGTTATTTCTGCAGATTCCCGTCAATGTTATCGTGAATTAAATATCGGTGTGGCAAAACCTTCTCCGGAAGAACTTTCCCAATGCCCCCATTATTTTATAGGTAATCACTCCATCCATGATAAAGTGGATGCGGTAGTATTTGAAACAGAAGCACTTGAAGCAGCTGCTTCGATTTTTACTTCAAACAATATCGCTGTCGTTGCCGGGGGCACCGGACTATATGTCAAGATATTCTGTGAAGGCATTGATGCTATTCCGTCTACTGATGAAAACGTAAAAAAAGAAGTGGGCAAAGCCTGGAAAGAAGGAGGTGTCCCTCGCTTACAGCAATGGATAAACGAAATTGATCCCGATTACCTGGAGCAGGGTAAAGAGGGGACAAATCCTGCGAGGTTAATGCGTGCACTGGAAGTAAAACTTTCTTCAGGATCATCTATCCTCAGTTTCAGGGAAGGCATAAAAAAGACAAGGCCATTTGCTATAAAAAAGATCGGCATCAGCTGGTCACGTGAGATCCTTTACCAGCGTATAAATGCAAGAGTAGATAATATGATGGAGGCAGGTCTGCTCAAGGAAGTGGAATCATTATATCCTTTCAAAGAAATCAAGGCTCTGCAAACTGTGGGTTACCAGGAATTATTTGATTACCTGGATAACAAATATTCACTGGATGAAGCCGTTGATAAAATCAAGCAGCACACAAGGAATTTTGCCAAGCGTCAGATGACCTGGTATAAAAAAGACCCAGGTATAACCTGGGCCTTTTATGATGAATTGATGAATAGTTTTAAAACTTAAAGCCTACAGTAAGAATAATATTACCGGCTCCTCCTTTTACATCCACCGGGTAAAATTGATTGTCCTCAAGACGATAAGGATAGTAGACATCTTTCACTAACTGGTGTACATAAGTAAGGTCAATAAATCTGCCTTTATCGCGGTAACCAAGTCCACCGGAAATATTCATTTTATTGCCCTTAACCGATTTGTCTTTATATGGATTGCTGAAATATGCAAAGCCTGCTCTAGCCATAATTGTGTTGAATTTCAACTCACCACCAAGCTTTAAATTAATTGCACTAGAATATTGATTATTAACGGTTTCATTCAGCTTATCGAAATATCCTGTTGAAGCAACATCGGTTTCTGAAAAATTTGATGCAGCATAGTTTACGTATTCGACGTCAGCACTGATAAATGCTTTTTGCTTGGTCACATCATTCACTTCACGGAACACATAAGAGACACCTCCCATAACCCTCCAGGGATTGAGATAACTATATTGGAATTCTCCAGGCTGCCCGAGGAGATCAGTAGAACTTTGGGTAAGTGTTCCGGAACCATTATATCCTTCAAGGTTGGTAGTTACCGTAGTAGTGTATTTATCTTTCAATTCATACCAGGTTGGACTGTGAAAAGCCAAACCAAGTCTCAGGTATTCCGCAGGCTTATAAATAAAACCAATTTTAAGATTAACACCAGCTCCGTCAGTTTCCAGTGTTTCTCCCACAATGAAATTCTGGAAATTATTAGTCGTATTGGAAGTGGCGTCAGACTCTGTATAAGTGGAGGTTTTTCGATAGCTAAGCATATCTACTCCAAGAGAACCACCGATATAAAATTTATCTCCAAGGTTACCACTTGCCGCAAAAGCTATTGTTGTCACACCACCTTTGGTGTCGATCAATTGTTCCTGGTTAACACCGGTCTGAGGTGTTGCCAGGGACCTGTATCCCGTTACATCACCATTGGTATTTACAGTATCGATCAGGTAAGTATTAAATGCAAGGCTGGCTCCAAAGGGATAGTCGTTAGCCGCTGCATTTGGATCTGTAACATTATTATTGACCAGTTCTTCCAGGTATTTCTCTGAATAAGAAGAAACGTTATTAAGCCCCTTAAAATAGAACTGGTTATTGAAATTGGCAGAACGGTCAACGGCGATTGAATAACTGAAATTTCTCCAGTTACTTCTTCCGGATGCAGCGGTAGCAAAAATAAAACCGGATGCACCCATATTGAAATTGTTCTTGTCCTCTTTCTCTTTAGAACCGAGGTAGGTCGATTTATTTTTATTGAATGTATATCCTGGTGTCAGTACAAGTTCACCAGTTTTAAATAATGCAATACCGGCAGGGTTAACGAAAGTAGAGGTGATATCGCCACCTAATGAGGTCAGTGCGCCGCCAATAGCCATTGAACGTGCTGTTCCGGTAGGTGTGATCCAGGAATATCGTAAAGCGTCTGCAGGCTCCTGGCCAAAACTTTTCAACACCAGGAAAATCGTTCCGGAGAGTAAAATTTTTTTAATCATTGGGTCAAAATGATGGTGATCAACTTACAAAGGGTTACAAAAATGCCGGTGCAGTTATGTACGAATGACGAATCATCGCAACCTCATAAACACACCGGCTAAAAAGATTATCGGCCACCGCCTTTGGGGAAAGACCTTACAGGAGCACTGCCGCCGCTACCACTGCTACCAGAGCTTCTTGTGCCGCTGTTAGTATTGGTATTGGTTCGGGAATTGTTACTATTATTATCCAGAGATCTTGAAGGATTAGTGGTTCCACTCTGATACCTGGTATTCCCGTTACTATCGTAATAATATCCTGCGCCACGGGTTGTCCGGGTGGGCGTACTAGGACTGGAAATATTATAAGTCCTGGCGCCTGTTTTCGGATCCGTTGCGTAATTCCCTCCGGTTCTGATATAAGTATTCAGGTTTCCGGTCCTCGGTGTATAGGCCCTTGGGTTATATGGTTTGGGATTTATAATGATCACCGGTGCACCATAATACCCTGGGGTATATGGACTATAATATCCGGTATATGGACTTCCATAAGAGTGTGCATATCCATAACTACCAACTGGCCTGCAGGTATTATAGTAAACCTGGTTATTCCAGCGCCAGTCGTTCCAATACAGGTAATCGTTATCAAATGTTGACCAACGGGTGCGATCATAGGTCTTCATCCTGAGATAAGCATCACTGTAGTCTTCTGTTGTCTTTGGATTCTCTTTCGTTTGTTTGGTCTCTACATAGCCGGGTACCTCACGGGCCGGAGAATAATAAACATCATCCGGGGTCTGACCAGATTTATACATGGTGGTACAACTGCCCAACGTAGCGCCAGCGGCAACCAAAAGTAAAATTCTATGTCTCATGTGAAAAGGGGTTTGATGATATGACAATGAAGTTACTACATTTGCGGCGTCAATTATGTTAAAAACGACTAAGCCGAAGCTTTGTTTTAGTTAATCAAATGTAAATAATGAGTAAGGAAATTACGGCGCGTGATAAAGACTATTCCCAATGGTATAACGATCTGGTACTGAAGGGCGAACTGGCTGATTATTCAGCTGTCAGAGGGTGTATGGTCATCAAGCCATATGGCTTTGCGCTCTGGGAAAATATGCGCGATCAGATGGATAAAATGTTCAAGGACACCGGACATGTGAATGCATATTTTCCATTATTTGTTCCGCGTTCATTCCTGGAAAAAGAAGAAGATCATGCTGAAGGCTTTGCAAAAGAATGCGCCGTTGTAACACACTATCGGCTTAAAAATAATCCGGATAAAAAAGGTGAGTTGATGGTAGATCCTGATTCGCGCCTGGAAGAAGAATTAATTATCCGTCCAACCAGTGAAACTGTTATATGGAATGCTTACCGCGACTGGATCAAAAGTTATCGCGATCTGCCATTGCTGATTAATCAGTGGTGCAACGTAGTGAGATGGGAAATGCGTACCAGGCTTTTTCTCCGGACCACTGAATTTCTCTGGCAGGAAGGTCATACCGCTCATGCCACTGCAGAAGAAGCTGTAGATGAGACGGTAAAAATGCTGAATGTCTATGCAGATTTTGTAGAAAACTATATGGCCGTTCCTGTCATCAAGGGAGTCAAAACACCTAATGAAAGATTTGCGGGAGCACTGGATACATATTGCATCGAGGCATTAATGCAGGATGGCAAAGCATTGCAGGCAGGTACCTCACATTTTCTCGGACAAAATTTCGCAAAAGCATTTGATGTAAAATTCCTGAGCAAAGAAAATAAGCAGGAATATGTATGGGCCACTTCATGGGGTACTTCAACGAGGCTGGTTGGTGCATTGGTAATGGCACATAGTGATGATGAAGGATTGATCCTACCTCCAAGGCTTGCTCCAATTCAGGTTGTAATCGTTCCAATTTATAAGGGCGATGAGCAGAAAAAAGAGATCGATGGAAAAATTCTTGAGTTAGTTTCCGAGTTAAAAAAATCAGGGATCAGGGTTAAATTTGATGATAATGATAATGCCCGTCCGGGTTGGAAATTTGCAGAATATGAACTTAAAGGTGTACCTGTTAGACTAGCCATCGGTGCCAGGGATATTCAGAATAACGTGGTGGAAATTGCCAGGAGGGATACGCGTGAAAAATCTTCCGTAAGCATGGATGGATTATCACAACATATCATTCAGTTGCTGGAAGAGATCCACCAAAATATGTTCAACAAGGCAAAAGAATATCGCGATTCACATATTACTCCAGCTGATTCATGGGATGAATTTCAAAAATTGCTTGAAGAAAAAGGTGGATTTATTTCTGCGCATTGGGATGGTACCAGTGAAACAGAAGATAAAATAAAGGAAATAACTAAAGCCACTATTCGATGCATTCCTTTGGATAATATTGTTGAAGAAGGTAAATGTATTTATAGCGGAAACCCCAGCAGCCAACGAGTTTTATTTGCATTGGCGTACTAGAAGAAATATTAGTTGCAGATCTGTCAGGAAACTTCTTTACTGGTCAGGAAATTATAATCGCGGATAATGTCTTCCAGGAATTCGTGCGAATCATCGTCTGACTGGATATTCAGCATGCTCTTTACTTTGATAGCAGCCCTCATGGTAAGGTTTGCAGATTCATAGCTATGTTTGACTTCCCGGTTCAAAACTTCTTTCAACAGGCTAATATCCTGATCAGAAAGATTAATTGATTCCGGATATTTCACTATATAGTCGTCTTCCGTTTCCATGAATAATGTATCGTCAATATTAGTTTTCCGTGTTGTTCTTACAACTGTTGTACCAGCCAGCATATCTCCAACGCGTTGTCCTTTTGGAGAAAGAGCAATCGACAAAATGGCCACCAGTCCGGAAGACATCATAGTATCAATAATTCGAAAAAGCCAGCGGATCAGGTATTGACCTATATGGGGCTGATTGCCGTCGAGGCTGATAACCCTGATATTCTTCACACGTTTGCCAATGCTTTGACCATTCATAAAAACTTCGCAGAGTAACTGATACAGGAGGATGGGAATAATGGCAACCAGCAAATAATAATATCCACCTGATTTCCCGGCATATTGCATTAAATAAAAAATGATAATATAATATGCTATGTAAATAAGGAAGTCGATCAGATAAGCGACGATCCTGTCACCTACGCCAGCAAGATCATATTCAATTTCTATATTTTGAGAAGTCTGTACCGTTATGGTTTGCATATTATTTCCGTCGTGATCGCAATATATAACTCATTATGACATTATTTATTGATCTGCCGGGTTTATAAAATCTGAGCAACAACTCTTATATTCGTTTTATGCGCGAAGCACTTTTTCTGAAGCAGAATAAGGAGCGTTGGAAATCCTATGAGCAACCACATGCCAATGATCCCGATGCTCTTGCCGAAAGGTTTGTAGCCCTTACGGATGATCTTGCTTATGCGAGAACTTTTTATCCTGGTTCTAAAACAGTAAAATATTTAAACGGGCTGGCAGCAACACTTCACCTGGCCATTTACCAGAATAAAAAAGAGAAGAAAAACCGTATTCTTCAATTCTGGAAATATGATCTTCCGTTGGTGATGGGAAGACATAGGAGACAACTCTTGTATGCATTTCTTTTTTTTACCGTATTCATATTGATGGGTATTATCTCTGCGCGTTATGATGAAGATTTCGTAAGGCTCATTTTGGGAGATGGATATGTAAATATGACCAATGAGAATATTGAAAAAGGTGATCCCTTTGGTGTGTATAAACAGGAAGACCCCTTATTGATGTTCCTGGCTATAGGGTTCAATAATATTTTTGTTTCCTTTAAAGTTTTTGTACAAGGATTAATTCTGGGAGTGGGTACCGTTTATGGACTGTTTTATAATGGCATCATGCTGGGTTCATTTGAATATTATTTTTTTTCCAAAGGACTGGGTTGGCAATCCATCCTTGTAGTTTTTATTCATGGTACGCTGGAGATTTCTGCTATCATAATTGCCGGTGCTGCGGGATTGATCCTGGGAAACAGTATTGTATTTCCCAAAACCTTTTCTCGAAGGGTCTCAATTACCAGGGCTGCTTCTGACGGAATGAAAATTATTATCGGGCTTCTTCCTGTGTTTGTTATCGCTGCATTCTTTGAAGGTTTTATCACCCGGCATACAGAAATGCCTGTCTGGCTGAGTTCCTTCATTTTATTAGCCTCACTTGTTTTTATTGTTGGTTATTTTGTGGTGTATCCATATCGCCTGACCAAAAAATCAATTGATGCAGACAGTAG
>Ga0207691_10007456_pt1 | contig 10533 bp, 9 predicted proteins | sample KBSM13metaG_FD_184327 | JGI IMG/M metagenome (GOLD analysis project Ga0207691, IMG submission 184327) | Miscanthus rhizosphere microbial communities from Kellogg Biological Station, Michigan, USA - KBS M1-3 metaG (SPAdes) (version 2) | ecosystem: Host-associated > Plants > Roots > Rhizosphere >... | reverse complement strand
TGCCGCGTCGCTTGACCGGCTTGAGATTCGTGAACTCCTGCTCCCAATAGCGCAGGACGTGCGGCTTCACGCCACACAGGTCGCTGACTTCGCCGATCGTGAAGTAGCGCTTTGCCGGGATGACCGGCAGTTCGCTGTTACTGCCTTGATCCAGCATAGGATTCGACTCTGACTTTTAGTTTTTGGCCGGGACGGAACGTCACCACGCGGCGCGCGGAGATCGGAATCTCCTCGCCCGTCTTGGGATTACGCCCAGGGCGCTGATTTTTTTGGCGCAAGTCAAAATTGCCGAAGCCGGAAAGCTTCACTTGTTCACCGCGCTCGAGCGCAGTGCGGACGACGTCGAAGAACGCGTCGACAAACTCTTTGGCTTCACGTTTGTTGAGGCCCACGTCGGTAAATAACCGCTCGGCCATCTCAGCCTTTGTCAATGCCATGCTACCCCCGTAATTTGGCTTGGCACTCTGCGGTCAGTGCAGCGACCGCCGCGGCCACGCTTTGATCCGCGTCCGCGTCCGTAAGAGTGCGGTAACTGTTCTGCAAAATCAAGCCCATAGCGAGACTTTTTACCCCGAAACCGAGATTTGGGCCTGAGTATTGATCGAAAACAAGCAGTTCCGCCAGCCCTTCCCCCACCGCAGAGCGTACACAGGCCTCGATTTTCGCGAAAGCGACCGCCTCGGGAACCACGACGGCGATGTCGCGGCGGACCGACGGAAACCGTGAAACCGGCTGCGCGCGCGGCACCGGCCGCGACTGGATCACCGCCACGTCGAGTTCGAAGACATAGACGTCCTCTTCCAGACCCAGGGCCCGTGCGCGTTCAGGATGCAGCGCACCGAGATGGCCGACGACGAATTCGCCACGCTGCAACCGGGCACTCTGACCGGGATGCAGCCAGGACTCGGTTGCGGGCGCGAAACTGAATTCGGCAGGCACCTGCGTGAGTTGCAGCAGCGACTCCACGTCGCCCTTCACGTCGAAAAAATCCGCGCGGCGCTTTTTCTCTCCCCACTGCTCGGCGGCAGCAGAACCGACCACGACGCCGGCAATGCGCACGACTTCGACCGGAGGTTCGCCCGCGCCAGCGGCAGTGAAAAACACCTTGCCGACTTCAAACAGACGGACACGCTCCTGCTGGCGATTGCGATTCAGCAGCAGCGCGTGCACGAGGCCCGGCAGCAGGCTCGTGCGCATCACGCCCATGTCGGCCGACAGCGGATTGGCCAGCGGTATTGCGCGCGCGTGCAGACCCCAGGCTTTCAGCAGGTCGGCAGCGACGAACGCGTAAGTGATCGCTTCGTTGTAGCCGCGCGCAGCCAGTTGGCTGCGCAGGCCGGCGAGGTCGACGCGATCTTCACGCAGCCGCGGCACGGCCAGTTCGCCGCGTGGCGCTTGCGTCGGGATTTTTTCGTAGCCGTGAATGCGCGCGACTTCCTCGATCAGGTCGGCCTCGATCGCCAGGTCGAAGCGCGGCGACGGCGGCGTAGCGCTCCAGCCATCGGCGCTCTTTTCAACGGTGAGCCCGAGCGCGCCGAGAATCCGTTCAACGTCGGAGTCAGGCACGTCGATGCCGAGCAGGCGGCTGATGCGCGAACGGCGCAGATGTATCGCGCTGCGTTGTGGCAGATGTTGCGACGATACGGCTTCGACGATCGGGCCAACCTGGCCACCCGCAGTTTCGACGATCAACTGTGCCGCGCGCTCGAGAGCGCGGCGCGGCAATTCGGCATCGACGCCGCGTTCGAAGCGATGCGCGGCATCGGTCTGCATCCCGAGCCGGCGAGCGCGGCCGGCGATGGCTGCCGGAGCGAAATGCGCGGCCTCGAGAAACACATTCTTCGTCGTCGCGGTGACACGCGTCGAGAAGCCGCCCATGACGCCGCCCAGCGCGACCGGCGCATCGGCATCGGTGATCAGCAGGAATTCCGGATCGAGCGCGATCTCGCGTTCGTCGAGCAGCTTGAGCGTCTCCCCCGCGCGCGCTCGGCGTACGCCGATCGGTCCATGCAGGGTGTCTGCGTCGAATGCATGCAGCGGCTGGCCGAGTTCGAGCATCACGTAGTTGGTGACGTCGACGAGCAGGCTGATCGATCGCAGACCGCAGCGACGCAGGCGTTCGGCCATCCACAGCGGCGACTTCGCCGTCATGTCGATGGCGTCGATGAAGCGGCCGCAATAGCGTGGGCAATCGGCCGGGGCCGCAAGAGTCACGTCGATCCTGCGCGAAGTTGCCGGCACCAACGGCGTGATCGCCAGCGGCGCTGGCGCCGTGCCGAAGGCGGCGCCCACGTCGTTTGCGACTCCAACGATCGACAGGCAGTCGGCGCGATTCGGCGTGAGGCCCAGATCGATCACTGCATCCGGGAACCCGAGGTAGTCGGCCAGCGCCTTGCCGACCGGGGCGTCGTGCGGCAACTCGAGCAGACCCGAGGCGTCGGCGTCCAGCGCCAGTTCCTTCGCCGAACACAACATGCCGGACGATTCGACGCCACGCAGTTTCGCCGCCTTTATCGTCAACTCTCCGACACGCGCACCGATCTTTGCCAGCGGCGCCTTCAGTCCGGGCCGGGCGTTCGGCGCGCCGCAGACGATCTGCAACATCTCGCCGCCGCCGGCATGGACGCGGCACACCTGCAAGCGGTCGGCCTCGGGATGCTTCGCGCACTCGACGATTTCGCCGACAACGATGCCGGCCAATCCGTCGCCGACGCGTTCGATGCTTTCGACTTCGTGCCCGATCATGTTCAGGCGCTCGACCAGCGCTGCCTCATCGGCATCGATCGCAACGCGTTCGCGCAGCCAGTTTTCGCTAATTTTCATTGTTACTCACTTCGTTCGTAACAGGGCTGAGGGCCGAGGGCTGAGGCCGGAAGTCAAAAGCAGCGCGCCACGCTTTTCGGCCCTCAGCCCTCAGCTCTCAGCCCTGCTTTCTCAGGCAAATTGCCTGAGAAAGCGCACATCATTCTCGAAGAACGCACGCAGATCGGTAACTCCGTAGCGCAACATCGCCAGTCGTTCCACGCCCATGCCGAAGGCAAAGCCGGTGTAGCGTTCCGGATCGATGCCGCAATTGGCGAGAACGGCTGGATGGACCATGCCGCAGCCGAGCACTTCGAGCCAGCGCGAGCCGCCATCCGGGAGGTCCCAGCGGATCACGACGTCGGCGCCCGGCTCGACGAACGGGAAGAACGTCGGCTTGAACATCATCTCGAAGTCGCGATCGAAGAACGCGTGCAGGAACGCACGCAGCGTCCCCTTGAGGTCGGCCATCGTCGAAGTCTCATCGACGAGCAATCCCTCGACCTGGTGGAACATCGGCGAGTGGGTCTGGTCCGAATCGCTGCGGTAGACCTTTCCCGGCGCGATCAGGCGCAGCGGCGGGTTCTGCCCTTTCATCGCCCGGATCTGCACCGGCGACGTGTGCGTGCGCAACAGGCGGCCATCGCCGAACCAGAACGTGTCGTGCATCGTCCGCGCCGGATGGTCCGGCGGAAAATTCAACGCGCCGAAGTTGTGCCAGTCGTCTTCGATCTCGGGACCATCGGCGACTTCGTAGCCGAGCCGGGCGAAGATGCCGGTGATGCGGTCGAGCGCGCGCGTCAGCGGGTGCAGCGTTCCCTGCTCCGCGTCCCGGCCGGGCAAGGTGACGTCGACGCGCTCGCTGGCCAGGCGCTGCTGCAGCACCGATTGCTCGAGCTCGGCGCGGCGCGCGGCGATCGCTTCGAGCAAGCGATCCTTCGCGCGATTGACGCGCTCGCCATGTGCCTTGCGTTCTTCCGCAGGCAGCTTGCCTAGTGCCTTGAGCTGTTCGGTGATCAACCCGGACTTGCCCAGCAGCGACACGCGCAACGCATCGAGCGCGTCGAGCGCGGATGCGGCACCGATCTGCGCAAGCGCTTGTTCGACCTGGTCAGTCAACCCGTCAGACATATTGTCCACATTTCCACAAAGATTCACCGATCCCTTCTCCCGCCAGCGGGAGAAGGGAAATCACGCTCGCAAAACAAAAGGGGAGCCAGGCCAAAGCCTAGCTCCCCAGGTAATCAAGCATCGCGCCGGAGCGCGATGCGGTTTGTGTGATGCTGATTACGCCGCGAGGCTGGCTTTCGCTTTTTCGGCGAGGGCGCCAAAAGCCTTGATGTCGTGCACGGCGATGTCGGCCAGAACCTTGCGGTCGACCGTAACGCCGGCCTTCTTCAGGCCATTCATCATGCGGCTGTACGACAGCCCGTATTGGCGCGCGCCGGCATTGATGCGCACGATCCACAGTGCGCGGAACTGGCGCTTCTTCTGCTTGCGGCCGATGTAGGAATACTGCAGGGCCTTGATGACGGCCTGCTTGGCGACGCGATAAACCTTGCGCCGTGCGTTGTAGTAACCCTTCGCGCGCGACAGGATCTTCTTGTGCCTTGCGCGCGCGGTGACGCCACGTTTGACTCGTGCCATGGCTGTTCTCCTTACGCGTAGGGCAGCATGCGGGCAATCCGACCGGAGTCTTCTTTCCGCACGATGTTGGTGGCACGAAGACCGCGCTTACGCTTGGTGCTCTTCTTCGTCAGGATGTGGCTCTTGAACGCGTGACCGGCCTTGAATTTGCCGGACGCCGTCTTGCGGAACCGCTTGGCAGCGGCCCGATTGGTTCTGATCTTGGGCATGGCCCAACTCCTTAGGTTTGATTATTTACTCGCCCGAGCGGTGGCCTTCGCCACGCTTTCCATCCTGCTCGAACTCAGCTTGTTTAAGCCCACGCGAACGCAGGCGGGTTCCACTTCTGTGCTGCCTCCCCGAATCATCGAGGAGACCGAATTCATTTCTTCTTGGGAGCGACCATCATCACCATCTGCCGCCCTTCGAACCTCGGAAAACTTTCGACCACTGCGTCCTCGACGATATCGCCCTGGATGCGCTTTACCATCGCCTCGCCGAGCTCCGTGTGCGCCATCTCGCGGCCCTTGAAGCGGACGGTCACCTTGACCTTGTCGCCCTCTTCGAGAAAACGGCGCAAATTGCGCATTTTTACATTGTAGTCGCCGTCCTCGGTCGAAGGCCGGAACTTCAGTTCCTTGATTTCCTGCTGCTTGGTCTTGCGCTTCGCCGCATGCGCTTTTTTCTGCTGCTCGAACTTGAACTTGCCGAAATCCATCACCCGGCAAACCGGCGGATCGGCATTCGGCACGATTTCAACCAGATCCAGTCCCGCGTCCTCGGCCATCTTCAGGGCCGCGTCGCGCGTCAGGACTCCAACCTGCTCTCCATCAGCGCCGATCACGCGCACGTTCGGTACGCGGATTTCCGAATTCTTCCGGTTAGTCTTTTCGGTGGCGATAACGCAATCTCCAGTAAAACCTGTCGGTCCATCCTCGCGGCGTCAGGCGTTGCCGCGTGGTAACTTTTCCCTGATTTACGCGCACGGAAGAAAGCCTTCCCCACCCTCTCGCGATCGCTGATCGCCAAAGGTCACAGACTTTTTCAGCGCGTATGTTCGAATTTTATAGCCAATTCCTGCCGTAAGCAAATGGTCCAGGCCCCGGATTCCTTGTATTACAAGGATTTGCGGATTTCCATGCGGCGCGGACCGTGTCAGCGATATACCTCGTCTGCCTTTCGTTCGCGAGCATCGGTGTCTGCAATCTGGTCAATGATCGACGCGGTCCAGACCAGCAACGCACCGCCAAACACGACAGCGGCAAAGCGCAGGTAGCGCGCCCGCCCCGGATCGAAGGCGCCGAGCAGGCCAGCCAGACCCCAGAATGCCGACCCTGCGAACAGCGACCATGGCAGGCCAAATACCCACCAGACATGCGCTGGCCGGAACTCCTTCGGATAGCGAAGACCAAATAAATCAGCAACATACGACCATTCCACCGAAAGCCAGCCGCCGCCGCCCAGTTTGCCCATCGCGATCGCCACGCCGATCCCGATGTACAAGGCGCACGCGCTGGCGAACCACCAGATCAGGCCCGCCTGGGCCGGCCTGAACCGCTCCAGGCCCTTTTCCGACCATCGCCCGACACTGCCCAGCGGCAACGCCTTGGAAACGGCCGCGCCGACGCCTGCCAGCCGATCGGATGCCGCCGACAGCGTTGCCAACGGCGTCAGCGTGTCGACACGATCCGGCGATTCGGGCGGGCGTAGCCGACGCGCTCTCAGAATCAGCAGGGTCAGGCTCCAGAAAAGCAGGCAAACCGCTGCGCTTCCGGCCAGCGCATACGGGGCTTCGGCAGCAGCATGGCCGTGCAGGACCAGCCCGACCGAGGCAGCCACGAACACCCAACCCGCCACAAGCCTGTGCGCACTTGCGCTCACCGTCCCTCGCAAGGCCAGCGCGACCAGCGGCGGCACGATGAACAGGACGAGAAGCCGTGAGTCGGGGCGCTGTTGCGCTGCTGCCTTCACGGCAATCACGACCACGGCGATCGATATGGCGGCGCTGACCGCAGACAGCCCTGTCAGCCATGACGGCAGACGACGAGTTGGAAAAATCGCCTCGGCCAGCACGCAAACGATGGCAGAAGGCAGCCCGACGATCGCGCCGATGATGAAGAGCTCGCCCGGACCAAAGTGGAGGAAGTTGCCGGCGTTTTCGGCATGACAAAACCCGGAGACTGCCATCGCCAGCACGGCGATGGGCCACCAGGTCTTGCCCGAAACATTGCGGAAAACCGCCAAAGCTCCCCCGTCTGGCGACTCCGAATCAACACGCCGATTTCGACAGCGCCGAAGCCGCCTCAGCAGACGCCGCTCAGGTTACTCCTGTTTCATGCCCTCGCTGCGCAGGCGATCGACGAACGCGCTCAGCGGCATGCTGCCGAGGTCTTCGCCGGATCGCGTGCGCACCGCGACCATGCCGTTTTCCTTTTCGCGATCGCCGATCACGAGCAGGTACGGAACCTTCTGCATGGCATGCTCGCGAATCTTGTAGCCGATCTTCTCGTTGCGCAGGTCGCTTTCGACGCGGAAACCCTGTTTCAGCAGCGACTGCGCGACCTCGATCGAGTAGTCGCCCTGCGCATCGGTGATGTTCATGACGACCGCCTGGATCGGTGCGAGCCACGCCGGAAACGCGCCGGCGTGGTGTTCGATCAGGATGCCGATGAAGCGCTCCATCGAACCGACGATGGCCCGATGCAACATGACCGGATGGCGTTTCTGGCTGTGCTCATCGACATACTCGGCGCCGAGCCGGCCCGGCATCATGAAGTCGACCTGCATCGTCCCGAGCTGCCAGGTGCGGCCGATCGCATCCTTCAAGTGGTACTCGATCTTCGGACCGTAGAACGCGCCCTCGCCCGGCAACTCCTGCCACTCGACACCGGCTGCGCGCAACGCCGAGCGCAGCGCGTCCTCGGCCTTGTCCCAGGTTGCATCGTCGCCGAGGCGCGGCTCGGGCCGCAGCGCGATCTTCAGCTGCACATCGGTGAATCCGAAGTCGGAGTAGACCTTCATCGCCTGCGCGTGGAAGGCTTTGACTTCGGATTCGATCTGGTTTTCGGTGCAGAAGATATGACCGTCGTCCTGAGTGAAGCCGCGCACCCGAAGGATGCCGTGCAGCGCCCCGGATGGTTCATTGCGATGGCATGCGCCGAACTCGCCGTAACGAATCGGCAGGTCGCGGTAGCTGTGCAAGCCGTGATTGAAAATCTGGACGTGGCCAGGACAGTTCATCGGCTTCAGCGCATAGGTGCGCTTCTCCGACTCGGTGAAGAACATGTTGTCCTTGTAGTTGTCCCAGTGACCAGAACGCTTCCAGAGCGCGACGTCGAGCACCTGCGGGCCGCGCACTTCGCCGTAACCGGTCGCCTGATACACGCGGCGCATGTGCTGCTCCACGACTTGCCAGATTGACCAGCCGCGCGGATGCCAGAAAATCAGGCCCGGCGCCTCCTCCTGGAGATGAAACAGGTCGAGCTGCTTGGCGAGCTTGCGATGATCGCGCTTCTCGGCTTCCTCCAACTGCGTGAGGTACGCCTTGAGATCCTTGTCGTTGAGCCACGCCGTGCCGTAAACGCGCTGCAGCATCTCGTTGTTCGAGTCGCCGCGCCAGTACGCGCCAGCTACCTTCATCAGCTTGAACGCCTTGAGCCGGTTCGTGTTCGGCACGTGCGGGCCGCGGCACAAGTCGATCCAGTCCCCCTGGCCGTACAGCGAGATTTCCTCGCCTGGAGGAATGATGTCGTCGATGATCTGCGCCTTGTAGATCTCGCCCTTGTTCTTGAAGAACGCGATCGCGTCGTCCTTGGCCATCACGCTGCGTTCGACCGGCAGCGCCTCGGCCGCGATCTTGCGCATCTCGGCTTCGATCTTTTCCAGGTCGTCCGGAGTGAACGGCGTCTTGCGCGCGAAGTCGTAATAGAAACCGTTGTCGACGACCGGACCGATCGTGACCTGAGTGTCCGGAAACAGCCGCTGCGTCGCCTGCGCAAGCAAGTGCGCGGTCGAATGGCGGATGATGTCGAGCGCATCGGGACTCTTTTCGGTGACGATTTCGAGTTTGGCGTCATGATCGATGCGGTAGCTCGTGTCGACGAGCTTGCCGTCGACCCTGCCGGCCAGCGCGGCCTTGGCCAAGCCGGCGCCGATCGACGCGGCGACGTCCTGCACGGTGACGGGATTGCCGAACGGGCGTTGACTGCCGTCGGGGAGAGTGATGTTGATCATGGGGACGACTCACAGCGTAAGGCTCGTCATCCCGGCGAACGCCGGGATCCAGCTCTTGCATACAAACGTAACATTCGAGAGCTGGGTTCCAGCTTGCGCTGGAATGGCGGCAATAAAAAAGGCGCCGAGCGCCCTGTGGTTCAAGGGTTGCCCAGCGGATTGGTTTCAGGTTTGGGAAGTTCGCGTTGACATGTCGCACACTCGGCCTGCGTCTGCGCGCGGCCACCCGTAGTTTGCCTGAGTCAATTTTGGCACGCCGCGACGCCGCATTCAATCGCCTCGCATTCAAGTGCATGGGGACGTCGGGGCCCGGAATCGCTACCATCGCATCTTCCGGGCAGACAGGCCAGCGCGATGACCCAGGGCACCCACGAATTCGTCGACGATCCGCGCAACCGCGATATCCGGATCTACGTCAGCGGCGAGATGAAGCCGCGTGCCGAGGCGACTGTTTCGGTATTCGATTCGGGATTCGTGCTTGGCGATGGCGTCTGGGAGGGTTTGCGCGTTCACGCCGGGCGGATCGCCTTCCTCGACCAGCATCTGGACCGATTGTATGAAGGCGCCAAGGCGATCGACATGGACATCGGCCTGACGCGCGACGAACTGACGCGCGCGCTTTACCGAACGCTCGAAGTCAACGGAATGAGCGATCACGTGCACATCCGGCTCATGGTCACGCGCGGCGTCAAGCGCACGCCCTACCAGGATCCGCGCATGACGATCGGTCCCGCGACGATCGTCATCATCCCCGAGTACAAGAATCCCAAACCCGAAACGCTGACGCGCGGCGTCCGCCTGTTCACGGTGCATGTGCGCCGCGGCTATCCCGATGTACAGGACCCCAAGCTCAACAGCCACAGCAAGCTCAACTGCATCACCGCGTGCATCCAGGCGACCAAGGCCGGCGCCGACGAGGCCCTGATGCTCGATCCGCACGGTTTCGTCGCAACTTGCAACTCGACCCACTTCTTCATCGTGCGCAAGGGCGAAGTGTGGACCTCCACCGGCATGTATTGCCTCGGCGGCATCACGCGCGCGAACGTGCTGCGCGTCTGCCGCGACAACGGCATTCCGGCATTCGAGAAATCCTTCAGCCTAACCGACGTCTATGGCGCCGACGAGGCGTTCGTGACCGGCACGTTCGCCGGCGTCGCACCGGTCGTCGACATCGACGGCAGGAGCATCAGCGCGGGACGCGGTCCGATGGTCGAACGATTGCAGAATCTGTATCGCGAGCTGATTGCGCGTGATGTGGCGTCACGCGCGCTGCCAGATTGATTGCCCCTGCTCGTCATTCCGGCGAAGGCCGGAATCCAGCTCCTTCGCTTGTGTCGAACCGATGATGACCCAGACTCCCATTCGCATCGCCATGTGGTCCGGACCGCGCAACATCTCGACCGCGATGATGCGCGCGTTCGAGAACCGCGGCGACTGCGCCGTCGTCGACGAGCCGTTCTATGCGCACTATCTCGCGCAGACCGGGCTGGATCATCCGGGCCGCGAGGAAGTCATCGCTGCCGGCGAGACGGATTGGCGGCGCGTCGTCGATGCGCTGACGGGTCCGGTGCCGGGCGACCAGCCCGTGTTCTATCAGAAGCACATGACCCACCACATGCTGCCGCACATCGGCCACGGCTGGTTCGCCGCGGTCACGCACGTGTTCCTGATCCGCGATCCGCGGGAAGTGCTCGCGTCATACCTGAAGAGTCGCCCGCATGCCACGGCGGAGGACATCGGCGTGCTGCAGGAAGCGGGCCTGTACGAGGAAATTGCCCAGCGGACCGGCAAGGATCCGCCGGTCATCGATGCCGACGAATTCCTGAAGGCGCCGGAAGCCCATCTGCGCGCATTGTGTACTTTGCTGCAGAT
>Ga0207691_10007455_pt1 | contig 10533 bp, 7 predicted proteins | sample KBSM13metaG_FD_184327 | JGI IMG/M metagenome (GOLD analysis project Ga0207691, IMG submission 184327) | Miscanthus rhizosphere microbial communities from Kellogg Biological Station, Michigan, USA - KBS M1-3 metaG (SPAdes) (version 2) | ecosystem: Host-associated > Plants > Roots > Rhizosphere >... | reverse complement strand
AGGATCGTGTACGCGCCGCGGACACGCTCGAACTGGCGATCGAAGGCGCGGTAGACGCGCTGCAGCGGGCTCGGCCGGCCAGAGTCCTCGGGACGACCGTCGCCGTGGGTGGCGCGCATCAGCAGCAGCACCAGCGTCGGCACCAGCGTCCGCGACAGCAGGTACGACGCGATCATCGCGAACACCACCGCCTCGGCCATCGGCACGAACAGGAAGCGGGCGACACCGGAGAGGAAGAACATCGGCACGAAGACGATGCAGATGCACAGCGTCGAGACGAACGCCGGCACGCCGATCTCGCCCGCGCCGATGACGATCGCCTCCTCGAGCGGCTGGCCGAGGTGCAGATGCCGCTCGATGTTCTCGATCGTCACGATCGCCTGATCGACCAGGATGCCGACCGAGAGCGCCAGGCCGCCGAGGGTCATCAGGTTGAGCGTCTCGCCCAAGACCTGCAGCACCAGGATCGAGGCCAGGATCGAGAGCGGGATCGTCAGCGCGATGATCAGGGTCGAGCGCCAGTTGCCGAGGAAGAGCAGCACCATCACCGCGGTCAGGCCGGCGGCGATCAGCGCCTCGACGACGACGCCCTGCACCGCCGCCTTGACGAACACCGACTGGTCGAACAGCGGCGTCAGCTTGACGTCGGCGGGCAGGATCGCCTGCACCCGCGGCAGGATCGCGCGCAGGTTGGCAACGATGTCGAGCGTCGAGGCGCCGCCGTTCTTGAGCACCGAGAGCAGGACGCCGCGGGCGCCGTCCTTGCGCACGATGTTGGTCTGCGGCGAAAAGCCGTCGCGAACGTAGGCGACGTCGCGCAGGTAGGTGGTCGTGCCGCCGCTGGTCTTCACCGGCAGGTCGTTTAGGCCGGCGATCGCCTCGGGCGAGCCGTTCATTCGCACCGTGTACTCGGTGGCGCCGAACTTGGCCGTTCCCGACGGCAGGATCAGGTTCTGCAGGTTGACCGCGTTGACGACGTCGGCCGGCGACAGGCCGCGCGCCTGCAGCGCCTGCATGTCCAGATCGACCGAGATCAGCCGGTTCTTGCCGCCGTACGGGAACGGCACCGCGACGCCCGGGATCGTCACCAGCTGCGGCCGCAGCGTGTTGACCGCGGCGTCGAAGACGGTCTGCTCGGGCAGGGTCGGGCTCGACAGGCCGAGCTGGATCACCGGGATGCTCGATGCCGAGTACTTGATCACCAGCGGCGGCGTGATTCCGGGCGGCAGCTGGCGCAGCTGCGCCTGCTCGACCGCGACCACCTGCGCGATCGCCGTCTGGATGTTGGCGGTCGGCTGGAAGAAGACCTTGATGACGGTGATGCCGGCGAGCGAGGTCGACTCGATGTGCTCGATGTCGCTCACCGTCGTCGTCAGGCTGCGCTCGTTCTGGGCCGCTATCCGCTGGCCCATCTCCTGCGCCGGCAGCCCGTTGTAGTTCCAGACGATCGAGATCACCGGGATGTTGATCTCCGGGAAGATGTCGGTCGCCATGTTGAGCAGCGCGAACGGCGTCGCCAGGACGATCAGCATCGCCATCACGATGAACGTGTACGGGCGCTTGAGCGCCAACTGGACCATCGACATCGAAAACGCGTGCCCGGCTGCGGCAAAACAACGATGATATTCAGAGTCGACAGCCTGGCGTCGGCGATGTCTTACCGGCGCCAGCCGGCTTGTCCCACACACCGACCGTTCGTCCTGAAATAAGGTCGGAGTCCGACCGGACGCGCCGTCCACCTACCCAGCCGCGAGAACAACCATGAGCACCACCACCTCCCCCACCACGAACACCGACAGCACCGGCGACGACGACTCGATGACGGCGATGCAGAAGTTGCGCGAGCAGGCCGACGCCGCAGTGCAGCGCATCCAGCCGCAGATCGCCGCGGTTTCGACCTTCGCCCGCAACGAGCCGACCAAGGCGCTGCTGATCTCGGCGGCCGCCGGCGCGGCGCTGATGGGGCTGATCGCGCTGATGGTCCGGTCGGGCAATCGCTCGCCGATGTCGCTCGGCGGTTCGGCCCTGGCCGCCGGCGCTTCGGCGATGGCGGCGATCCGCGACGCCGCGCTCGATCTCGCCGACAGCGCCCAGAGCATGGCCGACGACGCGCTCGAGTCGGGCCGCAAGCGCGCCGCCGAAACGAGCGACAGCCTGAGCAAGCGTGCCTACGCCGCGGCCGACCACGTCGGCAAGCGCGCGTCGGTAGCGGTCGACGGCGTCAGCAAGCGCGCCGCGGCCGCGGTCGACACGGTCTCCGCCGCTGCCGACAGCGTCGCCGAGGCCGCCGCCGACGCCTGGCAGAAGGTGCGCGACCAGGCCGCGCCGGTGGTCGAGCGCGTCAAGCCGCAGATCGACGCGGCGACTCAGTACGTCAAGGACGATCCTGCCCGCGCGGCCCTCGGCCTGGCCGCTGCCGGAGCGGTCGTCGCCGGCCTGCTGGCGCTGATCCGCCACTCGAGCGAAGAAGACTGAGCCGGGACCGATCGGCACAGCGCTTGCCGAAGCGTTGCATCCCACTCAGGAGCAACGCCATGACCCGTCACCAGCCTCGCCTCTCGACTCTCGTTCTCTGTGCCGGGCTGTTCGCCGGCGCCGTCGGTAGCGCCGCGGCGCAGTCCGCCAGCCAGGCCGCACCGGCCGCCGGTGCCAAGACCGCCGTCCCGGCGGCCGACAAGGACTTCGCGCAGAAGGCCGCGGTCGGCGGCATGGCCGAGGTTCAGCTCGGCAAGCTGGCGCAGCAGAAGGCGTCGAACGACCAGGTCAAGCAGTTCGGCTCGCACATGGTCGAAGACCACTCGAAGGCCAACGACGAGCTGAAGCAGATCGCGAGCGCCAAGGGGCTCGCTTTGCCGAGCGACCTCGATGCCGCCCACAAGAGCAAGTTGGCCAAGATGGAGAAGCTCTCCGGGGCGGACTTCGATCGCGCCTACATGGACGAGATGGTCGCCGACCACAAGAAGGACGTCGCCGAGTTCCGCAAGCAGTCGACATCGGGCAAGGACAATGACCTGAAGGCGTTCGCCGGCAAGACACTGCCTACCCTGGAAGACCATCTCAAGATGGCGCAGTCGACCGACGCGGCGGTCAAGAACGGCGGCAAGTCGAGCAAGTCGGCGATGGCGGGAGCCCCGGCCAAGCCCTGACCGCGGCGCCGGCGGAGCGCGGCTACCATGGCCGCGAGTCCGCTCGGCAGGAGAGCCGCATGTACGTCCGCAATGCCTGGTATGTCGCCTGCACCAGCGACGAGCTGAAGAACGAGCCGCTCGGGCGAACGATCTGCGCCCAGCGCATGGTGTTCTTTCGCGGCGAAGGCGGAGCGGTCTCGGCGCTCGAGGACTTCTGTCCCCACCGCGGCGCGCCGCTGTCGCTCGGCCGCGTCCGTGAGGATGGCCGCATCGTCTGCGGCTACCACGGCCTGGTGATGGGCGGCGATGGCCGCTGCGTCAGCATGCCGGGACAGCGCGTGCGGCCGACGATCAAGTCGTTCCCGATCGTCGAGCGCTACGGCTTCGTCTGGGTCTGGCCCGGCGAAAAGACCGCTGCCGACCCGGCCCGGCTACATCACCTGCCCTGGGCCGAGAGCCCCGAGTGGGCCTATGCGGGAGGTCTCTTTCACGTCAAGTGCGACTACCGCCTGATGGTCGACAACCTGATGGACCTGACGCACGAGACCTACGTCCACTCGACCAGCATCGGCCAGCCCGAGATCGAGGAAGCGGCGCCGAGCACCCGGGTCGAGGGCGACTCGGCGATCACCAGTCGCTTCATGACCAACATCTCGGCGCCGCCCTTCTGGCGCGCGGCGCTGCGCGGCAACCGGCTCGCCGACGACGTGCCGGTCGACCGCTGGCAGATCTGCCGCTTCACGCCGCCGAGTCACGTGATGATCGAGGTCGGCGTTGCCCACGCCGGCCACGGCGGTTACGACGCGCCTCCGGAGCGCAAGGTGTCGAGCGTCGTGGTCGACTTCATCACGCCCGAGAATGACGGCTCGATCTGGTACTTCTGGGGCATGGCGCGCAACTTCAACGTCGACGATGCGGCGCTGACCGAAACCATTCGCTCGGGTCAGGCCGAGATCTTCGGCGAGGACGTCGGCATCCTCGAGGCGCAGCAGCGAAACCTGGCCGAGCAGCCGAGCCGCCACCTGATGCGGCTCAATATCGACATGGGCGGCTTCGAAGCGCGGCGAATCCTCGAGCGCCTCGTCGCCGAAGAGCAGAACGACTTGCTGAAGGGCTGAGGTCGCGCGCCGGTGCGGGGCGCGGCGTCGGCCGGCTCGCGCCGTCGAGCCACGACGACAGCCTGGCGAGCGCGCCTCGCGCCGATTCGCTCGCGTCGGCGCGGCCGAGCTCCTGACCGAGAACGAACGACGGATCGGCAGTCCAGCGCCAGGTGCCGAGCAGCGCGTCGAGCACATGCTCGGCGCCGGCGAGCGCTTCCTCGAGCGCCAGCTTCAGAAGGCCGGCCTTGTCCATGTCGACGGCCGCGTCGAGCTCGCAGGCGCTGCGCCCGGGCCAGCCGCTGGCGCCGGCGATGGCCCCGTACACGTAGCCGAGAAGTAGCGGGTCGGCGACGACCCGAGCCGCCGCGTCGTCGCCTGCCGATGCAATGCCGGCGCGCAGCGACCGGCAGACCGCGACGACGTGGCGCAGGCTCGCCTCGTCGTCGTCGGGAAAAGCCGCGACAGGCGACCTGGACAGTGCAACGGACATTCGCCATCTCCTTCGACGCAACCTCGGCACGCGCCTTGCGCGACCGGCCCAGCCGACTCTAGGAGCGAGCGATCGAGAGCGACAGCGCGCTGCGACGAGGCCGCGCGCGAGCGGCACGAAGTGCCGAAAAGCGATGACGAAAGCGTCGCGAAGCCGCGGCTGTCCGACCCATCTGCTCCGCCTCGAACCCGCCATCAGCGCGATCGAGGTCGCCGCGCACGCATCGCAGGCCAGCGTCCTCGTTACGACGACCCCTGGCACGACGGCGCGCGTGCCGCTCGAGGCGATGCGGCGACGCCGGCGAGCATCGTCTCGACCGGAACGCGCAGCCGCTCGCCGTAGATCGCGAAGGCGTCGAGCGCGGCGCGGCAATGGCGCTCGAGGTCGGGCGCGAGCGCCAGGCTGACCAGGAAGGCATTGCTCGCATCGCGCTCGCGTCCGGCGAGCGCGCTCGCGATCGCCAACGTCGCCCAGTCCTCGACCCGGCCCTGCGGGAAGCGGCTGCCGTGCAGGGTCAGCGCGTGCAGCGCCAGGCGGCGCGCCGCCTCCGGTTGCGACGGCCGCTGGCGCAGCAGCAGGAAGGCCAGGTTGCCGGCGACTTCGGGGTCGAGCGGATCGGCGCCGAAGGCGCGGACCTGCAGCGCCAGCGCCTGCGCCGATGCCCCGCGCCGACCGTACTCGCTGCGTGCCGCGTCGTTCAGCTGCTGCGCCTCGCGCGGCGCCAGCGCCAGGCCCCACACCGGGTCGACCGCCGGGCTCGCGAGTGCCCCGGCCGAGTCAAGGATCGCGGCATCGCCGACGACATCGTCGGCACGACCGGCGACGTACAGCACGCGCGCGACCAGTCGCTCGGCCCGCTGGGCCAGGCGCGGCATGTGGTTGGCCATCAGGTCGTTGGCACGGGCACTGAAGTCGGGCATCACCTCGATGCCATCGGCCGGGCGCGCATTGGCGACCGCAGCGCCGGTCGCTGCGGCAGCAGCCGCGGGGACCGAGGCGGAAGGCGGCGGGGAGGGATCGCCGCCCTTGGCGCTCGGAACCGCGACCGGCTGCGCCATCGTCGAGGGCGACGCCGGCACCGGGCCGCTGCTCGCCGTGGTGCGATCCGGCGCCGCCGTCGCGCCGCGCGACGGCACCTTGCCAGCGACCGCCCACGGGTAGGCGTTGTCTCCGGCCGGTGTCGACGGCTGCGGCTGCGCGCGTGCCGGCGCCGGAGCGACCGTGCCGGCCGGCGCCCGCGCCGCCATCGCCTGCGTCTGCGCCAGCTGGGCCCGCGCTGCGCGCGCGCGCGCCAGGGCCAGGTTGGTCTCGCGCGACGGAAAGGCGATCGCGTGCGCGGGCGCCGCCGCCGCCGCCAGCGACACACGCGGCGGCAGGCGCGCGACCGGAGTCGCTCCCGTCTCGCGCGCAGCGGCGCCGTTGCGCGGCGCTTCCGGACGGGCCGAAACAGCGACCGTCGTGCGTGGCACGGGCGCCGCCGATGACGGCCGCGCTCGTGTCACCGCCAGGCGCGAGCCCGACACCGGAGACGGTGCCGGCGCGACCGAGGCCGACGACGGCGACGGCGACGGTGCCGCAGCCGGGGCAGTGGGCTCCGTCGTCGCCATCACCACGCGCGACGTTGCCGACGACGCAGCCGGCTGCCCGGGAACCGCCGTGGCAGCCGAGTCGCCCGTCGCGGTAGCGAGGCGCGGCTGCGACGACGACGACGCAGTTTGCACCGCGGACGCCGCCGGAAGAGCGCGCGCCGCCGGCGCGGCGGGAGGCGTCGCGTCCGCCGCTCGAGCGACGGCGACGTCGGCCGGCGGCCGGCTCGCGCCGGCCCAAGGAACGTCGTGCGATGCCAGCCACGCGGGACCGAGCACTGCCGCGCCGGCGAGCGCCGACGTCGCCAGCCCGGCAGCCCACCGGAGCCGGCGTGCGCGCTGCTTCTCACGGGCGAACCGCGCCATCGTCACGCGGTCGATGTCGCTCTTCTCGACGTGGATCGCCGCGTGCGCGAACGCCGGCGTCGCGATCGCGGGGGCGGCCAGCGGCGTCGTACCGACGCTGCCGGCGGGCGCCTGGGGCGTCGTCGCGACACTGGCAGCCAGAGGCGGCGTGACCATGCTCGCCGCCGCCAGTGGCAACGCGATCCGCGTCACGGGGGTCGGCGCCGCGCGCGCTGCCGCGTCGGCGTCGATGGCGAGGGTCCAGCCGCGGTCCAGCGAGCGGCGCAGGTCGGGCTGGTCGAGGGGCTCGGCGGCGAGCGCGATCAGGTCGGCGTGCGGCCGCGTCAAGGGCAGCGCGCCGTCATGGACCTCGATCAGGCGGCGCACGAAGGCGCGTGCGTTGGCGTGTCGCGGCCGCGTCCAGGCGCGGTCGGCGGCGCCGTCGAGCTCGGGCAGGTAGCGCCAGAGCATCGCCGCGAGGCTGAACATGTCGCAGCGCCAATCGAGCTGGCGCGTCGGCGCGAGATCACCCTGGCGTCCGGCATCGAGCGCATGCAGCAGCCGCGGCGACTGGTAGTCGTAGTCGAGCTGCGCCGCGATCGGCAGCGCGCTCTGCAGCCGCTCGCCAGACACCAGCGAGAACGCGAAGTCGATCAGCGTGATGTCGTCGAAGCGCGGATGGAGCGCGCGCGCGCCGGCGAGCGGGTCGAAGTCGACCGGGCCGACCGGGATGCAGACGTTGTCGGCCTTGAGGTCGAGGTGCACCAGGCGCAGCTCGTGGATCGCGTCGAGCGCGACCAGGCTGGCCCGCGCCAGCGCCCACCAGTGGGCGCATTCCTCGAACACGTTGCGCAGCAGCACGCCGTCGCGCTCGAGCGGCAGCAGCGTCGCCCAATGGTCGACCGTGATGCCGGCGTCGTAGGTCTGGACCAGCGCCGGCCGGTCGGCGGCGCCGCGGTCGAACTGGACCACGTCGGGCACCGGCTTGATGCCATGGCCGACGAGGCGGGCGAGGATCCGCCACTCGCGCTCGGTCCACTCGCGGAAGTCGCCCTCCGGCGTGGCCAGGAAGCGCTTGGTGTAGCAACGCCGCTGGCCCGGCAGCGACGCCTCGCGGAAGACCTCGACGTGGTCGCCGGTCACCATCCGCAGCCGGCCGCGGCCGAAGACCCGATCGATGTCGGCCGGTGTCATGGCTGGCTCCTCGTCCGCACCACCGCGCCGTCGCGACGGGCGACAGGAGACGCCGGCTCGGCACGCTCGACCAGCAGCACCGTCGCGTCGTCGGCGCTGCCCTGCGCCCGCGCCAGCGCGACCAGCCGCTCGGCCTTGACGGCGAGCGGCAACGACTGCGCCAGCAGCCGGCACCAGTCGAGGTCGGCGAGATGCTTGTGGACGCCGTCGCTGCACAGCGCGAGCAGCTCGCCGCACGCCAGCGCGTGGACGCGGGCATTGGCACCGAGCGTGGCGCCGTTGCCGATCATTCGCGCCGGGTCGTCGGGCGAGCCGCCCGCGGGCACCGGCTCGCCGAGGTTGGCGAAGGTGTCGTCGCGCGTCAGCGCCGCGAGCAGCGCCGGTGCGCGCGGCGACCAGCGATAGGCCCGGCAGTCGCCGACCCAGGCCACCAGCCAGCTGGCGGCGAGGGCATCGAGCGGCGCGCCGAGGACCATCGTCGCCGCGCCGGGCTTGTCGGTGACGCGCGCGATCGCGTCGGCGATGACGCGATCTGCGCCGAGCACGGCGGCGCTGACCGCGTGCTCGTCGGGCGTGCTCGCGCCGAAGGTCTCGTGCAGGTGGGCGACCAGCAGGCGGCTCGCGAGCTGCGCCATCGCGCCGCCGCCGACACCGTCGGCGACGATGAACATCCGGCCGCGGCCGGCGAGCGAGCTGTGCGCGTCTTCGTTGCGCCGGTGATAGCTGCCGCACGACGTCGCGACCGCGGCGTCGAGCCGGCGCACCGGGTCGGCGTAGACCGCCTGGGTCGCGCTGGCGGTGGCCGGCGCGTCGGCGCGCCGCGCCGTGCGTTCGGGCTCGAGGGGAGTGATCAGGCCGTGCATCGCGGATCCTCCTGGCTCAATCGCCGGCGCGACGCGCGAGCGTGAGGGTGCAGCGCGGCTCCCCCGGCAGCGCGCCGCCGAGCACCATCGTCTGGCCGAGCTGCCAGCGAAAGCGCGCGCCGGCGTCGTGGCGCTCGCCGTCGATGTCGATGCCGTTGTCGCCCTCGACCAGGCCGTGCGCCGCGTGCTCGTCGATGGCGTCGACGACGACGTGATGGCCGGAGACGCCTTCGTGGCTCCAGTCGATCACGACCGTCTGGCCGCGCGAACGGCCGATCGTGACCGGCAGCTCGCTGCGGCGGATCGCATGGACGCGACCGCCGGCCGCGCCGGACTGCGCAATCTCGAACACCGGCTCGGCAGCACGCACGGCAAGCACCGCCGTGCGCGGCGTCGAGGGCGCGCCGATCGCCGCGGCGAGCGGTGCCGCGACCGGCGACGTTGCCGCTGCCGGCTTGCTGCCGGCCGCACGCAGAGAAAGCGACGGATAGTCTCCTGGCGGGCCATCGGCGCGCGCCGACAGGACAACGCGCAGCCCGGGCTCGAGCGCGATCGCCTGCGCGCCGCCGGCCGCCGCTGGAAGCGACCGCGCCGGCCGTGCCGGGTCGGCGTCCGTGCTCTCGACGCGCAGGCCGTTGGTCGAGCCGGCGTCGGCGACGTACCAGACGCCGCGCTCGAGCCAGAGCTCGGCGTGACGCCGGCTGGTGTACGTGCCGTCGATGCGCAGGTCGCAGTCCGCGCCCTTGCCGGCGACGTAGCGCCGACCCGGGACGACCGAGCTGAGCACCGCGAGACGCGGCCCGGCGCCGTCGTCGATCTCGAACTCGCAGCGCCGGCCGGCGAGCGGCGTCGCCGGGACCGCGTCGCGGCGCTGACCGCGCGCGACTGCCGCGCTGGTGTCGTTCTCGCTCCAGCGACCCATGACGCTGACCTCGTACGGCCGCGCGACCGCAGGGTCGGGCCCGGTCCTGAGCGCCGCGAGCAGCTCGCGGTATTCGCCGTCCTCGACGGCGCGCTCGCGCGCGTCGAGGTCGCACAGGCCGGCAAACTGCGACAGGTCGATCACCGCCGCATTGGGCAGGCGCCCGATCACCTCGCGTGCCAGGTAGCGCTTGACCTGCTCGGGCCGGAACTCCTGCATGAAGCGCTGCAGCAGCTCGCGCGGCGCCGGTCCGCCGGGCGAGCGAACGCCGATCGCGGTGAGCGTGAACCAGTCGCGATCAGCGATGACGACGTGCAATCGCACCTGACTGGCGACGAAATGTTCGAGCTCGTCGCGGACCGCGCGGATCAGCGGCGCGTAGACGCCGAGGTCTTCGACGTCGGCGAGCGCCGGCTCGGCGAAGCCGCTCGCCTCGCGATCCACGCCGACATCCGGGTCGAGCCCCGGCTCGCGTGCGCGGCCGGCCGAATGCCCGGGCAAGTCGGCACGGCCGGCCGCCGCGCCGATCCCCTGGACGCGATGAAGGACCCACGATTTCATGGACATGACAGGCTCTCGGTTGCGATGGCGTTCAACTGCGATAGGCCACGACCAGCGTGGCAAGCGGGCCGCGCGCGCGCAGGTGGCGCACGCGCGGAAACGCCGGCAGGCCGTAGGCTGCGCCGATGCGTTCGACAAACTCTCCCCAGGCCGGCTGCAGCGCATCGCCGGCGGCCACCCGGCGCTGGAGCGCGGGCAGCGAGAGATCGATCAGCAGGGCGATGCGCGAGACGTCGCCGACCAGGACGATCGCCCGCCTGAGCGTGTCCTCGATGTCGGCGAGGCAGCGCTCGAACGGGCCGTCGAAGGTCCAGACCAGCGGCACCGGCAGCGTCTCGGCGGCG
>Ga0207691_10007454_pt1 | contig 10533 bp, 10 predicted proteins | sample KBSM13metaG_FD_184327 | JGI IMG/M metagenome (GOLD analysis project Ga0207691, IMG submission 184327) | Miscanthus rhizosphere microbial communities from Kellogg Biological Station, Michigan, USA - KBS M1-3 metaG (SPAdes) (version 2) | ecosystem: Host-associated > Plants > Roots > Rhizosphere >... | reverse complement strand
CGCGAGATCGTATTCCATCTGCATGCCGAGCCACACTTCCGGGCTTGACCCGAACGCTTTGGAAAGGCGCACCGCCATCTCGGCCGAGATACCGCCCTTGCCGTTTACCAAATTGTTTAGTGCCTGGCGCGTCACACCGAGGCGCTTTGCCGTTTCGGTCACGGTCAATCCCAACGGCTCGATACACTCTTGGCGGACAATGCGTCCAGGATGGGGCGGGTTCTTCATGCGCATGACTTAATCTCCTTTAGTGATAATCAAGCAAATCCACGTCGTGCACTTCGCCGTCTTCGAAACGAAAAATGATCCGCCAGTTGGCTCTCACTGTTACGCTCCAGAAATTTTTGAGATCACCCTTTAATGGGTGCAGGCCGAAGCCGGGCAAGTCCATATCGGATGGCTTTCGAGCGCGATTCAGAACGGCAAGAATATTTTCGACTTTGGCGACATGATCGGTGCGGATCCCTTTAGCCGTGCCCTTTTCAAATAGCTGTCTCAAGCCTTTGTGCTTGAAGCTTTGAATCACGCCGCCAATTTAACACCAGCGGTGACAACAAGCAATTGTCACTAGGCAACGACGTGTACGGATTCCGTTCATCTCGTTCGGAACCTCGCATGTTTGCTCAATTGCGCAACAGTTGCCGCAGAACCCTCTGACACACGGGAGGAAATACGAGCCTATCCGCGATCGCGAGCTAGTTTTCTGGCCTTAATTTTCACCTCCGCCCACAGAATCGGCCGGACAACAGCTTGTTTAATCTCAACAGCACGTCGTTCAACTTCCGCCGCCCAAGCAGCGCCAACCTCGTGGGCTTCCGGTTCCAACCTGGCTGAAGGTTTTCCGACGGTTCTTTCGCTTTTCGAGTCATGAATCAATCCACTCTCATTGACCCTGCCAGAGGGGGCCCAGCGCACGAACGTTCTTAACTTTATGATTGAGGCTATTTTTTGCTTTCCATCCCCGATTTCTTAAACTCAGTGCGCATTTCTGACTGCAACCGTCCCAACCGATACTTCTTCGAATCGATAAACTTGCCGCACTCCGCCAGCGTCGAATGTACTTCCTGGATCTTGCGCCACATCTCCTGGCAGATGAAGCGGTAATCGGGATGGCCTTGCGGCATCGTACGGAGCTCGCACATGTGCAGCGCTTCGCGCAGGTTCATCTTCATGTACCAGCGTATCTTGTAGGCGAACGGGACGACGTATTGCGCTTCGCTCGGCAGATCGGCGTAGATCTGCTCGTATAGATCCGCCGCGCGCTTCATGCAATCGTCGAACTCGCTCTTGAAGCCTGCTTCTTCGATTTCCGGCGGGGTGTCGTAGCCGTGCACGGTGGTGAAGTCCTGGCGTTCCTGGGTGAGAATGCGATGACGGTGCAGGTCGCGGTAGAGACCGAGGTTACCGAGGATGTCAAAGGTGTAGTACACGTTCTCGAAGGCGCGGCTGAGCTTGTCGCGCCGGTGGCGCCGTTTGCCGAAATACTCCGCGAGAATCTGCCGGCGCTCTTCGGGGCTCATCTTGGCTGCGATCTGCCGGAGCTGTTCGAGCGGATGGCGCGACTGGGCGTAAACCATCGCGGCGATAATCTTTTCTTCGGCGGCGCTGTCGTAATCGATGAGCGCGACCGGCTATTTTGTATCGAGCGGCCGGAGATTGGCTGCTTTAGATGCCAGCGCCTTGGCAGCGGCTGAGGTGGCGGCAAGATATTCGTTCAACTGCGCTCTCTTCACGAAGGACGGAATCAGTTGATTCAACTCGCCATGCATCGCCTTGCCCAGTTCCTGTGCTTCGCTCAGTTCGTGCGAATAAAACTTGCTGAGCGAATACTCGAACGCCTGGCCGACGCCGAACATGCCTACGTTCGTCAGTGTCGCTGCCGGCAAATAGCTCCGCAGCACATCGCACGCATGCGCGCGCACGGTGGCGCGATACGCGGTCTCGGCCCAGCGCCGGAGGCGATCATCCTTCTTTGCATCTCCATAAGGCAATGCTTTGCCGCTCGTCGGGTCGCGGACTTCCAACTGCTCGATCGGCAACGAGCGCGCGACACACTCGAGCATGGGCTCCATCTGCTTCGAGTAAGTCTCGAAAAGGAGGTTCATCACTTCCAGGTAAGCGTTGCGGTGGCGCGAGGCCATGATTTTGGGCTCGCGATAGAAAAGATAATTGCCCGCCGCGTCTTTCTGGTCGAAGCGCACGTAGCGCGTCGATTTTTCCAGGGGCGCGATGCCGATGCGCGCATCTTCGAGAAGCTTGGCGGCTACATTGGAAATGTTTTCGCAGGCGAGATGCGCGCCGCCCAGTTGGGCGACGGAATCGTCGCCATAGCCCACCAGTACGCGCTCGTAAAAGGCCCGTGCTTTTTTTAGCGCCGCGCTGTCGTCGCTTGCGGGCTTTTCTCCAGCGAGCAATTCTTTCAAGCCAAGCTCCGGATCGCCGAGAAATTCGTCCAGGAATGTGCGGCGCAGACTTTTCGTCGAGCGGCTATAGCGGGAGAAGAGCGCGCCTGCGACTTCTTGCGGCAGCCTGAGGCCGAAAACCGAGCGCTCGAGGTTGGTAAAAAAAGGACGGAGGCGATTTTCCTCTTCGGCAGTAAATTCTGCGGTCATTTTTAAAAAGTCCTTAGGTAAACTGGGCGCCATTTTATTCAGTTCTGGCGTAATGACAACCTATAACTGCTAAGAACGAGTAGGTAAGGCCCGCCAACTACGGCACGCAAACCGCGTCGACCAGCGAATCGAGCACGCGCCCGTTTTTTGACGACAGCCGAATGAGCGAATCGACCAAGGCGGGATGATAGACGGCGAAACGAAGGAGCGAGTTCAACGACAGGCGCGAGCGGAAAGCTCGGCGGCAAGCGCGCTCGTAACCGGCCAAGATATCAGCACCGAAATTTTCTTGCCTGAGAGCAAGATCAATCGTCTCGGCTGCGAGCAAACCGCTGCGCATCGCGAAGTAAATCCCTTCGCCGGTGACCGGCTCGGAGACCCGCGCCGCATCCCCAACCAGCAGTGCATGGTCGGTAACGGAGCGGCGCTTTGGAAAATAGACCGGATAGACAGAGCTAAGCTGTGCCGCACCATTGCTGCGCTCGATGATCTCTTTCAGGTAAGTATTTTGCGCCAACTTGTTGAACACAAAATCGGCGCCGCGTTCCCGGCCGAGCCGGCGTTTCTCGATCGCCATTCCCAGCGTGATCGTGCCGTCGCCGAGTTCGACGATCCCGGCATAGCCGCCGGGAAAGAGGTGGATCTGGATTTGTCTGCGCGTCATGCCTGCGCAGCGCAAACGGCTCTGAAATCCGACTGACCGTCCCTGAATGGCGGCGCTAAGGTTTAAACCGAGTTGTTGCGCCACCCATGAGTTGCGCCCGTCGGCGCCGATCAAGACTTTTGCTTGCCAGCTTTCCTCTTTGATTTTGAAGTCCCAGCCGTGCGCGATTCTGCAGAGTTTTTCGATCCGGCAGCTTAGGTGTGTAACCGCACCCAGCTCTGCCGCTCTTTCCACCAGCAACTGATCGAGGACCGCGCGCCGCAAACCAAGACCGATCCACGGTTCGAATTCGCGTGATCTGAAGCGGGCCTCAGCTTCGCGGCCCGAGCAGTTGGTGATGCGAAATCCCGTCACTTCGCCGTGCGGCGCGGCGCGCACTCGATCTGCCACGCCGAGATCGGCAAAGACACCCCAGTTGATCGGGTTGACGAAGTCACCGCAGAGCTTCTCCCGAGGAAAGTTTTGCTTGTCGATCAATGCAACGTTATAGCCTCTGCGCGCCAAGCCGATCGCAGTTGCGCTTCCGGCCGGACCGGCACCGACAATAACGGCGTCGAAAAGTTTCATTTATCGGCTGATCGAGATCACTCCGAGGACTCGGAATGGAAGCGCCCATTGGACAGAAAATTTTCCGATGTTGGCGCGGCGAAAGAGCTCACGCCACTCGGCGATCGTGCAGGCGCGCTCTACCGAACGGGGTCCGTCGGTTCGCGTCATCTCGTTTTGTGTAAAGGCTTTGGTGACGAGGCGGATGCCTTGATAGGCGAGGGGGTGGCGCACCAGATCGTTCACGATGATCGCGCAGCGCGCCAGCCGCGCCCACGTCCGGAGCGCAGCGATGATCTGAGCGTCGGAAAAATGATGCAGCAACTGCGAAGCCAACACGAAATCGAAGGAAGCCGCACCGAACGGCGGCGACATGCCGTCGCCACGAATCACCGTAATCTCAGGTAACTTGCGGGTTTGTTGCGCCGCTTCCTCGACACTCACCCGGTCGCGTTCCAGGGCAGCGATGCGCGCTCTAACATGGTTACGCCGTGCCCAGCGAACGACGACCTCCGGGATGTCAGCGCTACCCGTACCGACGTCGAGCAAGCTGAAAGTTTGCAATTTGTTCGTCTGAACCAGCCGCGCCAGCCCGCGAAGCACGTTACGGTGGCAGCCGAGATAGCGATTGATCAGACGTAAATTGCGCAGGTCCTCCGTTAACAACTGCCGCGGTTGACCGGGAAGATCCATCATTTCCGGTTCCGCGCTGCGCCTCATTGCAGGTCTCCGCGCGCGACCACCAACGCCGAATTTTTCGAACCGAAGCCGATACAGTTACAAAGCGAGACGTCGGTTTGGCGTTCGATCCAGTGGTTCGGAATATAATTCAAATCGCACTCGGGATCGGCTTCGATGTAGTTGATCGTCGGCGGCAGAAAGCCGTGATTCATGGCAACGATCGCCGCCACAACCCCTGCGGCGCCGGACGCGCCCTGAGGGTGGCCGATCATCGATTTGACCGAGCTCATCGGGATATCATATGCACGCGCACCAAAGCAGTTTTTCGCCGCGACGGTTTCGGTGCGGTCATTGAGCAGAGTCGACGTTCCATGGAGAGCGATGTAGCCGATCTCGTCCCTGGCAACGGCAGCATCTTCGATCGCCAAGCTCATGGCGCGCGCCGGTTCTTCGCCGTTCGGATTGAGCCGAACTCGATGATAGGCGTCACATGTCGAGGCATAGCCCAGAATTTCCGCCTGGACCGCAGCGCCGCGGGCGAGGGCGTGGTCGCGCTCTTCCAAAACCAAAATCCAGGCGCCTTCGCCAAGGACAAAGCCATCGCGCGTGCGATCGAAAGGCCGCGAGGCGCGCTCGGGCTCGTCATTGCGCGAGGCGGAAACCGCGCGCATCACGCAAAAACCCTGCATCACTCCAGGCGTGATGGTCGCATCCACGCCGCCGCTCACCAGGTGCTCGGCAAGCCCGAAGCGAATCATATTGAACGCGTAACCCAGGGCATCGGTCGAGCTGGTGCAGCCGGTGGAAATCAGATGGCTCGGACCACGAAAATCGAAACACAATGAGAGTTCGCTCGAGAGTCCGCCCGGGGTCGAGCTGGAAACGTTGTAGGCGCTGACGCGGCGCAACTGATCGGAAAAATAACGGCGGTATTGTTCTTCGGTAAAATCGGGTGCACCGCCGCCGCTCCCGATCACCACGCCCCAGGATTGCTTTTCTTCTCGCGTCAGAGAATGGGAGCAGATGCCGGCGCGTTGTAAAGCTTCCCGCGCGGCGGTGAGCAACAACGGCACCGCTCGGCCGACGCGCCTGGCGTCCTGCTGGTGAAGAATTTTGTCCGTAGCAAAATTTTTGATCTCCGCCGCCACCTGACAGTCAAGCCCGCCGGCGTCGAACAACGCAATTTTGGCGACGCCGCTGATGCCGTCGTGCAGCGCTGCACCATACGCGTCGAGGCCGATGCCGTTTGGAGCGACCGCTCCCATGCCCGTGACCACCACTCGTTTTCTCGCTGACCCATTGTTTTGCGATTTCATCTTGACTCTTCAAAGGGGAAATAGTTTCATTCTTGAGCATATCATTCGGGTTACAAGTGGGTAAGCTGCGGCGGTGCGACGATAAATCCTTGAGGTTGGTCGTGTTGGGCGCGCGTTCCCGCGTTCGTGCTGAAAAGTGCGCCTATCAGTTTCGCTATCGCGATCTTGAGCCGGCGCTCCAAGCCTGTCAGCCACTCTGAGATTAAGTACGTGGGCGAGAATTTGCGATGAATTTTCTAAATCGAGTCATTGTGATCACCGGCGCATCGAGCGGGATCGGCCGGCAGCTGGCCATGGATTTCGCCGCGCGCGGCGCCATTGTCGTCGGCTGCGGCCGCTCGATCATAAAACTGAAAGAAGCTTTGAAAGAAGTACGGCGCACCAGCCCGCGCTCGACGATGATTGGCTGTGATGTCGGCGATGCCGAGCAAGTACGCGGCATGATGAAAAAAATTCTTGCGGACTACGGACAGATCGACATTCTGGTGAATAATGCCGGAATCGGCATGCGCAAGGCCTTCATCGAGACTGCCCTCGAAACCGTGGAACAATTGATGCGGACCAATTATCTCGGCGCGGTTTACTGCACGCATGAAGCGCTGCCGTCGATGATCGCCAGGAGAATCGGTCACATCGTCAATATTTCTTCCGGCGCGGGCAAAATCGGCACGCTGAACCTGGCCGCCTACTGCGGCTCAAAGTTTGCGCTCAACGGCTGGTCGGAAAGCCTCTACCACGAGCTCAAGCCGCTGGGGATCAAAGTTTCAGTGATCTGTCCGGGTCCGGTGCAAACGGATTTCAACCGCGATTTCCGCGACAGCGAACCTAAATCACCGCCGGCCATGATCGTAAGCACCGAGGCGGTCTGCCGAGAAGTGATCCACGCCATCGACAACGACAAATTCGAAGTGGTCATGCCGCGCTCACTGGCGCTCGTGTCGGCCTTCGCCCGTCTGATGCCGGGTTTGTTTCGCGCGCTGGCGCAGCGGCGATTCCGGAAGTACGTCAAAGTGCCAGAGTCAACCGTGGATCGGTTGACCATGACCGGCACCGGGGGCGTAGATTAAATTTCAACAGGAGTGATGTTTATGCGAACGCAGTTTTTCTTGGCTGCTGCTCTGGCAATTTGCCTTGGCAGCACGACCGTTCTGGCTGAGTTGGGGCCCAAAGACAGCCCCGATCTCGCCCCGACGGATTTGAACCGGATCAAGGTCGGCCAGCCGGCGCCGGATTTTTCCTTAGAAAATTCCGACGGCAACGTCATGACATTATCGGATTTCCGCGGTAAGAAGACCGTCGTTTTGGTTTTTTACCGCGGCTATTGGTGACCGTTCTGCGTCGAACAGCTCGGGAAGCTGAAAAGCCTTTTAACAAAACAGCAGAAGGAGAAAACTCAAATCCTCGCGGTCAGCGTGGACACGCACGCGGAGTCGAAAAAATTCGGCGAGATGCTGAGCAAGCGATTCGAGGGAGACTTCGATTTTCCTCTGCTCGAAGACAAAGATCACAAGGTGATCAACCGTTATGGTATTTTCAATCCGGACGGCCGTGGCTGGCCGCATCCATCTACGTTCGTGGTCGATCCTCAAGGGGTCGTACGCTGGAAATTTGTCGAAGTCGACTACAAAACGCGACCGTCGAACGAACAGATCCGCCGGGAGCTGGCGAAAATTAAATAGCTTTATCTCTGTCAGCGCGCAGACGAGCTGCGGCGGCTAATCGATTTGATCCTTGAATGCGGGTGAGGCGAGAAGGCTATAAAGCGTCCGAGCCGTCGAGCCCCCTGATAACGCAATCGTGAAGCGGCCGGATGCCGCGGCGTTCGCCGCGACGGAAACAAATTCCGCTGCGGCCTGCGGGCCAGATCATCAGCGTTTTGGCATATGACAACGGCGGGATCACTCACCGGAAAGGAACGCGGCGTAATAACCGGCGCCGCGCAAGCCGGCTTGCGGATTCAACACGACTTGAACCGGCATCGCGGCCAATAATTCGGTGTAGCGTCCTTTATCGATAAAAGAGCGCATGAACGTGCCATCCTTCAGCTTGTCGAGAATTTTGGGCGCGATGCCGCCGCCAACATAGAGACCCCTGATCGACTTGAAACGGAGCGCCATATTGCCGGCTTCCGCGCCATAGATCGATACGAACAGATCGAGCGCTTTGACACAGATCTCAGCTTTGCCGGCGAGCGCCGCTGTGGAAATTGTCGCGCTGGCGTCATCGCCGGCGCTGAAATGCTCCGCCAGCCAGGATGGTTCTTCCATGCCGCGACTTTCTTTAAGAAAGCGGTAAATATTAAATAGTCCCGGACCGGATAAAACCCTCTCGTAGCTCACGTGACCAAAGCGAGCGACAAGATAGCGTAACAGCTCGATTTCCAGTTCGTTGCGGGGCGCAAAATCGGCGTGGCCACCCTCCGATGGAAGCGCGCGAAAATGGCGGCCGTCGTCGTAGAGAATCGCTTGTCCCAAGCCCGTACCGGCGGCGATCAGTGCCTTATTGCCGGTGTGGTGCAGGATGCCTTGGTTGAGGAAATAGAATTCGTCGTCCTCTAGAGTGAAGATGCCGTAGGCTGCCGCTTCCAAATCATTGAGCAGATAAACCGTCTCGACTTTAAGTGCCTGGCAAAGTACTTGGCTATCGATGATCCATGGAAGATTGGTCGTTTTCACCCGACCGTCGACGACAGGTCCGGCGATCCCGAAGCACGCCGCATCGATCTGCTGCTTGTGAACACCGAATTCCTCGAGAATGGGCGTCAGACCGGAGTACTGTTTGCTCGGAAAATTGCGCTCGGCCTCAATACGAAGCTTGTCGCCGCGGACCGAAAACAACGCAAGACTGGTTTTAGTGCCGCCGATATCGCCGGCGAGAACCAGGGACCTGTTAGGCATGATTTCTACTCACCACGGGCGAAATTGTGACTGGCCCCCGACTAAAGCGTTCGGGGGGTGATAAGTCTTGACGTATTCCCATTCAATCCGGCTTTTTTTCAAGGGGCACGCGAAGCAGGCGAAAGTTCGGTTTCCAAAACTGCCAACCTTTATCTCTTTCGTGGTGAACTCCGCTGGTGTGGAACAGTTACGGCTTGCGCCAGCGCCGTCCTTCGCGCGCCATGAATTCGTCGGCTTCTTTGGGACCCCAGGAAGCCGCTTCGTAGTTGGGAAAATTTCTCGGCCGACTCAGGTTCCAGACCTGAATGATCGGATCCATGAGCGACCAGGCTAATTCCACCCAGTCGTGACGGGTAAAAAGAGTCGAGTCGCCCTCGATACAGTCTTCCAACAAGGTTTCGTACGCTTCCGGCGGACTGTTGCCGAAGGACTCCTCGTAATCAAAGTCGAGGCATAACGGGCGAATAATCATGTCGTGTCCGGGAGGTTTAACTTCGAAGGTCAGAGAGACGCCCTCGTCCGGTTGAATCCGCATCACCAGGACATTCGGGTTCACGTCTTCAACGGCGTGCGATTTGAAAAGCAGCATCGGCGGTCGTTTAAACTGAATGGCGACTTCGGTGACTCGTTTCGGCATGCGTTTGCCCGAACGGAGGTAAAAGGGTACGCCCTCCCAGCGCCAGTTATCGATGAAAAACCGGATCGCCGCATAGGTGACGTTCGGCGAGTTTTTCGCGACACCAGGCTCCTGTCGATAGCCGGGCACCTCCTGACCATCCACCCTGCTGGGTCCATACTGCCCGCGGACCGCTGCTGCGGCGACTTCTTCCGCGGCAACGGGTCGAACCGATTTGAGCAGCTTGCCTTTTTCATCGCGCACGGAATCGGCATCGAGACCGACGGGAGGTTCCATCGCCGTCGCGCAGAGCAGTTGCAGTAAGTGGTTTTGAAACATGTCGCGGACTACGCCGGCTTGTTCATAATAACCGCCGCGATTTTCCACGCCTACCGATTCCGCCGCAGTGATCTGTACGTGATCCACGTAGCGGCGGTTCCAGATCGGCTCGAATACCGCATTGGCGAAACGAAAGACCATGATGTTCTGTACGGTTTCCTTACCGAGATAATGATCGATGCGGTAGATTTGCCGTTCGTCCAACACCTCGTGGATGCGCTGATTGAGCTCGCGCGCGGTCTGCAGGTCGGTACCGAACGGTTTTTCGATGACCACACGCGCGCGCTGCTCACCGTCGCTTTCCTTGGAAGCCAAGCCGGTTCGAGCAATGCATTGGATCAATTGCTCGTAAGCATCCGGTGGCGTGGCTAAATAAAAAACCCGTGCGGGCAAGACCCGGCTGCCGCGGTCGAAGCCCTCGACCAACTCCTTCAGCCTGCGAAACCCATCGTTTTGTTCATAGCCGCCGCGAACATAATAGAGAGTTGCAGCAAACTGCTCCCAGACCGATTCGTTTGCCAAACCGGTGCGGGAAAACTCTTTGACAGCGTCCCGCATTTTTTCGCGAAACACATCGTCGCTCATTTCGCTGCGGGCATAACCCACCACAGCGAAGCGCTCCGGCAAGCGATTTTCGAGCGCCAGATTGTACAGCGCCGGAATAAGCTTTCGTTTGGTGAGATCACCGGACGCGCCGAATATCACCAGCACGCAGGCGTGCGGCTTTTTCGTCGGGCCCGCGCTAGGATGCGGAATATACTCGTGCGGATCAAGAACCATAGCATTAGCCTCGCTTTACCGCATGACCGCCGAATTCATTGCGCAACGCGGCGATGACTTTTGCGGAAAAAGAATCTTCCTG
>Ga0207691_10007452_pt1 | contig 10535 bp, 9 predicted proteins | sample KBSM13metaG_FD_184327 | JGI IMG/M metagenome (GOLD analysis project Ga0207691, IMG submission 184327) | Miscanthus rhizosphere microbial communities from Kellogg Biological Station, Michigan, USA - KBS M1-3 metaG (SPAdes) (version 2) | ecosystem: Host-associated > Plants > Roots > Rhizosphere >... | reverse complement strand
ATCGCCGAAACGACCGGCCGTCGGCCGCTCGAACCGGAGCGATTCTCGCAAGCGTCTTCAGAGCGGACTTCGCCGACCGACCTGGCCGGTCCTGAGATAGCGGCGGACACGGGCCAGCACGATCGGCTTTCGATCCGTGTCCTTCGTCGTCTTCACCTTCCCGTTCGACGACTCGGCGACGATCCTGAAAGGAATCGCGCGCGCCGAACAGAAACCGCGAACCTCCTCGAGGTTCATGTAGTTCAGCTCTTCAAGGAGTCGCGCCCGCTCGCTGGTCGTGAGCTGCGCCAGGACGTTCGACATCGAAATCCTTTCACGCCGACAGCGCGTCGCCCGGCTTCGCGGTTGGCCGCCGCCCTACCAGTACGACGTTGAGGGCGATCGTATCAGGCCGCCTCACGTAAGGCCTCCACCCGGCGCGGCCAATTGGTGACGTGGTTCCAACTACCGCCGGTCTGGTCGATCTCCCTTCGCTCGTCTGCAATCATGAGCGAGCTGCTGGCGCTGGAGTGTGCGGCTGACGTCGTGATTTCTTGATCCAGATCAATGGCAGCACTCCTCCCGCAGGCTACCGTGGAGCCGTAGGAGGCATGGCATGAAGATTCTCACCATCGTCATTACGGCTTGCGCACTATCCGCCACCCTGGGCGCGCAAGTTCCAGACTTCACCCCGCAGACACCTCTGATTGGCGCACTGCTGCACGACGACAGGGCTGCAGCGAAGCGACTGCTCGAATCGGGCGCCGATCCCAACGACGGGCAGTTTTTCGGAATGTCGCCGCTGCTGCTCGCAATTCTGCGCCAGGACCTCGAGCTTGTGCGGCTGCTGCAGGCAAAGGGCGCGGATGTCACGGTGCGCGATCGCTCCGGTTCGACACCGCTGATGTGGGCGGCCTTCAGCGAGACCGGCGATGCCACGCTCGTCGACGAGCTGCTTCGACTCGGCGCCGATCCCAACGCCACGAATAAGGCCGGTGAAACCGCGCTCGATTGGGCGCTGCGCCGCGGCGATACGGCGGCGGTCGCGGCGTTGCGGAAGGCAGGTGCGTCCAACCCGGACGCAATCAAGAAGTCGGTTGAAAGATCGGTGTCATTGCTGCAGGCCAGCGGTTCGCAATTCAGCCGGACCTCGGGATGCACGTCGTGTCACCACCAGTACTTGCCGCAGATGGCATTCGGGGCGGCCCGGGACCACGGCATTGCCGTGGATCAAGCCGCCTGGCGCCGGCAAACTGATGCCACCATCACCGTGCTGAACCGAGTCCGCGAAGAAGCGGTGCAGAATCGCGACCGGATTCCGGATGTTCCCGTCAGCGTCAGTTACGCGCTGCTCTCGTTATTCGCCGGACGTCACGAGGCGGACGAAGTCACCGACGCGATGACGCGGGTGATTGCAGCCTGGCAGAGCGACGACGGCGCATTCCATCCGCTTCCGGCGATGCGGCCACCGATCGAAGCGGGAACCGTGACGGCCACCGCGTTGAGTCTGCGCGCGCTGCAACTGTACGGCGCAAATCAGGCCGAGCGGATCGAACGCGCGAGCCACTGGCTACGTCGCGCCACACCTCGCACGACGGAGGAACGTGCGATGCAGCTGCTCGGACTGGCATGGGCGAAGGCGCCGGCAGACGTCATTCGCGGATCCGCGGACGCGCTTCTCCACGAACAACGGCCGGATGGCGGCTGGGCGCAGCTCGCAACCCTCGAAACCGACGCGTATGCAACCGGCCAGGCGCTGGTCGCTCTGCAGACCGCCGGGTACTCGGCTGCCAGCCCGGAGTACCGACGCGGCGTCGCATTTCTGGTCCGTACCCAATTCCCGGACGGTTCGTGGCTTGTGCGTAGCCGGACCTTCCCGGTGCAACCGTTGAAGGAGAGCGGTTTCCCGCACGGCACACATCAGTGGGTTTCTGCCGCGGGAACCAGTTGGGCGACTCTGGCGCTCGCGCTGGCCCTGCCGCCGCCGGCGTCGTCCGGAACGCTCCAGTGATTGCGGAGCGCGAGTGATCGCCGCGCGAGCTTCCTGTGGATGCGACTGACGGTTGCTGGCGTGACGCCGAGGTGCGACGCCAGCAACCGCTGCGGAATTCTCGTCGAACCGTTGCCGATCACCGCTTCCGTTGCTGAATCTGCGCAACGAAAAACTGCTTCAGCGTCTCATTCGTCAGCCCGAGTGCCGTCGCTTCTTCCATCGCCTTGTCGGTATCCCAGCCATCGACGATCGCGCGTTTCATGAGCCACATCCCGGCGGCTCTGCCACCGCCGGCTCAATGGATGAACGCCGGCTGGACGCCCGGCGCGGTGATCGTCTTCAGGAACGTGTCGACGACGGCAGGATCCGGCGCCGCCGTACTGAATGGGATGTGGTAATACGGCATGGCAGCCGCCTTCGCAGCCGCGATGTTCGCGTCAATGTCAGCCCCCTGCTCGGTCGCGAGACGGAGGTTGATGATCGACGCGTAACCCATCTGCTTGATTTCCGGGATCGCCGCCGGCGTGATGGCGCCGGCGCACGCCACGGTCGATTCGACCTTGGCGAAGTTCCGAATGCCAGGAACCTCCTGCCTCACGACCTGCGCACTCGCCGCGGTCGCGGCCAGGCACGCGACGCTGAACAGCGCAAGCCCCGGAACGGTCGGACGCATGCCGCACCTCCTTTGAACAAGGCTGGAGCTTACGCAGCGCCGGTCTCCTCCGCAATAGATACTTCACTCGTTCCCCACAATAACCGGCCGGCGCACCACTGTGTCGCGCTCCCGCACCGCGATCGGCACGAATCCACGTGCGTCGTACATGGCTCGCGGGCCCCGGAAATGGCCTGCGTCGTTGGCTTCGGGTGCATTGTGAGGGTATCCCTCGATCCATGCCGCCCCGCGCGCGAAGGCGTCTGCAATCACGCGATCGAGCAGGGCGGAGGCTATCCCGTGCCGTCGGAACGGCGGCGCGATCACGAAGCACGAGACGCCGATCACCGATGGCGGCTCTGGTCCGTCGGGGTCGACGAGGCGGTAGAGGCCGTAATCGGAGCGCAAAGAGGCGTTGACCCAGCCCGCGGCGCGGCGATCGACGTACGCGAGATAGCCGAAGGTCTTGGCACGCCGAAGCCGCTCGGCCATCGTCGCCCGGGTTTCGCGCCAAGGGCGCTCCGGTAGCTCGGGCGTCGCCGGCACGTGGGGTTCGAGGCAATAGCATGAGGCCCAATCGGGGTTGCCGGCAAAGGCTTCGTGATCGAAGAACTGGAGCCAGTCGCCGACGCGGTTCTCGCTCATTGGATGGACCGTCACGTCGCCGATGTCGGACACTCGTTCCGTGCTCCCGGTGAGCCGCTCGCCTGCCTCGGCGTAGTTACGCGCGTAGTTTCGGATCGCCTCTTCCGGATACGACCAGGTGTGCCGCTCCTGCCCGTGGACGATGAACGCGTTCACGACGTCGTCGGCGCCGTCAGCCTCGATCGATGCAGGACAGCCGAAGCATTTGACCTTCACGGACTCCTCCTCTGAGTCACGACGAGTCGCCGTTACCAGACGAACGGAACCAGACGAGCGCGTACCCGGCGCATGTATTCCTTATACCCAGGTAAGTCTCTCTGCAGGATTCTCTCCTCGTCGAGCAGCCGCCACAACAGCACGGGCAGGAAGGGCAGGATGAGGACGAGCGACCACCACGACCCGAGCGCGAGCGGCATTCCGACGAACAGCCAGATGGCGCCGGCGTACATCGGATGACGCACGTGCGCGTACGGGCCAGTGTCGATCACGCTCTGATTCTTTTCCACGCGAATGTTGGACGCGGCGAAGCTGTTGACCCGGATCACCCAGAAGATGAACAGGAAGGACAGCAGGATCAGCAGATCACCAAGAATCGACACCGCCGGCGCAACCGGCGACCATGCGTAGCGGTGATCGAACGCGGGCAGGACAATCAACGCAAAAAACGCCAGGAACACCAACGAGACGATGATTTTCTGGGACCACTCCCGCTCGTATTGCGGCCCGGCCTTCATCCGACGCTCGAGGAGCGGTCTGTCGTAGATCGCCAGGTACACGGTGAAGCCGACGGTCGAGGCGGAAAATGTCCCCAGGAACAGCCAGCCCTGCCAGTAGTCGAACGTGCCGGCCGGCCAGAATATGAGAACGATAAAGAAGAGGGTCCCGAACAGCCCTTGAACAATCGCCTGTCTGTGCAACGGGTCCATCTCAACACCAGGCCGGAACGATTATCGCCCGACACACTCGACGTCCACTTTCCGTGGCATCGTCGCCGGACGTTTCCGACCGCCGCGAGGATTGCGGAACATTTCCGGCCGGTCGTCCCCGGATCAGGATTTGCTGCGGCACGCTGAGGCCACAATGAGAATCCCCTGTCTTTATGGTTTCGTTGCGGCGGCGCTCGCCGCCGCGACAGTGAGTGTCTCGGCCCAGAAGGCTGCGACGGTCGATTCCTCGAAGCTCACCACCGTCCTACAAACGCTCGCGAGCGCGGTGCCGCAAGACGACGCGCGCGCTGTCGCGCAAAACCGGATGCCGGCCGCGCGCATCACGCGCGAGGCATTGCCGAAAGCTGTGCGGGATGCGATGGCGACGCGACGGCTACGCATGAACGACGCGAACGAAGTGCAGGTCTATATCCTGATGTCAGCGGTGAACGAGGAGCGGATCGCGCAACTGCGCGCTGGCGGAGCCACCATTGAAATCCCCGATCCAGCGCGGCGACGAGTCCAGGCGCGGGTTCCGGCGACGCGGCTGAAGTCGATCGCGGCGCTGCCGTTCGTCGACTTCATTCGCCTGCCGACGTACGCGCGCCATCTGAGCGGCCTGACGACCACCGAGGGCGACCGAATCCTCCGTGCCGACGTGGTCCGACAGCAGGGATCGCTGGATGGCACCGGCGTACGCGTCGGCGTCGTCTCCGACGGACTCAAAGGGGTGTTCGCGACCGGCTGCACCAATTGCAGCGGCCTGGCGGGAGGACCGATCGCCACCGGCGATCTGCCCGATTCGGTCGGTGTCCGAAGCAGTACCGGTGTGCTGCTGTCGTCGACCGGCGGCATTGCCGGCCGATCGTTCCAGCAGAATGGCGATCTCGAGGGGTTGCCACCGGCGGTCCCGGCGTGTGGGTTCGATGGCGCCGGCGCCGAGGGGACGGCCATGCTTGAAATCATCCACGACCTCGCGCCGGGCGCGCGATTGTCGTTCGCGAACATTGATACCGATCTGTCGTTCGTGCAGGCGGTGAATTATCTGGCGTCCACCAACGATATCGTCGTCGACGATCTCGGCTTCTTCGGCGAGGCCTACGACGGCACCAGCGCCGTCTCGGCTGGCACCGCGACCGCGCTGAACAATCCGGCCTATCCGATCCGGGCTTATTTCACCGCCGTCGGCAATTCCGCCGACGAGCACTATTACGGCGTCTATCAGGATTCCGGCATCGAGGCGACGTCGCTGGCGGCGACTGGCGACACCGGCCACCTGCATCTATTTCAGCAGAGCGACAACACCACCGACGTCCTCGGACTCGGGGCACAACCGTACAACCTGATCGCGCTCCCGAACGGCGGTGAAGTGCTGATCTTCCTGTCGTGGGACGACCCGATGGGTGGATCGGCGAACGACTACGATCTGTTTCTCGTCGAGAAAACGACCGGACGAGTCGTCGCCGCGAGCAACGACCCCCAGCGCGGCGCCCAGGACCCGCAAGAGTTCATCGACTTCGTCAACAGCGGCGCGAGCGGCTACTTCGAGATCCTGGTGCAGAACTACCACAACACCGCGCAACCCAGACACCTGAATCTCTACTCGTTCGCACCCGAATGCGCCTTCGATGGACCACTCACGCTCGCGGCAGGGCACCACGAACGCCACAATTTCAACACGGCGACCTACAGCGTGACGGCGCAGAGCGATGCCGGCGGCTCGCCGGCGGCGGTGATTTCGGTCGGTGCGATCTGCTCGGCATCGGCGGCTGCGTCGGGGCGGTTTCTCACCAACCCGAATCCCTCGTGCAACGACACCACGAACTCGACGGTGGAGTTCTTCAGCAGCCAGGGACCCACGACCGATGGGCGAACCAAGCCGGACGTATCGGCGATCGACGGCGTCTCGGTCAGCGGCGCCGGATCATTCGGTACAACGTTCTTCGGTACGTCAGCAGCGGCGCCGCATGCCGCCGCGATCGCCGCGCTCGCCGCACAGGCCGCGCCTTGCGTGCTCCAAACCAGCGGCAGTCCGCTCGCGACTGATGTCGCCAGAACCACGTTGCGCGATCTGGTCGTCAAGAGCGCAGTGCCGTTGACCGGCACCGGAGTCGCGGACAACGTCTCAGGCGCCGGGCGGGTCGACGCCGTGGCCGCGGTGCAGCGGACGCTGCCGATCTTCACCGGCCAGAAAACGCTCACGGTTGATGCGAATGTCGCATCGGGCGCAACGCTCACCGCGGCGCAGCTCGGTTTTTCCGATCCGAATCGATGCGCGGTGACGACGCTGGCGTGGAGCGGCGGCTGCGGCACTGGCCCCGGATCAGCGATGACTTGCCCACGCGGGACCAACAACATCTCGGTATCGGCCAGCAACAACGGCCTCAGTTTTTCGGCAACCGTCGATCTACAAGTCGTCGTTCGCTGAATCTCGTCTTCGCGTTCACCCGTGCTGATGTCAGCGCGTGGGAACGCGCTGCTGCAGCTCGGTAAACCAGTTCTGGACGACGACGATGTGAGGGCGAGCCGAGGACGCCGTACCCTCGGTCGCCGCGAGCATCAGAATCCGCTGCCCGTTGGCCGAGACATCGTATTGCGCGCGCGGCGAGCCCGTCGGCGCGACGTAGTAGTGTCCGCGAAAGAGCTCCACCGGTGTTCCAACCTTGAGCGTCGGCGACGTCGTCACCGATACGGCAAACATGTGTTCGCCCGTCAAACTCCGGTAGAACACATCGCCGTTGGCTGCCCACACGGGTTCGCGTCCCCCGCCGACCGAAACGGTCACCTGATCGTTCGCTTCCGGATAGCGCCGGATATAGATTTCCCGCTGACCGGTTTCCTGCGACAGATAGGTCACGAAGCGTCCATCGCGTGACAAGTGTGCGCCTTCCGCATTGAAGTCTCCCTTGAAGAACAGTTCGGGACGTTGATCGTCGCGATTCATGGGGCGCATGAAAATGTTCGCAGGGCCTTCGAGCGGGTGCTGATGAAGCGTGAGTATTCGGCCGTCCGGTGACCACGAGTCGACGTGAACCTGCCCCCCCAGTTGCGTAAGCTGCCGCGGCGTGCCGCTCCCATCGGCCGGCTGAACCCAGGCTTCGAGATTGCCCTTTCTGGCGGAGGAATACGCCACCTGCAAACCACTCGGATCCCACACGCCCATGTGACTGGAGCCATCCCGGGTAAGCCGGCTACTGCGCCCCGACTCGAGGTCGAACACCCAGATGTCGCCATCCCGGGTCACCAGCACGCGACCGCCGTCAGGCGACAGGCGCGGATCCTCGTACGTTCCAGGCGGGATCGATTCGATCCGTCCGGCAACCGCGCCGTGACGATCCAGCCAGACCAGCGATCGCAACGACGCACTCCCGCGAAGGTACACGAGCGTTCCCTGGTCGGACACCCCGAAATTCGATCCAGTGGCACTGACGCCGACTGACCGCTGAACGTCCTGAACGAGCGGCACCGCGCCACCAGTCACCGCCAGCCGATTCAGGTCGAACGGCACGCCCAGCAAACCATCCCGCAACGCATAGATGATGTGCCCTGTCCGGACATATCGAGCCGCGCTGCCGCCCTCGACGACGACGGTTCGTTTGCCGGACGAGAGCGACTGGACGACTATCTGAGCCACGTCCCAGCGTGCAGGTCCTCTGTCCTTTGTGACGCTGAGCAATACCGATCCGCCGTCGGGCATCAGCTGCGGGCCGTACATCTGTTCGCCGTCGCCAGCCCGAATGACGAGCTGCGGCACGCCCCCGTTCGCGGACACGCGCATGATCCCTGTGTTCTGGCCGAACAGAATGGTGTCGTCCGGCGCCCAACTCACCCCAGATGGAATGGTCGCCGCGCACAGGGTCACCGGCACACCGCCGCCGACACTGATCTTCTTGAGCTGCCCGGACGACGCCCAATAGCCCACCCATTGGCCATCGGGCGAGAAGAAGGGGCTGTTCAAGTTTTCGGCGGTCCCGCGAATCAGACGGGGCTGCAAATCCTCCATTGAACGGACGTACAACCCTTCCATCGCCTGGTAGACGAAGGAACGCCCGTCCGGTGAGATCGCAATCACGGGGCGCTGGGTGACGTTTGCAAGCGTCTGATTGTCGGGCACGACATAGTCGAACCGGTTCGTCGGTTGTGGCCGAGCGGAGGGCCACAGGCGCCACGCCGACAAGGCTGTGACGAGCACTGCCGCGATCGCGGTCAGCACAATTGGAAGGGCCCGACGCCACCCCGGCTCTGCGACCGACGCATGCAGCGGGACGTGAGTCGACGGGACCTCGAACGCCCCATCCAACGCCAGCAAGACATCGCCGATGTCGCGAATGCGCCGCCTTCGGTCCTTCTCGAGACAACGCTTGATATGGCTCCGGAGCACCGGTGGAAGTCCGGCCGGCATCAGCGCCCAGTCCGGTTCTCGTGCGAGCACCGACGCCAACACGTCTGAGACGTCTTCGCCCGGAAACGCACGTTTCCCCGTCAGCATTTCGTAGAGCACACAGCCGAACGCCCATACGTCGCTGCGCTTGTCCGCGGGTTTCCCTTTCGCCTGCTCGGGACTCATGTACGCAGCAGTGCCGAGAATCGTGCCGATCCCGGTCATCATGACCGGGGACGTGATCGTCGGAGAGTTGGCCAGGTCGGCCGAAAGTCCGGCGGCCGCTTCAGTGGTTTTCGCCAATCCAAAGTCCAACACCTTGACGTTGCCGTCGGCCGTCAGCGCGATGTTCGCCGGCTTCAGATCGCGATGGACGATCCCCTTCTCGTGCGCAGCTTCGACCGCCTCCCCGACCTGCCTGGCGATGCCGAGCGCTTCATCGACGGGAATCCTGCCGCGCGCCAGGCGTTGAGCCAGGCTCTCGCCGTCGATCAATTCGAGGATCAGAAACTGCCGGCTGGCGGTTTCTTCGAGGCCGTAGATCGCGCCGATGTGCGGATGGTTGAGCGAGGCGAGCAGCTGGGCCTCACGACGGAAGCGCGCGAGGCGCTCCGGATCCTGTATGAACGCGTCCGGGAGGATTTTCAGCGCGACATCACGACCGAGTTTCGTGTCCCTGGCGCGATAGACCTCGCCCATACCGCCGCTGCCGAGCAGCGACACGATTTCATAAGCGCCGAAGCAGGAGCCGCGCGAAAGAGCCACAACGAGTTCGTCGGCGAATTATATGGCTGACGAACTGGAGCTGACGAACTGTCCGCGGCCACCGCCGTGTGATAATCGCGCGCCATGTCGAGACCCTTCACACACGTCATGCCGATCGGTGTCGTGATCACCATCGCTCTGTCGATCTCCCGGGTATCGGCCCAATCTCAGCCGGCCCCGTCGTCTGCTGATGCCCGGCTCCGCGCCCTTTACACCGAGGAATGGGACTGGCGGCAGCAGGAACTCGGACGCGGGGCCGGCGATCGCTTCCCACGCGTCGATGCCGCGTCACAACAGGCGAGGCTCGCGTACTGGACGCGAACCCTCGCCACACTCGACACCATTCCTTTCGATCAGCTGTCATCCGAAGAGCACATCAACGCGCAGATCTTCCGCACGTCTCTACGCGCGCTCGCCAGCGACGTGCAGTACCGCACCTACGAGGCGCCCTTCAACAGCGACCCGTTTTTCTGGACCGACTTCACGCCGCGTCAGGGCCTCGCCACCGCCGCCGCGTACCGTTCGTATCTCGCGCTGCCGGTGCTGGAGGAGCGCATGAAGCGGTTCATCGCCGAGGAGAGCGCCACGCAGAAGCAGTGAATTGAATGCGGCTTTTCGGAAACCTCGTCCCGGGGTGCTAGTATCCGCCGATGGCCGAGACCGCGTGGAGCGTCGATCGACTGCCGGCCGCGGCCGCCCGCACTGACGCGCCGCGTCACACCGCGCTTGTACGGGTGACGCACTGGCTGACGACGGTGTGCTTCTTCGCGCTGCTGATCAGCGGACTCGAGATCGTCGTCTCGCACCCGCGCTTCTACTGGGGCGAGAGCGGAAACGTCCTGACGCCGGCGCTGTTCTCGCTTCCGATTCCCTCGTCCCGCGCAACCGTCCCGACCGGGTATGGCTATGTGCTGCCGGACCAGAACGGCTGGAGCCGCTATCTCCATTTCGAGGCGGCCTGGGTTCTGGTGCTGACGGGTGCGCTGTATGTCATCTGGGGCGCCTCGAGCGGCCATTTCCGCAGACACCTGCTGCCGGATGCGCGCGATCGTTCGCTGCAGGCGTTGTCCCGCGACCTGGTGCGGCACCTCCGATTCGCGCGACCGGCCGCCGCGGAGGCGTGTTCGTACAACCTCGTGCAGCGGCTCACCTACGCGCTGGTGATCTTCGTGCTGTTCCCGCTCGTCATCTGGA
>Ga0207691_10007450_pt1 | contig 10535 bp, 9 predicted proteins | sample KBSM13metaG_FD_184327 | JGI IMG/M metagenome (GOLD analysis project Ga0207691, IMG submission 184327) | Miscanthus rhizosphere microbial communities from Kellogg Biological Station, Michigan, USA - KBS M1-3 metaG (SPAdes) (version 2) | ecosystem: Host-associated > Plants > Roots > Rhizosphere >... | reverse complement strand
CCAGTTGCTCGCCTTGGCGTCGAAATGAGAAAAGCCCAGCGACTCGATCTTCCGCAGGATGCGCCCGGCCCGCCGGAAGAGCATGTCGCGCGGCGCGGGCGCGATCGCGTCGAGGTCGGCCTTGGCCAGCGTCGGCCCGGGCACGCGTTCGAAGACAATCAGCGTGTCCACCACGTACCCCAGCCGCCGCCGTTCCATCAGCAGCAGGGGCCAGGCGCCGGGGACGTTGCGGGCGATCATCTTCCACGCCTTGACCCACGCACGCCGCGCCCGTGCCCCGCGGCCGATCTCGTTGAGGTAGCGGTACCAGTAGCGTCGCCGCGGGCGCTTGATGACAACGGGGATCGTCCGCCCGCCGAGCGTCACGTCGCCGGAGAGCACGTCGCCGCTGCGCGAGCGCTTGATGACTTGGAGCTGATCGGCCTCGATCCGCGCCAGCAAGCCCGGCCACTCGCGGCGCCACTCGTCGGCGGCGAAACTCATCGTGCTCGCCGCGGACCACGGCCGCGGGTACTTGGCCTGCTTGAAGAACACGCCGCGCCAGCCGTCGTAGTCAAGCAGTCCGAAGTAGCGGTTCTCGCGCGTCACGCGCTCCATGAACGTGCGGTAGACGCGGGCGGACACCGGGTTGGTATTCGGCAGCGGCGCGTCGGCCGGCCCGAGCAGCCTCCAGCCGCGGAGCAGGTCGGTCCGCGTGGCGAAGCGCGACGCGTTGTGCGCCAGGCGGAAGACGTCGTCGGCCACGAGCCCGCCCGGCCGCACCGCGTAGCCGTCGAGCAGGTAGACCTTGCCATGGTGCAGGAGGAAGTTCCCCAGGTGCAGGTCCTCGTGGCCGAGCCCGGCCTTGCCCAGGTTGCTGACGAGTGTGCGCACCTGCTCCGAGAGGTTGAGGTGATCCGGCGCCCGCTCTCCGCGCAGGTCGAGGTCGTTCAGGTACAGGTCCAGTTGTACCGAAGGCTCCAGCGCCTCGAGGATGACGGCGTCGCCGAGGCGATCCACGACGCGGAGGCCGGCGAGGTAGGCCACGGCCCGCGGCGCGGGGATCGAAGCCTTCTGGAGCCGCTGGAGCCGCTCGAACTCGCGGTACGCCGGGCTGCCGCGGAACCGCCGGCGCCACGCCTCCCGCGAGAACGCGCCCGACGGCCGCGGGTAAAACTTCAGGTAATACGCCCGCCCGCCGTGCTCGAACCGCCAGACCTGGCGGTAGCCGCGGTCCTTCACGAGCGTGGCGATGCGCGCCAGGTCGCGCAGCGCGTCTTCAAGTTGGTGGGGCGAATCGGCCACGGGCGAGTGTTTATATGCGCCCGTGGCGGCGTTGTCGCGGGTCCCGCGTCGGCGGAAAAGCCAATGCCGTCAGCTAAACATTTCCAGCAGGACAGCGACGATTCGCTTGGACGTCGCCGTGTCGAGCATCCCCAAGCGTTTGACGAGTCGAGCTTTGTCCACCGCGCGAATCTGATCGATCGTGACCTGACCGTTCTTCCCTCCGAACTTGCAATCTACCCGCGACGGGTAGCGTCGAACCGCGGTCGTCAGCGGTGCGACAATGACGGTTCGCAAACTGAGATTCGATTCGTCCGGAGAAATGACGGTGCAGGGGCGGGTCTTCTTAATCTCGGCGCCGAGCGTAGGGTCGAGAGCAACGAGGTATACTCCGAACCGCTCGATTACCATTGCCAGCCCTCACGGTCCCACTCGTTGGGCGTCTCTTCCCAATCCACGTCGGGCCGGTCTGGGCCGTTCAGCTCGATTTCCTTGCGGAACGCTTCGGCCCAGCCGGCCCGAGGACGTCTCCGACGACGGGCCGGCGCAATGACGAGCGTCCCGTTCTGTATCCGGAGCGTAACCTCGTCCTCGAGACCGGCGGCGGCGAGGAGCGCCTTCGGGAGCCGAATGCCTTTGGAGTTTCCGATGGGTACGAGCTTGGCACGCATAATTACATTGTAATTACAAGGCAATTGCGGGTCAAAGCTACCCCGCGAGTTCTTACGGCGGCGAGGAGACTTCGGCGGCGGTTTCCAGCCCGGTCGCGACCTCCTGCGAGATGATGCCCTTGCGGGCGTAGACTGGGCGGACGAGGACGCGCATCGCCGGCAGCATGCGGGCGAAGACCGCGGCGGCAATCACGCAGACCGTGCCGGAGATGAGGAGCGTGCGCGAGGCGCCGACGATGCCCGGGCCGAGCCGGCTGGCGAGCGCGCCGGCCAGGAGGTTGCCGAAGGGGGCCATGCCGATGAAGGCCATCGTGAAGAAGCTCATCACCCGGCCGCGCTTATCGTCCTCGGTGAGGGTTTGAAGGATCGTGTTGGCCGAGGCGAAGTTCATGAGCATGCCCAGGCCGGCGAAGGGCACGATCGCCAGCGACAGCCAGAGGTGGCGCGACAGCCCGAAGGCGATGACCGACGCGCCGAACAGCGCGCCGGCCCCGACGATGATTCGGCCCAGTCCGACGACGCTCGATCGTGATGCGAGGTAGAGCGCGCCGGCGAGGGCGCCGAGCCCGGACGCGCCCATGAGCGTTCCCAGCGTCTGCGGCCCGCGGCCCTCGCCGCCGAGGGCGTCGGCGAAGAGCGGCATCAGCACGGTCAGCGCCGGCAGGCCGAACAGGCTCAGGACGGCCATCAGCAGGAGCAGGTTGCGGATGGGCTTGAAGTCCCAGACGTACCGCGCGCCCTCGGCCAGGTCGGCACGCACGCTGACCTTCGACGGCTCGCGCACCACGGTTCGCACGCGCATCGCCAGCAGCGCCGCGATGACGGCGGCGTAGGAGACGCCGTCGAGCGCGAAGCACCAGGTCTCGCCGACGTAGGCGATGAGGAACCCCGCGGCCGCGGGACCGACGAGGCGGGCGCCGTGAACCATGGTGGAGTTAAGCGCGATGGCGTTGGCCAGGTCGTCGCGCTCCTCGACCATCTGCACGAGGAACGCCTGTCGGCCGGGCATGTCGAAGGCGTTGACCAGACCCTGGAAGAATGCGAGTGCGACGAGGGCGCCCAGGATGACGTGCAGCGACGGGGCGTGCGGTCCGCGGGCCATGAATGCCGTCGCGGCCAGGCCGAACGATTGCACCATCGAGAGCGCCTGCGTGATGACGAGCAGCCGGCGCCGGTCCCACCGGTCGACCCAGACGCCGGCGAAGGGCGCCAGCAGGAACATCGGGATCTGCCCCGCGAACCCGACGACGCCCAGCAGCCACGCCGCGTGGGTGAGGCGGTAAACCAGCCAGGCGATGGCGACCTGGCTGAGGAAGGTGCCGCAGAGCGAGACGATCTGGCCGGCGAAGAACAGGCGGTAATTGCGGTGGCGGAAGGCGCGGGCGATGCGCGCGACCGGGCCGGCGGGCGCGACGCTAACGGGTTCTACGGGGGCGGTGTCGACGCCGTCGGTCATGGTTGGGGGAATGATAGCCGCGTCACCTGCGCGGGGTGCGGTTCACGGCAAGCCGCGGGCGGAGCGACGAAGGAGCGGAGCCCCGGATTCTTCTTGGCGCCGAAGATATCCGGGGCTCCGCGGCGCTCGTTACACTCGCTTTGCTCCGCCCGCGGCTTGCCTGGGAAGATCAAGTCTTCTTCAGAATCACCATCGTCCGCGGCTCCAGCGGGAGGCGGACCGCGGCGCCGCCGGGCGTCGCCTCGACCGTGTACGTCTTGCCCGGGTCGAGCAGGTCGCTGAATCGGGAAAAGGGCGCGCTCAGCGCCGGGTCGACCAGCACCCAGTCCGAGCGCCGCTGCGTGTCGAGGTTCATTGCGACGAGGATCTCTTCGCTGTCCAGCACGCGCGACCAGGCGAGGGTCGCCTTGCCGGCCGTGGGCGTGCCGAAGTGCTCGCCGTCGCCGGAGATGTCGCGGAAGTACTGCCGCCCGTAGCGCAGCGCGGGCTCGGCGGCCCGGGCGGCGGCGACCTTCGCGACGCCGACGTAGATCGGGTGTTGCTCGTTGAAGAAGTGGGCGCCGGTGGTGTCGAAGGCGCCCCAGTTGCCGCCGAACATGGCCTCGCGGATGTAGACGTCGGAGTCGCCGCCGCCGTCGAAGCCCTGCTCGGTGCCGCTGTAGACGCAGGGGACGCCCATCATGGTGAGCACGGCGCCGACGCCGAGCACGCCCAGCCGCGCGTCGCCGTTGGCGTTGTGCATGAACCGGCGCCAGGGGCGGCAGGTCTGGTCGTGGTTGTCGATGAAGGTGACGTAATACCGCCCGGCCAGGGCGAAGGAGCGGTAGTAATTGCGGAACTCGAAATAGCGCTTCCACAGCGGCCCGGGCGGGCGCTCGCCCTTCACGATCTCGTCCAGCTCGGCGTAGAGCGGGAAGTCGAGCACCGCGTCGAGCAGCGGGTAGCGCTCGCGCTCGTTCTCGGCCGGCGTGTTGTCGCCGACGTACTTGCGCAACAGTGCGTCGTCGCCGACGACTTCGCCCATGAGAAAGAAGTTGTGCTTGCCGATGCGGGCGGCGTACTCGCGGATGGCGTTGCAGAAGCGGGCGCAGAAGTTGGGCTCGACGTTGCGCAGCGTGTCGATGCGGTAGCCGTCCACGTCGGCGACCGCGATCCAGTACTTGTACGCCGACACCAGCGCGTCCATGACGGCCGGGTGGGAGAGGTTCAACTCCTTGAAGCTGAAGAAGTCGCCGTTGACCTTCTCGTCCTCGTCCTCGGTCGCCAGGTCGCGGATGGAGCCGCGGCGCTTGAAGCAGTCGGGGTGCTGGAGCTCGACCGGCCAGACCGCGTCGTCGGCCTCGAGGTTGGCCGACTTCGTCACCTTGTGCCAGTGGCTGAACGCGTACTGTCCGCCGCCGGGCTTGTAGGGGTAGGGCGGGTCGCCCTTGTAACGGAAGACGTCGCCGGTGTGGTTGATCACGATGTCGAGCACGACGTAGATGCCGCGGCGGTGGCACTCGCGGACGAGTTGCTGGAGGTCTTCGGTCGTGCCGAAGCGCGGGTCGATGGCGAGGAAGTCCTGGATGGCGTAGCCGTGGTAGGCGCCCGGCTCGTCCTGGCGCTGCTTGAACGGGGGGCTGATCCAGAGGGCGTTGCAGCCGAGGTTCTTCAGGTAGTCGAGCCGGTGGGTGATGCCTTTCAGCGTGCCGCCCTGGAAGACGGCGCCCTGCTTGAGGTCGCGACCTTTCTTTGCCGTGGCGGGGTCGTAGGGCGCGTGCTCTTTAGCGTCGTCGAAGCGGTCGACCATCAACTGGTAGAAGACGGCGTCGCGCCAGTCTTGAGGCGAGGGGAGGACCTCGCCGCGGGGGGTGAAGTCGAGGTCGCGGACGGAGCGGGGGGCGGTGGGCATGCACCGGCTATAGCAGTGGCGCGGGCGGTGCGTCTACTGGGGTTTCACCGGATGCGACGCTGTGCGAAGATCTTCAGTTTTCCCGCGAAGAGGCAAGCGGCGGCCGACGGGCACTGGATTCGCAAGGGCCCGACCGCCGGGGCTTTGCCTCTTCGCGGAAGAAGTTACCGCCCCCCGACAAAGTAAACCTTGATGTACGCGTAGATCAGCGACACCACCGCCACGATCACGCTGGCCCACAGCGTGATCTTCATGATGCGGATGCGGTTGGCGATCTCCTTGTCGCGCCACTCGCTGAGGCGCCGGTCGATTTCGTCGAGCTTGCGGTCGATGCGGGCTTCGATCTCGTCGAGCTTCTGGTTGACGTAGGCGTCGGCGGACTTCTTCAACCGCGACGTGATCCCGCCGAAGAGGCCGGATTCCTCGATCTCTTCCTTGATGCTGGTCGAGGGCGCGGGCGAACCGACCGTCGCCGACCCGGGGCCCGCCGGCCCGCCCGCGGCGCCCGCGGCGCCGCCGCCCTGGCCGTCGCCGGGGAGGAACTGGTAGTCGGTTGTCGCGGCGGTGTCGTCGCCGACCATGCGCGACACGAGCGACCCGAGCATCGCGCGGCGCTTGCGGTTCAGGCGGGAAAACAGCCCCTCCTGTTTCTTGAGCTTCTTCACCAGGAACGGAACGGGCTCGCCGTCGCCACACGGGATGCCGCGCATCCGCGCCAGGACCAGCAGCCCGCGCGGCGACAGCCCCGCGAACTTCATCGAGCGGATGCGGGCGATCTCCTGCGCGATCTGCTCCTTGTTGGCGTTGGCGGTGACCGGTCGCCGGCCCCAGCGGATGACGTCGAGCATCGCGTCGCGGTCGAGCGCGGCGATCATCTGCCGCCGCTCGTGGATGCCGACGACCAGGTGCTGGCGCGTCTTGTAGGCGGTGGGGTCGAGGCCGTACTCCTCGGCCAGGTGCTCCAGCTCGTCCTTGGGCAGCTCCGAAAGCTGGCGGGTCTGGATGGCGCCGGCGACGCGCGAGGGCGCGGGCGTCGACGACGGGGCCGTTGCCGGCGCCGATGGCGCGACGGGCGAGATGGTCACCGCGATCAACGACTGCGCGACGGGGCCGGGGGCGGGGCCGGGGCCGGCGCCGGGGCCGGGACTAGAGCCGGCGCCGGCGGGCGCGGCGCCGCCGTTGCCGCCCGGGACGGTCGGGGGGGACGTGCCGCCCGGGAGCATCTTCATCTCGCCGCTATCGCGGGTGCTGGCGGACATAGCGAAGGGTGTCCCCGAGGTCGTAGATCAGGCCGTGCGCCCGCCACAGCAGCAGGAACGTCACGCAGAGCAGCCCGCAGATGATGACGTCGCCCCAGAACGCCTTGAACCGCAGCCGCAGCCCCTGCACCAGGATGTAGCGGCGGAGCAGCGAGATGTACTTGTCGCTGCCGGCGAGCCAGACGTACCAGCCGTAGAGCGACTGGAGCATGATGACCGTCGCGTAGATCGTCGCGATCGTCCCCAGCCACCAGCGGAAGAAGTCGAAGGGGTCTTCCGGCAGGAGGTCGAAGATGCTCGGCTGGCCTCGCCCGGAGGAGAGGATACCGGCGCAGAGGATAGAGGATAGAGGATAGAGGATAGCGAAAGACATGGGCCGCTCCGCGCTATCTTCTATCCTCTATCTTCTATCCTCTTCCCAGCACTCTTCCCGCCCCCAACGAGTAACATCGGCAAAATCAGCCCTCGTCCTCCATCTCGTGGTCCTGCACCTTCCCGCCGAACAGGGCCGTGCCGACTCGGACCAGCGTGGCGCCCTCGGCGATGGCGAGCTCGAAGTCGTGGCTCATGCCCATGCTCAGGTGGCGGAGCGACGCGCCGCCGATCTTGTGCCACTTCAGCTCTTCGAAGATCTCGCGCGTCCGGCTGAAGGCCTGGCGCACCTTCGCCTCGGGCGCCTCCAGCGGGGCCATGGTCATCAGGCCGACCATCTGGAGGTTGGGCATCGAGTCGATCTGCTCCGCCAGGTGCACCGCCGCCCCGACGGCGACGCCGTACTTCTGCGCCTCCTCGCCGGCGTTCACCTGCATCAGCACCGGCACCCGCCGGTCGAGCTTGGCGGCCTGGCCGTCGATCTCCTCGGCCAGGCGAAGGCTGTCGATGCTGTGGATCAGGCTGACCAGTGGGAGGACGGGCTTGACCTTGTTGCGCTGGAGGTGGCCGATCATGTGCCAGCGGATCTTCGCCGGCAGCGGGCCGCTTCCGGCGGGGCCGTCGCCGTGGGCGAGGCGGCGCTGGTGGTACTCGTTCATCTGCGCCGCGCGCTGGGTGAGCACCTGCACCCGGCTCTCGCCCAGGTCGGCCACGCCCAGCTGCACCGCCTCGCGGATCTGCTCCGGGGCGGCGGTCTTGGTGACGGCGACGAGCGTCACCTCGCCCGGCTCGCGCTTCGCCCTGGTCGCGGCGTTGGCGATGCGGTCTTTCAGTTCGTCCAGTTTCTCGGCGAGCGGCGATCGCTTGGCCACGCAAAGGCTCCTTCCGGCGGTCTCGAATTTTCCAGAGCCCGGCATTATAGGAAAGCCGGCCGGCAAAGGTAGGGCGGGCGGCTCGGCGGGTCGCTACCATGGGGCAGCCGCGCCAGACGCATGACCCAAAACGACGAACGCTACCGCCGGGCCGTCCAACGTTTCGACGACGCCAACGCACAGGACCCGCGCCGCACCCTCGCCGCCGGCATCGAGGTGCCCGACGAACTGCTCTACGCCCGGCGGATGACCGGCTGGCTCGACCGCCTCGAGCCCGGCGCCTCCGAAGCGCTCCGGCTGGCCGTGCGGTGCCAGCACCTGCGCCGCTGGACGATTCCGCGATCTCAATACCCGATGACCCGCGCCGGCTACCACGCCTGGCGGACAACCCTGGCGCGCTTCCACGCCGACGCCGCGGGCGAAGTCCTGCGGGCGGAGGGGTACGACGAAGCCATCGTGGCGCGGGTCCAGTCGCTGGTGCGCAAGGAGGGGCTCAAGCGCGACGCCGAGGCGCAGACGCTGGAAGACGTGGCGTGTCTGGTGTTTCTGGAAAATGAATTCGCGGATTTCGCCGCGAAACACGACGAGGAGAAGGTCGTCAACATCGTGGCCCGCACGTGGGGCAAGATGTCCGACCGGGGCCGGACCGCGGCGCTGGGGCTTGCTCTGCCGGACGACGCGCGGCGGATTATCGGGAAGGCACTGGCGCTGCCTGCGCCAGGGCGGCCAGGCGGTCGAGAAGGACCGCCGGCGTCGGGGGGCGGCTCGCCTTGACGTTGATCTGGAACAGTTGCAGCGGCGAGTTCTTCGCCTGCTCGAACGACACGTCGCTGCCGGGGTAAAGCTCTGCCAGGAAGGCGCGCAGCGCCGGCGCCACCTGCTGGTAAGTTTCCGGCGTGTTCGGGCCGCGCAGGCGGTCGTTGACGCGGAGGGCGAAGTCGCCGGTGCGGAACTTCAGCCGGCCCTCGAACGCGGGGTTTTCTTCCAGCAGGGCCGCGACGCGGAGCGCCGACGCGAAGACGTGCGCGAGGCGGTCGCGGAAGCTCTCGGCGCCGCCGATCGGCTGTTTCCGCTGGTACATCAGGCCCGGCCGCTTGTCGACGGTGTGGTCGATGTAGACGTTCGCCTCGTGCGAGACGAGCACCGTGCCGGGTCCGTCGGGGACGTGCGTGTAGTCGGCGACGTCGATGAGCAGGTGGTCGGGAAGGGCGTGCGCCTGGATGAGGGAGTGGAAGACGGGGACGAAGGCGGATTCTTCAACTTGCGTCGTGTCTTCGGTGAAGAACTTGATGATGAGCTTGTGGGAGTCCATGTCTGGTTCCCTCTCCCCTTGCGGGAGAGGGTTAGGGTGAGGGGTCAACGTCAGAGTTGGTGTGCGTACCGTTGCCGCTTGACTCCTGACATTTACCCCTCACCCCGGCCTCTCCCGCAAGGGGAGAGGCAGGCAGTCGCCTGTATTTCTTGGGTTCTCATGCTACCGGCGCCGGCGCGGCGCCCAGCGCCACCGGTTGCAGCACGTTCATCGAGGCCTGCGCCTTCGCGTGGGCCTTGTGGGAGGCGTCGATGAACAGGTTCGCCTCTTCGACCAGCTTGTGCGCCGTCTCCTTCGTGTACCGCGTGTCGGCGCCCTCGTGGCGGACGAACAAATACCGGCTGAACTGGTCGCCGTGATACGGGTCCCAGAAGAGCTTGGTCTCGACGAAGCGCTTGCGGAACTCCTCGACGACCACGTTCGCGTCGTCGCTCGGCGCGTCGGGCCACTGGAACTGCACCAGCGTCCGCGCCGCCCGCAACATCGCGGCGTATGCCATGTCGTCGGCCTGCTTGTACTTGCCGTCGTCGAGGAGCAGTTGCGCCTCGAAGGCCAGACTTTCGGCCTCGGTGAAGCCGAACTGCGTGAGGGAGACGACTTCGCCGGCGCACTCGCCCACGCCCATGTCGCCGATGGTGTAGGAGCGCGGGTCGCCCCAGTCGTTGTAGAACGACGGGTCGGCGGCGTGCGGGGGGACGGCCGTGAACTTGTCGACGATCGCCTTGAGCTCTTTCTTGCCGATCCGCTGGCACCACGCCTGGAACGATTCTTCGCCCTGCCGGTCGTTCGTCCACCGCTCGGTGAGGGCGGTGACCAGGTCGGGGATCGCCTTGGACGGGACCGAGCCCATTGCCAGGGCGTAGGAGCCGGCGTTCTCGGTCCACTGCCCGCCCAGCATCACCTGGAAGTGGGGGACGGTGTAGCCGCCGATGTTGCGGCTGTTGCCGTAGAAGCCGATGTCGGCGATGTGGTGCTGGCCGCAGGAATTGAAGCAGCCGGACACCTTGATCCGCAGCTGGCGCACCGCCTCGTTCATCAGCGGCGCCGCCGCCACGTAGCGCTGGCGCAGTTCCCCGGCGAGGCCGCGGCTGGAGGCGATGCCCAGCTTGCAGGTGTCGGTGCCGGGGCAGGTGACGACGTCTTCGATGTGGCTGGCGCCCGGCTGGTTGAGCTTCAGGGCCGTCAGTTCCTTGTACAGGTCGATCAGCTTGTTGTGCGGGACCCAGCGGAGGACGAGGTTCTGCTCCACCGTCGTGCGGACGTTGCCGCCCGCGTAGCGCTCGGCGATGTCGGCCAGCGCGCGGGTCTGGTCGCTGGTGAGGTCGCCCAGCGGGCAGGTGACGGTGGCGACGACGTAGCCGGGCTGGCGCTGCTCGTAGACGTTGGTCTTGGACCACGCGTCAAAGCCCTCGGGCCGGCGCGCGCCGTTGAGCTGCACG
>Ga0207691_10007449_pt1 | contig 10537 bp, 6 predicted proteins | sample KBSM13metaG_FD_184327 | JGI IMG/M metagenome (GOLD analysis project Ga0207691, IMG submission 184327) | Miscanthus rhizosphere microbial communities from Kellogg Biological Station, Michigan, USA - KBS M1-3 metaG (SPAdes) (version 2) | ecosystem: Host-associated > Plants > Roots > Rhizosphere >... | reverse complement strand
GGGATTTCTGCGGATTCGCACTCCGGAGCGTCAACAGCTGCTCCGCCGTTTGAATCGTTCCGCCGAACTGCCAGACCGAAACACGACGGTCGAACTTTCACCAAATTACGGAATTGCCTCCATCGCTTTTTCCCATGCCGCAACCGATGTTGTGAATGTCTGGTTTTATATCTGGAAGGAGTCTCATGGCGACCTTCAGTAGGAGCACCTGTTGAGACGAATTGAGCGCGCACTGATCAGCGTCTATGACAAAACCGGTATCGTGGAATTTGCCAAGGGTCTGGCTGCGTTGAATGTCGAGATCATATCGACGGGAGGAACGCACAAGCTGCTTTCCTCGAATGACATTCCGGTACGCGAAGTTTCAGAGCTCACTGGCTTCCCCGAAATTCTCGATGGACGGGTCAAGACGATCAATCCCCGTATTGCCGCCGGGCTGCTGGCCATTCGGGAAAATCCCGAACACGCACGACAGGTGGCTGAACACCAGATCCGCATGATCGACCTCGTTTGCGTCAATTTGTATCCATTTGCCGATACCATTCGAAAGCCCGGCGTCCAATTTGACGAAGTCATCGAAAACATCGACATCGGCGGCCCGTCGATGATCCGAGCTGCAGCAAAAAACTTTCAGGATGTCGCCGTTGTGACGTCGCCTGGCGATTATGGTCCCGTTCTCCTGGCTCTTCAGGAGAGTGCGGGAATTCTGGATCGCAAGGCGCTTTTTGATCTTGCGAAGAAAGCGTTCCTTTGTACCGCACGCTACGATGCTCAGATTGCGCAACATTTATCCGGTATTGGAACCGGCAACGAAAGATTCCCACCCAATCTCTTCATGGATTTTGAAAGAATCGAGAGTCTGCGCTACGGCGAAAATCCACATCAGCGTGCGGCGTTTTATCGATGGGGCGGGCAAAAACCTTATGGGATTGCGGCCGCAAGACAGCTTCAAGGTAAGGAACTTTCCTATAACAACATTGTGGATATTGAAGCGGCGTGGAATCTGATCCAGGAATTCAGCGAGCCGGCATGCTGCATTATCAAACACACCAATCCCTGCGGCACCGCTGTCGCCGATTGTCTCCACAGCGCTTACTTGAAGGCGTACGAAGCGGACCCGATATCGGCATTCGGCTCCGTGATGGGTTTCAACAAAACCGTCGACCAACAAACGGCAGTCGAAGTCTCGAAGCTTTTTGTTGAGGTGATCGTGGCGCCGGGATTCAATAACGAGGCTATGGAAGTACTTTCGACGAGGAAAAATCTCCGCCTCATCGTGGTCAACCCGAAAGGTGTAGCGGACACTGACGAGTATGAAATCAAACGCGTATCCGGGGGCATCCTCGTACAGGAGCATGACAGCACCCTTTCGGACGCCGAAACTCGGGTTGCGACGGACCGCAAACCGTCAGACGACGAACGGCACGATTTGGAATTCGCCTGGCGTGTCGCCAAACATGTGAAGTCCAACGCCATCGTTTTGGCGAAAGAGGGTCGCACGGTAGGAGTGGGTGCAGGACAGATGAGCCGAGTGGATTCGGTAAAGATAAGTATCCAAAAGGCCCACCCAACGTCGAAAGGTTCTGTGATGGCGTCCGATGCGTTCTTCCCTTTCCGGGATGGAATTGACGAAGCGGCAAAAGCGGGAATTACCGCAATCATTCAACCCGGCGGGTCCCTGAAGGACCAGGAGACCATACAGGCTGCAAACGAGCATGGTATCGCAATGGTTTTCACGGGTTTAAGGCATTTCAAACACTAGGGGCTAGTTGTATAATTCCACAACGTTATTTCTCCTCAATTCTTTCGACTGGGTGGGTTATGAAAAAAGGATTCTCCGCGCTGCTCATTGTAGCTTTTGCGCCTTCGGTCTTTGCTCAAACAACGGCCCAGACCCCGGCTGCGCCAGGCGCGCAACAGCCCAGACGGGCGGATTCGTACTATCACTTTTCACTGGCGCGCCTGCGCGACGCTGAAGGACGATTCACGGAAGCGATAGACGAATACAAGAAAGCGCTGGACCTCGATCCCAGGAACTCCAATCTGTATTCGCAGATGGCTCAATCGTACTTGAAGAACTCGCGAGTGGCCGAAGCCGTTACTGCCGCCAACAAGGCGGTGGAAATCAATCCAGACAATATCGACGCTCACATGCTGCTCAGCCAGGTTTACTGGCAGGCACTCATCAGCAGCAAGGGAAAACCTTCGGACGCCCAGATCAACTCCGCAATACACGAGTACGAGGAAATCATCCGTATCGACCCGACAGATCCACAGGCTTTTATCCTGCTGGGACAGCTGTATCAGGCGATCAATCAACCCAGCAAAGCTGAAGAAATCTACAAGAAACACCTGACTGCCGATCCGGGATCGGAGGAAGGCGTTCTGGCGCTGGCCGAACTTCATGTCAAAGCCGGCGACAATAAGGGCGCGGCGGCGATGCTGGAAGATTTTCTGAAATCGCGGCCTGACTCCGACCGTGCGGCCAAGGAACTCGGCGACGCCTATTTCGCACTCCAGGAATATGGAAAGGCTGCCGACAACTATAAGAAAGCTCTCTCTCTGGGATCCGAGGATCAGGACGTCCCGAACAGCTATGCGCAGGCCCTTTTCATGGACGAACGTTTTGACGAAGCCGCTGCCGTGTTCGAGAAGCTGTTGAAGGAAGATCCGAATGACGCAGGGACGTTGCTGCGGCTGGCTCAGATCTATCGTCGCACCATGAAATTCGACAAGGCGCGCGACACACTGGAGGCGGCAGATAAGCTCGTTCCCAATAATTCTGAAGTTCAGTTCAACCTGTACCTGGTCGACCGCGATGAAGGCAAGCTTGAAGACGCATTGGCAAGGCTGGGAAAACTTGCCAAGGGCTCGGAACACCCCAACGGAAAGTACACTCCTTCGGAACAACAGAACAGGGTCGTTTTCCTGACCAATCTCGCCGTGCTCAATTCGTCACTGGGCCACTACGACCAGGCAGTTCAGGCTTATCTGGACATGCGCCCTCTTTCACCGGAGAAGGATCGCATTGACGCGATGATCATTGAAACTTTCCGCGCCGCGAAGAATCAGGAGAAGGCTAACCAATACCTGCAATCTGTGGCTCTGAAAGAATCGCCAAACAGCCGGCAACTTCAGATTATTTCTGCGGACATGGTTGCAGAGAAGGGAAAAGTCGACGAAGGCATCAAGGCTTTGGAGAGTCTTACCAAGGGCGGCCAACCCGATCTCCAACTGCTTTCCGCAATGTCCGAAATCTACCAGCGGGCAAAAAAATGGGACGAGGCACAGGCGGTTCTCGATCGCGCAGTCCGCAGCTTCCCGATGGAATCTGAAGTGTATTTCCTTCAAGGCGCCATGTATGAAAAACAAAAGAAGGACGCGGAGGCCGAAAAGGCTTTCCGCCGCTCGCTCGAACTCGACAGCGACAGTCCCGCCACTCTGAATTATCTTGGATACATGTATGCCGACCGTGGAATCAAGCTGGATGAAGCGTTGCTCATGATTCAAAAGGCGGTGGATTCTGATCCGATCAGCGGAGCATATCTGGACAGCCTGGGATGGGTATATTACAAGATGAACCGGCTGACGGAGGCCGAACAATACCTGAAGAAAGCGGTCCGATTTGCCAGCACCGATTCCACGATGCACGACCACCTCGGCGACCTGTACAACAAGCTCATGAAGTATCCGGAAGCCGCATTGGAGTGGCAGAAGGCGATCCAACTGGCCACTGAGCCCAAGGAAGCCGACATGGTCAAGAAGAAACTCGACCAGATCAAGAACAAGGTTCCCAAGACTCGTCTTTGAACCTTTCCCGCCCAGCGGCTGTCAGTTAAATAGAACATGGTGGCGGCCCCAGACCCCCAGTACGATTTCGAAGCGGCTGCCCGCGATTGCCGGCCATTCCTGCTGCAGATCGCTGTGGCATCGGCTCGCAATCCCGTGGATGCGGAGGATATCGTTCAGGAGGCGCTATTGCGTGGCTACCGGGGTATCCAGCGATTTCGGGGAGATTGTCCGCTTCGTATCTGGCTGTCACGAATCGTGGTACGTGTGGCAATCAATCACCATCGTAGTGCTGCGCGAAGACTGAAACGTTGGGTGTTCTTCGGTGACGTCGAGATGGAGCACGAGGACGGAACTCACCATGAATTTGATCCGCCGGACCGCTCCCGGAGCGTTCAGCGCGAAAAAATCATGGATGTCGATCGGCAGGTGAACCGCTTGCCGACCGAATTCAAGGTTCCGCTGATGATGCTCGCGGTAGATGGCATGACAATACCTGAAATCGCCGAGATTCTGGAGATCCCTCAGGGAACTGTAAAATCGCGCGTCTTTTATGCTCGCAAGCGTCTGAAGAGCGCATTGGAAAACCGATTGGAGCGAAACAGAAAATAATGAAAGTCGATTGCCAGTGGCTTAGCACCAACCTTGAAGCGTTCTTTTCCGATAGCCTCGATGCCCAGCAACTTCAATTGGCCTCGGAACACCTGAAAACGTGTTTAAGCTGTCGCAGCGAAGTTCAAGCCCTCCGGGATATGGATCCGCTGGTCAAACAAGTTCTGAAACTTAGAATGACGAAAGCTCTCGCGGCGGCGCATGCCCCAAAGCGCAGTGCTGCATTCCAGCTCGGACTTGCAGGCACAGCTGTGGCTCTAGTGGGAGTTCTGGTATTCGTGGTCATGGGCCGTACCGGCGGACTCGGCGACCTTCTGCCAGCCAGCCAGACGACTCTCCAAAGCGAAAGTCGCCCGAACAGCCAGAACAGCAATGATGTGAAGGTCGATGATGAAATTCCGGCCCTCAGGGCGAAGCCGGATGCTCCCGCCCCGAAATCGCCAGGGATTAAACCGGGCCCCGAACCGCCAATCACGAACACCTCGCCCGCATTCCTTGTGACGGATCCTGCAGGATATTCCACCAACCTCGAGGATTATCGCGGTCGCGTCCTGGTCATCGGTGTCTGGTCTGAAGATCAGCCGGAGGCCGCACAAAATATTCAGAAGCTTTACCAGGCATTCGGAAGTCGGAAGGAAGTCCGCATTCTCGGTGTCACGAGCCGTAATCAGGAGCGGCCCGCCGGGACAACATTCCCCATGGTTTTCAATAACGGATCGCGGCTTCTGGACATTCGCAGCTCGGACTTTGCAGTCGTGGACAAAGAAGGCAATGTCCAAATGCGCGGCTCATTGCTGGTCGATCCGAATGTATTGACCCCCAGGATACGAGCGAAGCTGGACGAATCTGGCGGCCGGTAGGAACCCGAAGAACTGAATTGATCAGGTCCCTTCTACGTTTCCAGTCGGATGAGATCCTCATACGTCTCGCGGCGGCCGATCACTTCGTAGCTATCTCCAGTCACAAGGACCTCTGCCACACGGGGGCGGGAATTGTAGTTCGAGGAAAGACTGAATCCGTAAGCGCCAGCGCTCATGACAGCCATCAGGTCTCCGGTCTCGAATACTGGCAGATCCCGATCCTGGGCAATGAAATCGGCAGATTCACAAATCGGACCCACCACGTCTGCAATCTCCCGGCCGCCGGTCGATTCGATTTCCTGGATTGGCCAGATATTGTGGTGCGAACCGTACAGCGGAGGACGAATCAGGTCATTCATGCCCGCGTCGATGATGACGAATCGCTTGTCGCCTTGTTTCTTTCGAACGACGACGCGAGTCAGAAGAATCCCGGCATTACCCACAATCACGCGCCCGGGTTCGAGCACGACTGTCAATCCCATGTTCTTTGTTGCATTAATAATCGCCGCGGCATAGCAGGCGGGAGATGGCGGTTCCTCGCCATTGTATGAAATTCCAAGTCCTCCTCCGAAATCGAGATACTGGAGGTGGATTCCCCTGCTGTTTATTTCGCCGATGAGTTCTCCGATACTCGCAAGCGCTTCTTCGAATGGACTCAATTGCGTAATCTGTGAGCCCATATGACACGTCACGCCAACCAGATCTATTTCAGGAATGTCTTTTAGCCGCAAATAAAGTTCCCGTGCTTCCGAAATGCCAACACCGAACTTATGCTTTTTCATACCTGTCGAAATGTAGGGATGGGTCTTTGGATCCACGTTGGGATTCGTTCGAATTGAAACTCGCGCTTTCTTGCCCATCCGGCGTGCGGTAGCTGCTATCAGGTCGGCTTCCGATCCCGATTCCACATTCAGGAATAAAATGTCGGATTCCAGCGCGTATCGAATTTCGGCTTCTGTCTTCCCGGGACCATCAAAGATGACTTTCCCAGCGGAACCAGCGGCCCTCAGCACACGAAACAATTCACCACCGGATACAATTTCAAACCCGGTGCCCCATTCTGCAAATCTGCGGAGAATATTGATATTGGAGTTGGCTTTTACGGCATAACACGTCAGATGCGGGATCGACTGAAACGCCTCTTCAAATACACGGACATGTCGGAGGAGCGTGCGTTCGCTGTAAACGTAGACGGGTGTGCCGACTTCATCGGCGATACGCTCGAGAGGGACTTCCTCGCAGTGGAGACGTCCACCACGATATTCGAAATGATGCATAGTGGGGAATTATAGCTGGAAAAGAAAAACCGGGACCGGAAGCAGAATTTAGGGGGGGGTATTCCGCTTCCAGCCCCGGTCCAAAGTGAGCACTGTCTCAATGATGAGCCAGCCTCACTCCGTTCGCTCAGCCCTTCAGAACTAGAAGAGCCTCATGGACATGCCAACGGTAACCTTGCGGCCCGGGCTTCCACCGGTAACCTGTCCAAAGAGCGGCGAGGACAGTGTACCGTTGATGGTTGTCGCTACCGACCGGTTCAATACGTTTGTAGCATTGATATAGAACGAAATCGTTCGTGCTCCATTCGGAACACGGTTGGGGTTATTCACACCGCCGCCGAAGTTACCACCGCCTCCGCCGCCACCGAAGTTACCACCGCCTCCGCCTCCGCCTCCGCCTCCGCCGCCACCTCCGCCCTGAGCCGGTTCCGCAAAGGAACTCACGAGTCGTCCGAGCGAAGGAGCTGACGAAGCCGGAGGATTCTTCAGGATGAAAATCTTCGTAAGGCGAGCCGTAGGGAGTGTAAGGCTGCTGGGGCCGGTTGAAGCGTTGCGGCCACAGGCGTATTTCGAGTTTTGAGACAGGATGGGAGCACATTGAACGGCGTCCGGATAATCCGTGTTGCTGCCGTCTCCATTAATGTCCTGCCCCACAATCAGACTGTAAGGACGACCGGACTGCCAGCCCAGACTTTGCAGAGACAAAGTCGTTCTTCGAGGCATACTCAGAGAGATCTGCCCGCCAATTCTCTGTCCTGAATTGTTGCTCCTCGCATAGTCCGCCATACGGTTGTATGGGTTTTCGAACTGGCTGTCGTCCTTTCCATGGGTGACGGTGTAAGAAACGTTTCCAGTCAGACGCACTTTGTTATTGAAGAGCGGGTAATTGTTGACCCGGTACTGCACGCTGACGGTATGCGTCAGAGACTTACCCACCGACTCGATTTCGTTGATATTACCGATAGTCGTCGGATAAAACGGCCGCATCACGTTGACGATCGCCTGGCCTTGCTGCTTTTTGGTGAGACCATTGATGGGATCCGGAAGACCCGTTTCAGGGTCGTACTTGGTGGAGTCCGGCGAATTCAACAGCGAGAGCGTCGTGGGATCGAGGTCCGTGCCGGGATAGGGGGCATTGATATTGACGTTGCGGTTCTGACGATAGCCGCGATTGATGTTGTAGGTGATGCTTGCCGTCATGGCGTGGGGCATGGATTGTTCCCATGCGAATGACGGATTCACCTGATAAGGTTGAGACGCACCTTCCATCAGCCTGCGGGTGGAAATCGTCGTCGTCGAAGGGCTAAGCGTTCCTCCCTGTGACGCATCCGGATAGGTTGGATTAAGAAGCGTGATGGTTTGCTGTGCCGAAGTCGTTGATGACTGCAGCAGCTGCTGGTACGTATTTATGGAAAACGTACTGTGGGTCTCCTTGACGCCGACCCGAACAACGGTCTTCCAGTTTCCTTTAGTTCGGAGCTGATACGAAAGCCCGGCTACCGGCGCGAGGTTGTTATAGTCGGCGAAGTGTTGCTGAGCCTGGTATCGCAGCCCAAAGGAGATATCGGCCCTGGGTGTGATGCGCCAGTCGCCTTGAACCCAGGCGGCGAATTCCAGCTGGCTGACCTTGATCCTGGAATCACCCGAAGTCTGCGTAAATTGCGTGGGCGATTTGGGAGTGATATCCAAAGTCTGACCCAGGTCACTATTGACCGGATCGTTATCATAGGCCGCCTTGAGATCCAACCGCTTCTGCAATTCAATCTGACATTGCGAACCAACAAAATTCACCTGGGGTGTTCCGCAATAGTCATACAAACCGGGGAATGTATACGTACCGTTATAGTTATTCCGGTTATCGCTGTCGTTCTTGTGATACTGCAACTCGAACGCTATCGCGCTGAAGGTCAGCTTCGGCTTCGGCTGCCACTGCATGGTATTGCCCAGAAGATAATTCTGCGTAACGTTGTGCGTATTGTTGGGCGCGATACCACCATTAAACGATCCAGCCACATTGATGGTGTATGGCAGTCCTGTTACTGGATTAACGACATACGCCGTTGCGGTTCCCGGATCAATGCCCACAGGAGTATTTGTCGTGGTATTTCGCTGCACCGAAAACCGCAGAGTATCGACCATCTTGCCTTTGGTCATGCGATCGCTGAGTTGCAACTGCAGGTTATTACCCTTGTTATTGGAAGCACGTTCCGGCAGCGTCAAACCGCCGATGCCGCTGTTATCGGTGTGATTGGTCCGATAGCTGAAGTTCGATGTCAGGTTGTGAACCTTGTTGATCATCAGGCGGGGTGAAATCGTGAAGTTCTTATTCGAACTGATCTGTGTGATTCCATTCGAAACGTATCCGTTTGGTGTATACGCGCGAAGGTCGCTTCCGGCATTATCGCTTTCCTGGGTTTGCACATTGATACCGGTGCTCAAACGTCCTGGAATGATTGGGCCATTGGTGTTGATCCCGATATTCAAGCTCTGAGACGGCGGTCGTTTTCCAGTAGCCAGGTGATTTAACGCATTGAAGGATTCATCGTTGAAGCTTGCCTGTGTGCTTGCAGTCCATTTTCCCGATCCCGCCTTGGTAACGATTTCAATTCGAGGGCCGGTTGAACCATCAGCGCTGAACGAACTGTTGACAATACGAATCTCAGCGATTTGCGCCAGCGGGGGAAGGTTTGCATCGGTGAATCCATCAACGGCCAGCGTGACCGTGCCATCCCCACCACGAAGCTGGGCGAGCTGAGTGAGATAAGCCAGCAAATCATCCTCGTTATCCGGAAGATCCAGCAGTGCGTCACCCGTGATGACATCGGTGTTCAAACTGGAATCGGGATCCACGCCCAATTCGTTCGTCTGGCTGTTCACATCAACGACTGTCGTTAAACCGAGGGCCATTGTCAGACTCAGGGGAGCCATATCCGCCGTAACCCGGACAGCCTGCACGTTGTCTTTGAAGTCGGCAACCTTGGCCGTAACCTGGTACGGTCCGGGAGACACGTTCAATTCAAAATTTCCTTCTGAATCGCTTTTGCCAGTGGCAACAACTCTGCCGCCAGTCCCTGGAGTGGCCACGATCACATCCACGCCGCCCATAGCGCCGCCGGTCTGATCGACAATCTTTCCTTTCAGCTTGACGGCATTCGCCGGAACAGGTGGCGTCCCTTGAGCGCCCGCTGTCTGAGCGCCGAAAACAGCGCTGCACAACAAAAGCGCTAAAAGAGTGAATAGACTCAGCCTCCGCATGTGGCCAACCTCCCTAAAAATAGACATATAATTCGTATCCGCTGGCTAATCTCACCAGGTAAGAAGTCACAAAGCCAATTACGTTCCCCTGAGCTCGGGGGTTACATTTTGTGATGGTTTCTATTTAGCGACGGCTTCAGCGCCGTACTTCTTTGCAAGCTGGTAGGACGCGACTTGAGACGGTTCCAGCATATCCAGAATCTTGTTCATCGCAGCGCTGTCGATGGTCTTGGCATCGACATTCTTGCCCGCAGCCTTGGCTGCCTGCTGAATCTGATTCCGATATTCCGGCCATGCTGCGGTCACCTTGGCAATCTGTTCCTCGCTGAGCGGAGTGTCCTGCATGGCATTGACTGCAATTAGTGAATCGATCGGCGTACGTCCGAGCATCTGCGTGTAGTGCCAGGTCTTTAGTGTTGCTGCCTGATCCGGCCTCAACAATTCTTCCACCTTCTTGTACATCCCGTCGACCGAAGACTGAATAATCTGCTGAGGATTGTTATTGCGGTTGTTATTGTTGTTGCCGCGGCCGCCCTGATTGTTGTTGTTCGTCAACCCCGCCCGTAGCGCTGTCTCGAGATCCTGAAGTTCCGCCTTCATGAAAACCTCGGCGATCATGTCCTTGTCTTTGGCAAGCGGGAGGTTCCCTTTTGCCAGGACCTTTCGAATGGGCTCCAGCCGCTCCGAGGGAGTGGCCTGAACCGTCATGCAGTATTTCTGGCCGTTGGGCCGTGTCTGGTTGTT
>Ga0207691_10007445_pt1 | contig 10539 bp, 9 predicted proteins | sample KBSM13metaG_FD_184327 | JGI IMG/M metagenome (GOLD analysis project Ga0207691, IMG submission 184327) | Miscanthus rhizosphere microbial communities from Kellogg Biological Station, Michigan, USA - KBS M1-3 metaG (SPAdes) (version 2) | ecosystem: Host-associated > Plants > Roots > Rhizosphere >... | reverse complement strand
ATTTCGTCGCGGTCGCAAGGGAACTCAGTTAGGCTGCGAGCGCCGGGCTGCAACCTCTGCTTCCCAAGCTATCCCTTTCTCCTGCTTGCTCGATCGCCTCGATCCTGCATAAGCGCGCGCATGAAATCCATCTCGCGCACGATCATCCGTTTAGCTTCCTTGATGACTCTGCCGTTGCTGGCGCCACCGCTATTTGCCGGCGGAGCGACGGCTCCCCACACGCGGGCCACCGTCGGGGCGGATAACGGCATCATCCCGTTGCCGCTGGCACCGATCGTGCCCGCGACAAAGCGCCTCTGCACCGCCCGGATGCCTTCCGGCCTTGGTTATACAATGCTGCGTCCGGGGTCAGGAGCGAAGCCCGCCGCGGACGCCACCGTGCTGGTGAATTATATCGGCTATCTGGCGGCAACCGGCGCGGTTTTTGATCAGGGGATGCAGACACCGATGCCCGTCGGCGCGGTAATTCCGGGCTTTTCGCAGGGGCTTCAACTGCTGGCCAAGGGGGGTGTCGTGCGCCTCTGTATCCCGGCATCGATGGGCTATGGCGCCCAAGCCTCCGGACCGATCCCCGCCAATTCGAATCTGGTATTCCAGGTCGAGCTTCTTGATTTCAGGACGGCGGCCGAGATGGCGGATATGGCCAAAGCGCGTGCGGCAGCTGGAGCACAACAAGATACGGCACCGCAGCCAAAGTAAGGCCCGGATTACCAAGCCTATTGCTGCTTCTGGGTCTTTTCTTCCTGACCCTTTGGCGGGACCTTGGTGTTGGTCTGGGCCGCTGCGACCTCGACCGGTGGACCCTTGGCGATCGCGGCATTGAGCGCGGCGGCCTGCGGACAGGCGCCCTTGCAGAGTTGATTGATGCGGGCGAGGTTGACGCGCGCACGCTCGACCGCGCCCTTCTGGACCATCGCCTCGCCCTGGCCGGCCAGCGCGGTCAGGTCGTTGGGATCGAGCGCCAGCGCATCGCGATAGAAGCGCACCGCCTTGCCCGGCAGCCCCTGCCCCTGCGCAACCCGGCCGAGCGCGACATAGGCGCCGCGATTGCGCGGATCGATCGCGAGCGCGCTTTCCAGCATATCCTCCGCGCCGGTGAAATTGCCCGCGGCCCGCAGCGCCTCGCCCTGGCGAAGCAAGGCCATGCTGCGCGCGTCGACCTGGTCGTCGCGGCGCTGGCCGAAGCCGCTTGAGGACAAAGTGGCGAGACCAAGCGCGAAAACGAGCGCGGCAGGCGAGAAACGCATCAACAGCTCCACATAATGGGATCGCGACCGATCTAGCATGTACGGCCCAATACCGCGATGAAAAAGCCATCCGTGCCGTCATGCGCGGGCGTCAGCCGCCGTCCGGGCCCGTGAACGCGACCCGCCCCGAGCGGATCCAGAGGCTTCCACCCCGGATTGGCGGCGAGAAAGGCCTCGATCTGTCCGGCGCCTTCTTCTTCGAGCAGCGAGCAGACAGCATAGACCAACCGCCCACCGGGCTGCACCAACGGCGCGCCGAAGTCGAGCACATGCGCCTGCGTCGCGCGCAATCGTTCGAGCCTTGCGGGCGTAAGCCGCCAGCGCGCTTCCGGATTGCGCCGCCACGTGCCCGTGCCCGAGCAGGGCGCATCGATCAGCACCACATCCGCCCCGCCCGCGAGATCCGCCAGCGCCTGCGCCTCGCACCCGCCATCGAGCAGCCGTGTCTCGATGAAGGTTGCGCCCGCCCTCTCCGCGCGCGGCGCGAGGCGGGAGAGGCGCGCACGGTCGACATCGCAAGCGATCAGCCGCCCCTGCCCCATCATCGCACCCGCCAGCGCGAGCGTCTTGCCGCCCGCGCCCGCGCAGAGATCGACCGCGACCATGCCTGGCATGGCCGCGCAGGCGGCGGCAATCAGCTGGCTGCCCTCGTCCTGGACCTCGATCAGCCCGCGCACGAAGGCGGGCATCGCCTCGACCTTCGACCCTTCGGGTAGGCGGATCGCGTCGGGCGACAAATCCCCGGGCACACCCTCTGGGATATCGGGGAGTATCTCGTCGCGGGTCGCCTTGAGCCGGTTGACGCGCAGATCGAGCGGCGCGCGGTCGAGCAAAGCGGGCAGTTCGTCCGCGCCCAACGTCGCGGTCAGCTTCTCTGTCAGCCAGGCGGGCGCGGTCCCCGCGGGTGCGACAGGCTCGTCTCCGATCGGCGCTGGGCAATTGTGCGAACCATCGAACAAGGCCGCGATCTCGGGCCGGTCCTGCGCCAGACCGATCATGGCGGCGCGGCCGCTAACGGGACGTTCGCCGGCACGCCGGATCGCAGCATAGGCAAGGTCGCGCACCGCACGCCGGTCCTTCGAGCCGGCATAGCGCCGCGTCTTGAAGTAGCGCGCGATCAGCGTATCGGCGGCGGCGCCACCCCCATCGGCGGCGGCGACCACCTCATCAACGATATCGATCGCGGCCTGCAGGCGTGCGCCGGGGGTCACGCGCGGAGATTACCCCAGCGAGGGATAATTGGGCGCCTCACGCGTGATCGAGACGTCATGGACATGGCTCTCGCGCAGGCCAGCATTGGTGATGCGCACGAACCTCGCGCGCTTGCGCAGCTCCTCGAGCGTCGCCGCACCCGTATAGCCCATTGCCGCCTTCACGCCGCCGACCAGCTGGTGGATGACGTCCTTGGCCGGACCCTTGTAGGGCACCTGACCCTCAATCCCCTCGGGCACCAGCTTGAGCTGATCGCGTACTTCCTGCTGGAAATAGCGGTCGGCCGATCCGCGCGCCATCGCGCCGACCGATCCCATGCCGCGATAGGATTTGAAGGCACGGCCTTGATAAAGAAAGGTTTCGCCCGGAGCCTCGTCGGTCCCGGCGAGCAGCGAGCCCACCATCACACTGGACGCGCCGGCCGCCAGGGCCTTCGCGACGTCGCCGGAGGTGCGCAGCCCGCCATCGGCGATCACGGGCACGTTCGACTTCCAGGCCTCCTCGGCCGCTTCCATCACCGCCGTAAGCTGGGGCACGCCCACGCCGGCGACGACGCGCGTGGTGCAGATCGATCCCGGACCGATGCCGACCTTGATCCCGTCCGCGCCCGCATCGATCAGAGCACGCGTCGCCTCGGCGGTGGCGACGTTTCCGGCGATGATCTGAATCGAATTGGACAGGCGCTTCACGCGCTCGACCGCGCGGGCGACCTCGCGATTATGGCCGTGCGCGGTATCGATCACGATCAGGTCGCATTCGGCGTCGATCAACGCCTCGGTGCGCGCGAACCCCTTGTCGCCAACAGTGGTCGCCGCGGCGACGCGCAGACGGCCGGAGGCGTCCTTGGTGGCGGCGGGATAGGTGACCGCTTTCTCGATATCCTTGACCGTGATCAGGCCAACGCAGCGATAGGCCTCATCAACCACCAGCAATTTTTCGATCCGGCGCTGGTGCAGCAGGCGTTGCGCGTCGGCCGAGTTCACGCCGGTCGCGACCGTCGCCAGATTCTGGCTGGTCATCAGCTCCGCCACCGGCTGATCGGGCCGTTCGGCGAAACGCATGTCGCGGTGGGTGAGGATACCAACGAGCTTGCCGTCGGGTTCCACCACCGGGAAACCGGAAATATGATGACGCTCCATCAGCGCGCGCGCCTCGGCCAGCGTCTGGTGCGGGTTGAGCGTGATCGGGTTGACCACCATGCCGCTTTCGAAGCGCTTGACCGCGCGCACCGCCGCCGCCTGCTCGTCAATCTCGAGGTTGCGGTGGAGCACGCCGATGCCGCCCAATTGCGCCATCACGATCGCCATGTCCGCTTCGGTGACGGTATCCATTGCCGACGACATGAAGGGGATGGTGAGCCCGATCTCGCGGGTCACGCGGGTGCGGGTGTCGGCTTCAGTCGGCAACACTTCGGACGCGCCGGGCCGGAGGAGCACGTCGTCGAAAGTAAGGCCGAGTTCGATTGTCATGAATCCCCGCGGAGGTAAGAAGGATTCGGGGCCATATAGGCTGGCGATGTGAGAAGCGCTAGGCCAGCCCGGCTCGCTTGAGCGCACGACGCGCCGCATCGACATGCATCGTCTCGATCATTCGGCCTCGAAAGCGCTCCGCCCCGCCGGTCGCGGCCTCGACGAGCGCGCGCGCATCTTCCAATTCGCTTGCTGAAGGGCCGAAGATGCGGTTGGCGGTCTCGATCTGGTTGGGGTGGATCAGGCTCTTGCCATCGAAACCGAGCCGGCGGCCAGCCTCACAATCCGCTTCCAGCCCGGTCGGATCGTCGAGGCGGTTGAAAACCCCGTCGAACGCCGCCACGCCAGCCGCCCGCGCCGCCAGCATGATCGACTGCAGCGCGAGCGTCAGCCCTTCGCGCCCGCCAGGCAGGCGCAGGGTCGCGGCCAGGTCGTTCGAACCCGCCAACAGCCCCACGACCGATCGCACACCCGCAATCTCGCGCGCCGCATAGACCCCGGTCGGCGTCTCGATCATCGCCAGCAGCGGCTTGCCGAGACGATCGGCCAGCACCTCGGCATATTCGGGCGTCTCGACCTTAGGCACAACCACCAGGTCTACGCCCGTTGCACCCGCCAGAGCCGCAAGATCCGCGTCATGCCAGACGCCCGGCCCATTCAGCCGCACGGCCAACGGGCGACCGCGCCAGTTATCGTCGGCCGCCGCTACCGCCGCCTCCCGCGCGGCGGCCTTGTCCTCGTCGATAACCGAATCCTCAAGATCGAGGATGACGAGATCGCATGCCAAGCCACGTGCCTTCTCGATCGCGCGCGAATGGGATGCAGGGAGGAACAAGGCGGAGCGGACGAAGTCGAGCATTCTCTCTTCCTAGGACAAGCGGCGGTTGGTGCAAATCGCTACACGGCTCGCTTACGCGAACCGACTTCGTGGCTGCGACATGCCCCCGGCATGTCGCTGATCGCCACCCACGGTTCGCTTACGCGAACCGACTTCGTGGCTGCGACATGCCCCCGGCATGTCGCTGATCGCCACTACGTCCTAACGGACTATTAACCTCACTCGGTCAGAAAGCGGCTTATGTCCGACGCGCCAGACCGGGATCAGAAAACCGAAGCCCCATCCGGCAAACGTCTCCGCGAGGCCGCGGAGCGTGGCGACGTCCTTCAATCCAAAGAGCTGACCACCGCTTTTTCCATATTCGCGGGCGCGGCCTGGATCGTGCTCGCCGGCCCCTGGATGGTCGGCGCGTGCGGGAAGATGCTCGAGCAGGGCCTGACCTTCGGCGCGGACGATATCACAAATTTCAACCCGTCGCGCGCTATCCTGAGCCTGCTCGCGATCGTCGCGATGCCGCTCACGACCTTGTTCGTCTGCAGCGCCGCCGCTGCGATCGGCGCACCCGCTATCACCGGATCGCTGGGATTTCGCGCGGGCGCGGTCGCCTTCAAGCCCGCCAAGCTGAATCCCCTCAGCGGCATCCAGCGCATCTTCGGCCCGCAAGGGCTGGTCGAGTTCGGCAAGGCGTTCCTGAAGGTTTTGCTTCTCGGCAGCATCGCATACGTCGCACTGCGCAGCCGCTGGGCCGAGATCATGGGCCTCGGCCGCCAGGATATCGTCGCCGCTTTGGGCGATATCGGCCATATTTTCCGCTTCACGATCCTGGTGATGGCCGCCGCGCTGGGCCTGCTCGCGGGAATCGACCTGCCGATCCAGATTATCCGCCGCAACGCCCGCCTGCGCATGACCAAGCAGGAGGTTAAGGACGAGCATAAGGAAAATGAAGGCTCGCCCGAAATGAAGGGTCATATCAAGGGCAAGCAACGCCAAATGCTGAACGCGTCGGCGCGCAAGGCGGTCAAGGAAGCGACGGTCATCCTGACCAACCCGACCCACTTCGCGGTCGCGCTACGCTACCGCCCGGGCTTCGACGCGGCGCCGATCGTGCTCGCCAAAGGCGTGGACGAGACCGCCGCGGCGATCCGCGAACTTGCGAGCGATGTTGCGGTGCCGATCCTGTCCTATCCGCAGCTCACCCGCGCCATCTATTTTACCTCGAACCCGGGCCAGATCATCCGCGAGGACCTTTATATCGCGGTCGCGACGATCCTGGCCTTCGTCTTCAACCTCGACCGCGCCATGGCCGAAGGGGTCAGCCAGCCCGTGATCGAGGTGCCGCCGGAAGCCCGCTTCGACGAGAACGGCAAGGCGACGGTCCACTAAAATGGGCGCCGGGCTCGAGGCGCTTAATCCCCTCCCTTTTTAGCCGTTACTCCGGACGGAACCGATGCGATGACCACCACCTCCTCAACCACCTCGTCGAACCAGTCGGCGGTTGCCGCCGCGGGCAGCTCTATCCTGACGTCGCTTGGCGCGGGTTCGGGCATCGACACCGCGTCGCTGGTGTCGAACCTGGTCACCGCAAGCTTCGCGAACAAGGAAAAGACGCTCACCGCCACCCAGAGCCTCAACACCGCGCAGGTGAGCGCACTCGGCAGCCTGACCAGTGGCCTCGACTCCTTTTCCAAAGCGCTTCAGACCTTGGTCTCCGGCGGAACCTTGCGGTCGCAGCCCTCAAGCTCGAACAGCGCGATCGTGACCGCGACCGCCAGCAGCGGCGCGAACATCAGCAACCTGTCCGCCAATATCGAGATCCGCCAACTCGCGCAGGCCCAATCGCTCGTTTCGGTGCCATTGACCGGCAGCGCCCCAACAGTGGGCCAGGGCAGCCTCACGCTGACCACCCCCGCCGGTAACTTCACCATCACAATCACGCCCGCGAACGACAGTCTGGACGGCCTCGCCAAGGCGATCAACGACGCCAATAGCGGGGCGACGCCGAGCGGCGTGACCGCCTCGGTGGTGAGCGATTCCAGCGGCAAGCGGCTGGTACTGAAGGGCGCGAGCGGTGGGACGAACGGCTTCTCGCTGGCAGCGAACAGCGGCGCCAGCGCCGATCTGACGCGCTTCACCTTCGATCCGGGCAATGTGCCCGGTTCGCCCATGACGCGCGCGCAGCAGGCGCAGGATGCGATCATCCGGATGGATGGTGTGGATTCAACTTACTCCACCAACACGGTGACGAGCCTGATCGACGGCGTGACGCTCAAGCTGGTCACGGCCCAGCCAGGCACGACGGTGACGCTGGGCGTCACGCGGCCGAGCGCCGCGATCACTCAGGCGGTCTCCGATTACGTAGACGCCTATAACGAGCTGGCGACGCAGATCGCCACGGCGACGGCCGCCGCCACCGACAGTAGCGACGCAGGTCCGCTTTACGGCGCACCCGGCGTCAAGGAAATGCTGCGTCAGTTGCGGAAGATCACCTCGACGACGCTCACAACACTGCCGAACGGCCCGCAGACGCTCGCCGAGATCGGCGTCTCGACCGGCCATGACGGCAAGCTCTCCGTCGACACCACCAAGCTTTCGGCGGCGGTCGCAGCCTATCCCGACTCGGTTGAGGCAATGTTCAATCCGGGCCAGCGCAGCAGCGACCCGCTGCTTCAGATCACGAGTTCGCTGGGCGCTACCAAACCCGGTGTTTATACCGTCCACGACATCCTGTCGGGCCCGCCGGTCACCGGAAAGCTGGGCGTCGGGTCGGATGAGTCGAGCTTTCTTCCGCATCCGACCGATCCCAGCGGGCTGACTTCGTCGATATCATCGATCGTTCCGGGCCTCTCGATCCATGTTTTGGGGAATGTCACCACGGCGACCATCTCGATCGATGCCGGTATCGTCGGAGTCCTGCAGGGAATCCGGGACGATCTGCTCAAGAACACCGTGACCGCAAAGGGCGCGCTTACTGCGGCCGGCGATACGCTCTCAACCAAGAGCAAGTCGCTCACCGCTGCCCGCGACAAGCTCACCGCGCAGGAGGCCGCCTACTCGGCTCAGCTGACCAAGCAGTTCACCGCGATGCAGAACGCCGTGTCCAGCTACAAATCCATTCAATCCTACATGACCCAGCAAATCGCACAGTGGAGCAAGTCGAGCTAATGTTTGGAGCACCCTCCCGCTATTCCGCACCAGGCACGCGCTATCGTGACATCGAGGTGGCAGCCCGCGTCGAAGGCGCGACGCCGCACGGCCTCATCCTGATCATGTTCGAAGAGCTCCTGAAGGGCATCGACACGCTGCAGGCGCTCGAGGCCGCGCCCGTGCCCGCGCGCCGCAACGCCGTGCATGCACGCGTCATTTCGCTTCTGCACGGGCTTGAAAGCTCGCTCGATTATACGCGCGGCGGAGAGATCGCCGACAATCTTGGCCGCATCTATCGCGAGGCGCGTCGCCTGCTCGGCGCCACGCCGGGGATGGAGCGCGGGACCGCGCTGGCGCAGGCTCGCGACATGCTCACCACCGTATCCGGCGCCTGGGAGGCGATCGGGTCCGAGGTTAACGCGAATCTAACCTAATACCGTAACAATCTGGAAAGTCTGTGGGGCGCAATCGTCGCCTCTGTTAAGGCGCAAAGGGTCAAGCAAATGCCGCTCGCGAAGCTCCGTCAGGATCATGTGCCGACGCCGTCCGCTGCGCCGGGCCCGCAACTCAGCGCCGAGCTTGAGGGCGTCGCGGCGACCCCGTCGCCCGCGCTTGCGCTCCAGCAGCATCTGGCCCAGCGCGCGATCGCCACACCGGCCACCGACATAGAAAAATGGTCGCCGCGGCGCAGCCTGGCGTTGATCGTCTCGGCCTCCGCCGCCTTGTGGCTGGCAATCCTTATGACCGGCGCGGCGGCCACCAAGCTGGTCGCCTGACAGCAGCTTATCTTCAGTTCCCTGGCACGCCGGCTTGCTTGCAGCAGGCCGGCGCTGTCGATTCTACTGCAAGTCCGCTTTATCCAGGTTGAGCTTGGCCGCCGGAATCACCTGCGGCTTTTCGCCCTTGGCCTGGAGCTTGGGCAGGAACTGCGCGGCGGCGCCCACCACGATCACGCTTGCCGGCGCTGGATCGACCAGCGCCTTGGACACGCTGCGCACCTGTTCCGCGGTCACCGCATTAACCGAGCTCGCATAGTGCCCGATCTCGGCCGGCGGCACATCCTCCAGCACCAGACCGGCGACATAGCCGGCCAGACCGTCGGTGGTTTCGATCTGTCGCCCGAACGCTCCGACGAGCCCAGCCTTGCGCGCGTCCAGCTCGGCGGGCGTAACCAGATCGGTGCCCATGCGCGTCATCTCCCCGCGGATCAGATCGATCACGTCGGGTACGGTCGGGTTCTTGGTGCTGGTCGAAGCGGCGAGCGGCCCGGGTGAGCGCCGCGCCTGGAACGAAGTTCCGGCCCCATAAGCGAGACCACGCTTGATGCGGATTTCCTGATTGAGCCGCGCGCTGTAGCCGCCGCCCAGCGCATCCTCGGCCACCAGCATCGGGTAGTAACGGGCGTCGTTGCGCGCGATCGTGACGCGGCCGACGACGACCGATGCCTGCGGTGTCTGCGGCATGTCGACCACGACCATGCGCGGGCTTGCCGCCGCGCCCGCGGGCGGGAGCGGCGTCGGCGGGGTCGAGGGCTTCGTCCAACCAGCGAACAGGCCACCCACCATCTTTTCCGCCTGATCGGGCGTGATATCGCCGGCCAGAACCAACGTGGTCGTGTCCGGCCGCCAGAAGGTGCGATAGCCGGCCACGACATCGGCCGGCCGGATTGCCTGAAGTGAATTCGGCGTGCCGTCGGCGGGGCGCCCATAGGGGCCGTCCCCATAGATGGCGCGCGATGAGACCATCGCGGCGAGCTGTTGCGGCTCGCTATAGGCGACCTTGAGGCCGTCGAGCGCCTGTAGCCGCTCCCGCTCAAGCTCTTCGGGCGCGAAAGCGGGATGCATCGCTACGTCGGCATAGACTTTCATCGCAGGCGCGAGTTCGTCCGACTTGACGGTCAGCGTCAGGAACATGCCGTCGCGCACCGCATCGCCTCCGATCGCGCCGCCGAGCGTTTCCACCTGGTTCACGACCTGGGTCGCGGAAAGCGTGGTCGTACCCTTGGTAAGCAGATCCGCGGTAAGCTCGGCGAGACCGGCGCGACCCGCCGGATCGGTTGAGGAGCCGCCATTGGCGACCATGTAAGCGGTCACGATCGGCAATTCGTGGCGCTCGATAATCACCAGCCGCATGCCATTGGCCAGGCGACGCTCGACCGGCACGGGCAGCACGGGCGTGACCGGCGCGCCCGGTGCGGGCGGCCGGGCGCGTTCCGCCTCCGACACCGCGACCACCACCGGCACGTTCGGCGGCGCGACCAAAGGCGCGGTCGCGACCGTGGCGGCGATCGGCACCGATTCCATCCGCGCGCCATCGGCGGCGGGCAGATAAGTGATCGTCACTGCGCGATCGTCGGCCAGCAGCCGGCGCGCGGCACGTTGGATATCGGCCGCGGTCACTTTCTCGATCGCCGCGAGGCGCTTGTCGGTCGCGTGCGGATCGCGCTCGAGGATCACGTCGGAGGCGAGCGTCGTCGCGCGGCCCTCGGCGGTCTCGCGCTGCTTGAGCGACGCGGTCAGTATCTGGTTCTTCGCACGGACGAGCTCCTCGGGCTTCACGCTCTGATCGCGCACCAACGCGATCTGCTGGCGCAGCGCTGTTTCCACCGCCTTGGGATCCTTTTCCCCCG
>Ga0207691_10007444_pt1 | contig 10540 bp, 6 predicted proteins | sample KBSM13metaG_FD_184327 | JGI IMG/M metagenome (GOLD analysis project Ga0207691, IMG submission 184327) | Miscanthus rhizosphere microbial communities from Kellogg Biological Station, Michigan, USA - KBS M1-3 metaG (SPAdes) (version 2) | ecosystem: Host-associated > Plants > Roots > Rhizosphere >... | reverse complement strand
ACGCGGGATGCCCTGCGCCCAGTACCGCACTGGGCGATCGGTCCACACGTGCGCCTCGCGCACCGGCCCGATCACGCCTGACGCGATCAGCTCGTTGATGCGGCGCGTGCCTTCGAGCGAATGGCCCTGATTTCCCATCTGCGTCACGACGCCGGTCGACTTCGCCGTCTTCGCGAGCAGTCGGGCCTCGTACACCGAGTACGTGAGCGGCTTCTGCACGTAGACGTGCTTGCCCGCCTGCATCGCCGCCATCGCGATCACCGCGTGGAGATGATCGGGCGTCGCGATGACGACGGCGTCGATGTCCTTCTGCTTGTCGAGCATCTGGCGGAAGTCAGCGTACTTCGTCGCCTTCGTGTACGCGTCGCGGAGCTTCTCCGCCTCCGCCGACGGACCTGTCGCCCCTTGCTGCGGGCGGAGCTCACCAGCCAGCGAGCGCTCGACGTACGGGAAGTCGACGTCGCAGATCGCGACGATGTTCTCGCCGAGCAACTGCTTCATGTTCTGCATGCCCATCCCGCCAATGCCGACGCAGGCGACGTTCAGCGTCCGACTCGGCGGCTGATATCCAGGTCCGCCGAGGATACGGCGTGGGAGAATCATCACGCCGGCGGCGAGGCGCGCGGAGTCGCCGACGAACTCTCGGCGGGAATACGGCTTTGTCATGACGACGATCCCTCGGGGAGCAGGAGTGAGGATACTCGGCCCGGCTGGCCAGACTATACGCGCGGCACTCGGGGCGTCAACGACCGCGGAGCCTTTCGCACCCAGTGCCGACACCGCAGCTTGCATGCGGCCGAGCCGGCGTCGCGATGTGCCACACCGGATCGCCGCGCTTCACGCTGCAACTGAGGAGAGTTCGGATGCGAAGCAGCCCGCGCCATCGCCGCTGCCGTGACGCTCACGCTGGCCCTCGCGCGTACCCTCGACGCCGAATGCCCGACTCGCAACGCTCCTGAACCACGGGAAGCGCTCCCGAATGACAACCGCGTCGCGGCCGGGGCGGCCCGCGGTGACACGCTGTTCGTTCGACTCGAGGCACGTCCGGCGACATGGCGCCCCGACGGCGCCGCCGGATGCGCGCTCCAAGTCAACGCGTTCGCCGAAGAGGGAAAGGCTGCAAGCATTCCCGGTCCACTACTTCGCGTCCGGTCGGGCATGCAGATCGTCATCACCGTGCGGAATGCGCTGGCGAAGCCGCTGTGGCTGCGCGGTCTGCAGGACCGCCCCGCGGGACCGCTCGACTCGGTGGAGATATTCCCTGACTCCACCCGCGCGTTCCGCTTTCGCGCGACGGCGCCGGGCGCGTGGTACTACTGGGCTGGCGCGGAGTCGGCCTCGCAATTCCCGCGGTCGAACGAGGACGGCCAGCTCGTCGGCGCGCTCGTGGTCGATGACGGTAAGCGGCCAGACGCCCGCGACTCCGCTCGGCGGACGCAGGAGCGCGTGATGGTGATGACGCGGTGGACGCCGACAGGCGCGACCGGCGTGGAGGGGTTTCAGCTGAACGCCATCAATGGCCGCTCGTGGCCGGCGACTGAGCGCCTGCAGTACGACGTGGGCGACTCGCTGCACTGGCACGTGATCAATGCGTCGGACGAGCTGCACATGATGCACCTCCACGGGTTCTACTTTCGGATCGACTCCCGCGGCGACGCCACCCACGACAGCCTGCTCACGCGGGAGCGGCCACCAACCCGCGTGACCACCGCGGTACGACGTGGCGAGTGGATCTCGATCAGCTGGTCGCCCGACCGTCCGGGGAACTGGCTGTTCCACTGCCATCTGCTGGCGCACATGAGCGGCGACCAGCGCCTAACGAATCTCGTCGCGAGCCACGACACGGCGGGCCATCACCCGCCAGGCGCCATTACTCACGATCACATGGACGCGATGGGCGGGCTCGTGATGGGGATCACGGTGCGCCCCGCGCGTTCCAAGGTCGCGTCCACGCGCTCCGGAGCGAGCGTCGCATCACCGGCAGTTCGGCGGCGCTCCTTCGATCTGTTCGTCGACCGCCGAGAGCGCGTCTATGGCGACCGGCCCGGCTACGGGTTCGTCGTGCAGCAGGGTAACCAGCGGCCCGCAACCGATTCCATTCGAATCCCCGGCTCGACGTTGGTGCTCACGCGCGGCGAGCCCGTGGAGATCACCGTGCACAACCGACTGCCGACGCCGATGGGGGTTCACTGGCATGGCATCGAGCTCGAGAGCTACTACGACGGCGTCGCCGGCTGGAGCGGTAATGCTTCCCGCGTCGCTCCGATGACCGCGCCCGGCGGCACCTTCGTCGTGCGATTCACGCCGCCGCGTGCTGGCACATTCATCTATCACGTCCACAGCGAACGCGGCGAAGAGCTCGCGTCGGGACTGTATGGGCCGCTCATCGTGCTCGAACCCGGCACGACGTTCGACGAACGCCGCGATCACACGTTCGTCATCGCCGCCGACGGGCCGACCGTGAAGCATCGGGTAGCCGTGAACGGCACCGCCACGCCCGACACTGTCACGCTGACCGCCGGTGAGCGGCACCGTATCCGGCTGATCGATATTTCCGCGAACGACGTCCACCTGGTTTCACTGCGTGACGCGACTGGGACCGTTACGTGGGCCCTGCTCGCCAACGACGGGTGGATCGCGTCGCCAGCCGATCAGGTTCCGCGCCCAGCGCGCACGGTGACGTCCGCGGGCATCACACAAGACTTCGAGATTACACCGACGGTACCGGGCGCCGTCTACTCACTCGTCATCACACAGGCCATCTCGGCGGGCGCGACGCCGACTGGCCAGGTCACGACGGTGCCGCTCCGCGTGCGCGCGCCGTGAATCGCGTCGGTCGTTGGCTCAATCGCTGGTCATGATGAACAGCGGCGCTCCGTCGAACTCGTAGATCGGACGCAGCCGGGCCGTGTTGTAGTACTTCGGTACGTCCACGACCTTCTTCTCCGACGTCACGCTCGTGATCGGCACGCTGTCGTAGAACCCTTTGTGGATGCTCACGAGTCGGCCATACTGTTTCTTCAGGATGAGGTCGAGCGCGAGATTGCCGAAGGCCATCGGGACGATCGAGTCGAGCGCGTCGGGATCACCCGAGCGGACGAGGTAGCCGAGCCGCTGGTTCACGACGTCGATGCGGCGGCCGTTGTTGTACTTCGGCGAGTACTCCTTGAGCGCCGCCCCAACCTTGTCGCCAATACCCCCGAGCTTGCGATGCCCGAACATGTCCACGTCCTCGCCCTCGAAGCTCATCCCCTCCTGCGACGTTAGGCGCGCCCCTTCCGACACCAGCACCACCGAGTAGCGACTCGGGTTGCGATTGCGGTCGTACGTGAGCAGCTCCGCCAGATGCTCGACATCCACCGCATGCTCGGGGATGACACAACGGTCGGCGGCGCCGGCCATCGTCGGGAGGAGCGCCGTGAAGCCCGCGTACCGGCCGAACACTTCGATGATCAGAAAGCGCTCGTGCGACCCGGCGGACGTGCGCAGGCTGTGCGTGAGCTCGATCGTGCGCGTGACACACGTGCTGAAGCCGATGCAGTAGTCGGTGCCGTACACGTCGTTGTCCATCGTCTTCGGGATCGCCACGACGTTGACGCCCTCGTCATGCAGTCGCTTGCCGTAGCTCAGCGTGTCATCCCCACCGATGGGGATCAGCGTGTCCACGCCGATGTGCTCGAGCGTTTTGAGAATCTCCGGCGTGATGTCGTTGACCGTGTTGTCGTAGCCGGTCATGTGCTGCGGGACGCGCTCTTTCGGCAGATGGCTCGGGCGCGTGCGCGACGTGTGGAGGAACGTGCCGCCGGTACGACCGGCGCGGTTCACGATCGATTCCGAGAGCTCCTGCACGTTGTCCTTGTTGTCACCGCCTTTCTCGCGCTCGTAATCCACGAGGCCCGCCCAGCCGCGCCGGATGCCCAGCACTCGGTAACCCTCGCGCAACGCGCGGATAGTGATGGCGCGGATCGCGGGGTTGAGCCCCGGCACGTCGCCGCCACCGGTCAGTATCGCGATCGTCCCCTTATCTGACATGCACGCTTCTCGTTGACTTGTAATGCGGAGGCGATTCCGTGGGAGTGCGGTCGAAGCAGCTGAACGGAGTCGCCGGCACAGGCGTATGTACGGTGTGCGTCCGCGGTCTATGTGCCAGCATGGTAGTGCGCTCGCGGTGCAACTGCTGGCCGCTCCCCACCCATCACGTCCCCGACCACGTGAGCTTGTTCATGTCCAGCGCTTCCTTCCGTTCTCCGGTTCGTCTTGCCGCCATCGTCGCTGCGCTCTGCGTCGCGGCGGCGTCCTCGGCGGTCGCGCAACGCGCGTCAAAGGTTCTCGACCGCGCGAATCTCGACACCACCTGTGCGCCGTGCACGGATTTCTACCAGTTCGCGAACGGTGCGTGGCTTCGCAACCACACCATCCCTCCCGACAAGAGCGGGCTCGGCAGCTTTGGAATGCTGAGCGACAAGAACCAGGAGGTCGTTCAGAAAATCGTTATCGACGACGCGAGCCTCGCACGCGCCGGCGAGACCAAACAGGGCACGAACGAATGGAAGATCGGCACGTTCTACATGGCGTGCATGGACACCACTTCCCTCGACGCTGCTGGCTTCAAACCCATCAAGCCCCTACTCGATGCCATCGCGGCCGCGAAGACTACGGACGATGTGGTGAAGCTATTCGGCAATAGACGCGGTGGGGGAGGCGGCGGCGGCGGGCGCGGCGGTGGCGGCGGCTTCGCCCCCTTCGGTCTCGGCCCACAGACTGATCCCAAAAACAGCACGATGGTCATTCTGTCGGCGAATCAGGGCGGGCTCATCCTGAACCGCGAGGACTACCTCGATACGAACGACCGCGCGACGAAGCGGCGGCAGCAGTACACCGCGCACGTTGCCCGATCGCTGCAGCTCACCGGTGAGTCGGAGGCGCAAGCCAAGGCTGATGCCGACTCCATCCTCGCGCTCGAGACGAGGATCGCGAAGATCTCGATCCCGCAGGCAGACCTTCGCGACCCGAACGCCACGTACCACAAGATGACGCTGGCCGAGTTCGGGGCGATGACGCCGCACTTGAACTGGACGAGGTACCTCGAGCAGCAGGGCGCGAAGACGACGGCCGACGTGAACGTCCGCACACCGACGTTCTTCACCGCGCTCGATTCGCTCGTGCCCGCGGTATCGGTGGACAACTGGAAGGCGTACCTGCGCTGGCATGCGACGAGCGGCGCCATGGGCTCGCTCAGCTCGCCGTTCCGGAAGGAGGCGTTCCGCTGGCAGCAGGTGACCACCGGCGTGCAGCAGCCCGAGCCGCGGCTCAAGCAGTGCGCTGCCGCGACGAACGCGGCGTTAGGCGAGGCCGTCGGCGAGGACTGGGTCAAGCGCAACTTCACGCCCGCCGCCAAGGCGCGCGCAACGAAGATGGTGGACAACCTCGTGTCGGCGCTGCGCGATCGCATCCGCCAGCTCGACTGGATGAGCGAGCCGACGAAAGTCCAGGCGGTCGCGAAGCTGGACGCGTTCCTCCGCAAGGTCGCGTACCCGGACAAGTGGCGCGACTACTCGGCGCTCGCGATCGTGCCCGGCTCGTACTTCGAGAACCAGCGCGCCGTCGCCGAATGGAACTCGGCTCGCAGCTGGGCGCGGGTCGGCAAGGCGCCGGACCGCAGCGAGTGGAGCATGACGCCGCCGACGGTGAACGCGTCGTACAGCTCGTCGCTCAATCAGATCCAGTTCCCAGCGGGGATCCTGCAGCCGCCGTTCTTCGATCCTAACGCCGACGACGCCGTCAACTACGGCGCGATGGGCGCCGTCATCGGACACGAGATGACGCACGGGTTCGACGACTCCGGCCGGCAGTTCGACGCCAAAGGCAACCTGCGCGACTGGTGGACGCCGGAGGATGCCGCGAAGTACAAGTCAGCCGCACAGCTCGTCGTCGACCAGTTCAACGGCTTTACGGTCGTCGACGACCAGTCGCATGTGAACGGCCGCTTGACGTTAGGCGAGAACATCGCCGACCTGGGCGGTCTGACGGTCGCGTACTTCGCGCTCCACAAGGCGATCGGCGACAAACCGCAGCCGAAGATCGACGGGTTCACACCCGACCAGCGGTTCTTCCTCGCGTGGGCGCAGATCTGGCGCGAGCTGCAGCGGCCGGAGGCGGTGCTCCAGAACCTCAAGACGAACCCACACTCGCCAGGCAAGTGGCGCGTCGATGGACCGCTGGCGAACATGCCGGAATTCAAGGCTGCCTGGGCATGCAAAGAGGGCGACCCTATGGTGCGCCCCGACAGCCTGCGGGCGAGAATCTGGTAGCGAGCGTGGAGCGGCGAAGGCCGGGCTCCGAACGGGACCCGGCCTTCGCTTCACCCTGACATGCGCGATAACCCGGGAGTCACTGGAATGAACGAGGATGCCTTCAACCTCGACCTGCGAAAGTTCCTCAAGCGCTTTGGCGTGACGGCGCAGCGCGAGATCGAGCGCTCCGTCAAGGAAGCGATCGAGAACGGGACGCTCACCGGTACGGAGACACTGTCCGTCCGCGCCACGCTCACGATCCCCGACGTGCTCGGCGAGCTGCGCATCGACGGTGAGATCGGGCTCGCACGCGCGTCCTCGCCCGAGCCCGGCGCGTAGTGTCATTCCGAGCGGAGGGTTGTCATTCCGAGCGAGCGAAGCCGGGTGCCCACGCAGTGGGCGCATGAGGAATCGCGATCATACGGGCAGAGGGGCCCCTCTACCGGGACGATCGCGATTCCTCGACTCCGCGCCTTCGGCGCTCCGCTCGGAATGACAGCTCAGTCGCTCCGCAGCGCGACCATCGGGTCCACGCGCGCGGCGCGGCGCGCGGGAATGAGACACGCACCGATCGCCACGAGCCCGAGCAGCGTCGGGACGGCAATGAACACCGCCGGATCGTTCGGCGTCACGCCGAAGAGGAATCCGGCCAGCACCCGGCTCGCGCCGAACGCGCCGATGATGCCTAACGTCACCCCGGCGGCCGCGAGCGTGCCGCCTTCACGCAGCACCATCCCGAGCACGTCGGTCGCGCGAGCGCCGAGCGCCATGCGGACGCCGATCTCGCGGGTGCGGCGCACGACGGCGTAGGCCACCACGCCGTAGATGCCCACGGCGCCAAGGGTAAGTGCCACCGCCGCGAACGTCGCCAGCAGGAGCATCGTGAAGCGCGCTCGCGCGGCGGAGTTGGACACGAGGTCCTCGAGCGGCCGCACGGCATTCACCGGGACGGTGGGGTCCACGGCGGCGACGGCGCCGCGCACGCCCGACCTGAGCGCGGAGAGATCCCCAGTGCCACGCACCACCAAAGTCATCTGCGTGGAGAAGTTGAATCCCGCGGTTCTTCCCATGGGGAGGTACACGCTGACCTCCCCGGCGCTGCTCAAGCTGTCACGCTTCACCGTCCCCACGACACCCACGACCGTGATCCACGACTTGACCCAGACCGGCCGGAAGCGCTGGCCAATGGCCTCGGCGTTAGGCCAGAGACGCCGGGCGGTAAGGTCGTCGACGAGCGCGACCGCGGATGCGCCCGAGCGATCCGCCGCGTCAAAGCTTCGCCCGCGAAGGAGGGGAATGCCGAGCGTCTTGAAGTAGTCGTCGCTCACGACAGTGCGAACCAGCATGGGTGCCGGCGCGCCTGGCGGTAGCGGATTCGCTTCGAGCTCGGACGCGAACGAGCTCTGCATGCTGCCCGTCCCACCGAACGGCAGTACGCTGGCGAGGGCCGCGGACGTCACGCCCGGCATCGTGCGCGCTCGCTCGAGCACCGCCTCGTAGAACGCTTGCGCGCGCACCGCGGTATCCGACGGAAAGCTGGGAATCGGAATGTCCGCCGCGATGACCTGCTCGGGGCGAAAGCCGAGCTCCACCTGATGCAGCCGCCAGAAGCTCTTGATGAGCAACCCAGCACCCGCGACGAGCACGACACCGAGCGCGATCTGCGCGACGACGAGCCACTCCGAGAGTCTGCGCCGCGCGAGACTGCCGCCGGCATTACGCGTGGCACCCAGCACGGTCTGAAGCGTCGGCCGTGATGCGCGGAGTGCGGGTGCGAGCCCGAATGTGACGCCGGTCGCGAGCGCGATCACCATCGTGAACGCCAAGACACGACCGTCGATAGCGACTTCGGTGACGCGCGGCATGCCGGCCGGAAGCAGCAGGAGCAACGCGCGTACGCCAGCCGCGCCGACACCGAGTCCGACGAGACCGCCGAGCAGCGCCAGCATCACGCTCTCGGTGAGCAGCTGCCTGACGATGCGCCCTCGTCCGGCTCCGAGCGACGCGCGGATCGCGATCTCGCGCTCACGTGCCGCCGCGCGACTCAACAGCAGGTTCGCGACGTTCACGCAGGCGATGAGGAGCACCACCGCCACTGAGCCGAACAGTACGACGAGCATCGGCCCCACGTCACCGGTCACCCGGCGCTCGAGCGGCACGACGGTCACGTTCTTCCCCCACGCGTCCGGCATGCGCCACGGAAACGACGCCCGGCTTCTGTCCACGAGGGTGGCGATCTCCTGTTCCGCCTGCCTAACGCTGACGCCCGGCCGGAGCCGGCCGACGACGTTGAGGTGGCTCGTGCCCCAGTAAGGACCGATGTTCGCTGGCGACGGGTCCAGTGACACCGGCACCCAGAAATCGATGTCCGGCGACGGAAAGCGGAAGCCGCGCGGCATGACCCCGACGACGGTGCGGGCGATGCCGTTGATGACCACTGACCGGCCAATGACTGCCCGGTCGCCTCCGAAGCGCTGCTGCCACAGGGCATGCCCGAGGACAGCCACGCGGTCACGGCCGGGGAGGTCTTCGCCCTCGACCAACGTGCGGCCGACCTCCGCCTTCACGCCGAGGACGTCGAAGAAGCGGCTCGTGACATCGGACTGCACGAGGCGCGCTGGCTCCGCTGCGCCGGTCATGCTCACCGCGACGCCGCCCGAATAGCCGGCGATCGGCGCGAGGGTCCGCGTCCCGTTGCGCACCTCCACGAATATGCCCGGCATCATGGCGCCCTCGGGCCACACGCTCACGAGCCGGTCGGGGTCGGCGTACGGCAGCGGCTTGAGCAGCGCCGCGTCGACGACCGAGAAGATCGCCGCGTTGGCGCCGATGCCTAACGCCAACGTCAGGACGGTGATCGCGAGGAAGGATGGACGGCGTGCCAACGCGCGGGCGGCGAAACGCACGTCCTGCCGCATCGCCTCCCACCAATCCTCGCGGCGCTCGCGCCCGACCCGACCGCGGTCGATCGCGGCGATCTCGTCGCGAGCCTCGCGGAGGTCACCGAATTCGCGGCGCGCCTGCGCGTCGGCCGCTTCGCGCGTGAGGCCGCGCGCCATGAGCACGTCGACGCGCGTCTCGACGTGGAACGCGAGCTCGGCGTCCACGTCGCGCTCCACCGCGCGCGCGCCGGGCGGATGGCGCAGTACTTTCCGAATGCCTGATCCCAGCTTCATGCGTGTATCTCTCCCCGACTCATGATGCCGCTCCCAGTACCTTGAAGACCGCCTCGGCGTACGTCGTCCAACGCGTCGTCTCGGCGCGCAGCTGGGCGCGTCCGCGAGGCGTGAGCTGGTAGTACTTCGCCTTGCGGTTGTTCTCGGAGAGTCCCCATTCGGACTCCACCCACCCGCGGTCCTCGAGGCGATGCAGCGCGACGTACAGCGCGCGGTCCTCGACGTTGAGCGTCTCGTCCGACGTCTCGCGGATCCAGCTGGCCACGGCGTAGCCGTGTCTGGCTCCGAAGACGAGCGCCTTGAGCACCAGCACGTCGAGCGTCCCCTGGAGGAGCGTGAGGTCACCAGCCTGCGGCATCGAGCGATTCCCCGGAAATGTTCCGGGGAAGGGTGTACAGAAATCCCCGGTACGTCAACTACGCGTGTTATTCAGACACTCGACATCCGAGGAGGGTTGGTCGAGCGTGAATCGTCGCAGTGGACGCGCCTTTGCGACCGCTATACGGTACGGCGGCATGCATCCGAGTGCATCCCGAGTGCATCCGAGTGCAGCAGCGCGCATCATTGTGATTCCCGAGCCACCCGTCATTCCGCTCACGGAGGTCGAGCCATGACCGAGTACGCCCACCGCTCCATCGTCGATCGCATGAGAGGGGCAGCCCTGCTCGACGTCGCTACCTATGAGGAAGTCGAGCATGACCAGCAGGCGACCGGACAGGCCGCCGTTGTCGTGGTGATCGTCGCCGTGTGCGCGGCAATCGGCGCGGTGTGGCGCGGTGGGCCGTCGATCATCATGGCTCCCGTAGGCGCCATACTGTCGTGGCTCCTCTGGTCAGCGATCACCTACGTGATCGGTGACAAGCTGCTTGGCGGCACGGCCACGTGGGGCGAGCTGCTCCGCACGCTCGGCTTCGCTCAGGCGCCGGGCGTGCTGATGATTTTCGGCATCATCCCGATCCTCGGCGGGTTGGTCCGTGCTGTCGCAGCGGTGTGGATGCTGTTCACCGGCGTCGTCGCAATTCGGCAGGCGCTCGACTTCTCGACCGGCAAGGCGATCGCGACCGCGTTACT